>JACCDL011420992.1_pt1 | contig 165538 bp, 179 predicted proteins | sample 7441931 | NCBI WGS metagenome assembly JACCDL01 (sample SAMN15323437, study PRJNA562643) | freshwater metagenome | isolation source: river surface water | place: USA:Blue River Watershed | collected 2017-08-16
CTTTTCTTCCATTAGCAGAAGCCATTCTGTCCATAAATCCGTGTTTATTTCTTCTTTTTCTTTTCGATGGTTGAAACGTTCTTTTGCTCATTGGTTTGTATCTTTAAAATCTTTATTTATATGTCTTTTAGTTTTTGAATAACCGTTATTCTAAAACCGAGTGCAAATATACAAAGACTTTTTTTTCTAGCAAGTAGTTTTATAAAAATATTTTTAATTCCTTTTACTATCTTTGCAAACATAAATTCTATACTATTATGTTTCATAAAAATATCAAACTTATTCTTGCCGGACTTATTGTCGCTACTGGCATTTGGCAATTTACTGAAAGTAACATCGGAAATGGAATCTTCCTTTTATTAGTGAGTGCTATTCCTGTTTTTTTATATTTCAAAAACGAATTCATCTTGTTGGCTTTCTTAAAGTTAAGAAAACAAGATTTTGATGGCGCTAGAAAGTGGTTGGGCAAAATCAAAAATCCAGAAGGAGCCTTGGTTCAAAAACAACAAGGATACTTCAATTACTTGCACGGTATTATGTTATCGCAAACGAATATCAATCAATCTGAGAAATTTTTCAAAAAAGCGATTGAGTTAGGATTGTCAATGGATATGGATTTGGCTGTAGCCAAATTAAACTTGGCTGGAATTGCAATGTCTAGAAGAAGAAAATTAGAAGCCACCTCACTTTTGAATGAGGCTAAAAAACTCGACAAACAAAACATGCTGAAAGATCAGATCAGCATGATGAAAGAGCAAATGAAAAAAATATAAGACAAAAAAAAGAGGCGATGTAGATCGCCTCTTTTTTTTTAATTTCCTTCCAGTGGAATTTCCAATTGGTATTTTTTATTGGTAGGATTCACCATTTTAGTTGTGCGCAACCACGGATTGTGAATTTTCAATATTTTATAATTTATCCCTTGTTGTATCGCCAGGTTAGCTAAATCAGTTACCGAACTATCAACAGCAATTTTCTTCGTAGCTACAATTTTGTATTGCTCCTCCTCCGTAATTGGAAAACCATATTGCTCAGGATGTTGCATAATTTGCTTCAAGGCTAAAATTCGGAATACATAACGTGAGGTTTCCTCATTCAATAATAAATCATAGTAATTACTCACTTTTTGACTATCCAATTGCTTTTTGATTCCAGTTCCACCCGCATTATACGAAGCGGCTACTAAAGTCCAATTCCCAAATTTCTCTTTGGCTTTCAAAAAATAAGCACAAGCTGCCTCGGTTGCTTTTTCTAAATGGTAACGTTCGTCTATATTTTCATTCACTTCTAAACCAATTTCTTTGGCTGTATCCGGCATAAATTGCCAAACCCCTCTTGCTCCAGCGGGAGAAACTACATTGACCAAACCACTTTCAATTACGGCAACGTATTTAAAATCGTCTGGAATTCCATTCTTCTTCAATATCGGTTCAATCACCGCAAAAGCACGACGCGCTCTTTTTAAGATTAATAAGGTAGAAGCATTCAAATGCTTATTGATCAATAGTTCTCTATCCAAACGCTCTTGCACATCGGCTATTTGCAACGGCACTGCTTCGCCAGCAAAATCAATTTTCGCCGGAAAATAATTCGGATTAAAACGGGCTATCCAATTGGAAGGCAATTCTAATTTAGAAGCAAAAATAAACAGACTGCTAATTAGGACAATTCCAATTAACAAGATCGATTTACCAATGGTTGTAGTTCTTTTTTTCATTTATTTTGTCTTTATATTTTTAAACTAAAAAGTGCCTTGAATAATCGCTGGCAAGTTATCGTTAAGCCATTTGTATTTACTTAAAATCATTACGTGTGTTCCTCCTTTTACCACAACACATTTTTTAATGTGTTGTATTGGAAATACCTCATCAGCATCGCCGTGAATATGAACGACATTGGAATCCTCTTGAATTCTATCCCAAAGTAAAATCCGCTCTATAGCCCAATCCAAATAATGCACATCGCGAACGGAAAGATACCTTTCGTATAATTTCAATCGTTGCGCTATAGTTGTTCCAAAAGAAAAAGCACTTAACTTTTCAATATTCGAAAAAATAGAAGTGGGAATTAATTTATAGGCTTTAGTGATTTTGGCAATTTTCATTCGGCGGGGAAATTCGACATTGGATTTCACACTCGAAATAATGATGACTTTCATCGGATTCAAAAAAGCCGCCATTTCTTGCACCAAAATCCCTCCAAAGGAAACACCAATCAAAACCGGATTAGTTGCTATAATTTTTTTCGACATGCGTTGGGCATACGCTTGTAAAGACTCCTCCCCTATAGGCAATTCCCAATCTAAAAGATGGATTTCAAAAAGCGATTCCGGCAAGCTGATGCGCTCAAATATTAGCGAACTAGCCGCTAATCCAGGCATACAATAAACCGAAATCTTGTTAGTATCCATTATGAAAAATCCATTTATTTAGGGTAAAAATAAGGATATTAATCAGGAAAAATGATTTAAACGCCACAAAGAAACTGAGTAGCAACAAAAACTACTTCTCGATTTCTCTCAAACTCTCCATTTTTTTGTGCGCTAAGAAACCAGCAATATCTTCGAAATGCTCTACAACTCTTTTGTTTCCAAATTCAAACACTTTGGTTGCCAAACCGTCTAAGAAATCACGATCGTGTGAAACCAAAATTAGCGTTCCGTCAAAATCTTTTAGGGCGTCTTTGATGATGTCTTTGGTTTTCATATCCAAGTGATTCGAAGGCTCATCCAAAATCAATAAGTTAACCGGTTCCAACAATAATTTAATCATTGCCAAACGCGTTTTTTCTCCTCCTGAAAGCACTTTCACTTTCTTAGTGACATCGTCACCATGAAACATGAATGCTCCTAAAATATCTTTAATTTTAGTTCGCACATCACCTACCGCTATATCGTCAATAGTTTCAAATATCGATGCATTCCCATCCAATAAAGCCGCTTGATTTTGAGCAAAATAGCCAATTTGAGCATTGTGACCAATTTCGACACTTCCACTATCAATTCCAATTTCTTTCATGATTGCTTTAATCATGGTCGATTTTCCTTCCCCATTTTTTCCAACAAAAGCCACTTTTTGTCCGCGCTCAATAACTAAATTAGCATCCTTGAATACCACATGATCTCCATATGATTTGGATAACTCTTTGACAATTACAGGATATTGTCCTGAACGAGCCGCTGGTGGAAACTTCAATTTCAAAGCCGAAGTATCCACTTCGTCTACCTGAACAATTTCTAGTTTCTCTAACATCTTCACACGCGATTGTACTGCATCGGTCTTAGAAAAAGTTCCTTTAAAACGATCAATAAAGGCTCTGTTATCGGCAATCATTTTTTGTTGTTCATCGTAGGCTTTTTGTTGATGCATACGACGGTCTTTTCTCAATTCTAGATAATGAGAATACTTGGCTTTGTAATCATATATACGTCCCATAGTTACTTCTATAGTTCGATTGGTAATGTTATCTACAAAAGCTCTATCGTGCGAAATCACCACTACGGCTTTGGCTTGATTAATCAAAAAATCTTCTAACCATTGAATACTTTCAATATCCATATGGTTCGTTGGCTCATCCAACAAAATCAAATCAGGTTTTTGCAAAAGAATTTTTGCCAATTCAATTCGCATTCTCCAACCTCCAGAAAACTCTGAAGTTTGACGGGTAAAATCTTCGCGAACAAATCCCAAGCCGATTAATATTTTTTCTACCTCAGCTTCATAATTCACTTCTTCGATAGCATAATATTTCTCACTCAAATCCGAAACACGCTCAATCAACTTCATGTACTCGTCACTTTCATAATCGGTACGAACAGTTAATTGTTCATTCAATTCGTCAATCTCGGCTTTCATTTTGAAAATTTCACCAAAGGCTTTGGAGGTTTCTTCCATAACAGTAGCACCATCAGTAGTCAATAAGTGCTGTGGCAAATAAGCGACCACCGCATCTTTGGGTGCCGAAATTGAACCTGTAGTAGGTTTGCTTTGTCCAGCGATAATTTTTAAAAGCGTCGATTTTCCCGCTCCATTTTTACCCATTAGGGCAATTTTATCATTTTCATTAATAGCAAAAGAAACCTCACTAAAAAGTGTGGTTCCGCTAAATTGAACCGAAATATCGTTAACTGTAATCATTGGGTAATTGATTTTTTTTTGGAAAGTCTGCAATTCGACCACCCATTTTTGAAGGCGCAAATATAATTCAAATCACCCGTTGTTTACACTATTAGGAATACTATTTTAGTTTGGTTTTTCCTCCTTAACTAGCATTAAAGGCTAAAAATTGCTGAATACTGTCAACAAAATAAGTATAAAAAACACACTAACTATGGAATTAGTTGAAAAAGAATAAAAAAGAAACACTGATAACCATATAGTTAGCTATTTAAAATAGTAGAAAATATTGTTTCGTACATTTAATTGAAATGGAAAACAAGTATTACAGAAATTTACATTGTTACTAATTGACTCATGATCAATTTAAAATAATTAACTAATACATTTTTGCCATGATATCAAAACAATCTACCAACTTAATTAGTATTACTAATAATGGCATTATTTTGAATTCAAAATCAAAATCGAATCAGCAAATTCCTTTTGCAGAGGTAGCTAAAGTTCACCTACAAATTAGAAATCATCAAACGATTTTAAAAATTTTCTTAATCAGTTATTTTATTTTCACATTGCTTTGCATGCAATATCTTAATCTAGAAATGTCTATTTTTTCGGCATTTATTTACATTATTAATTTCTTTGTAATCAATACGCTCGATTTTAAAAGTTATCGTTTACAAATTGTTTTGAAGAACAATAATGTTATCGAAAAACAAATTCCAAAGAAATTGAAATACGACTATATTAGTCAAATTAGTGAAATTAGAAGAAATATACTTCCCGAACATTCTCCTGCATTGTAATTTGTAATAAAAATAGTATTTTTAGAAAAAAATAATGCAATTCTAAATTTATGAATCGGATCCTAAATGTTTTCTCCTTTATAGTATTACACATTTCGCTAATAGGTTTTGCTCAGAATGAAAAATTTAGAGGCGAAACATTTCTCTTTCAAGACGCCAAAACTAAAGACGCTATCGTGATCGAACACGATTCTGTATATTATAGAAATTCCCCACTACAATTTCAGAAATTAAAACATGCAGAGTATCCAGAAATCATTTCTCGCTATATTAGTTTCAATATAAACGGTAAAAATTATTTCACGCATAGTGGATGCGGGCCAGTTTTGGAATGGAGAAATGACTCTTTAGTCCGAATAGACAATTCATTTTTACATCAAAATCAATTTGGAGCTTCAACTTTTACTTACAAAAACGAAATATACTATTTTGGAGGCTATGGCTTATTTACATTTAAAAATATTCTAACAAAATATATTATTAAATCTAAAGAGTGGATGGCTATTCAAACTTTTGGAAGTGAATTTCCCTCTTTACGACGCGATGCAAATCAAATTTTAAGTGGAGATGATTTATATATTTTTGGAGGTTCAAGCGAAAACCCTAATGATTATTATTTTGGAAAAATTCCCTCCGATAATATAGTTTGGAAATTGAACCTTAAAACCATGACATGGCATAAGGAAGGGGTCTATACTACTAACATCAAAACTGATGAGGGCTATTTTAATTTTCAGCATAAAAACAAAATGTACATGATTAGCCGAAGCGCTGATAATAAATTTTATGAAATCGATATTGCAAATAATTCCATAAAAAAATATAGTTTACCATCCTATTTAAATATTAAATCTTGTTATTTCGATGAAAAAACAGAAGAATTAGTTGTTCTTCACTTTTTAAGTACCATTGCTAAAAGTAAAGTGATTCGATTAAAACTAAATCCAATTTTGATTAACCCAATTCTCACAGAAAAATTTATTAGTCACCCTTTTGAAAAATGGTACTATACATTGATTATACTGGTAGTATTAAGTATAATTTTCTATGTTTTCTATAAAACAAAAAATAAAAATACCATTCTAAACAACAAGAGTATTGTTTTTGATACCAACACGAAACAATTAAAATTCAAAGGGAAAAATATCGATGCTTTTGATATAAATGAATCAAAAATAATTATCCATTTAATACAAAATCAAGGCGATTACATTCCGCTCAACTCGTTAAATATTTTATTAGAGCAAGGTGAAATCATCGAAAATTATTCTAGTACAACTAAACGTAGAGAAAACACATTAAACTCTGTTGTCACTAAATTAAGTTTAATAACAGGATGCAACGAGAGTGAAATTATACTCTATCGAAAAAATCCGAATGACAAACGATTAAAAGAAATCAAGTTGAAAGACCATTTCATAAGAGTCAAATAAATACAAAAAAACTCGCATCAAATGATGCGAGTTTTTTTTGTTGGTATCTTAATCTATTATTCTTTTCGCCACTTCTTAGTTTCCTCAAAGACGTGTTCTAAAATTGCTTGTTCTTTTTCGTCAAACTCCACATTTCTGCGGCTCATGACTAGTTTTGCCGTTGCAAAAGCTTTGCTTGTAACATAGGTAGTAAATCCAGCAGCTCCACCCCAAGAAAAACTGGGTACAAAATTGCGAGGAAAACCACTACCAAATATATTCGCACTCACTCCTACTACAGTACCGGTATTGAACATGGTATTAATACCACATTTGCTATGATCTCCCATCATCAAACCACAAAATTGCAAACCAGTTTTAGCAAAACCTTCCGTTTCGTAACTCCATAATTTTACTTCTTCGTAGTTGTTCTTAAGATTGGAATTATTACTATCAGCGCCAATATTACACCATTCGCCTAAAACCGAATTTCCTAAAAATCCGTCATGCCCTTTATTGGAATACCCAAATAAAACCGAGTTATTCACTTCGCCTCCAATTTTAGAATAGGGTCCGACCGTAGTTGCGCCATAGACTTTTGTAGCCAATTTTACTCCTGCGCCTTCGCATAAGGCAAAAGGTCCGCGAATTACAGAGCCTTCCATAATTTCGGAATTTTTACCAATATAAATAGGCCCAGTAGTAGCATTTAAAGTCACAAACTCTAATGAAGCTCCTTCTTCAATAAAAATGTTTTCCGGAGCCATCACATTCACTGATTTTGGTATGGGTTGTGATTTTCTATCCTGAGTCAAGAATGCAAAGTCAGCACGAAGTGCAGCATCATTTTTAGCAAAAATATCCCAGGTGTGTTCTACGGTTAAACAATCCTCCGAATATTCTAGTATTTCATAGGTATCAAAATCAACTTCTTCTTGCTCCTCATTGGTATAAAACGCAATCACTTCCTCTCCTTTAAAAATAGCTTGATTCGATGTTAAATTTTGAATCATATCGACCAAAGTAGCATTGGGCAAAAAAGACGCATTTATCATCACATTTTGCTCCATTTCGACCATTGGAAATTTATCTGAAAGGTACTCTTCGGTCAAAGTAGTTGTGGTCGAACCTAAATAAGCCTCCCATTTTTGACGGATCGTCAAAATTCCAATTAAAATATCGGCTACAGGGCGGGTAAAAGTAAATGGTAATAGCGCATTTCGAGCAGGACCGTCAAAAAGGATGTAATTCATTTTGAAAAATTTCAAAGTTATAAGTGGTCAAAGTTACAAAGTTTTTACATAAAAAAAGCCTCACAAATTGTGAGGCTTCGTATAAAAAGAAACGAATTAAAATTATTTAACGTGTTTCGCGTATTTAGTTTTGAATTTATCAATACGTCCTGCAGTATCAATTAATTTAGATTTACCTGTGTAAAAAGGGTGAGATGTTCTAGAAATCTCCATTTTTACAACTGGATATTCTACACCATCAACAGTGACAGTTTCTTTAGTTTCTGCAGTAGATTTAGTGATAAAAACGTCATCATTTGACATGTCTTTAAAAGCAACTAATCTGTAATTTTCTGGGTGTACACCTTTTTTCATCGTAATTCTTTTTTATTAGTTTCAATTATAATTGTGTTTCGAAGCTTTTCTTCTAACAGAAAAGGTATAAACCAATTATAACTTTTTGTTTTTACATTATTATTTTGAGTTTGCAAATTTACACTTATTTTTTAATAATCAAATCTTTGTTTGACTTTTTTTATCCTACGCTAAAACTCGATTTTTCGGCTCAAATAAATTGGGAATTGCTATATTTGTGGATTAATTTTAAAACTTCTATATCATGATAAACGAAATTATTAAAAGAAACGGGGTAACATTCGGTATACTATCAGGAATTGTTTCAGCTTTAATTACTGCTACTATCTATGCTGTTGATTTAAATTTATTTGTTTCTTGGTGGATTGGCGTAGTTAGCATCCTTATTTATTTAGTATTGGGAATTGTATTACTCTCAAAAACTAAAAAAGAAATGAATGGCTTATTTGTATTCAAAGATGCTTTTACCACTTACTTCATTTCTGCTGTAATCGGTATTGCTATTGGAACTGCCTTTAATATTTTATTGTTCAATGTAATTGATCCTTCTGCTCAAGATACTTTAAAAGAAATTACTATAAAAAATGCTGTGGCAATGATGCAAAAATTCAATTCGCCTGCAGCTGCAATCAATGAAATGATTGCAAAAATGAAAGAAAACAATCCGTATTCTGTAGTTGAATTATTGAAAGGTTCTATTTTCAGTATGGTATTCAGCGCAATAATTGGATTAATAATGGCTGCCTTTTTCAAGAGCAAGTCACAAGAATAACACTACATGAATCTATCCATACTTATCCCGCTTCTTAACGAAGAGGAATCACTTAACGAATTGTACACTTGGATTATCAAAGTGATGCAAACCAACAATTACAGCTACGAAATTATCTTTCTTGACGATGGAAGTACAGATAATTCTTGGCACTGCATCGAACAATTCGCAAAAGAAAATCCAGACGTAAAAGGAATTCGTTTTATGAAAAACTTTGGTAAATCGCAAGCACTACATGCCGGTTTTGCCAAAGCTCAAGGCGATGTTATTATTACTATGGATGCCGATTTACAAGACAGTCCTGAAGAAATTCCTGGTTTGTATGATATGATTACCAATGGTAATTTTGATTTGGTTTCAGGTTGGAAAAAGAAGCGCTACGATTCTGTCATGGCCAAAAACTTACCTTCTAAATTATTCAACTGGGCGGCTCGAAAAACTTCGGGGGTGTATTTGAATGATTTCAATTGCGGTTTAAAAGCCTACAAAAATGTGGTGGTAAAGAATGTAGAAGTATCAGGTGAAATGCACCGTTACATTCCCGTTTTAGCCAAAAACGCAGGTTTCAATAAAATTGGAGAGAAAGTTGTTCAACACCAAGCTAGAAAATACGGCGAGTCTAAATTTGGGATGAGCCGATTTATCAATGGTTTCTTAGATTTAATTACCATTTGGTTTTTATCGCGTTATGGAAAACGCCCAATGCACTTTTTTGGAGCTGCAGGTGTTTTGATGTTTATCATTGGGTTTATATCAACTGGTTTAATCATTGGAGTCAAATTGTATCGACTGTATGCAGGCTTTCACACCATGTTAGTTACCGAGAATCCATTATTCTATATCGCACTAACAACGATGATTATTGGTACTCAATTATTCCTGGCTGGATTCTTGGGTGAAATAATTCTTCGTACCAAAAATAATGAAGAACGTTATAAAATTGCTAATGAACTGAATTAAAAACTAATTTGAATTGACCGAAGATGAATGGATTTTTTTAAGATCACAATTTGTGAACTTAAAAACTGGAAGAGGTCAACACTCAAAATATTTGCCCTTCGCTTTTTCAGAACAAGGAGTCGCGATGATCTCCAGTGTATTGAATAACTAAAAAGCTATTGAAATTAATATTGCCATCATGCGTAGTTTTGTTTCGCTTCGAAAATTCGCACTGACGTATGAAGAATTAACAAAACGAGTAACGGAAATTGAACAGCAGTTTGCTACGCCTGTTCGCCTAAAGGCTAGGGTCCAGACATTTATAAAGCATTAAATCATTTGATGGATTCCAAAAAACAACATCAAATGCAACAAGAACAAATAAAGATTGGTTATACCAAATAATTACAAAATGGAAATCAAACAAACTATTGTAGACAAAGTAAACGAATGGCTTTCGCCTAATTTTGACATAGCAACCCAAACCACAATTCGAGAAATGATGACTTCGGCTCCTAAAGAGTTAGAAGAAAGTTTCTATAAAAATTTAGAATTTGGAACTGGCGGAATGCGAGGTGTTATGGGCGTAGGAACCAATCGTATTAACCAATACACCTTAGGAAAAAACACCCAAGGTTTATCGAACTATTTGAAAAAAGTATTTCCTGGCGAAGACCTAAGGGTAGCTATTGCTTACGATTGCCGTCATAATAGTGATACGTTAGCCAAAGTAGTTGCTGATGTATTTTCTGCTAATGGAATTCAAGTATACTTGTTTTCTGAATTGCGCACTACTCCCGAATTGTCTTTTACCGTAAAACATCTGAATTGTCACGCTGGAATTGTACTAACCGCTTCTCATAATCCACCAGAATACAACGGATACAAAGTGTATTGGCAAGATGGAGGACAGTTAGTCCCACCTCAAGATGGCGAAATTATTCAGTTAATTGAGGCGTTACAATATGACGAAATAAAATTTGAAGCCAACGACAATTTGATTCAATATATTGACAAAGAAGTAGATGCTGCTTTTCATCAATCTACTATTGACAATGCCAGTTTTACAACAACTCCAGCTGCAGCAAAAGAAAACCTAAAAATTGTATACACCTCGCTTCACGGAACTTCAATAAAATCGATTCCAACTGTTTTGGCGCAAGCCGGATACACACAAGTGCATAGTGTAAAAGAACAAGCTGAACCCAACGGTAACTTCCCAACGGTTAAATCTCCTAATCCTGAGGAACCTGAGGCTTTGGCAATGGCGATGAAATTGGCCGATGAAGTTAATGCCGACATCGTAATTGGTACCGACCCCGATTCTGATCGTTTAGGTGTAGCCGTTAGAGATAACGAAGGAAAAATGATATTGTTAAATGGGAATCAAACCATGATAATCATGACAGCTTTCTTGTTGGAACAATGGAAACGAGCTGATAAAATTACAGGAACTGAATTCGTAGGTTCTACGATTGTTTCTACACCAATGATGTTGGAATTAGCATCAGCCTATGGAATTGAATGCAAAGTAGGTTTGACTGGTTTTAAATGGATTGCTAAAATGATTAAAGATTTCCCAAACCAAAAATTCATTGGTGGTGGGGAAGAAAGTTTCGGATTCATGGTTGGCGATGCAGTACGCGATAAAGATGCCGTGGGTGCTTCGCTTTTGGTTTGCGAAATTGCCGCTTTAGCGAAAGCTTCCGGAAGTTCGTTATACCAAGAATTATTGAATTTATATGTTGATTTTGGTTGCTATAAAGAGCATTTGATTTCGTTAACCAAAAAAGGAATTGACGGACTAGCCGAAATCAATCAAATGATGATTGACTTACGTGAAAATCCAGTGGAAGAAATTAACGGACAACGTGTGGTGTGTATTGATGATTATCAAAATTCAACTTCATTGAACCGAATCACTAAAGAAATTGAGCCAATTGCTATTCCTAAATCGAATGTATTAATTTACTATTTAGAAGACGGATCTAAAATTTGCGCGCGTCCAAGCGGAACAGAACCAAAAATAAAATTCTATTTCAGTGTAAATACTACTTTGGATAATGTCGAAAATTTCAAAGCAGTAGAAGCTGAATTAGATCAAAAAATTAAAAATATAATCGCAGCAATGCAATTGAATTAATGGAAAAAAACTTAATTAAATTACTACCCTATACTAAACCGTATAAGACCAATATTGTATTGAATATTGTTTATAATGTATTATATGCATTATTCAGTACGCTTTCGATGATTACACTATTTCCACTTTTAGAAGTATTATTTAAAAAAAGTGAAACTGTAATCAAAGCTCCAGTATTCACTGGAATTGAAAACATTGGGAAATATGGTAAAGAATGGCTATTCTATAACATATCCCATTTAAATGCAACTCACGGCCCACAGTCGGCATTGCTATTGGCAGTAGTGTTAGTAATTATCACATTTTTATTCAAAAATTTATTTAATTTTTTGGCATCTTATCACATTACGCATCTTAAAAACGGGGTGTTACGTGATTTGCGAAAAACAATGTATGACAAGATTATAGAATTGCCGATACCATATTATTCAGAAAAAAGAAAAGGAGATATGATGGCCCGTATGTTAGGCGATGTAAATGAAGTTCAAAATTCATTTTTCTCCATACTTGAACTAATCGTTAAAGAGCCTTTAACCATCCTTTTTACAATAATTGCAATGTTAAACATAAGTGTTAATCTAACCTTGTTTGTTTTTCTATTCATACCGATATCCGGATTTGTAATTTCAAAGGTGGGCAAAAGCTTAAAGGCGAAATCAACTAGAGCTCAAGAGGAAAGTGGCTATTTTATCTCTTTAGTAGAAGAAAGTTTATCAGGACTTAAAGTAATTAAAAGTTATAATGCAGAAGGGTTATTCAAAACGATGTTTGGCGATTCAATCAATAGACTTTTTACAATTGCAAATGTAATTGGTAACAAAAATAATTTGGCGTCACCTTTAAGTGAATTTATGGGAATTGTAACCATTGCTACTTTGCTTTGGTATGGAGGGAATCTGGTTTTAGTGGACAAAACACTAGACGGATCACTTTTTTTAGTATACATGTTGTTAGCCTATAATATTTTAACACCCGCAAAAAACATATCTAAAGCATCTTATGCAGTAAAGAATGGATTAGCTGCTGCCGAACGTGTTTTTGAGGTTTTAGAAATTGAAAATACAATACCTAATGATCCAAATGCTATAATTAAAAACACATTTGATTCCAATGTAACAATTTCAAATATCAACTTCAAATATAAAGATGACAACGTACTAAAAGACTTTTCACTAGAGGTAATTAAAGGTCAAACGGTGGCGCTAGTTGGCCAATCTGGAAGTGGAAAAAGTACTATTGCAAATCTATTAACACGATTCTATGATGTAAACGAAGGGACTATTCAAATTGATGGTACCGACATTAAAAAATTAGACATTCATAGCTTGCGAGGTTTGATAGGTTTAGTTACTCAAGATAGTATATTATTCAATGATACCATCAAAGCAAATATTGCCTTAGGCAAAGAAAATGCTACCGATGAAGAAATTATAGAAGCGTTAAAAATTGCTAATGCCTTCGAATTTGTAAATGAGTTACCTAACGGCATTCATACCAATATTGGCGATAGCGGGAATAAACTATCAGGTGGCCAAAAACAACGTCTTTCTATCGCGCGTGCCGTGTTGAAAAATCCACCCATTATGATTTTAGATGAAGCGACCTCAGCATTGGATACCGAAAGCGAAAAGTTCGTACAAATAGCTTTGGAAAATATGATGCAAAACAGAACTTCTATTGTGATTGCCCACCGTCTTTCTACTATTCAAAAAGCCAATAAAATTGTAGTGATGCAAAAAGGCCGAATTGTGGAACAAGGCACCCACGAAGAATTAATCGCTTTAAACGGAACCTATAATAAGTTGGTAAGTATGCAATCACTTGAGTAAGTATGTATATCACTAGTCCAAATATCAAACTCCCAGAAGATCCTGACACTATAGTTTGGAAATACTTGGATTTGTCTAAATTTTTGGATTTACTGCTTTCGAAAAAATTATTCATGTCCCGATCTGATAAATTTGAAGATCAATACGAAGGCACCTTCAGTGAACCTACATTTGAGGAAATTAAAAAGCTCGCCATTAATAATCCTGAGTTTTTAAATTATTACAAAACCCATCGCGAAAAAGTTGCGATAAGCAGTTGGCATATCAACGAATACGAATCCTTTGCCATGTGGCAAATTTTTACTCAAAACAGCGAAGGATTGGCCATTCAATCTACTATTGGGCGGTTGCAAAAAGCATTAGAACCCGAAACCAACTTAAAACAATACATTGGTCAAGTCAACTATATTGATTACAAAAAAGAATACATCCCGTTTGACGATTTGTTTTTTCCGTTTTTGTTCAAACGAAAAAGTTTTCAATACGAACGTGAAGTCCGAATTATTTCAGACACTTCAGACACTGCAATTACCATTAATGATGGAATTAAAATCAATGTAGACATCAGCCAATTGATTGATAAAATTTACATTCACCCCAAATCAGAAAACTGGTATAAAAACCTGGTGATTGAATTGGTATCCAAATTGGGTTTTGATATAGCTATTGAAAAATCAGATTTAGAAAGTGATATCCTAATTTAAACTATAATTTAGCCGTCAATTTAATGTTGAAGACGCGCGTAGTCATATAATTGGGAATAGCATATTGATTTTTGGAATACACATCTCTAACCCAAGTATTGGTAATGGCATTTTGATTATTAAACAGATTAAATATCTCGACACCAATGGCTAGCTCCTTGAAGTTTCCTAACCACTTTTTTGGAATTGAATTTTCCTTATTATCGATTACAATTTTAGAAAAACCAACATCAGCACGACGGTAATCACGCAATCTATTTTGGTACATATACGGATCCGAATAGGAAGGTGAACCTCCTGGCAAACCTGTATTATACACTAAATTTAAATATACTTTCATACTTGGAATAGTAGGCATATAGTCTTGGAACAGCAATCCAAATTTCAATAACTGATCAGTTGGACGAGCAATATATCCTTTGTTCTGTCTATTTTCTTCCGTTTTTAAATACCCAAAACTAAACCATGATTCGGTTCCTGGTACAAATTCTCCGTTGAGACGAAGATCCAATCCTTGCGCATAGGCTTTCGCCAAATTGGTAGCTGCATACCGAATTCGGACATTATCAATTGTATAGGTGTTTACATCCGACATGGATTTGTAATACAGTTCAGAAACCAATTTAAACGGGCGATTCCACAATTTAAAATTATAATCATTGGCCAAAACCAAATGAACAGACTGCTGTGCTTTTACGTTCGGTTGAACCATTCCACTAGCATCACGCAATTCTCTATAAAAGGGAGGTTGGTAATATACTCCTCCTGAAATTCGAAATACCATATCTTTATCCCAATCGGGTTGGATGGAAATTTGTGCACGTGGACTCCAAACTAGCTTTGATTTTCCATTTTCGCCAGTACCTGAAACTTCCCAATTATGAAAACGCAATCCAGCATTGTACCAAATAGAGGTAGATCCAACGGTACTTTTAGAATTCCACTGAGCAAAACCTGAGAATCTATTGATCGTTATAAAATTAGTAGCTCGCACATTTTGATACGGAACTAATGGCCCAGTATATAACGCATACGGTTCGTTCTTTTGAGGTAAAACTATAGGCGGCGGAATAGAAAATCCAGCCGAATCAATTACTTCCCACTCCACTACTCGATCCCGAATAGATTCGCGAGTATATTTAACACCCCAATCCAATTGGCTTTGCTTCCAATCATGAGAACCCTTTAATTCGATGTTGGCAATTAAGGCATCTAAATTATTTCGAGCATGATTCAACTGCGAACCGATTCCTCGGGTATAGGCTACTTTGCCATAGGTTTCAGAGGCGACATTTGCATCGACTTCACCAAGTCGGTATTGTGCCAAAATATCAAAATACTCTTGCTCTGTGGTATGATACAACGATCCAATGAATTTTAAAACATTGGTATCGTTCGATTTAAAAGTAGATTTAATAGCCCCAAAATAGGTAGCAAATTGATCTTTCTCTTGCCCTTCATAATAGACTAAAAGAGCCATGGGTTGATCTAGTGTACCAAAATTAGTTTGGCGTGTCAACGGCTGGTAGTGGTAGTTGTTTTTCGAAATATTCCCTAAAAAACTCCACTGCCATTTGGCGGAAGCCTGATAATTGATATTAGTTTGGATATCGGCAAAAGTGGGTGTGTAATTGGTTTGTGTTTCTTGACTTTTAACCAAAAGACTATTATTTCGGTAACGAACTCCCGTAACAGCAGACCATTTTTTGTTTTTGGAAACTGCATCAAAAGCCACGCTTCCTCCCAAAAAACTAGCTTCGAAATTAGCTCCAAACGCAGTTGGTTTTCGATAAGTAATATCCAAAACTGAGGACAACTTATCTCCGAATTTAGCTTGGAATCCTCCTGCCGAAAAATCAATATTTTGAACCAAATCGGTATTGGTAAAACTCAACCCTTCTTGTTGACCGGAACGAATTAAGAAAGGACGATAGACTTCAATTTCGTTGACATAAACCAAATTCTCATCGTAGTTCCCACCACGAACAGCATATTGTGTACTCAATTCATTATTCGAATTAACTCCTGCAAAAGTTTTTAAAATATTCTCTACTCCTGCATTGGCTCCCGGAATTTTTCGAAGTAATTCAGGAGTGATATTCGTAACTCCTTGGATTCGTTTATTATTTTTAGCTGTAATGATTACTTCGCTCATTTGTTCCTGACGGGTATTCAAAATGGGATTGAATTCCATGATTTCGTTGGGTTTCAAAAACAAAACAATTGATGCTGATTTTAGCGAAAGGTGTGAAAAAACTACCCTTACTTTTTGGTTAGCCGGAATAGAAAGTTCATATATCCCACTCGAATTGGATTGAATTCCAATGGCACCATTAGAAACAGAAACATTGGCCACTGCTTTCTTGTTTTCGTCCAAAACGATTCCTCTCAGCTTAGCGTTTTGGGCAAAAGCAGAAAATCCCATTCCGAAAAACAGAAAATAAAGAATAGCTTTTTGGATACTTTTCAAACGGTTCTATTTAGTAATTATATTTCTAAAAAAATGCGTTTCAAAGGTAGTAGAATTTCCCATAGCATCAGTTACAATAACTTTCAACTCATTGGCACCATTCAGAAGAAAATCATCATTGAAATAATGTGTAATTGTTCTAGTCTTATTGTTATATTCAAACAAAACCCATTGGCCATTTAAAAATCCATTGTAGGTCTTAATTCCTGATCCCAAATCAGAAATCTGCAATCGAATTGCATCCTGGCTTAACCATTTTCCTTCTATAGGTTTAGCAATGCTAACTTTAGGCGCAAGAGTATCTGTAACTAATTTATACTTTCCTAATGTCTTTACTTTAGCACTAAAAACACTGTCTTTTCTAAAGGTTGAATTGTAATTAATTTTTTCTCCATCTAGCCTTGCAATGAATGTTTTTTCTAGAAGTTCTTTTGACAATGTAGTATCAGTCAAGGAAATGGTGAAATTAGAATGAGCCGGAACACTATCGTCATGTAAGTATAGTGTTTTATCCTTAACATCAAAGTTTAAAGCAAAATCGTCATAAAAAGTACCAGCAGGAAAAAACACAGATGCATTTTCTTTTTCAAATATATTATCTTTATTAGCCACTAAGAAATAGTTAGAAACAACTGGTTCTGCAGGGATTAATGCAACACTTGAATCATACTGAATAGGCACTGTAATTTCCGATTTATTGCCAAAAAAATCAGCCACCTCAATGCGGTATACATTATCTAAATTTGGAGTTGGAGTGATTTGTCCTTTGGTTTCATCTGTAGCAATAAAAGCCAAATCATATTTATTTTTCATAAATAATTTCTGAACTCTTTGCCCCGTTTTCTTGTATTTGGCATAATCAATCATCGCATTAACGTAACGCATATCGTCAAATGAATGTGTATCAAACTGATAACCAAACTTAGGTTGTCCATTCAAAAACGAATTCACACTATAGACGCCATTCTTATTGAAAGAAACATCATCGTAATCATTAGCAATAATCCCAAAACCAATTGGTCCATTGGCCAGAACTTTATCAGCCAAATAAGTCCCATCTTTTTGCAAAGCGGTATTTAAAAGAATTGGGCGTTTTGAAGTATTTACTGTTGAAGAAAATAACGGATAGACATACAACCCTGAAATAACCGGTTTCTTGGTATCCCTAAAACCAGAATCAAATCCGAACAGCATTGGGTTGATGATAAACTCTGTTTTGGAATCACGAATTTCGTAGTGCAAATGCGGGCCTTCAGATGCCCCTGTATTACCTGAAACAGCAATCCATTCTCCTTTTTTGATTGGAATTTCTCCAGGTTTTAGATACATTTCAATTTCGAAAGACTGTTCTTTATAGTGGGTATTCGTAATAAAATCTTGAATTGGACCTACCGCTTTCTGCAAATGCGCATAGACTGTAGTGTAACCGTTTGGATGAGTGATGTAAATTGTTTTTCCGTTACCAAAGGTTGAAATTTTAATTCTTGACACATAGCCTTCAGCAGAAGCATACACTTTCAAACCTTCCTTTTGTTGGGTTTTAAAATCAAACCCTGCATGAAAATGATTGGGTCGCAATTCTCCAAAATTACCTGACAATTGCATTGGAATATCTAAGGGTGGGCTAAAATAATCTTTTGGAAAATTATTTTGAGCAAAAAGGGTGCTGCAAAACAGCAAATAAAAAAGAAAGAATCGCATAAATTTCATTTTGGCTAAGGTAAAAAAACTAATAGACAAATAAAACCAGAATACGACCTAAAAACCATAACCCTTTGTTTAATAATAAATTACTCATTTTTAAATAAAAAAGCTAATAAAATATTGTATTAATAAAAAGGAATACTAACTTTGTAAGATTAAGTAATGAATTGGAATACTAATGAGTGTAATTGCGGAAATAATTGATACTCTTGAAAATAAGATTGAAAAACTCTTTGCTAGAATAGCTAGTTTAGAGCAACTCAATCAAGATTTAAAGACCGAATTAACCAATACTACAACGATCATACACAATCAGTCTCGTGAGATTGATACTTTGAAAAAAGAGTATGAAGCCCTCAAAATAGCCAACTCATTGCTTGGCAGTGAAGAAAACAAAAGAGATACTAAGCTTAAAATAAATTCATTAATTCGCGAAATTGATTACTGCATAGCTCAGCTATCAGATTAAATAATATGGACGAAAAGCTTAAAATAAAAATATCAATTGCAGATCGCGTTTATCCGTTAACGGTAGACCCATCACAAGAAGAAGGACTGCGAAGTGCTTCCAAAAAAATTGATACCATGATTAAGCAGTTTGAAGAAAATTATGCTGTTCGTGACAAGCAAGATGTATTAGCCATGTGTGCCTTACAATTTGCTTCTCAAGTAGAACAAAAACAAATCGATAACGCCATTGATGGAGTAGAAACCATCGAAAGATTGAATAAAATCAATTCGATTTTAGACCAATATCTCAATAAATAATACGTTCTTACATAGACTAAGATACTGCCTACATTAGTTCAATTTGGTAAACTCAACACTAACAATTTAGAATGAGCGAATCGTCACTACTATAGCATGCCCTACTTTGGTGAGGAAGCTTGAACAGTGAGTTAGCTCAAAACTTGTCTTTTCGAGTTTATACAAGCACCTAATGTAGGCTTTTTTTTATACATCAATTTTTAATTAACATGGACAACATAGTAACAATCATCATTACCGGAATAGTCGGAATAGTAGCGGGTTTTGCAATTGCAAAAATCATTGAAAAGAGTAACATTTCGAACTTAATAAAATCAGCTAAAAAAGAAGCAGCATCGATTATCAAAGACGCTAATTTTGAAGCAGAAAATATCAAAAAAGATAAAATTCTTCAAGCCAAAGAACGATTTATCGAATTGAAATCAGAGCATGAACAAGTAATTTTAGCTCGTGACAAAAAAGTAGCCGAAGTAGAAAAAAGAGTTCGTGACAAAGAATCTCAAATTTCTAATGAATTGGCTAAAGCCAAAAAAGTAAACGACGATTACGAAGCTAAAACTGCTGAATACACTTCTAAAATTGAAATTTTAGAAAAGAAACAAGTTGAGGTTGAGAAAATGCACAAAAGCCAATTACAACAATTGGAAGTTATTTCTGGTTTATCTGCAGATGAAGCTAGAGAGCAATTAATCGAAGGATTAAAAGCGGAAGCAAAAACACAAGCCATGTCTCAAATTCAAGATACTATTGAAGAGGCAAAATTAACTGCGCAACAAGAAGCTAAGAAAATTATCATCAATACCATTCAACGAGTGGGTACAGAAGAAGCAGTTGAAAATTGCGTTTCTGTTTTCAACATTGAATCAGATGATGTGAAAGGACGTATTATTGGTCGTGAAGGTCGTAACATCCGTGCTTTAGAAGCAGCTACAGGAGTTGAAATTATTGTTGACGACACACCAGAAGCAATTATTCTTTCTTGTTTCGATCCTGTGCGAAGAGAAATTGCGCGTTTGTCATTACACAAATTAGTTACTGACGGACGTATCCACCCTGCACGTATCGAAGAAGTAGTAGCTAAAACAGCGAAACAAATCGACGACGAAATTATAGAAGTAGGTAAACGTACTGTAATTGATTTAGGGATCCACGGATTACACCCAGAATTGATTAAAGTAGTTGGTAGAATGAAATACCGTTCATCTTACGGACAAAACTTATTACAACACTCACGTGAAGTATCGAAGCTTTGTGGTATCATGGCCGCTGAATTAGGATTGAATGTCAAATTAGCTAAGAGAGCCGGTTTATTACATGATATTGGTAAAGTGCCAGATACAGAAAGTGATTTACCACACGCTTTATTAGGTATGCAATGGGCTGAGAAATACGGCGAGAAAGAAGAAGTTTGCAACGCTATTGGAGCCCACCATGACGAGATTGAGATGAAATCATTATTATCGCCAATCATCCAGGTGTGTGATGCCATTTCAGGTGCAAGACCGGGTGCAAGAAGACAAGTATTGGATTCTTACATCCAACGTTTGAAAGACCTTGAAGAAGTAGCTTACGGATTTGGCGGAGTAAAAAGTGCTTACGCGATTCAAGCAGGTAGAGAATTACGTGTGATTGTAGAAAGTGAAAAAGTATCTGATGACAAAGCATCGAACTTATCATTTGAAATTTCACAAAAAATTCAAACCGAAATGACTTACCCAGGTCAAGTTAAAGTAACGGTAATTAGAGAGACTAGAGCGGTCAATATAGCTAAATAATTTAGTCTGTTTCTGAATAAAAAAAAGTCCAAATTTCAATTGTGAAATTTGGACTTTTTAATTTAATCCTTTCTGGGATGATAGGTATTCATTACTTCTGTCAAGAACTTTCTATCAAGATGTACATATATCTCTGTAGTGGTGATCGATTCATGTCCCAACATCAATTGTATTGAACGCAAGTCGGCTCCGTTCTCCAATAAATGAGTAGCAAAAGAATGCCGTAAGGTATGTGGGCTGATCGTTTTATTTAAATTGATTTTAACTGCCAAATCCTTAATAATGGTAAAAATCATGGCTCGAGTTAATTGACTTCCCCTTCGATTAAGAAAGAGCGTATCTTCAAATCCTTTTTTTACAGGTACATGACTTCGAACATTCTCTTTGTATAGCTGAATGTATTTTTGAGTGAGATGACCAATAGGTACAAATCGCTGTTTATTGCCCTTACCCGTTATTTTTACAAATCCTTCCTCAAAGAACAAATCAGATATTTTTAAACTTACCAATTCTGAAACCCGTAAACCACAGCCGTATAATGTTTCTAGCATAGCACGGTTTCGCTCTCCTTCGTTGGAAGACAAATCCACCGCATTAATTAAAGCATCTATTTCTTCTAGGGACAAAGTGTCGGGAAGTTTTCTACCGGTCTTGGGAGTTTCAATTAGTTCTAACGGATTATTATTGCGATAATCTTCGAAAACCAAATAATTAAAAAAGCTTTTTAAACCAGAAATAATTCGAGCTTGAGATCGTGCATTTACTTGCTTTGAAACATGATAAATGAATTGCTGAACAACTTCTTCCGAAATATGTATTGGCGAAACATCCATTTGATTTTGATCTAAAAAAAGACACAATCGCTCAACATCAAACGAATAATTATCGATGGTGTTAGTTGACAAACCTCTCTCGATTTTCAAATACGACTGGTAATTCTTGATATAACTGCTCCAATTCACTTCACAAAGAAACGCAATTTTTAAAAAACCAGCTCTATCTTATTATCCAAGATAACAATACTAAAAGAATCTATTTGTCGTTTGAGTAAAATAATTACATTTGTGAGGAAAATTATACATGTATAACCTTATGAATTGTGTTATATTTTGAATTAAAATCACACTAAATAAATTTTAAAACCATGAAAAAAATAGTATTTACAAGTCTTTTATTAGTAGCATTTTCAATTACTTCTCAAGCACAATTTTTCAAACTAGGTTTAAAAGCTGGGGTGAATTATGCAAACCAAAACGGAACCGCTATTACGGTCAATAGTACTAATTATAAAACTGAAGCTATTTCTAATTATCATATTGGTCTTTTAGCAGAAGTAAAACTGGGAGAACGCTTTTCTATTCAACCTGAAGTGTTGTATTCAACTCAAGGTGCGAAATACGATGCAGTAGGAGTTGCCGACGATTTTACAAATGACATTGGCTACATCAGCATTCCAGTAATGGCTAAAATAAATTTAAACAATACCTTAAGTTTAGACTTTGGACCACAAGCTTCTTTTTTGATGAGCAAAAAGAAAGACGTTTCCATTAATGATCAAAAAAATCTAGATTTTGGTGCTGGTGGAGGTTTAACAATCCATGTTACAAAAGGATTGTTTTTACAAGGACGTTATATTGTAGGCCTTACTGACATCTCTCCAGAAGCCAAAGTTAAAAATTCAGTGTTTCAAGTTTCTGCAGGTTTTTTATTCTAAAGAAAAAATAAGTATTTTAAATAACCGTTCTATTTATTGGAACGGTTTTTTTATTTTTACAAAAATATAATTATATGAAAATCTGTATCATCAACGGACCCAACTTGAATCTTTTAGGAAAACGCGAACCTGAAATATACGGAAGTCAAACTTTTGAAGACTATTTAAGTAGCTTAAAAACTAAATTTCCAACTGTTACATTCGACTATTTTCAGAGTAATATTGAAGGAGAGTTGATTGGAAAAATTCAAGAAGTGGGTTTTGATTATGATGGAATCATTCTTAACGCAGGCGCTTACACACATACATCGATAGGTATAGGCGATGCAATAAAAGCAATTACCAGTCCTGTTGTTGAAGTACATATTTCAAATACTTTTGGAAGAGAAGAATTCCGTCATCAATCTTATATATCAGGAAATGCCAAAGGAGTAATTTTAGGATTTGGTCTTAACAGTTATGACTTAGCAGTTCAGTCATTTTTATAATAAACTATTCATAAAAAAAGCGTTGCCAACTGCAACGCTTTTTTTATATCGAATCATCTGGTTCTACATGAATTAACACATGTCCTAATTCAGGAATTTCTGATCGTAATGTATCTTTCAATTGGTGCGCCAAATCATGCCCTTCTTTTACAGAAATTGTAGCTTTAACAGTAGCATGTAAATCAACATGGTACTTCATCCCTGATTTACGTATAAAACACTTCTCAGTATCTACAATTCCTTCTACGGTTTTGGATACAGTTCTAATAGTCGCTATTACATCATCATACAAATGTTCATCCATAATTTCGCCTAAAGCAGGTCGAAAAATGAGATAACTATTGTATAAAATAAAACCTGAAGCAAATAAAGCCGCCCAATCGTCAGCCGATTCATAGCCTTTTCCAAGAAACAAGGCAATGGCAATTCCAACAAAAGCAGCCACTGAAGTAATAGCATCACTTCTATGGTGCCAAGCATCCGCTTTTAGAGATGAACTATTGGTTTCTTTACTTCTTCTCATGACCAACTGAAAAGAGTATTCTTTCCAAACAATGATAGCTCCTAACACATATAGTGTCCACGATTTAGGCAAGTCATGTGGGGTCCCGATATTTAAAATGCTTTCATAGGCAATAATCGTTGCCGATGTAATTAGAAACCCAACTACCAAAAACGTAATTAAAGGTTCGGCTCTACCATGACCATAGGGATGGTTTTCATCGGCAGGTTTGTTGGAATATTGAATCCCAAACAACACTAAAAAGGATGCAAAAATATCTGTAGTAGATTCTATTGCATCTGCAATCAACGCATAGGAATTGCCAAAAAAACCAGCTAATCCTTTGATAATTGCTAAAGCAGTATTTCCAATAATACTGAAATAGGTTGCTTTAATTGCTGCTGCTACTTTTGGCATTGTAAGACGTTTTATAAATTAAAATATCGTTTAGAGATTTTGCAATAAAATGACTCTAAACGATATTTAATTATTTACTATTTTGTTATTTAGGCACGAATAATTTTTGCACCGATAGCTCTTAAACGCTCATCGATACGCTCATATCCTCTGTCAATTTGATCGATATTTTGAATCGTGCTAGTTCCTTTTGCAGAAAGCGCGGCAATCAATAAAGAGATACCCGCACGAATATCTGGAGAAGACATGGTAGTCGCTTTTAATTGCGATTTAAAATCATGTCCTATCACTACTGCTCTATGTGGATCACACAGCATAATTTTGGCACCCATATCAATTAATTTGTCTACAAAGAACAAACGGCTTTCAAACATTTTTTGGTGAATTAAAACATCGCCTTTAGCTTGTGTAGCCACAACTAAAACAATACTCAATAAATCAGGCGTAAAACCTGGCCAAGGGGCATCAGCAATAGTTAAAATAGAACCGTCAATGTCGGTTTTAACTTCATAACCATCCACATGAGAAGGAATATAAATATCATCTCCGCGTTTCTCTAAAGTGATTCCCAATTTTCTAAATACATTTGGAATTACACCTAAATTATCCCAGCTTACATTTTTAATTGTGATTTCTGATTTAGTCATTGCTGCCAATCCAATCCAACTTCCAATTTCGATCATGTCAGGTAGAATTCTGTGCTCACAACCACCCAAACTTGCTACACCTTCAATGGTTAGTAAGTTGGATCCAACACCCGTAATTTTGGCCCCCATAGAGTTCAACATTTTACACAACTGTTGCAAATACGGTTCGCAAGCAGCGTTGTAAATAGAAGTGGTTCCTTTAGCCAAAACAGCCGCCATAACAATATTAGCTGTTCCAGTTACAGATGCTTCGTCTAATAACATATGAGCACCTTGTAAACCTTCTGCAGGAGTTTCTACTCCATAGAAATGGTCTTCTTTGTTGTATCTGAATTTGGCTCCCAAATTAATGAATCCCTCGAAGTGGGTGTCCAATCTTCTACGTCCGATTTTATCTCCACCTGGCTTTGGAATGTATCCTTTACCAAAACGAGCTAATAACGGTCCAACAATCATAATAGAACCACGAAGAGCTCCTCCTTCTTTTTTGAAAGCTTCTGTTTCAAGGTAATTAACATTTACCTCATCAGCTTGAAAAGTATAGGAATTCGGTCCGTTTTTTTGAATTTTAACTCCTAAATTACCTAATAAAGTAATTAGTTTATTGATATCAATAATGTCTGGCACATTGTTGATTGTCACTTTTTCTGGGGTCAATAAAATAGCACAAAGTATTTGTAAAGCCTCATTTTTTGCTCCTTGTGGTGTGATTTCTCCTTTTAGACGAATGCCACCTTCGATTTTGAAAATTCCCATTTATTTTTGTTTATTTTTTTGAAACTGTTTTGGTTTCCCTGGTTTATTGTTGTTTTTGTTCCCTTGAATCTTTGGTTGACCTACCGGCAATATTTTGTTCGATACCCTTTTGTTGGTTCGCAGTAAATCAGTAGTGTTTAATAACTCCTCTGTACTTTGTAATAAATTTAATTTACCATCCGACAATTCGTAAAGATGTTCAAAAATCACATCATCTTTCACGGTATCTTTATTCCAACTTAAATATGATTTCTTCATGTGATTGGCAATGACTTTTACCAAAGCACTTTTCATTTCTCCTTCGTCCCATTTATTAGCCACGTCTATCATGTACTTGATATTGTTGCCATAATAACGGTATTTTGGAAAATTTTGTGGGTATTGTAATTCATCTGGTTTGAGTTGTAAAACTTCTCGAGACGGAATTGGATAGGGCGAAACTACATCCAACTTAAAGTCAGACATAATGAACAATTGATCCCATAATTTATGTTGAAAATCAGGTACATCTCGCAAATGTGGATTCAAGGTTCCCATCACTTGAATGATGTATTTAGCCGCCTTATTGCGTTCTTCAGCATCTTCAATTTCGGTTGCTTGATCAATTAGTTTTTGCAAATGGCGCCCGTACTCCGGAATAATCAAATGCGATCGCTCTGCATTGTATTCCAAGTGATGTACTACATCATTCGCATTTTCTTTGGTGTATTTTGAATTCATATTTTATAAGGAAACGATCCCTTCAATTACCGAAACTTCGATGTATTTGTCAATTATTTCTTGAGCGTCTTTCATTTGGACATCTACCGACACACTGGTAAATTTTCCTGTTTTGGATTTCGTAGTCTTAATTACGGCGCCCATGCAATCAAATGCATCTTCTACTCGCTGTACATTATCATCAACTGAAGGAACAATAAATTTAAAGAGATATTCCGCTGGCCATGTATTACTCAGGTCTAACTCTACTTTTAATCTCTCGTAAAATTCAGCAGTCTTTTTTTCTTTCTCTTGATCCATTTGTAATCATAAAATTAACGCAAATATAAGGTATTGATTTTAGAATTTAGAATTTCAAGTTGTTTTTTGAAATGAATGATAATTATCTAAAGGATTAATTTTTAAAATCCCATTTACTTTAGGTAAATTTGCGACTTATTTACAAAAAGTGCAAAAAGAAATCATCGTAATTATTGGCGGCCCTGGAACAGGAAAGACAACTATCATTGACGGATTAGTCCAAAATGGATATTGTTGCTATCCTGAGATTTCTAGACAGGTCACTGCCCAAGCACAACAACAAGGAATTGAACAATTGTTTTTAGAAAACCCTTTGCTTTTTAGCGAACTCTTGTTGGAAGGAAGAAAAAAACAATTCCTTGACGCGCATCAAGAACCGCACAATATTGTGTTTTTAGATCGCGGTATTCCAGATGTGTTAGCTTATATGCATTACATTGGCGATAGCTATCCTTCTTTTTTTGATGCGGCTTGCAAAGAGCACATTTACTCCAAAATATTTATTTTACCACCATGGGAAGATATCTATGTGAGCGATCAAGAACGCTATGAAAATTTCGAACAAGCGCAATTAATTCACGATCATTTGGTTGAGACCTATCAAAAATACGGTTACGAACTGATTGAGGTTCCAAAAGATACCGTGGATAAAAGAATTCTTTTTATCTTAGAGCAAATTTCTAACTAAAAAACACCTTGTAAAAGTGATTCACTTTTGCAATGCAACCCCAACGTAGCGCACTGAAATCTATGCAAACAGCACTAGCTATTCTTCAGAAATATTGGAATCACGATCAATTCCGATCGCTACAAAACGAAATCATTGATTCGGTTGTAAGCGGCAAGGATACGTTGGCCATTTTACCAACAGGCGGTGGAAAATCGATCTGCTTTCAGGTGCCGGCGCTTATGAAGGATGGAATTTGTTTGGTCATTTCACCTTTGGTGGCTTTAATGAAAGATCAGGTCGCCAATTTACAAGCACGTAATATCAAAGCCATCGCTTTGACTGGTGGGATCCGCTCTGAAGAAATGATTGATTTATTAGACAATTGCCAGTTTGGGAATTACAAATTTTTGTATCTATCTCCCGAACGTTTGCAATCAGATTGGATTTTGGATCGCATAAAAAATCTTCCAATCAACTTGATTGCGATAGACGAAGCACATTGTGTTTCGCAGTGGGGGCATGATTTTAGACCGGCCTATTTGAAAATTTCCGAACTAAAAAAACACTTTCAAAAGGTTCCTTTTTTAGCCTTAACTGCTACAGCAACTCCTAAGGTTAAAGAAGATATTATCACTGAAACGGGATTGGAAAATCCACAAATTTTTCAAAAATCATTTGCGCGAGACAACATTGCCTATATGGTAATTGAGGCGGAGGACAAACTCTACAAAATAGAGCAAATCCTTACTAAAAATCCGCAATCCTCAATAATTTATGTTCGTAACCGACGCTCCTGCATTGACATCTCCAATCAACTCCATGCTTTAGGATTCAAAGCCACTTATTATCATGGTGGGCTTTCGCCAAAAGAAAAAGACAAAAATATGGCGCTGTGGATGCAAGAAGAAGCACAAGTGATCGTCGCCACCAATGCTTTTGGAATGGGAATCGACAAAGCCAATGTAAAAACGGTAATCCACATTCAATTGCCTGATAATATTGAAAATTATTACCAAGAATCAGGTCGCGCGGGACGTAATGGCGAAAAAGCATTTGCAGTCTTATTGACCAGTCCTTCTGATGCCTTACAAGCTGAAAATCAGTTTCTATCCAATTTACCTGACAAAGCTTTTTTAAATTCGGTATACATCAAATTGTGTAATTATTTTCAAATCGCATATGGAGAAGGCATCAACGAACAATTTGCTTTTAACCTGAATCACTTTTGTTTGAAATACAATTTTCCAACTTTAAAAACGTATAATGCCATTCAGTTTTTAGACCGACAAGGTATTATTAGTTTGTCTCAGGAATTTTCTGAAAAAATCAAATTGCAATTTTTAATTTCTTCGAAAGAAGTACTGCGCTACATTAGTTTGAATCCGAATGACGAGGAAATTATTCTAACCATTTTGAGAGCCTATCCAGGCATTTATGAAATGCAAACTGCTTTCAATTTGGATTTTATTGCAAAGAAATCAAATCAAACGGCTATTGAAGTTCAAGCTGTTTTGCAAAAATTAAAAGAGAAAAATATTATTGAATATCAAGCAAAAAACAATGATGCCTCCCTCCTTTTTAACGAAATTCGCGAAGACGAACGAACCATAAATCGGGTAGCGAAATATTTAGAAAGGCAAAACCAACTTAAAAAATCACAATTACAATCAGTTTTACATTATATTAAAGAGAAACAAACGTGTAAAAACCGATTGATATTGAATTATTTTGGAGAAAAATCAGCTACAGATTGTCGAATTTGCTCGTATTGTATTGGCAAAAAGAAAAAAGTTAAAAACACCTATTCACTTGCTTCTACCATACTAAGCTTATTGCAAACAGAAGAGTTAAATTCGAGAGAAATACAAGAAAGAACGCAAACAGATACTGAAACAGTTATTGAACTGCTACAGCAATTATTAGAACAAGAACAAATCGTCATCAAGGCGAATAACAAATATACAATTCATCACTAATGGAGAAATTACGAATCGTCTTTATGGGTACACCAGAATTTGCCGTTGGCATTTTGGATACTATTTTACAAAACAATTACGAAGTCGTTGGTGTAATTACCGCCGCAGATAAACCTGCTGGAAGAGGACAAAAAATTAAATATTCGGCTGTAAAAGAATACGCTTTAGCAAATCACTTACCCTTGTTGCAACCTACCAATCTAAAAGACGAAAGTTTTTTAGCGGAATTACAAGCTTTAAACGCCAACTTACAAATAGTAGTTGCCTTTAGAATGTTGCCTAAAGTAGTTTGGGATATGCCTTCACTAGGGACTTTTAATCTTCATGCTTCACTCCTGCCTAATTATAGAGGAGCAGCTCCTATTAATTGGGCAATTATCAATGGAGAAACCAAAACAGGTGTTACTACCTTCTTTATCGATGACAAAATTGATACCGGAGCCATGATATTAAATGCAGAAACCGCTATTGGCACCAATGAATCTGCAGGAGAATTGCACGATCGTTTGATTCAATTGGGAAGTGAAACGGTAACCCAAACTTTAGCGCTACTTGAAAGCGGAAAAGTAACGACAACTATACAGGAAGACAATGCTGAGATTAAAACAGCTTACAAGTTAAACAAAGAAAATTGTAAAATAGATTGGCACCAACCAGCTTCAGAAATACACAATTTAATTAGAGGCTTAAGTCCCTATCCTGCTGCTTGGTGTTTCATGAGCGATAAAGGAGAAGAATGGAATGTCAAAATCTACCAATCTAATATTGTCATTGAAGCCCATACATTAGCCGTAGGCCAATTGGTATGTACCAAAAAAGAATTAAAAATTGCCGTTCGTGATGGCTTTATCCAGATTGAAAGCCTACAATTTCCTGGAAAGAAGAAGATGAATACTACCGAATTCCTCAATGGAATCCAATTTACAGCGGATGCAAAAGCATATTAAACGCTAAAAAAACCAGCATTTACAACGTTTTCGGGTGGAAAATCATCACTTTTATGAACAAAAAACCCAAGTTATTAACAAATTAGCCCTAAAATGTTTTTTACCCTTGCACGGTAAGGTTTTCCTGCTAATTTTGTTTAACAATTTTTTTTTAACCAACAATTAATAAAACATTTATTATGAACAAATCAGAATTAATCGACGCTATCGCTGCTGACGCAGGAATTACTAAAGCAGCTGCTAAATTGGCTTTAGAATCATTTTTAGGAAACGTAAGTGGTACTTTGAAAAAAGGCGGAAGAGTTTCTTTAGTAGGTTTCGGATCTTGGTCAGTATCTAACAGAGCTGCAAGAGACGGTAGAAATCCACAAACTGGAAAAACTATCAAAATTGCTGCTAAAAATGTAGTAAAATTCAAAGCTGGAGCAGAATTAGAAGGAGCTGTAAACTAATTTTAGTTTTCCTTATACAAATAAACCTTCCTTATCGGAAGGTTTTTTTTTTGCCTTTAATCGAGAAAAAAAACATTCATCTTAATTTTATTATTAATTTTAATAAAAATTGCAGTTATGATTTCAGCAAAACTTAATAAAGGGCAACTTCTTATAGCCGACCCATTAATACTTGGTGATGCCTCTTTTGCAAGAGCTGTAATCTTACTAACTGCACATAACAAAGAGGGTTCCGTTGGTTTTATTCTCAACAAGCCTTTACAATACTCCATTACGGATTTACTCCCTGAAATAGATACCCCGTTTAAAGTCTATAATGGCGGACCGGTGGAACAAGACAATCTTTATTTTATTCACGATGTTCCCCATTTAATTCCCAATAGTGTCGAAATCTCAAACGGTATTTACTGGGGTGGTTGCTTTGAATCGGTAAAAGAATTGATAAAGAATCAAAAAATCGGCAAAAATAACATTCGCTTTTTCTTAGGATATACCGGCTGGGATGAAAATCAATTGGAGTCGGAAATGGAACAAAATTCATGGATAGCCACTGTTAATCATCATGAAAACAAGATTATCAGTAAATCCACCACTCATTTTTGGAAAGAAAAAATTATAGAATTAGGTGGTGATTATCTCATTTGGTCTAACGCACCTGACGATCCATATTTGAATTAATTGGCTATTAATTCATTTAACTTTTGAACTAATTCTGAAGCCAAATCGGTACCGAATTCTTTCTTTCTATACTTGGTAATCGACTGGATCCCTTTAATAACATTGGTGTAAAATAACTCATCTGCTTTTTGAAGATCAAAAGGAGAAATAACTCCTTCGATCACTTCCAAACCTTCCATTTTTTTGGCCAATACAAGCAACTGCTTTCTTAAAATTCCATTACAACATCCTTCAGAAATTGGCGGAGTCGTCAATGTGTTGCCTTGCAACATGAAGATATTGCCTTGCAGCACTTCTACCACATTTTTAGATTCATTCAGCAAAATACAATTATCCAAATCATTTTCATCTGCATAAATACTAGCCGTTACATGCAGTACTTTATTGGTGGTCTTTAAGGTAGATAGTAATTGTTTAGTGATGTAAAAATCTTTGTACAAATCCACTTCACAGGATTTTGATTCCCATTTATAGGCTTGGTTTTCTAAAGGAGTAGCGTGTATTAAAAACGAAATGGTATTAGTTGTAGGTAAATAAAAACCGCCATCATTACGATACACTGTAATTCGCGCGCGAGCCGACTCAGAAAAACCATTATTTGCAACAGTAGTAAGTACTTGGTCTTCAAAAAATTCCATCGTGAAATCCATTGGAATTTCCATTCTCAAAATACGCATAGACGCCATCAGCCTAAAATAGTGATCTTCTAAAAAGAGAATTTTACCTTTTACAATTTTTAACGTTTCAAAAACGGCATCACCGTATAAAAATCCACGATTATGAGTTAAACTATTTTCTTGTGCGCTACTATTCCCGTTACTATTAATCATAAAAAAGCCCTGAATTTTGTTCAGGGCAAATATAAGTTATAAAATACAATTTTTAGACTGATCCTATGAGATGTTTCAAATCGGAAATTTGATTTTCCCACAATTGTTGCGCTTCTTCTATTTCGTCGGCTGGAGCAAAATCAATTACTAAAAGCGATACGTCTTTTGTTAGCTCATCTTCAAGAATATGGATTTCAAAAAAATACTCAGAGTCTTTATTATTGTCATCCACCCATTTGAATTTCACTTTCTCTCCTGATTTTTTAGAGGCCAATCTTGCCTTCTCTTGAGAGTCATTCCAAATGAATGTAAAGAACTCACCACGAGAATTCACATTGTCGGCAAACCACTCTGATAAACCTGAAGGAGTTGAAATGTATTGATACAATAATTGGGGGGAAGAGTTGATAGGAAACTCAATCTCATAGCGAACTTTTGGATCCATGAATGCTGTTTAATTTTTTCGAAATATAAGAATATAAAGTCAAAAAAAAAGTCTTTTTAAAAATATTTTTTTTCTTATTTTATACTTGCAAACATTATTATTATTTCTATATTTGCACCCGCATTGAGAGATGCATAACCAATAGAAATGGCGAGGTAGCTCAGTTGGTTAGAGCGCAGGATTCATAACCCTGAGGTCACGGGTTCAACTCCCGTCCTCGCTACCAAAACTAAAACCCCTAATACGAATGTGTTAGGGGTTTTTTAATGGTTATTTTTTTCAACAAAGCACCTTATATATAAATAAAATAGAGTGAGGAATTTATACGTCAAAAAAGACTAAAACATATCTTTTAATTATTTGTTGATTCTGTTTAAATTAAAAAATAAATAATCAAAGCTTTATTTTATAAAAATTCTAATTTAATAATGTGATTTTATATTTATATTAATCGTAATATTGCAATATTAAAATATAACAAAAATGGGAATCACCAAAACCGAAGGATTTACAGCAACACAAAATGAGTTAGCGATTTTAGCCAAAGCAATTGGACATCCAGCACGTATAGCTATAATCGAATACCTATTAAAAACGGAATCTTGTATTTGTGGTGATATCGTAAATGAATTGCCTCTCGCCCAGCCCACCGTTTCGCAACACCTAAAGGAGCTAAAGAACGCTGGTCTAATCAAAGGAAATATAGAAGGAACTTCCATTTGTTATTGCCTAAATGAAGAAGGTTTCAACCCATTGAAAGGCTTTTTTGAGCATATTAATACACAACTTACTAAGAAAGAATGTTGTTAACTAATACAATAAAACATGACACTATCAGCAATTAAATCCGAATTACAAAAAGCAACAACTATCGCTTTTCAGTTACCTAATGGCGAACTCATAGCGCCTCACTTTCATGTCACCGAAGTAGGTAAAATAACCAAACACTTTATCGATTGTGGCGGAACCATTCGAAACGAAGAAGTAGCCAATTTTCAATTGTGGGAGGCCCAAGATTACGACCACCGTTTGCATCCAGAAAAGCTTTTGAGTATTATTGAATTGTCAGAGCAAAAATTGGGATTAACCGATTTAGAAATTGAAGTGGAATACCAAATGAAAGACAGCATTGGTAAGTTTGGATTGGAATTTGACGGAACTCATTTTCAATTGACTTCTAAAATAACCAACTGTTTAGCTCCCGATCATTGTGGAATTCCAGAAAATAAAATGCCCAATGTTGGACAATGGAAAGCCAAAGCTACTTCTTGTTGTACTCCAAATTCAGGCTGTTGTTAAACTAAATAATACAACTATGTTTCAGAACTTAAATACAACTATTGAAAGTATTTCAAAAACAACTATCGCTGAGGAGCGAAAAGTAGTGTTGCAACCTTTGATTGATTTTATTCAAACAAAAGTAGCTACACATCAATCCATTCGTTTGAACTTCATTTGTACTCACAATTCCCGTCGTAGCCATTTGTCTCAAATTTGGGCACAAACCATGGCATTTCACTTCGGAATTCGAAATGTGTTTTGCTACTCGGGCGGAACAGAGGCTACAGCTATGTTTCCAAAAGTCAGCGAAACCCTAACCAATCAAGGTTTTCAAATCCAACAATTAAGCAGTGATAACAATCCAGTTTATGCGGTAAAATATGATGAAAATGAAGCGGCTATTGTTTGTTTTTCCAAAACGTTTGATGATGCTTTCAATCCGAATAGTGGCTTTGCAGCCATCATGACCTGTTCGTCTGCAGATGCAGGTTGTCCTTTCATTGCGGGAGCTGAAAAACGATTGCCCATTCGTTATGAAGACCCCAAAGCTTTTGACGGTACTGACCTAATGGATGCAAAATATGCGGAGCGAAGCTTGGAAATTGCTTCTGAACTATATTTTGTTTTTTCGGAAATAAAAAAATAACATAATTGTATACAAGTTTAATATGAAAAAAAGATTAGGATTTTTAGACCGATTTTTAACATTATGGATATTTTTAGCTATGCTAGTGGGCATAAGTATTGGGTATTTCATTCCCAATTCATCGAGTTTTATTAATTCCTTTTCTTCAGGAACGACCAATATTCCATTAGCCATTGGATTAATTTTAATGATGTATCCGCCGTTAACCAAAATTGATTTTTCAAAAGTCCCACAGATGTTTGAAAAACCAAAATTGCTAACTGCTTCATTTTTCATCACCTGGATAGTAGGACCTTTTTTAATGTTTTCATTAGCTATTTTATTCTTACGCGATTATCCTGAATACATGACCGGATTAATTGTAATTGGTTTGGCGCCATGCATCGCAATGGTCATTGTTTGGAACGAACTCGCCGAGGGGAATCGTGAACTTACTGCAGGATTAATTGGGATTAACAGTCTACTTCAAGTATGCTTTTTTAGTTTGTATGCTTATTTCTATCTTGAAATTATGTTGCCGCTTTTCGGAATAAAAGGAATTGCATTGAACATTACCATTGCCGGAATCGCTCAAACCGTTGGAATCTATTTGGGTATTCCATTTGTGTTAGCCATATCCAGTCGTTTTGCTATTAAAAAAATCCTTGGAGATAAATGGTTCAATCAGCAATTCATACCATTTGTATCTCCTGTTACTTTGATAGCCTTATTGTTTACTATTGTAATAATGTTCAGTTTGAAAGGCGAAATGATTGTCGATTTACCTTTGGATGTGCTCCGAATTGCTATACCTCTAGTCATCTTCTTTGCGATTATGTTCACCCTAATGTTCTTTGTGAGTAAAAAAATTGGTGCCAATTACCAAGATGCTGTCGCCCTCTCATTTACGGCTTCGGGAAATAATTTTGAGTTAGCCATTGCTGTATCCATTGGTGTTTTTGGCATTAATAGCGGACAAGCATTTGCAGGCGTTATTGGTCCCTTAGTAGAAGTTCCGGCTTTGATAACGTTAGTAAATGTGGCTTTTTGGTGGCGAAAGAAGTATTTTAAACAACAACCAATTTAAGTAAACATTAACTTTGTTATAAATTCAGTATCAAAATATATTTTATATTTGTGTGAGTAAATAAAAATCAAATCGATAAAAAATAAGAATATGAAAAAAGTAGTTGCAATTCTAGCCCTAGCTTTCTTTACAGTAAGTATGACTGCTCAAGAATCTAAACAAGAGAAAAAAGAAATGGCATGTTGCTCAAAAAATGCTAAAAAGTCAAATGACGAAGTAGCGAAATGCCAAGCCAAATGTAAAGCGGAAGGTAAAAAATGTGATGCGAAAGCACACAAAGCATCAGGAAAAAAGTGTTAAGCTAAGACCTTAACATTTCAAAAAAATAATTCAAAAGCCTCTATTTAAGAGGCTTTTTTTATTTTACTCGTATACTCCATTCAAAATCCATTTCAGAGACTTGAATTCCTTGTTCATTCATTCCAATGGATTTCATCCAAAAGGTTTGCCCCTCGCCTGTGGCTATTGTTTTTTGAATAGCTTCTTCAATTAAATGACCGTCTTTACAACTAAAAGTAATAAGCCCAGTTGCCTTTTTAGTAAAGTTCCCTTTATTATTAGCCACCAACATAGAAATCTTCTTTCCGCTTTTTTGAATATGATACATCACCAAAGCACCTGTGCTCAACTCTGCGCCCATAGCTTGAACTGCAAAATACATCGACTGAAAAGGATTCTGATTGATCCAACGGTGTTTCACAGATACGATACATTCAGTAGCATCGATGGTCTTTACACGAACTCCACAAATAAAAGCAGAGGGTAATTTAAAAAGCAAAAATTGATTCAGTTTTGAAGCTGTAAGTATCATAAAGATTAATTTTTGGTAAAAATAGCAAATTGGAATTAATAAACAGAAAACTATCTAAATCCACTTATTACACTTAAAAACAATCACTTAAGTATTTATAACTATTTTAAAAAATGTTAATATTATGTTAATATTTACTACTATGTAAAACAAGATACTGTCTTTTAGATATATATTTGCATAAGAAATTACTATATAAAATTAATATGCTAACAAATACAGAAAAAAATTGGGCGACTTTAACTCATTTAGGAGCCTTTGGACAATACCTTTTCCCATTAGGAAATTTTGTAATTCCCATTATTATTTGGAGTTCCAAAAAAAATGAATCGGCTTTTGTGGATTACAATGGCAAACAATGCATCAATTTTCAATTGAGCTTTTTTTTGTATTCTTTGATTTTGGCAGCCATTTTTATTCCAACTTTTGTCATTACTTTTTTAAGTCATGTGACATTTGATGAGTTGATTCATGACAGACACTTTGTAGTACAAGACTTAAACTTTTCAGAAAACATTGGTTTGATTACTACCGGAGCCATTGCTGTTTTTTTCTTAGTGTGTTTGAAAATAGTTGAGTTCTTCTTAATCATACAAGCAGCGGTCAAAACGGCTAATGGAGAACGTTACCATTATCCACTAACAATAAAATTCATGAAATAACTCATTGCCCTAGCCCCGATTGAAATGAAAATCCTTTTTAAAGAGCGCAGCGAAATAAAAAGATTGTAATGAAAAGCGGGAAAAAGCTCCTAAACAAAAAATAGAAACAAAATGAATATAGAAAACACAAAAGCCCAGATGCGTAAAGGGGTTCTCGAGTTTTGCATTCTCTCGGTTTTAAAAGAGAAATATGCCTACACCTCTGAGATATTAGACACCTTAAAAAACGCCAAATTATTGGTAGTTGAGGGAACGATTTATCCATTACTAACCCGATTGAAAAATGACGGTTTATTAGACTATCGTTGGGAAGAATCGACTTCTGGACCACCTAGAAAATATTACGGTTTGACCGAAGACGGACAAACTTTTTTAACTGAATTGCACGGCACTTGGATGGAATTATCGAATGCTGTAAACTTAATCACCAATCAACACGAATAGTCATGAATAAAACTGTAACCATAAATTTAGGCGGAATTGTATTCCATATTGACGAAGATGCGTACCAAAAATTATCGCGTTATTTTGACGCCATCAAACGTTCTTTAAACAACTCATCTGGACAAGAAGAGATCATTAAAGACATTGAGATGCGCATCTCAGAATTGTTAAGTGAAAAACTACTTTCAGACAAACACGTCATTGGTTTGAAAGAAATTGACGAAGTCATTGCTGTAATGGGACAACCTGAAGACTATATTATTGAAGACGATTCAAAAGCGGAATCCAATTATCAAGCTTACAAAAAATCAAAAAAATTATACCGCGATAAAGACAAAGGTATGATTGGTGGTGTTGCCGCTGGTTTAAGTCACTATTTGGGAATTGATGTGGTTTGGATTCGTGTAATTTTACTATTGTTTTTCTTTGGTTTTGGAACAGGGATTTTAGCTTATATCATTTTGTGGATCGCTACACCTGAAGCAGTAACTACCTCAGAAAAATTGGAGATGACTGGTGAACCAGTAACTATCTCTAGTATTGAGAAAAAAGTGCGTGAGGAATTTGATTCGGTTTCTGAGAAATTCAAAAATGTAGATTATGACAAATACGGCAATCAAATTAAAACGGGTGCTGAGAAATTTGGAAATTCGTTAAGTGAAATCATTAGTAACATTTTCAAGGTTTTTGCTAAATTTCTAGGAGTGATTTTAATTATAACAGGAGTTACTGTTTTATTCTTTTTGTTTGTTGGAATATTTACTCTTGGAACAGGGTATTGGATTACATTTCCTTGGACTGAATTTGTAGATGCGGGTAACTTTACAGACTATCCTATTTGGGTATTTGGATTGTTAATGTTTTTGGGCGTTGGAATTCCATTCTTTTTCTTGACATTGTTAGGATTTAGATTGTTATCGCCAAGTATGAAATCTATTGGTAGTATTGCAAAATATACACTTTTGGCTTTGTGGATCCTGGCTATTGCAGCCTTAATTTCTATTGGTATTCAACAAGCTTCAGAAGTGGCTTATGAAGGAAAGACTATTCAAAAAGAAACGTTAAATATTCTTCCTATTGACACCTTGCAAATCGAGTTCCGATACAACGAAAATTATACTAATGATCTAGATGATAATGATAATTTCAGATTTGTTCAAGACGCTTCAAAAAATGAGGTAATATATTCCAATAATATCCATTTTGAAATTGAAAAAACAGATGAAAAAGCACCTTACATTCAAATCGAAAGAACGGCAAGAGGAAAATCGTTTAATGAAGCAAAAAAACGAGCTGAAAAAATTCAATTTGGTTACCGATTAGAAGGCAAAAAGTTGCTGTTAGACAACTATTTATTGACTGCTGTTTCAGAAAAATTTCGTGATCAAGAAGTAGCTATTTATTTGTACTTACCTGAAGGAATGCTATTCAAAGTAGATAAATCAGCCCAACATTACAATCAATCCAACAATGATTTTTTTAATTTGCATTATAGTTCAGATGATTACCTTTACAAGGTAAACGAAACACAAGTAAAGTGCTTGAACTGTCCTGAAAATGAAAACGAATATGAGGATGTTGAAACTGGAGTTACTGAAGATATAACGGATAATGATACTGTAGTCACAACAACTGTTAAGGTAAATGGTGAGGTGGTAACTATCAATCAATCTGCAAAAAAAGGGTTAACTATAAATAAAGAAGGTGTAATTATTAAAAAAGAATAACCATGATTAAAATTATCACTTGGATTACCAAAATTATTGTACTTGTCATCACAGCATTATTTTTTAGTGGGTGTCATTTCGACTACAACAGCAAAAAAGGAAGTGGAAACATTACTACAGAAAATAGAACTGTAACTGAAAAATTTACCGGTCTAGATGTAAGTAGTGCTATTGAATTAACTATCGAACAGTCGGATAAAACTGAAATAATTGTTGAAGCGGATGACAATCTTCAAAGTAGTATTATTACCGAAGTAAAAAATGGAATGTTAGTTATTTCTAGCGAACCCTATTTAAACATTCGCAATGGTACAAGAAAAGTAAAAGTTAAATTGCCAATAATTGAAAATCTGGAAGCATCAAGCGCTTCGTCAATCCATAGTGTAAACACTATTAAAGGAAGTCAGATATATATTAAAGCATCCAGCGCGGCGCAAATCAATGCAGACCTTGAAATGGAATCAATTAATTGTAAATCAAGTAGTGCCGCTAACTTAAAATTGAAAGGCTTGGCTTTTAAATTAGACTCGCAAGCATCTAGTGGAAGCACGACTGATTGTTCTAAATTGTTAACCAATGAGGTAATTGCTGATGCCTCTAGTGGATCCTCTATAATTGTACATCCAATTGTAAGTTTAAAAGCAGAGGCTTCTAGCGGAGCTTCGATAAAATACAATTCGGTTCCAAAAACATTTCAAAAAAATTCAAGTTCTGGCGGAAGTATAGATCAAGATTAGTTTTAGAAATCAATTAATAAATAAGAAAAATCATTCATATATGTGGATGATTTTTTTATATTTGTATAAATCCGAATTACTATGAAACCGAGACTTTTTACCTCTCTTATTATATTACTTTTATCAACTACTCTTGTTTTTTCTCAAAAAGCAGAAAAAATAAAAGGTTCAAAAGTAGTAACTTCTTCAATCAAACAAGTTAAACCTTTTACCATGATTGAAGTAGAAGATAACATTGAAATCTATTTAGAAAAAGGAGTAAAAAGCGAAATAAAAATTGAAGCCGATGACAATTTACATGATGTTATCAGTTTAAAAGTTGAAAATAATATTTTAATCATTTCAACATCAAAAGAAATTCAAGGATTCAAAAAACTAACCGTTAAGGTAACCTATACTAACGATTTAAACTTAATCACAACCAAAGATGAGTCTATTGTTACGGCCATTCAAGAAATCATTTTAGACACTGTCACCTTTAAATCGTTGGATAAATCCAAACTATTTTTGAACGTTAACGCAGGCAACTTCAATCTACTGGCTGATGATAAATCTAAAATAGAACTTAACTTGAAAAGCGAAACCGCTTTTGTCGAATTAAGCAAAAATAGTTCATTGAAAGCGCTAATAAATAGTGCAGAATTGAAATGCGATTTGTACCAAAAATCTAGCGCCATAATTGAAGGTGACTCAGACATCTCAATGATTCGAATTGACAATCTGGCCGAATTAAACGCGAGAAAATTTAATTCTAAAACGTCAGATCTTACTATTGAAGGAAAAGCAAATTGTAGTCTACTTGTAGAAAACAACTTCATCCTAGATGCTAATGATAATTCGGAAATAAGCATATATGGAAATCCAAAAATAGAAATTCGTAAATTTTCAGGAGAAGCTAAATTGCTAAAAAAACTTCCTCTTAAAAAATAAAAAAAGTCCCAATTACGGGACTTTTTTTATACTATTCTGTAGGTATTAATGACCTTTAGCGGCCAAATAACGTTCCGCATCCAAAGCAGCCATACAACCTGTTCCTGCAGCTGTAATTGCTTGGCGATAGACATGATCTGCAGCATCTCCCGCAACAAAAACACCATCTACATTTGTTTTTGAAGTACCTGGTGTATTGACAATGTAACCTGTTTCATCAAGTGTAATATACTCTTTAAAAATGGCAGTATTCGGTTGGTGACCAATAGCCACAAAGAAACCGGTAGCTGGAATTTCGAAGATTTCGTCTGTAGTTTTATTTTTTGCTTTTACTCCAGTCACCACTTGTTCATCTCCCAACACTTCAACAGTATCGTGATTCATTAAAATAGTGATATTCTCAGTAGCACGAACGCGTTCCTCCATAATTTTTGAAGCTCTAAATTTTTCACTTCGCACCAACATGGTTACCTTTTTACACAATTTAGATAAGTAATGTGCTTCTTCACAGGCTGAATCCCCTGCTCCAACAATTACAACTTCTTGATTTCTATAGAAAAACCCATCACAAACTGCACAGGCAGAAACACCACCACCCATTTTCAAATAATGCTGCTCCGAAGGCAAGCCTAAATATTTTGCTGTGGCTCCAGTTGAAATAATTACTGTTTCACAATGCAATTCGATAGTGTCGTTAATCCAAACTTTATGAATTGAACCTGAAAAATCAACTTTAGTGGCCCATCCATCGCGAATATCAGCACCAAAACGTTGCGCTTGAGCTTGTAATTGCACCATCATTTCTGGTCCTGTTACACCATCCACATACCCAGGGAAATTTTCGACTTCATTAGTAGTCGTTAGTTGTCCTCCTGGTTGCATTCCTTGGTACAATACCGGATTCATATTGGCTCTTGCCGCATAAATTGCAGCTGTATAACCTGCTGGTCCAGAACCTATAATAAGGCATTTGATTTTTTCAATTGTATCTGACATAGTAGTTTGTATTTGTATATTTTTTTAAAGACAACAAAGGTAGTTTTAAAATAAAAATAGCAAACAAAAAAACATCATTTTTAGTTATTAAAAAATAATCAGCGCCTATTTATAGTTTTGACTTGCTTAAATAAAAATTAATTCTATCTTTGCACTCGCGTTACGGGGTGTAGCGTAGCCCGGTTATCGCGCCTGCTTTGGGAGCAGGAGGCCGCAGGTTCGAATCCTGCCACCCCGACAAAAATCCTTTTTGCTTTGCAAAAGGGATTTTTTATTTTCAAACAGTTTGATTGAATTTTCATTAAAAACAACTCACAAAACCAAATAGTAATTTACTTTTTAAAGTGGCCAAATAGCCCCAAATCAAGCTGTAACAAATCTTTACAAAATAGATTTTCAGAAACGATAATTAATTGTATTTTTACGTTTCAAAATTCAAAAAAATAAATGGGTAAAATCATTGCTATTGCCAATCAAAAAGGGGGAGTTGGAAAAACGACTACATCAGTTAATCTTGCTGCTTCCTTAGGTGTTCTAGAAAAAAAAGTCTTGCTAATTGATGCTGATCCTCAAGCCAATGCCACTTCAGGATTGGGAATTGATGTAGAGTCAGTTGAAATTGGGACGTACCAAATTTTAGAACATAGCCATTCGCCAAAAGAAGCGATCATCCGTTGTTCGGCTCCGAATGTAGATATCATCCCAGCTCATATTGATTTGGTTGCCATAGAAATTGAATTGGTAGACAAAGAAAACAGAGAGTACATGCTCAAACAAGCGATACAAAGTGTAAAAGACAATTATGATTTTATCATTATCGATTGTGCACCTTCCCTTGGGCTATTAACTTTAAATGCGTTAACGGCAGCTGACTCTGTAATTATTCCTATCCAATGTGAGTATTTTGCGTTAGAAGGTTTAGGAAAATTATTAAATACCATCAAAAGCATCCAAAAAATTCACAATCCCGAATTAGATATTGAAGGATTATTATTAACCATGTTCGATTCGCGTTTGCGTTTATCCAACCAAGTGGTGGAAGAAGTACAAAAACATTTTAACGATATGGTATTTGAAACCATCATTCAAAGAAATGTCAAATTAAGCGAAGCGCCAAGTTTTGGCGAAAGCATTATAAATTATGACGCTACAAGCAAAGGAGCTACTAACTACTTGCATTTAGCTCAAGAAGTAATACAAAAAAACAGCAACTAATTGTATGGCAAAAGCAATAAAAAAACAGGCGTTAGGAAGAGGATTATCTGCCTTACTGAAAGATCCAGAAAACGATATCAAATCGGTACATGATAAAAATGCCGATAAAGTTGTTGGAAACATTATTGAGTTAGAAATTGATGCCATTGAAATCAATCCGTTTCAGCCTCGAAGTAATTTCAATGAAGAATCATTAAAAGAATTAGCTACTTCCATCAAGCAATTAGGAGTAATTCAACCCATAACTGTTCGTAAATTAGACTTTAATAAATACCAATTGATTTCTGGAGAACGTCGTTTGCGCGCTTCTACTTTAGTTGGTTTAAAAACAGTTCCTGCATACATCCGAATTGCTAATGACAATGAATCGTTAGTGATGGCTTTGGTAGAAAACATTCAACGTCACGACTTAGATCCGATTGAAATTGCACTTTCCTACCAACGTTTGATGGACGAAATTGAATTAACACAAGAGCAGATGAGCGAACGTGTGGGTAAAAAACGTTCTACGATTGCCAATTACTTGCGTTTGTTAAAACTAGATCCTATTATTCAAACGGGTATTCGCGATGGGTTTATCAGTATGGGACACGGTCGTGCCATTATCAACATTGAAGACCAAGACGTTCAGACTGATATTTATCAAAAAATTGTAAGCCAAAACTTATCCGTTCGTGATACGGAAGCTTTGGTAAAAAGCTACCAAGAAAGCTTGAAACCAAAACCAGCTACAAAATCAAAATCGACTTCTTTTGAAATAGCGGCAAGCGATCAAAACAAATTCGCCGATTATTTCGGAACCAAAGTAGACATCAAAGTTGCTGGAAATGGCAAAGGTAAAATCACCATTCCTTTTCACTCCGAAGAAGACTTCAATAGAATTGTCAAACTAATAAAAGGATAGTGAGCAAAGGTCTTTTCATAGCTATTTTATTTCTGTTTTTGGGAAACTCCATCGTTTTTGCACAAGCAAAAAACGCTACACCAAAAACAACAAAAGACAGCTTGAAATCCAACAATATCGACCCCTTAACTCCAGCAAAAGCGGCTTTTTATTCAGCTGTTTTACCGGGTTTAGGTCAAGCTTACAATAAAAAATATTGGAAAATTCCTTTGGTGTATGGCGCTATTGGAACCAGTTTGTATTTTTATATCAATAGCAATTCTAAATACCAAGACTATCGCGGTGCGTACAAACGAAGATTAGAGGGCTTTAATGACGATAAATTCAGTTATTTAGACACTAACCGACTTATTACTGCACAAAAATTCTACCAACGAAATCGCGATTTATCCGCATTATTTGTGGCAGGTTTTTATGCTTTAAACATTATAGACGCCAATGTAGATGCGGCTTTAATACAATTTAATGTGAATGAAAATTTATCATTCCAACCGACGGTGTATCCTGATGCTGTAACATTCAAAGCAAATGTGGGACTAACGCTCAGTTATAATTTTTAGAGATTTGACATTCATCTCTAAATAACTTTAATAAATAAAAAAATGAAAATTGCGCTTTTAGGATACGGAAAAATGGGCAAGGTAATAGAACGAATTGCTTTGGAAAGAGGTCATGAAATTGTCTTGAAAAAAGACGAGTTCAATACGTATGACGGACTTTCAACTGCTGATGTTGCGATTGATTTTAGCGTGCCAACGGCTGCAGTAGAAAATATCTCTAATTGTTTTCACACCAATGTACCTGTCGTTTCTGGAACAACAGGATGGTTAGAGCATTATGATGAAATTATTGCACTTTGCCACGAAAAAAAGGGAGGCTTTATTTCAAGCTCGAATTTTAGCCTAGGAGTTAACTTGTTTTTTGAATTGAACGATTACCTAGCTAAAATTATGGCACCCTACTCTTCCTATGCTGTTGACATGGAAGAAATTCATCACACGCAAAAATTAGATGCTCCAAGTGGAACAGCTATCTCATTAGCTAAAGGTGTTATTGAAAATAGCCACTATACCAACTGGACATTGGATAAAGCAGCTGAGAATGAAATTCATATTGAAGCCTTACGAATTGCAGATGTTCCTGGAACACATACCGTAACCTACAACTCTGAGGTAGACAGTATCGAAATCAAACATATTGCTCACAACCGTGAAGGGTTTGCTTTAGGTGCCGTAATTGCTGCCGAGTGGCTAGCCGGAAAACAAGGAGTTTTCACCATGAAAGACGTATTAAATTTTAAATAATTTCCTGAAGTTTATCCAAAACTTTAGAACGTAAATGATATAATTATGACAATAGCAGAATGGTTTATTTTTTTCTTATTCATACAAGTAGTTCACTTTATTGGAACATGGAAATTGTACGTAAGCGCAGGTAGAAAAGTTTGGGAAGCCGCTATTCCAGTGTATAATGCAATTGTACTTTTGAAAATAATTGGGCGACCAAGCTGGTGGACCATTTTACTTTTTTTGCCTATTATCAATTTAATTATTTTTCCAGTAATTTGGGTTGAAACCCTTAGTAGTTTTGGCAAAAATTCCACTTTAGATAAGGTACTAGGTGTTGCTACTTTCGGTTTGTATATCGCTTATATAAGTTATACCCAAAAATTAAACTATACTACTGACAGAAGTTCTGAACCCGTAAACAAAACTGCCGACACTATCAGCTCATTGCTATTTGCCATTGTAGTTGCGACTTTTGTTCATACTTACTTTATTCAGCCATTTACTATTCCAACTTCTTCCTTAGAAAAAACGTTATTGGTGGGTGATTTCTTATTTGTAAGTAAAGTCAACTACGGAGCAAGAACCCCAATGACTACTGTTGCGCTTCCAATGGTTCACGACACCATTCCATTAACCAAAAAGAAATCGTACTTAACTTGGCCTGAATTACCTTATTTTAGAATTCCAGGATTTCAAAAAGTGGAGCGAAATGATATTGTGGTTTTTAACTGGCCAATTGATACGGTATATAAATTTAGAGACCAATCTGGGTTAAGAGTTGACAAACCAATTGATAAAAAATCCAACTACGTAAAACGTTGTGTGGGAGTTCCTGGTGATCAATTCGAAATCAAAGATGGAATTGTATTTATAAATGGCAAAGAATTGATTTTACCAGAAAGAGCGAGACCTCAATTTTCGTATAAAGTAGCACTAGACGGGAAAACTCCAATTGATTTTGAATATCTATTACAAGACATGGATATCACTGACGGAGCGGGATTTATGGATGCCGAAAAAAGAGACACTTTATTCATTGCTGCCTTAACTGCTGCTAATGCAGAACGATTACAACAAATTCCTGGAATTACTGGTGTACAAAAAATCATTTCGAAAGAAGTAGAATCGGGCATTTTTCCTCATATTAACAAATGGAACCGCGATAATTTTGGACCTATCTATATTCCGCAACAAGGAAAAACGGTAGCTATAAATTTAGAGACACTACCATTTTATAAAGCCATCATCACTGATTACGAAAAGAACGACTTAAAAGTGACAGGATCAGAAATTCGAATTAACGGAAAAATTGCCAGTTCATACACTTTTAAACAAAATTACTATTGGATGATGGGAGACAATCGCCATAATTCAGAAGACAGTCGCTATTGGGGTTATGTGCCCGAAAATCATATTGTGGGTAAACCAACATTTATTTGGATGAGCTATGATTCCAATGCCAAAGGATTGAAAAAAATTCGTTGGGAAAGACTATTCACTACAGTTAGTGGCGAAGGTCAACCGCAATCGTATTTTAAATTTTTCCTATTGGCTTTGGTAGCTTATTTCATTGGAGAATATTTTTGGAAGAAAAGGAAATTATAATTAGTTAAATTGTCATCCCAAACTTGTTTCGGGATCTCTATATTTAAATTTATTAGAAGCTGAAATAAATTCAGCTTGACAAAAATTATAGTAAATGAACATTCTTATTCACCCTACTTACTTCCCATCTGTCAGTCATTTTGCGGCTATTGTTCAAGCCGAAAAAGTTACTTTTGAAATGGAAGATAATTTCCAAAAACAAACCAATCGGAATCGGACTTATATCTACAGTCCTAACGGAATTCAGCTATTGAATATTCCTGTAAAACATTCGAAAATAGCCCATCAAAAAACAAAAGACATTCAAATTGAAAATGATTTTGATTGGCAAAAGCAACATTTCAAATCCTTAGAAGCCGCCTACCGAAGTTCACCATTCTTTGAATATTTTGAAGATGATTTACTTCCGATTTTTGAAAAAAAACACTCGTTTTTAATGGACTTGAATCTAGAAGTATTTGACTTAATTACGCGATGTCTTCGAATAAAAATAGAGTATAATTCGACAACAGAATATGTACACGAAATTGAATCTAACGAAATAAGTGATTTTCGCTATTTGGCCAACGGAAAAAAAGACCAATCCCAATTTGAAAGTTATACGCAAGTGTTTGATGATAAATTTGGTTTCATCAACAATCTTAGTGTATTGGATTTAGTTTTTAATGAAGGAAAGTTTGCAGTAGATTATTTGAAATCGCAACCCTTACTAGTAAAATAATTATTCAAAAGAAAGTTTAGCCATTATAGGATAATGGTCCGAATTTTCAAAACTCGAAAAGCTTTCAAACTTTTTCACTTTCATTTTTTCGTCAGCAAAAATATAATCAATACGTGCCGGGTAATAGCGAAACTTATAGGTGGCACCAAAACCTTTACCCGCTTCTTCAAAGCTATCTCTTAATTTCCCTTTTATATTTCGATACACATACGAAAACGCACTATTATTCATATCACCGCAAATGATTAAAGGATACTGACAATCGTTTTTGTGCTCTTTAAACAACTCCGCTTGTTGCTGTTGTTGTTTGAATGCTTTACTAATTCGATTAAACAATTTTTGCGATTTACTTTGATTAATCACATTAATATCGTCATTAATTTCAGTCACATCCGGCGAAATTTTAATGGATTGCAAATGCATATTATACACCCGAATGGTTTCTTTTCCTTTCTTAATGTCAGCAAAAATTACATTGTTATTCGAATTGGGAAAAACAATATTTCCTTCATTGATAATGGGAAATTTTGAAAAAATAGCTTGACCGGTTTTAATTTGGTCTCCCGCCATTAAAATATATTTGTGTGGATATACTTTCAAATCGATATCCGCTGAAGTAGAATACTCTTGAATACACAAAATGTCTGGATTTTTATCATTGATAAAACTCACAATCTGCGAGGGCACATCATCCCTATCAATCCATTCAAATAGATTTAACAACCGAACATTATAACTCATAACGGTAAAATCCTTTTCGCTTTCTGGAAATTCTTTGGTAGAAAATTTATAGAATTTATTTATGAAGGTAATCCCCATTAAAAGCACTAAGCCCGATAAAATCATTCGCTTTTTAAATTGAACACCCCAATAGAAAAAGAACAAGGCGTTAAACACAAAAAACAAAGGCATAAACAAGGTTAAAACCGATAATAATGGAAATGCTTTAGGAGCCAAAAAAGGCAACAAATAAGCGCTGAATGTCACTACAGTCAAAACTATATTCAAAAGAAACATTACCTTATTGAACCATGAAAGATTTTTCATCTTCTTGTTTATCTGAAATTATTTTCCTGCTTTGAACAGAAATTCTTTTTCTTCTTGTGTCAAACAATCGTAACCAGATTGACTGATTTTATCCAAAATCTCGTCAATTTGTTGCTGCGTTTTATCCTTAGCCACTATTCTTGAACTCGGCTTTGATGTCGGTTTGGAATAATTTTTATGTACTTTTTTAAATGGAGTACGTTTTGATTTATTCAATGGATTATTCAAAATACGACTAAGATCCCATCCATTTTGGAGCAATTTAATAAAAATAAATCCAAAAAATGCACCCGCCAAATGCGCAATATGTCCACCGGTATTTTCAATTTTAAATTGCATGAAGTCCAGTACCAAAATTACTGCTGTAATGTGCCATAATTTAACGTTTCCAAAAAACAGCAATCGAACAGTCATTAATGGGCGATAAGTCGTTGTAGCCACTAAAATTGCCATTATAGCTCCTGAAGCACCCACCATGGATGAATTCATTTGCAAAAAATAATAACCCACCACAAATGCTACTCCTGAAAACAGTGCACTTAACAAATACAATCCCATAAATTGCTTGGAATTAAAAAAAGTCAAGAAAAGCATACTGGAGAAATGCAGGACCATCATATTAAAAAACAAATGCCCAACACCATGATGAAAAAAAGCATAGCTTATTAAAGTCCAAGGTTTTGAAATCAAACTATTCAGATCAGAAGACAGGGCAATCCATGAAGGAAAATTAAAAATACCCAACTGAAAGTCGTAGAAAAATAGTAATGAAACAACAAAACAGAATACATTCCAAAAGATAAGCCTAAAGGCTACTCCTCCAAATTGATATTGCATCTTTAAATCGTATATTATACTACTCATGTATTTTTCTATTTAGAAATGGAATCCAACTAATTCCAACGGTTCGAATTGAACTGGTTTTTCTTCCAATACCACATAATTAAAAAACCAAACAATGCTCCTCCAACGTGTGCGAAGTGAGCGATGCCGCCTCCGCCAAAGATGGATTTACCAGAAACTCCTAAATACAAATCAATCAATACCAAACCAGGCACAAAGTATTTGGCTTTAATCGGAATTGGAATAAACATTAAACCTAATTCAGCATTAGGAAACATAAATGCAAAGGCAACGATGATTCCGTATATTGCTCCAGAAGCACCAACAGCTGTTCCTAAATAGGCACTAGTAAAATTCTGAAATTCAGTTACGGTTAATAGTTCTTGCCATCGGGTATCTATTTTTCCTTCGTTCAACAATTGTAGAATTTCTACTTTCGAAAAACCATTCGAAAGTAAGGTATTCAAACCTTCTTGAAAATGATAATAATTCACTCCGGTATGTACCAAGGCTGATCCCAATCCACACGAAATATAGAAAAACAAAAACTTTTTGCTTCCCCAAAATAGTTCTAAAGCCGATCCAAACGAATACAACGCAAACATATTAAACAAAATATGCATAAAACCTCCGTGCATAAACATATAGGTTATGGGCTGCCACGCTTTAAAATCTTGATTTTCAGGAAAAAATAACGCAAGATATTTATAGGCCGGACCCGATACCAATAGGGTACCAATAAAAAATAAAATATTAATTATAATTAGCTGTTTAACCGTTTCAGTTACATTTCTCATAGGGCAAATTTTTTATCAATATCTTCCACACGCATCGTGATAAAAGTAGGTTTTTGAAAAGGGGAAACATTAGGCTCTTTACAAGCAAATAATCCGTTGACCAAATTTTCTTGTTCTTTTTCGGTCATATAACTGCCGGTTTTAACCGCCAAACTTTTCGCCATCGATTTGGCAATGGTATCGTTCTGACTGAAACTACTTTCCGGAATTCCGTCTTGCATATCACTTAGCAATTGTTCCAAAACTAAGGCTACCTCACTTTCTGTAATAGTAACTGGTATACCAGAAATAACTACGTGATCGGTTTGGGTTTCGTCAAAAACAAATCCGGTATTCATCAAAGACAATTGCAACTCTGCAATCAATGCTATTTCATTTTTGGAAAAATACAAATTCAACGGAAACAACAATTGCTGACTTGCTGCTTGTTGTACCGTCATATTGACCAAAAATTGTTCGTACAACACGCGTTGATGCGCCCGTTGTTGATCAACAATCACCATCCCCGATTTGATTGGGGACACAATATATTTTTTATGAATTTGATACGTTCTGTGTACGGTTGGTTCCGCATCTTCTAGATCAAACAAAGAGGCTGTGACTTCTTCATTTTCAAAGCTGAAATTACTGGCCGCTGAGAACGTTGCTGTTTCTTGTTTTAAACCCACATACAAACCTTCCCAAGTTGAAGCGATTTCAGTTTTTTTATAATTAGAACTTGAACCCGAATAGGATTTTGTTGGTTTATCGTCAGCAAAAGGATTGAAATTAGCGTCCACCTGAACCGTTGGCATCGCTCCTTCAACATCTTTATAATGGTAAGGTGTATCCAAATTAGCATCACGATCAAAATCGAGAATGGGAGCTACATTAAATTGTCCTAAACTGTGTTTGATAGCGGCTCTTAAAATCGCATACAAGGCTTGTTCGTCATCAAACTTAATCTCGGTCTTTGTTGGATGGATGTTAATATCAATCGTATGGGGCGGAACGGTTAGAAACAAAAAATAACTAGGCTGTGCTCCATCTTTTAGTATCCCATCATATGCCGCCATCACTGCGTGATGCAGATAGCCGCTTTTGATGTATCGATCGTTTACAAAAAAAAATTGCTCTCCCCGATTTTTTTTGGCAAATTCGGGTTTGCTCACAAATCCTTGGATCTCTACAATTTCGGTTTCTTCTTGAACTGGGACTAATTTTTCATTGGTTTTACCTGAAAAAATAGCCACAATACGCTGTCTGAAATTAGATTGAGGCAAATTGAACATTTCACTTCCATTGTGATAAAACGTGAAATGAATGTTGGGGTGTGCCAAGGCAACGCGTTGGAATTCGTCAATCACATGACGGTATTCCACAATATCCGATTTCAAGAAATTACGTCGAGCTGGTATATTATAAAATAGATTCTTAACGGCAAACGAAGTCCCTTTGGGTAGAACGGCCACTTCTTGAGAAACAAATTTACTTCCTTCAATAATGAGGTGTGTTCCTAGTTCTTCCTGGTCCTGCTTGGTTTTCATTTCCACATGGGCAATCGCTGCTATAGAGGCTAATGCTTCTCCACGAAAACCTTTGGTATGCAATGAAAACAAATCTTCAGCCTGACGGATTTTTGAAGTAGCATGGCGTTCAAAACACAAACGCGCATCGGTCACACTCATTCCCAAACCATTATCAATCACTTGAATCAAGGATTTACCGGCATCTTTAATGATTAATTTAATGTCTGTTGCTTTGGCATCAACCGCATTTTCTAATAACTCTTTCACTACCGAAGCTGGTCGCTGCACCACTTCTCCAGCGGCAATTTGATTGGCAACATGATCAGGAAGTAATTGAATAATACTCGACATCAAAAAGGTTTTAATTGTTGGGGTTAATTTATGGCCAAACCATAAAGCACAAATTTAGGGAATTTATACTTGGTTTTAAAACATCAATAATTACAAAAAACAGAAAAGAGTGTCTAAAAATTTAATTCTTGTCAAACTGAACTTGTTTCAGTTTCCTAAAAAAATTAAAAGATAATTTTATTTAAGATTCCGAAATGAATTCGGAATGACAAAACTGCTTTTTAGACACCCTTGTTCAGGTAGGTTATTTTATCTATTCTTCTATTTGCAACGGCTTATTATCAATTTGCAAAGTACCATTTCCTAATAAGTGCTGATTGTCCATTTGATGAGAAAAGGAAGCCTGCTGACGAATATATGCCATTTTAATAGCCGCTATAGCCGCTTCGGTTCCTTTGTTGCCGTGAATACCACCGCTTCTATCAATCGACTGTTGCATGGTATTATCGGTCAATACACAAAAAATAACAGGTATATCCGTTTGTACGTTCAAATCTTTAATTCCTTGTGTTACGCCTTCGCAAACAAAATCAAAATGTTTGGTTTGCCCTTGTATTACACAACCAATTACAATTACAGCATCCACGTTTTGAGTTTGCAGCATTTTTTTGGCACCATACACCAATTCAAAACTTCCCGGAACATTCCAACGAATAATATGTTGTGCCGGAACTTGATTTTCTATCAAGGCATCAAAAGCACCATTGTATAGCCCTTCGGTAATGGTTTCATTCCATTCTGCCACTACAATTCCAAAACGAAAGTTGCGAGCATCTGGAACGCTATTTTTATCGTATTCTGATAAATTTTTATTTTCGGTAGCCATCGTAAATCGAGTTTAAGGTTGTGAGTTAAAGATAAAAAATAAAGGTTAGAAATTACAACTCCTTAGAAAAACTAATGGGACTATAATTGCTAACCTAAATTGTAGTTTGGAAGTGAACTATTGTGCCAATCCAATCAATACGTCTACTGAAGCTGCTTCAGGAGTTGTATCGTAATTATCTTTAATATCGGTAAGATATTTCAAAGCTTCTTCTTTATTTCCTAATGACAAAGCTGTTTTACCTGCTTTCAATAAAAAACGTGGCGTTGTAAAATCATTTTTGCTAGCCTCAACCGCTTTAATATAATTTTCTAAAGCCTCTTTTGGTTGGTTTTTTTGAGCGTAAGCATCACCTATTGCCCCTTTAGCTAATGCGCTCAAGATCATGTCTTTTGATTCAAATTGGCTTAAGAAATCAATCGCTTCAGCATATTTTCCGGTATTTAAGTAAGCAATACCCGCATAATAGTTAGCCAAGTTTCCTGCATCTGTTCCAGCGTATTCTTCAGCTATTTTAACGAAACCAAATTTACCTTCAGAACCATTCAATGACAATGTATACAAAGAGTCACTTGCTACTCCATCAGTTGCTTTTTGGAAATTTTGTTGTGCCACAAACATTTCATTAGCCGCTTCTTCCTCTTTTGGTGTAGCGATGAATTTTTCATAGGCTAAATACCCAACAGTTACTAATGCAATTGCCGCAACAAATCCAATGATTACTTTTTGATTTTTAGCAACAAAATCTTCCGTTCTAGAAGCAGTTTCGTCTAGTTTAGAAAAAACACCAGCCGTTGTGCTGTCTTTTTCATCAACCTGTACATCTTCTACAACTTCTTTAACTTCTTTTTCTTTCGGGGTTTTATATCCTCTTTTATTATAAGTGGCCATTTCAATTAAATTTAGTGAGTGGCAAAAATAAAATTTTTATTCAAATCTAAAAGGCATTTTATGGATATTTTTCAATAATTTGCGGGCAGTTTGAAAAAGCGCTCTCATAAAGCCCCATTCTTCATTCCAGCAAGACAAAAAATGTATTTAAAAAAGATTTCATTATTCAATTACAAGAACTTTTCGGAAGCCAATTTCGAGTTTGACACCAAAATCAATTGTTTTGTTGGTAAAAACGGAATCGGAAAAACCAATGTACTCGATGCGATCTACCATTTATCGTACGGAAAGAGTTATTTCAATCCGCTTGCTGTCCAAAATATTAAACACGGTGAAGAATTTTTTGTTATCGATGCCGAACTGGAAAAAGAAAATAGAACGGAACAAATTGTGTGCAGCCTCAAAAAAGGGCAAAAAAAAATCTTAAAACGCAACGGAAAAGTCTACGATAAATTCTCAGACCATATAGGATTTGTTCCATTAGTGATTATTTCACCTGCCGACAGGGATTTAATTATCGAAGGCAGTGAAACCCGTCGCAAGTTCATGGATAGTGTGATTTCACAATTAGATGCGCTTTATTTACAACAACTTATTCAATACCAAAAAGTTATCAGTCAGCGCAATGCTTTATTAAAATACTTTGCCTTGAATCATGTCTTTGACAATGATACTTTGTCTATCTACAATGAACAGCTTAACGGTTTTGCGCAATCTATTTTCGAAAAAAGAAAAGCGTTTATACAGGAATTCATTCCCATTTTCAACAAACACCACCAAGCCATAACGGATTCGCAAGAAACGGTTCAATTAGTTTATGAAAGCCATTTATTCGACAATGATTTGGCATCGCTGTTAGTTGAAAACATCAACAAAGATCGTGCGTTACAATACACCAGTGTCGGAATCCATAAAGACGATTTGTCATTTGAAATCGATTCCTATCCCATCAAAAAATTTGGTTCTCAGGGCCAACAAAAATCATTTTTAATTGCGTTAAAGTTGGCGCAATTTGAATTCTTGAAAAAACAAAGCGGCGTCAAACCTATTTTACTATTTGACGATATTTTTGATAAATTAGACGAAAGTCGTGTGGCTAAAATTGTAGATATGGTCAACAGCGACACCTTTGGACAACTCTTTATTTCTGACACCCATCCAGAACGTACCGAAACCATAGTTAAATCGACACTTCAGAGCTATAAAATTTTCAATTTATAACGATTATCATTTAAATACTATTTTAAAATAATACTTTAGCAATCTAAATTTAATTCGCAATTCTATGAAATCATTCGTTTCTATTTTACTGACTTTTCTATCATTCGTTATCGTTTCTTGCAACGGGCAATCTGTAAAAAACATTAAAATAATTGATCCCGTTTCATTCACAAAAGAAATCGAAAACACAACTAACGCCCAAATTCTTGATGTGAGAACAGCTGAAGAATTTGCTGTAGAACACCTTCAAAAAGCAGAAAATGTAAATTGGCTAAGTAATGATTTCACAACCAATATCTCAAAATATGACAAGTCTCAACCCGTTTTTGTGTATTGTAAAAGTGGTAGACGAAGTCATCAAGCAGCTGAAAAATTAGCCGAACTAGGTTTTACCAATATTATTGAGATGGAGGGTGGTATCATCAATTGGGCGGCCGAAGGTTTATCAAAACCAACCGAAAAAAGAATAGGTATTACACAGAAAGAATTCAATAATTTATTGGAAACCGATAAAAAAGTATTAATTGATTTTTATGCTGAATGGTGTGCACCTTGCAAAAAAATGACACCTTATTTATTGAAAATACAAAAAGAATTGGCTGATAAAGTGGTGATCATTCGTTTGGATGCTGATAAAAATAAAAGTTTATTAACTGAAATGAAAATAAACGAATTGCCAACTTTATTTTTGTATGAAAACAAACAACTGAAATGGCAACATTCTGGTTATATAAGTGAAACCGATTTGAGAAAACAATTCTAAAACTGCTTCAATGCTTTCCAAAGACAGCTTACAATTTTTAGATGATTTAAAAGCCAATAACAATCGAGATTGGTTTTTAGAAAATAAAAAAAGATACGAAACATTTAAAAAAGACTACCAACAATTGGTTGGTCAATTTCTGGATACTTTGAAACCTTTAGATCCCTCTTTGGAACTTTTAGAAATTAAAAATTGTACGTTTAGAATCAATCGCGATATTCGTTTTTCCAAAGACAAAACTCCTTACAAAACCTATGTTGGAATCTGGATATCCTCAGGTTCAAAAGGAAATAACCGTTCTGGTTACTACGTTCATTTAGAAAGAGACAAGAGTTTTGTTGCAGGAGGATTTTACTGTCCTGAAGCAGACGATTTGAAAAAAGTTCGCCGAGAAATTGCTTATTTTTATGATGACTTGGATGCAATTTTACAAGAGAAAAATTTCAAAAAGGAGTTTGGCGATTTTGATCGAAACGAATCAAGTACGTTAAAAAACCCACCTCGAGGCTACGAAAAAGACCATCCCGCAATAGAGAACTTAAAATTAAAAAGCTTTGAAGCAAGTCATAAATTTGACATTTCAGAAGTGTTGAAAGAAGATTTTGTTCCCAAAATGACGCGGAAATTAATTGCTTTAAAACCTTTGAACGATTTTATCAATCGTGCAGTAACTACTGACGAATTTTAATTCTTACTTTTGAACTTTCAAAAAAGCAATTTTTTCCATGAAACTACATTCTCATTTTTCTCTAAAAAACTACAATACATTTGGCATTGAAGCTAAAGCGAAACAGTTTACAGCAGTACATTCAGTTGAAGAATTGAAAACTGTCTTAGTAAATAATCCAACTGAGAAAAAATTCATTTTAGGTGGCGGAAGCAATATGCTTTTAACCCAAGACATAGATGCCCTTGTAATTCATATCGATTTAAAAGGCAAAAAAATCATTGATGAAAATGACGATTTTGTTTGGGTCGAAAGTCAGGCTGGTGAAAATTGGCACGAATTTGTACTTTGGACGATAGATCAAAATTTTGGCGGATTAGAAAATATGTCCTTAATTCCTGGAAATGTGGGGACTACTCCTGTACAAAATATTGGCGCGTATGGTGCCGAAATCAAAGACCATTTTGTTTCCTGTCAAGCGATGGCAATTTCGAATCAAGACATGAAAACATTTCAAAATGAGGAATGTCATTTTGGATACCGTGAAAGTATTTTTAAAAACGAAGTTAAGGACCAATATATCATTACTTCAGTAGTTTTTAAATTGACCAAACGCAACCATAAAATCAACACTTCGTACGGTGATATTTTAGGCGAATTAGAGAAAAACAACATCCAAAACCCAAGTCTAAAAGACGTAAGTAATGCTGTTATTGCGATTCGTCAAAGTAAATTACCCGATCCAAAAGAATTAGGGAACAGTGGTAGTTTCTTTAAAAACCCTATTGTTTTAAAATCGGATTTTGAGAAAATACACCAACAATTTCCTGAAATGAAATACTATGAAGTTTCGGCTACCGAAGTAAAGGTTCCTGCAGGATGGTTAATTGAACAAGCTGGTTTTAAAGGCAAGCGTTTTGGCGATGCCGGCGTTCACAAAAATCAAGCCTTGGTTTTAGTCAATTATGGCAATGCAACCGGACAAGAAATATTAGCTGTTTCCAAAAACATTCAAGAGACTGTTTTTACAACTTTTGGAATTCATATCGAGGCAGAAGTCAATGTGATTTAGTCCCGTTTTTGGCTTTTGAAATCGCAAATTAGATGAAATAATTGTTCTAAAAAATTGCAGCTTATTCATTTCAAATTCGTTTTTGTATTCCTACATTTGCACACGATTTAAAATGACCGTTTTCCCATGATGATACTTTTATACATTTTTATTGGCATAGCCGCAATTCAATTGGCCTACTATCTAGGTGTTTTTGGGCAATTTGCTTTTGCGAAAGCGCAAAAAATTACACCCAAAAGAATTCCTATTTCGGTGATTGTTTGTGCCAAAAATGAAGAAGAAAATGTAGCCAATTTTATTCCGCTATTGGCTGAACAAAATTATCCAGATTTTGAAATCGTATTAATTGACGATGCTTCTGGAGATAATACTTTGGAAATTTTTGAACAATTTGAAAAACAATATCCAAATGTTCGTTTAGTAAAAGTAGAAAATAACGAAGCGTTTTGGGGTAACAAAAAATACGCGCTGACTTTAGGAATCAAAGCGGCTAAAAAAGAATACCTGCTATTTACTGACGCTGATTGTTATCCTACATCTAAAGACTGGATTACTGCTATGAGTTCACAATTTACCATGCAAAAAACGATTGTTTTAGGCTATGGCAAATATGAAAAAATTGCCAACTCATTCTTAAATAAAATCATCCGTTTTGAAAATGTATTGACAACCATTAACTATTTTTCATGGGCTAAATTAGGCCAACCGTATATGGGTGTGGGCCGAAATATGGCGTACAAAAAAGAAGAGTTTTTTAATGTAAACGGATTTATTGACCATATGCAAATTCGCACAGGCGACGATGAATTGTTTATCAATCAAGCAGCAAAAGGGAAAAATACCACTATTGCTTATACCCCTGAAAGTTTTTCAATTTCCAAACCAAAAACAACATTCTCCGATTTTTTCAATCAAAAAAGAAGACAAATTGCTACTGCCAATTACTTTCCAGTAATGGATCAATTGCGATTAGGGATTTTTTATGCTTCCCAATTGGCTTTCATTGTAATGGCTGTAATTCTATTGGCATTCCAGTTTGAATGGATTATCGTTCTGAGCATTTTCCTAGTGCGTTATGTTGTAGCTTGGACCGTTGTTGGTTTTTCAGCTGGAAAATTAAAAGAAAACGATATTAAATGGTGGTTCCCAATCGTTGAAATTGTGCTTATCTTTACGCAAGCAAATGCGTATTTTACCAATTTATTCTCAAAACCAATCCATTGGAAATAAACCTTCAAATAGAAAAAGCAAAACAAGGCGATCAATCTGCCTTCACTTTTCTATTGGATCATTATTGGAATGAAGTCTATGGATTTATGTTGGTTCGTACAGAAAACGAAACCGATGCCGAAGACATTACCATTGAAACTTTCTCTAAGGCCTTTGGCAAAATAAACTCGTATAATAACGAATTCCAATTCAACACATGGTTGATTGCTATTGCCAAAAATGGGCACATTGATTTATTGCGAAAAAGAAAATCAAGCCTGTTTGTTGAAAGTACCGAAACCGATGATCAAAAAGCACATAATATTGCCGATACAACACCTTCTGTTGAAGACAAACTCATCACAGAGCAAAACCTTTCGCAATTATTGAAATTCATCAAAGAATTGAAACCGCATTATCAAGAAGTAATTCAAATGCGCTATTTTCAAGAAATGAGTTATCAAGAAATTGCCACTAAAATTGAAGAACCGCTCAGTAATGTGAAAATTAAACTATTGAGAGCCAAAAAATTATTGGCTGAAATTATACAGAAAGGAAAGTAATTCAGACGTTGTTTTTTAACTTTTGTTAAACCAAAATAAGGCATTTCAACTCAACAACATTCCTTATATTTGTAACCGTAAAATTGATTGTATGGAAACTGTTTTAGAAAATAAATTACCTACGTCTAAACCAAAATGGTTGCGTGTAAAACTACCCATTGGAAAAAAATACACGGAACTACGTGGTTTAGTTGACAAATACAACTTGAACACGATTTGCACCTCTGGAAGTTGTCCTAACATGGGAGAATGCTGGGGAGAAGGTACCGCTACCTTTATGATTTTGGGTAATGTTTGTACGCGTTCTTGTGGTTTTTGCGGGGTAAAAACAGGTCGTCCAGAAACAGTGGATTGGGATGAACCCGAAAAAGTAGCCCGCTCCATTAAAATCATGAACATCAAACATGCCGTGATTACAAGTGTCGATCGTGATGACTTAAAAGATGGTGGTTCAATCATTTGGATAGAAACCGTAAAAGCCATTCGCAGAATGAATCCGAATACGACTTTAGAGACTTTAATTCCCGATTTTCAAGGCATCGAAAGAAATATAGATCGTATCGTAGAAGCCAATCCTGAAGTAGTTTCGCATAATATTGAAACCGTACGCCGCTTAACTCGCGAAGTGCGTATCCAAGCCAAATACGATCGCAGTATAGAAGTATTGCGTTACCTCAAAGAAAAAGGAATCAACAGAACCAAATCAGGAATCATGCTTGGTTTAGGCGAAGAAGAGGAAGAAGTAATGCAAACACTACGTGACTTGCGTGCTGCTAATGTGGATGTGGTGACTATTGGTCAATACTTACAACCTAGTAAAAAACACTTACCTGTAAAAGAATACATCACGCCGGAACAATTCGAGAAATACGAAAAATACGGATTGGAATTAGGTTTCCGACATGTAGAAAGTGGTGCTTTAGTTCGTTCTTCATACAAGGCACAAAAACATATTCTTTAAACACACCATTTTGAAAATCCGAATTGCAATTAACGGTTTTGGTAGAATAGGTCGAAACCTATTTCGATTGCTTCTCAATCACCCTCAAATTGAAGTGGTGGCTATCAATGATATTGCCGACACTATGACGATGGCACATCTGCTGAAATACGACAGTATTCATGGGGTGTTACCACAAGAGGTAAAAGCGGATGAAAAAGGAATTACCATCAATGGCAATCACATTCTTTTCTTCCACGAAAAAAGCATTGCTAATTTGGAATGGAAAAGTCTTGATATTGACTACGTCATTGAATCGACTGGAAAATACAAAACGTTTGACGAACTCAATGCGCATATTTTGGCTGGAGCCAAAAAAGTAATTCTATCGGCACCTTCTGAAGTGGATAGTATCAAAACCGTAGTTTTAGGTGTCAATGAAACTATTTTAGACGGAAGTGAAACCATTATTTCCAATGCGAGTTGCACTACCAATAACGCCGCTCCGATGATCCAAATCATTGACCAATTGTGCGGAATTGAACAGGCCTACATTACTACCATTCACTCGTTTACCACCGATCAAAGTTTACACGATCAACCTCATAAAGACTTACGGCGAGCAAGAGGAGCAAGTCAATCTATTGTGCCTACAACAACGGGTGCCGCCAAAGCGTTGACCAAAATTTTCACTCATTTAGAAAATAAAATGGGAGGTTGTGGCATACGCGTTCCCGTTCCTGATGGTTCGTTAACCGACATTACTTTTAATGTAAAACGAGCGATAACTATTGAAGAAATCAATGCCGCTTTCCAATTGGCATCACAAACTAATCTAAAAGGAATAGTAGCCTATACCGAAGACCCAATTGTTTCAGTGGATGTGATTGGTAATACGCATTCCTGTATTTTTGATGCGCAACTGACTTCAGTAATTGATAAGATGGTAAAAGTGGTAGGTTGGTACGACAACGAAATTGGGTATTCGTCCCGATTGATTGATTTGATTTTGTATACCAATCAACTAAAAGGGTAAATTATTGCTTCAAATAGTTCTGTATTGTAGCATCAAATTGATCTGAATCAACCAAAAATGAAGTCCGAATAGGCAAATAATACAATTGGTCTTTCAAGTCCGAATCTTTCAAACGAACATAATCTTTTTCGGTAGTTACAATTTTCTTCTCTCCCGCTTGTTGTTGAATATGTAGAATATCATTTTCTGTAAAATGATGGTGATCTGGATAGGTCAAACAAACGGATTGCTCATTTTGTAAGTAATCAAAAAAGGAATCGGGTTTGGCAATTCCAGCTACCAATACGCATGAAGATTGTTGTATTTCACTTACCAGAATAGATTTAGCATTGGAATGCACTTGATCATCAAAAGCAATAGTGCTAAAATAAACTGGGGCATTGGAATAGGCCTTGATGCTTTGCTTAATTTGAGTTTGTTCTATTCCAGAAAGTGTTTCAGGGCATTTAGTTACCACAATAATATCCGCTCTTTGCGCGCCACTTCTTGATTCTCTTAAATTTCCAGTAGGAAGTACATAATCCTCCACAAATAAATTATCATAGGCTGTCAACAGTATATAAAATCCAGCTTTCACTTTGCGGTGTTGGAAAGCATCATCTAACAAAATAACTTGTGGTTTTTTTTCTTGTGCCAACAATTGTTCAATCCCATTTTTTCTATCCGCATCAACTGCTACTTGGATAGAGGGGAATTTCTGAAAAAATTGAAAAGGTTCATCACCTAAAGTTGCCGCTGTGGCATTGGCATTCGCCAAAATAAAACCATCCGATTTTCTTTTGTAACCTCGACTCAATGTGGCTATAGAATAACGTTCGTAAAGTAAGCGAATCAAGTATTCTATTTGTGGTGTTTTTCCAGTGCCGCCTACGCTTAAATTCCCTACAACTATAACAGGAAGTTCAAATGAGTACGACTTTAGAATCACTTTGTCAAACAAAAAATTACGAATACCCGTTATGAAACCATACAGAATAGCAAAAGGGAAAAGTATTTTTCGGAAAAGATTCATCCTACGAAAGTAGAATATTTTATCTTTATATAAAAGTTGCTCGCATTATTCGTTACTTTGTTCTTCCGAAAAATTAGAAGATGAAAATAAAAGAAATATTCCCTATACTCGAAGAAATGGCTCCTTTGACCTATGCCGAAGACTTTGACAATGTTGGTTTATTAGTGGGCAATTCAGAAAATGATGCAACCGGAATTTTAGTTTGTCACGATGCTTTAGAAAGTGTTATTGACGAAGCTATCAGCAAAAATTGCAACTTAATGGTTTGCTTCCACCCGATTCTATTTTCTGGTTTAAAGAAAATCACGGGTGCAACTTATGTGGAACGTGCCATTATCAAAGCCATTAAAAATGATATTGCCATCTATGCGGTGCATACAGCTTTAGACAATCATCCTGAAGGTGTAAATAAAATATTTTGCGATGCTTTGGGACTGAAAAATACCAAAATCCTGATCCCAAAAGAAAATTTCATCCGTAAATTAGTGACCTACACTGTTCCTGAAAATGCAGAGGAAGTGCGCAATGCACTATTCAATGCTGGAGCTGGAAGTATTGGTAATTATGATAATTGTAGCTTCAATTCGAAAGGAATGGGAACCTATAAAGGCAACGAACATAGCAATCCCGTAATTGGCGAGCGTCTTGAATTGGTTCAAGCCGATGAGGTTAAAATTGAAGTTACGTTTGAAAAGCATTTAGAGAGCAAAATTTTAAAGGCATTGTTTCAAACCCATATTTACGAAGAAGTTGCTTACGAAATCTACGACCTGAAAAACCAACATCAAAATATTGGTTTAGGAATGATTGGCGAATTAGCAACTCCTATGAACGAAAAAGAATTCTTGGAAATGGTGCAAGATACAATGCAAACGGGTGGTATTCGTCATTCGCAATTTCTAAATAAATCCATTCAAAAAGTAGCAGTTTTGGGCGGAGCTGGAAGTTTTGCTATAAAAAATGCGATTCGAGCTGGAGCCGATGCGTTTTTGACGGCCGATTTGAAATACCATCAGTTTTACGAAGCTGAAAATCAGTTACTTTTGGCCGATATTGGACATTTTGAAAGCGAACGGTATACAAAAAATTATATTGTTGACTTTCTTAGAAAAAAAATCCTTAATTTTGCCATCATTCTTTCAGAAGAAAATACAAATCCAGTTAAGTACTTATAAAATATGGCGACTAAAAAAGAATTAAGTGTCGAGGACAAGTTAAGAGCAATTTACGATTTACAATTAATTGACTCTAGAATTGACGAAATCAGAAACGTAAGAGGAGAACTTCCTTTAGAGGTAGAAGATTTAGAAGATGAAGTAGCTGGTTTAAGCACTCGTTCAGAAAAATTAAAAAGCGAGCTTGAAGTAATCGAAGAGCAAATCAAAGTAAAGAAAAATGCTATTGATGAGCACAAAGAAGCGATCAAAAAATACACTAAACAACAAGAGAGCGTTCGTAACAACAGAGAATACAACTCTTTGACTAAAGAAGTTGAATTTCAAGAATTAGAAATTCAATTGGCTGAAAAGCAAATCAAAGAAATGAAAGCTTCTATCGAACACAAAAAAGAGGTGATTGCTAATTCTAAAGAGAAATTAGAAGCAAAATCAACTCACTTGAAACATAAAAAATCAGAATTGGAAGCGATTATGGCTGAAACTCAGAAAGAAGAAGAATTCTTATCTGAAAAATCAGTAGAGTTCCAAGGACAAATCGAAGAGCGTTTGTTGACTGCTTACAATAGAATCAGAAGCAGTGTTCGCAACGGATTAGCAGTTGTTTCTATCGAAAGAGGCGCATCTGCAGGTTCTTTCTTTACTATTCCACCACAAACACAAGTGGAAATTGCATCAAGAAAGAAAATTATCACCGATGAACACTCTGGAAGAATTTTAGTTGACAGTACGTTAGCTGAAGAAGAAAGAGAAAAAATGGAAAAATTATTTTCTAAATTTTAAATACTTTAAGTCCCGATGCGAATCGGGACTTTTTTATATGAAACGATTCCTCTTTTTTTTTACCACCAAATCCTACGGAGCTTATATCAACCTACTGTGTTTGTTTGCTCCAAAAAAAGCAACATTGCTGGCTTTCTCTCTTTTTAGCCATCCTCGAAAAGGAAAACTAAATACTACCCAACTGCCTCCCTTTTTGGCAGAAGCCAAAAAAGAAACTTTTGACAATGACGGTTTGCAAGTCCAAACCTATCGTTGGGATGGTGATGAAAAAATCATTTTTCTATTACACGGATGGGAAAGCAATACAGCTCGATGGAAAAAATTAATACCACACCTACTTGAAACCGGCCATACCATTATTGCCATTGACGCACCCGCTCATGGATTATCCGAAGGAAAAGAATTTAACGTCATACGCTATGCGGCAAGTATAGATTGTGTAGCAAAAAAATACAATCCAAATTATATCATTGGCCATTCCATTGGAGGAAAAGCAAGTTTGTATTACCAAGCCACTTACAATAATCCAACCATTGAAAAAATGGTGCTTTTAGGCGCTCCATCTGATTATGCCATTATCTTTAAGAATTATGTTCGCTTATTACGATTGAGCAGCCGAATGGAAAACCTAATTCACCAACACTATTGGGACCGTTTCCAAATTAAAGTCGCCGAGTTTTCTGCACAACATTATGCGCATTCGATAACTGCGAAAGGACTTTTATTGCATGACTTAGACGACACAGTAGTCTTGCATGACGAAAGCCAAAAAATAAACCGCATTTGGAAAACATCTGTTTTAGAAACCACTCAAGGTCTAGGGCACAGTTTACAAAACAAAGAAGTATACAAAAAGATTAAAGACTTTCTAATACAATAAAAACAATACTTGTTTAACTATTTTTTGGTTTCAAATAAAAATAGTACATCTCATACAACCATTTGATATAAATACTCGTCTATAACTACAGAGCCTATTTATAAACTGCAATTATAATTTACAAAATTATAAATGAAAGTAATTTCCATACATCAAGAAGAAAAAGAACTCATTGATTTAGCCATTGACAACAATCGGCAAGCTCAAAAACAGATCTATGATCGATATTCTCCAAAGATGCTAGGGGTTTGCAGAAATTATATCGGTGACATCCATCATGCAGAAGACATTTTGTTGACTGGCTTCATGAAAGTATTTACCCATTTGAAAAAATTTGAACACAAAGGCAGTTTTGAAGGTTGGATAAGACGGATTATGATTTATGAATGCATTGACTTTATTAGAGCAAAAAAAAGTCAAATCATTCATCAAAACAATGAAGACTTGCATCTGAATGAGAACGAATCAATCTACGAAATGGAAGAATTTTCAATTGATGACATTCAATACTTAATTGACAATTTACCGGATGGTTATAAAATGGTTTTTAATTTATATGCTATTGAAGGTTACAAACATCAAGAAATAGCAACAATGCTCAAAATAAGTGAGGGCACCTCAAAATCGCAATTGTCACATGCTCGAAAGTTATTACAGAATCAAATCGTTGAATTAAAAAAGAAACTCAATGGAACCAAATAAAATTGATACTCAAATCAAAGACAAATTGAATAACAGGACTATTACACCTTCGGCATCTTCTTGGGATCGATTAGACGCGATGCTAAATAGTACCGAGAAAAATAAACCAATTAAAAAATACCATTGGATAGCTGTTGCCGCTGCAGTAGTAGTGTTTTTTGGTTTAGGAATTCTCTACACTACAACCACAACATCTAACCCTCAAAATGACAATTCAAGTCCTATTGTAACTATTAATGAACAAAAAAATGATTTCGCAGCACCAAGCGCAACAATTGCTGGCGAAAAACAATCACCCGTTTTAGTTCAAAACGAGTCAAACAAAATCAATGCAAAAACTAACATTACAAAGGAAAATCCTATCCAGGAATTAGAACCTATTCAAAAAATAGTGGCTCAAGAAATAGCAACAAATCCAAAGGCTAGTCCGCCAACAAATTACAAATACATAAGTCCAGAAGCTCTTTTAAATGAAATAGAAACGGGGCAAAAAGCTATCACTAATAACATAAAAACTGTTTCAAAAAACAAAATAAAAATCAATGCTGCCTCACTGCTTACCGGCATTGAAAAAGAATTAGATAGTGTGTATCGCGAAACAACACTTGACAAATTAAATAAAAACTTTAATAAAATAAAAACAGTTATTGCCAACAGAAATTTCGAATAAATCAATTTAAAATACTAATCATTAAATCAAAATATCATGCAAAAAATTATTGTTTACACCATTTTCATAGTATTGAGTTTAGTCAACAAAGTCGTAGCTCAAGAAAGCAAAGGAACTAGTTCAAATAGAATAAAAAAGATTGAAAAAAGAAAGGAAGAATTACAATCGAAAAAAAATCAATTAGTATCATTTGGAAAAAAAGTTGAAGAAATTTCATTAGCGATGGAATATTTGTTGGCTCGAGAAAAAAACGAATTAAAAGTAGTAGTTGATTCACTTGAAAATGCGCATAATTCAAATACAATATCAAAAGAACAACTAAAGGAATTAAAGGAAATTGAGGCCGAAAAAACAGCCAAAAAAATTGAAATTGGTTTAGAACGGTATAATTCCAAACTGGATAGCTTAATTCAGAATAAAGTTGAAATGGGAAGCAAAGAATTTACTTCCCAATTAGACACAATTAATGGAAAAAAAGTGTACACCTATTCCAAAAAACATAATGCAGCCTATTTCGAAGTCCCTGCTTTAAAAATCTATAGTTCTGTAGCAGATAAATTGGAACGCAAATCCAAAAGAACAACCTCTCAATTTGTATTTGCTTTCGGATTAAATAATGCAATTCCTAAAGATGGGGATTTAGAAAATTCAGATTTTAGAGTTTGGGGTTCTCATTTTTATGAATGGGGAGTTACTTATAATTCGAGAATTTTTAATAATCATAATTTATTACATGCGAAATATGGTTTCTCTGTCATGTATAATAATTTACGTCCTATAGACAATCGTTATTTTCAAAAAAATGGAGATCAAACACTATTAGCAACTTCAAGTTTTGATTTACAAGAGTCACGATTAAGAAATGTATACTTGGCGATACCATTTCATTTAGAATTTGATTTTTCACCAAAAAAAACCTCCAAAGACGGTGCTTCATCGTATTTCAGAACACACGAATCAATTCGTTTAGGAATTGGGGGTTATGGAGGCGTACGTATCAAATCGAAACAACTAATTCACTATGAAGAAAATGGTGATAAAGAAAAAACCAAACAAAAAGGAGATTTCAATGTAACTGATTTCAATTATGGTTTAAGCTCTTACATAGGTTATAAAGCGATTAGTTTGTATTGTAAATACGATATGAACCAACTGTTTAAAAACAACGGAGATTTGAATAATGTTTCTTTAGGTCTTAGGTGGGATTTTAATTAATCCAAACAATAAAAAAGGTACTTAGGTTTAAGTACCTTTTTTATTTATCAATACAATCCTAGCTTAAAAAACATTTCTAGTTTGTATCTTTGACAGCGTATCAGCAAAATCACATTGGTAACTCACTGACTAATTAATCATTGGAAAATACAAACGAAAATCTAAAACGCCTCAATAAATTCATTGGAGAAACCGGTTATTGCTCCCGTAGGGAAGCCGATAAACTGATTGAAGAAGGTAGAGTGACCATTAACGGAATTGTTCCTGAAATGGGCACTAAAGTGTCTCCTGACGATGAAGTGCGTATAGATGGAAAACTGATTGTTGAGAAAAATGAAAAATCCATTTATTTAGCCTTCAACAAACCTGTTGGAATTGAATGCACTACTAATTTAGACGTTCGCGATAATATTGTCGATTACATCAATTACCCCAAACGTATTTTCCCAATTGGCCGTTTAGACAAAGCTAGTGAAGGATTGATTTTTATGACCAATGATGGTGACATTGTCAACAAAATATTACGTGCCAGAAACAATCACGAAAAAGAATATACCGTTACTGTAAATCGTCCAATTACGGATCGTTTTATAGAGCGTATGGGGAATGGTGTTCCCATTTTGGAAACCGTAACCCGAAAATGTAAGGTGGAACAGATTAGTAAATATACCTTCAAAATTATTTTGACCCAAGGTTTGAATCGGCAAATTCGAAGAATGTGCGAATATTTAGGCTACGAAGTAACCGCTTTGAAACGCATCCGAATCATCAACATTTCACTTGACATTCCCGTAGGGCGCTACCGCGAATTGACCGATGCCGAAATTAAAGAATTGAACCAGCTAATCGAACCTTCTAGCAAAACCGAAGAAGCGAGTTTACCCAAAGCAGAACCTACACGACGAAAAATAGAATTTCCACGAAGGGACGATTCGAAATTCAGAAAATAGTAATACAACAAAAGGCCGTTCTCATGAACGGCCTTTTTTGTCATTCCGAATTTATTTCGGAATCTAAAAATTGTATTTAATCAATTGAGAAACTGAATCAAGTTCAGTTTGACAAGAATAAGACATTTGTTTATTTTTTTTTAATTCTTGTCTATTTATTCTCTTATTTTCTAGATCGTATCTGACGAGCTAAAAGTGTATTTTGTAACAACATCGCAATCGTCATGGGACCTACACCTCCAGGAACTGGCGTGATAAATGAAGATTTCTTACTTACTTCATCAAAATCAACATCACCGGTAATTACATAGCCTTTTGGATGTGAAGCATCTTCTACTCTAGTAATACCTACGTCAATTACAACTACACCGTCTTTTACCATATCCGCTTTTAAATAATTAGGCACGCCTAAAGCAGTGATAATGATATCGGCATTCTTAGTATATTCTTCTATATTTTTAGTTCGACTATGCGTCAAAGTTACTGTTGAATCTCCAGGATAGCCTTTGCGGCTCATCAAAATACTCATTGGTCGGCCTACAATATGACTTCTTCCAATAACCACAGTATGTTTTCCAGCGGTTTCTACTTTGTAACGCTCTAACAACTGCATGATTCCAAACGGAGTAGCTGGTAAAAATGTTTCCATTTCCAAAGCCATTTTACCAAAATTCGTTGGATGAAAACCATCCACATCTTTATCCGGGTGAATAGCCATCAATATCTTTTCTTCGTTGATGTGCTTTGGCAAAGGCAATTGTACTATAAAACCATCCAAATTATCATCTTCGTTCAAATCAGCAATCTTGGCTAACAATTCGCTTTCTGTAATCGTTTCTGGTAAAGAAACCAAAGTCGATTCAAAACCAATTTGCTCACATGAACGCACTTTGCTGCCCACATAAGTCAAGCTCGCGCCATTATTTCCAACCAAAACTGCAGCTAAGTGAGGTACTTTTTCGCCATTGGCTTTCATTTTTTGAACCTCAGCTGCAATTTCTTGTTTGATATCTTCCGATGTCTTTTTTCCGTCTAGTAGTTGCATTATATATAGTTTAGTTGTTTAGGAGTTTATATGTTTAAACTTAAAAAATAAACTCTGAATAGTGTGTTGTAATTTTAACCTTTTAATCTCTTAACCTTTTAACCTCATAAACTTTTTTTATCTCATCCCCGGCATTCCTCCTGGCATTCCTTTCATTCCGCCCATCATCTTCATCAGATTTTTACCTCCCGGACCTTGCATCATTTTCATCATCTTGCTCATTTGTTCAAACTGCTTCATCAATTGATTCACCTGTTCGATTTTAGTTCCAGAACCTTTGGCAATTCTTGTTTTTCGTTTCATGTCAATCAAAGCCGGCTTGCTTCTTTCAATTGGCGTCATCGAATGGATAATCGCTTCAATATGTTTGAAAGCATCGTCTTCAATCTCTACATCTTTCATGGCTTTTGAAGCACCTGGAATCATTCCGACCAAGTCTTTCATATTACCCATTTTTTTCACTTGTTGAATTTGTGATAAGAAATCGTCAAAGCCAAATTCATTTTTCGCAATTTTCTTCTGCAGTTTTCTTGCTTCCTCTTCATTATATTGTTCTTGCGCTCTTTCTACCAAAGACACAACGTCTCCCATTCCAAGGATACGTTCTGCCATACGATCTGGATAGAATACATCAATCGCTTCCATTTTTTCGCCAGTACCTACAAACTTAATCGGTTTGTTTACTACTGATTTAATAGAAAGCGCTGCTCCACCACGTGTATCTCCGTCTAATTTGGTTAAGATAACCCCATCAAAGTTCAATCTATCGTTGAAAGTTTTCGCTGTATTTACTGCATCTTGTCCTGTCATCGAATCGACAACGAACAAAGTTTCTTGCGGTTGAATCGCTTTATGAACGCGTTCAATTTCGTTCATCATTTCTTCATCTACAGCCAAACGACCGGCAGTATCAACAATCACCACATTAAAACCGTTGGCTTTAGCGTGTTGGATCGCGTTTTGTGCAATTTCAACTGGATTTTTATTTTCGGGTTCTGAGTACACCTCAACACCAATGGAATCTCCTACGACATACAACTGCTGAATCGCCGCTGGACGGTAAATATCACAAGCCACCAAAAGTGGTTTTTTTCCTTTTTTAGTCTGTAAATAATTGGCTAATTTTCCAGAGAAAGTAGTTTTTCCTGAACCTTGTAAACCAGACATCAATATCACCGTTGGCGTTCCCGAAAGATTAATTCCAGCCACATCGCCACCCATCAATTCGGTCAATTCGTCTTTAACCAACTTCACTAACAATTGTCCTGGTTGCAACGTAGTCAATACATCTTGACCCATCGCTTTGTCTTTTACTTTGGCAGTAAAATCTTTGGCAATTTTAAAGTTCACATCGGCATCCAATAACGCACGACGCACTTCTTTCAAAGTTTCCGCCACGTTAATTTCAGTGATTTTTCCGTGTCCTTTTAAGACGTGAAAGGCTTTATCTAATTTATCGCTTAAATTACTAAACATACTATTTAAATTTATTGAAGTGCAAAGATAAACTAATTCAATAATTAGGCAATTCAATATTCATATAATTAAAGGGCAAAAATGAGCTGGTATACCCACAAAAAAAAGACCTCAAATAGAGGTCGTTTTACTATATTTTGGGTTCCAATTTTACATTCGCTCCGGAACATTGATCCCTAACAGACTAAAAGAAGAAGCAATCGTATCGGCTACTTTTTTAGACAGTTGCACTCTGAATATTTTCTTTTCAATATTTTCTTCACCCAAGATAGGCACTGCTTGGTAAAATGAATTGTATTCGCGCACCAACTCGTAGGTATAATTAGCAATCAAAGCCGGACTGTGATTTTGAGCCGCATTTTGAATCACTTCTGGATACAGTTCAATTTGTTTTAACAGTTCTTTTTCTTTTTCGTGTAAGTCATTTGTTTTGGCTGTAGCTGAAAAATCAAAAGTCGCTTTACGAATAATCGACTGAATACGCGCATAAGTATATTGAATAAATGGCCCTGTATTACCCGCAAAATCAACTGATTCTTCTGGATTAAACAAGATGCGTTTTTTTGGATCTACTTTCAAAATGTAGTATTTCAACGCACCTAAGCCAATGGTGTTATATAATTTGGTTTTCTCTTCTTCCGAATAGCCTTCTAATTTTCCTAATTCTTCCGAAATAGTTTGCGCTGTGCTTGTCATTTCTTGAATTAAATCATCGGCATCGACAACTGTTCCTTCACGGCTTTTCATCTTACCCGAAGGCAAGTCGACCATTCCGTAAGACAAATGATATAAGCTCGAAGCCCAATCAAAACCAAGCTTTTGCAAAATCAAAAACAAGACTTTGAAGTGGTAATCTTGTTCGTTACCCACTGTGTATACCATTCCACCCACATCTGGATGGTCTTTCACACGTTGGATTGCCGTACCAATATCTTGTGTCATATACACTGCTGTCCCGTCGGAACGCAAAACGATTTTTCTGTCCAAACCTTCGTCAGTCAAATCAATCCAAACGGAACCGTCGGGATCCTTTTCAAAAACGCCTTTTTCTAAACCAATTTGAACGACATCTTTTCCTAATAAATAGGTATTGCTTTCGTAATAAAAGCTATCAAAGTTCACCCCTAAATTACTGTAGGAAGTTGCAAAACCATCATACACCCATTGGTTCATCATCGCCCAAAGCGATTTAACTTCCTCGTCTCCTGCTTCCCATTTTAGCAACATCTCTTGCGCTTCCAAAATGATGGGCGCTTGCTTTTTGGCTTCTTCTTCTGTTTTACCAGCAGCCATTAAAACGTTGATTTCTTCTTTGTAGGCTTTATCAAATGCTACGTAGTAATTTCCAACTAATTTATCTCCTTTAAGCCCCGTTGATTCTGGAGTCTCGCCATTACCCATTTTTTTCCAAGCCAACATCGACTTGCAAATATGAATTCCGCGGTCATTGATAATTTGGGTTTTGTACACTTTTTTACCCGAAGCCTTGATAATCTCAGCTACCGAATAGCCTAACAAATTGTTACGCACGTGTCCCAAATGCAAAGGCTTGTTGGTATTTGGCGAAGAATACTCCACCATTACCGCCTTGTCAGAAGGATTTGGCGTTACAAAACCGTAATTTACATCGTCTTTAATTCCGTTAAAGAAATTCAAGTAATACGTGTCTGAAATAACAATATTCAAAAATCCAGACACCACATTAAAACGGGCTACTTCTGGAACATTCTCTACCAAATAATTCCCTATTTTGTTTCCTAACTCCACTGGGTTGCTTTTCACCAATTTCAGCAAAGGAAAAATAACCATTGTAATGTCGCCTTCAAACTCCTTGCGGGTAGCCTGAAACTCTACTTTATCAACGGATACTTCAAATAAATCTTGAATCGCTTTTGCTATAGATGGGGTAAGAATATGTTGTAATGACATTGAATCTGTTTTTTTAAGAGTGCAAATATAAGGATTTCAGAAGGAAATAGAATAGCCTTTTTTGCATCGGTTTTGGCACACTAAAAACAAAAAGCCGAAAGATTTGAGATCCTTCGGCTTTCTGATATCGCTTATAAAGTGAGTTTAGACTCTTATTACCATTTGATAATAGCACTTGCCCAGGTAAAACCGCTACCAAAAGCAGCTAAAACTACAGTATTTCCTGATTTGATTTTACCTTGTTCCCAAGCTTCTGTCAAAGCGATCGGAATAGAGGCTGCAGTGGTGTTACCAAATTTCATTACGTTATTGTGTACTTGTTCGTCTTTCAATCCGAATTTCTTTTGGATGAATTGTGAGATTCGCAAATTCGCTTGGTGTGGAATCAACATATCAATATCATCTACTTTCAAATTATTGGCTTCCAAGCCTTCGTTAATTACCTCAGCAAAACGAACTACAGCGTGTTTGAAAACAAATTGTCCGTTCATATATGGGAAATAACTTTCGTCGTCTGGGTTCTTATCTTCTAAAATATCCGTTACCCAACGACCGCCCATTCCGGGTGCTTTTACAATCAACTCTTCGGCATGAAGTCCTTCTGAATGCAAATGCGTAGATAAAATTCCTTTAGTCAAATCTTCCTCACGACTAACTACTGCTGCTCCTGCTCCATCACCAAAAATAACCGAAACTCCACGACCACGAGTGGTCATGTCTAATCCGGTAGATTGCACTTCAGAACCAATCACCAAAACGTTTTTATACATACCCGTTTTAATATATTGATCGGCAACCGATAAGGCATACACAAATCCAGAACATTGGTTTCTAACATCCAATGCACCAACAGTTCTTAAACCCAAATCACGTTGTACTAAAACCCCTGGACCTGGAAAATAGTAATCCGGACTTAAGGTGGCAAAAACCACAAAATCAATATCTTCTTTGGCAACTCCAGAGCGTTCAATCGCAATAGTTGCCGCTTTAACTCCCATAGAAGTTGTCGTGTCTTGACCTGGAATAATGTGACGACGTTCTTGAATCCCTGTTCTTTCTTGAATCCATTCGTCATTGGTATCGATGATTTTAGACAAATCATCATTAGTAACTACATTGTCAGGAACATAATATCCTAAGCCTGTTATTTTGGAGTGGTACATATTGTATGTATTAAATTTTAATAATTGCTCCCGTAATGGAATAAAAAAACTAAAGTAATAAATAAATCGGATTTAGCCGATTTATAACAATTTTATTGAACTATTTACAGCAATTGCAGTTCCTTCACTAAGCCAAGTATCATTTTCAAAAAATAAGGTTTGTGCACCGGAAGTAAAGGCAATTAAATAATGACTTCCTCTAAAATAGGATTGCTGTACCGTCCCTTTTACTGTTCCATTGGGGTCTAATTGAAGTTGGTGTGGATAAACCAAATGAACTTTTCCGTTCCATTCCAACTCATTGACTTCGCCAAAAAGGGAAGCAACGTATTTGTTCTTTGGATGATGATAGAGGCTTTGAGGTGTGTCCTTAGCAATAATTTTTCCATGCTGCATTACCATTGTTTCATCTGAAAAAGACAATGCATCTGAACTATCGTGGGTAGCAATGATACAGGTAATTTTCTTTTCTTTCAGATACTGAAATACATTTCGGCGCAAGGCATTTTTCCGAAAGGAATCGATTTGGCTAAAGGGTTCGTCCAATAATAAAATTTGAGGTTCCAAAGCCAAAACTCTAGCCAAAGCCACACGCTGTTGTTGACCGCCACTCAAGTATTTGGCTTTCACTTTGGCGTACTCAGTCATTTCGACCATTTCGAGTAATTCATGCACTCGAGCTTTCTTTTTATCGCGATAGATATTGGAAAGAAACTTCCCTACATTTTCTTCAACAGTAATATAGGGCATTAGATCAAAATCCTGTGCCAAATATTTAATGTAATCCTCACCTGGAATCAAATTGTATTTGGGACCTAAAATAGGATTTCCATTATAATTGATGTTTCCCGAATCCAAATCGTACAAACCATAAATCAGCTTGAGCAAGGTACTTTTACCGCAACCGCTTTCGCCAATGACAGCAATATTCTGACCTTGTTGCACCACAAAACTAAGCCCATTAATCACGGCTTTGTCAATATAGGTAAACGAAATATTCGTAAGTTCGAGCATGGTTGGATTTAAAGAAGCCAAATTTACAATGTTTAATTTGAATCCAAGAAGGGTTGCGACAATTTGTCACATTTTTATAAAATGGTATTCTATTTGAAAACTGGGAAAACATCAATTTAAACTTAAAATTTATACACTATGACAACTGGAAAAATTAATGTTTCGGTAGAGAACATCTTCCCATTAATCAAGAAATTTTTATACAGCGATCACGAAATTTTCTTGCGCGAATTGATTTCAAATGGAACAGACGCTACCTTAAAATTAAAGCACTTAACGAGTATTGGCGAAGCCAAAGTAGAGTACGGAAATCCGATTATTGAAGTAAAAATTGACAAAGAGGGCAAAAAATTGCACATCATTGATCAAGGTTTGGGGATGACAGCTGACGAAGTAGAAAAATACATCAACCAAGTAGCCTTTTCTGGAGCTGAAGAATTCTTGGACAAATACAAAGATTCGGCTAAAGATTCAGGAATTATTGGACACTTTGGTCTTGGATTCTACTCGGCTTTTATGGTGGCTGAAAAAGTAGAAATCATCACTAAGTCATTCAAAGACGAACCTGCAGCACACTGGACTTGTGACGGTAGTCCAGAATTTACTTTGGAACCAGCTGACAAAACCGACAGAGGTACTGAAATTGTTTTGCACATTGCCGAAGATTCTTTGGAGTTTTTAGAAGAAGCTAAAATCAGAGAATTACTGAATCGTTACAATAAATTCATGCCGATTCCAATTAAATTTGGAACCAAAACAGAAACACTTCCTTTACCAGAAGGGGCTGCCGAAGACGCAAAACCAGAAACTATCGAAGTAGATAATATCATTAACAACCCAAATCCAGCTTGGACGAAACAACCGGCTGAATTGAACGAGGAAGACTATAAAAAGTTCTACCACGAGTTGTACCCAATGCAGTTTGAAGAACCGCTATTCAACATTCACTTGAATGTAGATTATCCGTTCAACTTAACGGGGATTTTATACTTTCCTAAATTGGGATCAGATTTACAAATCCAAAAAGACAAAATTCAATTGTACCAAAACCAAGTGTTTGTTACGGATAATGTAGAAGGAATTGTACCGGAATTCTTGACGATGCTAAAAGGAGTAATTGACTCACCAGACATTCCGTTGAACGTATCACGTTCCGGTTTACAAGCGGATGCTGCGGTGAAGAAAATTTCGAATTACATCACTCGTAAAGTAGCCGACAAATTGAAAGCCTTATTCAATGACAATCGTGCCGATTTTGAACAAAAATGGAACGACATCAAAATCGTTTTGGAATACGGAATGTTGTCTGAAGATAAATTCTATGAAAAAGCAGGCGCTTTTGTTTTGTACCCAACGGTAGATGACAAGTACTTCACTTTGGACGAATTGAAAGAGCAACTGAAAGAAAAGCAAACCGACAAAAACAATAAATTAGTCTTGTTGTATGCTAACAATAAAGAAGCACAACATTCGTATATCGAAATTGCCAAAGAAAAAGGATACGAAGTGTTGTTGTTGGATTCGCCAATTATTTCGCACCTGATCCAAAAGATTGAAGGTGATAATAGCGAGATCAGTTTTGTACGTGTCGATGCCGATCATATTGATAACTTAATCAAGAAAGAAGACACTGCGATTTCTAAATTGTCAGAAGAAGAGCAAACTAGTTTGAAAACAGTAGTGGAAACGATTGTACCAAAACAAAACTACACGGTACAATTAGAAGCCTTAGACAGTCAGTCGGCACCATTCATCATCACGCAGCCAGAATTCATGCGTAGAATGAAAGAAATGAGTCAATCTGGTGGTGGTATGTTTGGAATGGGCAACATGCCAGAAATGTACAACCTAGTGGTAAACACCAACTCCGATTTGGCTACTACTATTTTGAACACCCAAGACAAAACCACTCAAGAAAGCTTGATCAAACAAGCCTTAGACTTGGCTAAATTGTCTCAAAACTTGTTGAAAGGAGAAGCCTTAACCGCTTTTGTAAAACGTAGTTTTGACATTTTAAAATAATACGAACTTCGTATAAAAGAAAAACCCTGCTAGTATCTAGCAGGGTTTTTTATTTAATTTCCTATAATTCCGGTCTCTTCTTTTTTATCCTTGTTCAATAAAATTGGCGTTTCTCTTGCTAATTTATTCTTCGTTGGAATCTTGTAATTAATACTAAAACCAAAACGTCGGGTATCTTGTTTATTATTCAAAAATAAAGGAGTATTAACCGAATTAAAAACAATGCGGTTTGTATTCAGTAAATCATCCACATTGATTGAAACAGACAATCGATCGTTGAAAAACTTCTTTGAGAAGGATAGATCCAACGAGTTGTTAAAAGGTTTTTCTGCAAGGAAATAATAATAATTTCCATTAGCTGTGATATAACTAAAATTCGTTACAAACTTAATTTTACTTGGTAACACCAATTGCGACATTAGATTATATATCCAAAAACCACGAGTATCCAGTGTTGGAATTTGGTGCAACTGATAGGCTGCATATACAAATAGAAAGTTCATCTCATCTGGATTAACATTCATTTTCATCGTTTCGGCAATTCCTTTGGTAAACAACATGTACGGAATTGGCATTCCTATGTTAAAGTTATGCACTTTAAGTTCTGGTACATTCTCAAAAGTATTGATCACAACATTCGAACGGGGATTCAAGTTTATGCGTTGCACTACTTGATTTTTCGTATTACTAACCGAATATCCGATAAATGCATAATCGTAAGCACTCAACTTCACTTCATAATTATCAAAAATTGTAGGCTGTAAATTAGGGTTACCTGTATTATTAATATTTTGATTTTGGTAACTTGTATTGTTTGGGTTCAACGCAGATGTACTTGGTAACGTAATTTTCTTATTGTAGTTCACATTAAAGAAAACATTCTTATTCAAGTTGTACTGTGCACTGGCGTTTGGAAAAAAACGAAATTGCTTAAAAGGTATTAATTCAGTAGTAAGTGTCTTTCCAGTGATAGAATAATCTTCAGCGCGTCCACCTACAATAAAACTTAAGCTTTTAAACTTGGTTTGCAATTCAAAATAACCTGCAGTAGTACTTCTTTCATAATCTAAATTCGTAATCCCTTTACTTTGCGTTTGAAAAATTAAATCATCACGAAGTCCACCAAAGCTAATTTTCCCTTCATCCGAAAATGAAATGGGTTGTGAGTAATCAAATTTAAAATTCAAATATTTCTGAAAAGAAGAATTGTCCAGAACTGGCGTAACGATTCCTGCAGTATTTAGCAAAAATTCATTTGTATTCTGATTGAAATTTAAAACAAAATCCAGCTTCTTTGTTTTGTCGTCAAATCGTTTTTGATAAGTGGCTACAGCATCTTGTCGAATAGATTGAGAATTTGTAGCATCTAATGAAGAAAAACCAATTCCTTTAGAATCTGTATCACTATTATTATTATTTAGATTTAAGTCGTAGTTTAATAACAAGCGGTCTTTTTTCAAATCAAATGTCAAAGACGATTTCATGAAGTTAGACCTCCCTAGTCGATCCGAACTAATCTGAGAAAGTAGAGAACTAACCTGATTTTCAATTTTAGTAAAAGAACCCCAAGTAGCACTTTCTCTATAATTTTGACCCATATTTAATTGCCACCCAAAATACTTGTTCTTAGCATTCAGCAAAATACTATTGTTGACTCTCCATCTTAGACGATCATAATTAGTGATATTAGTACTATTGGTGTAGGTTGCACTTAAAAAGTTCTTTGCATTTTTATTGGTGATAATATTTAGAATTGCCCCTCCTGAAGTTGCTGGAAATTCAGCACCTGGTTGGGTAATAATTTCAATTCTTTCAATTGCATTGGCAGGCATCCCTTCTAGAAAGCCGTTCAATTCATTAGAAGAAATATTTAACGGACGACCGTCCATAAACACTTCTAATTGTTTTCCCTGATACATCATTCCGGCAATATCTGAAGCAATTAAACCCGGTAGTTTTTTCAATCCTTCTAAAACAGAACCAGAATTCAAACTCGGCTGACTGGCAAAATCAAAAATGGTACGATCTGCTTTTTGCTCAATGGCTTTTTTAGTTTTTGTAATAGTAACTTCCTTAAGCTCTTCCGCTTTTTTTGTAGTTTCTTGAGCAGCAAGTTGAAGAACCGATCCGAAAAATAAGGCTTGTAAAATAAAAATCTTTTTCATTGTGATAATTTCGTTTGGTTCTTTAGACTATAGACAGGTTGTTTTGTTACAGTTCTATTGGAAGTTATTGGAAAAAAAATTAAAACTATGACAAAGAATACCGAACTTTGGCGTCAGAAATAATATTCTTTGCATTTATGACTCTAGAAATTGGAACTCCAGCCTTGCTTTTTTCGGCCACATCGTTAATTCTTTTAGCGTACACTAATCGATTCTTAACTATTGCGAGTATTATTCGCGGACTAAAAAAAGTATACAAAGAGAAAGAAAACAGCATGATTTTATTGGAAATCAAAAACCTCAACCTGCGCCTAACCTTAATTCGGTATATGCAAATGGCTGGTGTATTGTGTTTGTTTTTATCTGTTTTTGCCATGCTATTATTGTTTTTTGACGAGCAAGGAATCAGTATTTATTTCTTCGGAATGAGTTTGTTAAGTCTTTTAATTTCGTTGGGTTTGTCTTTTTGGGAAATCAGTATTTCAGTCAATGCCCTGCGTTTGCATTTGAGTGATTTATCGGATATGGAAAAAAAACAAATCAATTAAATACTTTTGAATTTGTTATTCAATTCAGAGCCCCTTATACTTGATCTGCCAGATGCTGAGATCATCTATTATCCTCAGTTTTTCGACAAAGAACAAGCGGATAAAATCTACACCGAATTACTGCAAGAAATAGCTTGGCAACAAGATAATATCACCGTTTTTGGCAAAACTCATCTGCAACCGCGTTTAACCGCTTTGTATGGCAATGAAGGAAAACCCTACTCCTATTCCAATATAACTATGCAGCCAAATCCTTGGAATACTCTTTTAAAAAAAATAAAATACTTTATTGAGTCTACAACTGAATGTCAATTTACCACCGTATTACTCAATCAATACCGTGACGGAAGAGACAGTAACGGTTGGCATGCCGATAATGAAAAAGAATTGGGCACCAACCCAATTATTGCTTCGCTAAGCTTTGGGGCAGAACGAGTATTTCAACTGAAACATAATACAATAGCCGATGCAAAAAAGAGCATAGTATTAGAACACGGCAGTCTATTACTAATGAAGGGGAGTACCCAACATTTTTGGAAGCACCAAATTCCAAAAACGGCAAAACCAATTGGAAATCGAATTAATTTAACTTTTCGCTCCATTAAATAATTGTTTATATTTGGATTCAAATCGATCCATTATGCAAACTATTATTGACTATTTTTCGACCATTCCGTCTGCGCACAGAAGCTTGATTTTAGTAGGCGGTATCACTATTTTTTGGTTAATTGAAAATGCATTTCCGCTGTTTCAATTCCAATACCGAAGATGGCATCATGCCGGCATTAACATCTTTTTTACGCTTACAACAATTATTGTTAACTTTTGCTTGGCCTTTATTTTATTACAAGTTGCAGATTGGTCCTACCAAAATAACTTTGGAATTTTACAATGGCTACCCGAAATGCCTATCGGACTCTATGCTTTAATTGGATTGTTATTACTCGATTTAATTGGAGCTTATTTAGTTCACCTGGTAGAACATAAAGTAAAAGTTTTGTGGCGATTTCATTTGATTCACCATACCGACACTTGGATTGACACCACATCGGCTAACCGACACCATCCAGGTGAAAGTGTGATTCGATTTGTATTTACAACCTTAGGTGTTGTAGTAGTTGGAAGCCCAATGTGGCTGGTTTTTTTATACCAAACACTTTCTGTGGTGGCCACGCAATTCAATCATGCCAACATTGCATTGCCTAAAAAAGTGGATGTGTTTTTGAGTTATTTCATAGTATCGCCAGATATGCACAAAGTGCATCACCATTATGTAATGCCCTATACCGATAGTAATTATGGTAATATTTTTTCTGTTTGGGACCGATTGTTTGGAACTTTTATGACTTTACCAAGAGAAGAAATTGTCTTTGGAGTGGACACTCATATGCAACCCGAAGAACACAATGATTTGAAGAATTTATTAAAAATACCTTTTCAGAAAAAAAAGTAAAGTGCGACTATTGAACTAATTATTTTTTTTATTAATATTGATAACTGATTTTAAATCAGCTTGTATTAACGTATCACTAAAAAACTATTTGAATTATTTTCATCCAATGAAAAAGAGTAGCCGTAAAGAATTAAGTTGGGAAGAGACGGAAAAATTGATGACTTTGGCCCTAGAAGAAAGAAACCCTTTTGAAATTATTAAAAAAGAATTTGGCTTAGTGGAAAAAGAGGTTTTAGAAATTATGAAAAAGAAAATGCCCGCAGAAAAATTCGAAATGTGGAAAAAGAAAGCGGCAGCCAACAAACCAAAACCCAAACCAGTAAAAATTGATGATTTTGACGACGAATTGGATGGCAAATATTACATCAAAAATAAATTAGACTAATTCACTAAACTCCTGAACAACCAGGAGTTTTTTTATTCAAAAAACAAAACATGAAAAAATTATTTTATGTACTCTTATTGATTGCTTCTACAACTGCTTTTTCGCAAAATACGTCAGGCTTTACAACAGAAAACATTGCTGTAAATTCACTTTTAAATGGGACTTTGTATGCTCCAATAAGGCAAAATAATACAACCAACCTAGTCATACTCATTGCAGGATCAGGTCCAACCAATAGAGATGGAAATCAAATTGGACTGACCAATAATTCGTTGAAATTGTTAGCCGAATCCTTAGTTAAAAATGGCATTGCGGTTTACAGTTATGATAAACGCATCTTTGCACAAATGGCTTCTGGAAAATTAGATGAGGCAAGCCTTTCATTCGACAACTTTATAGACGATGCTACAGCAGTAGTGCTTTATTTCAAAAATCAAAAAAAATACCACTCCATTACTATTGCGGGGCACAGCGAAGGAGCCTTAATTGGAATGGTAGCGGCTAATGGAAATGCCGATGCCTATATCTCAATAGGTGGAGCAGGTCGTCCTATAGATGAAGTACTTTTGGAACAAATTGGAAAACAAGCGCCTTTTCTAAAAGAAGAAGTGGGAAAAAACTTAGCTACTTTAAAAAGTGGAAACACCTTCGAGTTAAAAAACCAAATGCTAGCTTCATTATTTAGAGCGAGTGTGCAACCTTATATGATTTCGTGGATCAAATATAATCCACAATATGAAATCAAAAAATTACACATTCCAAGTTTGCTAATCAATGGCGACAAAGACATTCAAGTTAGCGTGCAAGACGCACAACTATTGCAACAAGCAAAACCAGATGCCCAACTTCAGATTATTCCCAACATGAATCACATTTTTAAAGCAATTAAAGGAGACGATACCGAGAATAAAGCATCCTACACCAATCCCGAATTACCAATATGCACCGAATTAACCTCAATTATCACTACTTTTATTCGTTCATTATAAAGTGTAACATTTACTTAAAAAAGAATACTAACAACCCAATCTAAATAATTCAAAATGAAAAAATCAATAATTGCACTTGCTTTGGTAGCTTTTCTTTGGAACAGCAATACAGCAAACGCACAAAAAAAATCAACTTCTAGTCAAAATATTAAAGTAGGCATCGACCTTGTTGATGTGAAAGACGACAAAGTAAAGGTAACCGTTCAAGCACCAAAAATCAAATCTGACAAAATTACGTACAGTATTCCTAAAATTGTTCCAGGAACCTATTCTGAGGATAATTACGGGAAAAACATTGAAGATCTAAAAGCTTTTGATGCGAAAGGAACCGCTCTAGCAGTTACCAAAACAGACGACAATACCTGGTCCATTTCATCCACTAAAAATTTAGCAAAAATCACCTATTTAGTTAACGATACTTTTGACACCGAAAAAGGAGGAAGCTTTGGCACTGATATTTTTTCGCCTGCTGGAACTAATATTGAGGCTGGAAAAAACTTCATGATCAACACACATGGTTTTGTAGGCTATTTCCAAGATCAAAAAGACCTTCCTTATCAAGTTACGATCACACATCCCGAAACACTTTGGGGAGCTACGTCCATGATTGACACTGATGCTAGTGCTACTAAAGACGTTTTCAACACACCGCGTTATGCTGAATTAGTTGAAAACCCAATTATGTATGCTAAACCCGATTATACCACTTTCAATGTGAACGGAATGGACATTCAAATTGTAGTGTATTCTCCTTCGGGAAAAGTTACAGCGGAAAGCATCACACCTGAAATGAAAAAAATGATGACCGCTCAAAAAACCTTTTTAGGCAATATTAATTCGACTAAAAAATACTCCGTTTTATTGTACTTGTCATCAATGCAACCGAATGACGCCAAAGGTTTTGGTGCATTGGAACACCCAACAGCTACCACAGTCGTTTTACCAGAAATGATGCCTTTAGCCGAGTTACAAAAATCAATGATTGATGTCGTTTCTCATGAGTTTTTTCATATTCTAACGCCATTAACAATTCACTCCAATGAAATCCAATACTTTGATTACAATATACCAAAAATGTCACAACATTTATGGATGTACGAAGGTGTAACAGAATACTTTGCCAATTTATTCCAAATCAACCAAGGATTAATTGATGAAACTGATTTTCTTAATCGTATTGCAGAGAAAATTGAACAGTCAAAATCGCTAAACGATACTATGCCTTTTACTACTATGAGTGCGAACGTATTAAAAAGTCCGTACAAAGAGCAATACTTAAATGTATACCAAAAAGGCGCTTTAATCGGCATGTGTATTGACATCATTATCCGCGAAAAAAGCAATGGTGAAAAAGGTATTTTGAATTTAATGCAACAATTATCGAAAGAATATGGTGTAAATAAAGCCTTCAACGACGACGAGTTATTTGCTAAAATTACAGCTTTAACGTATCCTGAAGTTGGAGCGTTTTTAAGTACCTACGTTTCAGGACCAACACCAATACCTTACGATGCATTCCTTGCTAAGGTTGGAGTAACCAAAACGAAAGACAAAAAAGCGGGTAACGTTTTCTTAAAAGGACAATCGCCTTACATTACTGTTAATAAGGAAACCAAAGAAATATTGGTTCGCCCTGATACCGAATTAATCGAGTTTTATACAAGTTTAGATCTAAGAGCTAATGATATACTAATGGCGATTAACAACAAAGCGTATACTTTGGATAACATTTATGAAATGATTGGCGAAAGTGAAAATTGGAAAGAAAATGACGCTATAACCATCAAAATTAAAAGAGACGGTAAGGAACAAATCATCACTGGAAAAGTTCATTTACCCTATGAAGAAATTGAAGGTTTGAAAGCAACCGATAGTACCAAATCCAATATGAAAAATGCTTGGATGAAAGGTTAAAATCAAATTAATTCCTCCAAAATCCCAATTTAGAAATAGATTGGGATTTTTTTTGCAATTCAATCTCGCTTTCCAACAATTTTCGTTATTTTGCGCCAAAATACAAATACACATGAAAAAAATTAGTATCGCTTTCATAGCCATTACACTACTATTCGCCTGTTCTGAAAAAAAATTAGAAAACAACTTGCACCTAACAGGAAACATTAAAGGTTTAAAGAAAGGAACTTTATATGTACAACGAGTTGATAACAATAAACTAGTCGCTTTAGATACAATTGCAATCGATGGAAACTCTAATTTTGAAACCAATATCGATTTGAAATCACCTGAAATGCTATATCTATTTTTAGACAGAGGTGTTAGTAATTCCTTAGATAATAATTTATTATTCTTTGCTGAGCCAGGAGACATCAGTATCGAAACTAATCTGGAAAACTATATTGCTGATGCAAAAGTTACGGGTTCAAAAAATCAAGATTTGTACTATGAGTACAAAAAAGTAGATAAGCGTTTTCAAGATGAAAGTTTAACTTTGATTGAGAAGAAATTCAATGCAATGAAAAATAAAAATGAAAGTGAACTAACAAGTATTGTTGCCAAACAAGAAACAAACATTAAAAGAAAATACTTGTATGCAACCAACTTTGCCATCAATAATAAAGACTATGAAGTAGCACCATATATAGCACTTTCAGAAATCTACGATATTAACTTAAAATATTTGGATACAATTCATAAATCCATGTCACCAAAGGTTGCTCAATCGCTTTACGGAAAGAAATTAACGGAGTATATTGCTTCAATCAAAAAGCAACAATAAAAACAAACTATTCAAAATAAAAAAACCGTCAATTAAATTGACGGTTTTTTTTTATGCCATTTTAGACCATAAAAAAACCACAACTTGCGTTGTGGTTTTTGGAGCCGGCGGAGGGACTCGAACCCACGACCTGCTGATTACAAATCAGCTGCTCTAGCCAACTGAGCTACGCTGGCAGCGTATAACGGGTGCAAATATAATTCTGAATTTTAATTTTCCAAAATATATTAGCACTTTTTTACCGTTTTTTTCGACTATAATTCATTGATTTTAGCAATCAATTGATTAGCAGTTTGTTCCAATTCAACATTGATTTGTTTGAAGTGTGCTTTTTTGTTTTCAACGTTTTTAGCGTTTACTTTTGTAATTAATACATCAAAAGCTGCAATAGCTTCATCAATCAAAGCATTAGTTTCTGGTGTTGGAACTCCTGAAGTAGAAATTTCAAATAAATAAACTGCTTCAATAATATCTCCTAAAACGTAGTTGATGTCTTTCTTTAAATTCTTAACGTTTGCCATTTTATTTTTAATTTTAATTTGCGTGGGCAAAAGTACACATAATCTTTCTATTCCTTACTACGAAATGTAAATTTCTAATAGTGACGCTTTTCTATTACAATAAAGCTGGTTAGAACAACTTTATAAGGTAGTAATTAGACCTATAAATTACTTTTGCTGTGCAACTATTTTTTTTACTGCCGCTAGCGCGTTTGGAATATGTTGACCTGCTAACATACTATTAAAAACCATTTGAATTATTCCATTTGCATCAATAACATAGGTTACTCTGCCGGGTAGCATTCCCAACAAAGCAGTTGGAACTCCAAATATTTTTCTAATTTTTCTGTTCGTATCCGACAAAAGCAAAAAAGGAAGTCGGTATTGTGAAGTGAATTTTTGGTGAGAAGTAAAATCATCTCCACTTACTCCTATCACCTCAGCACCAAGATCTAAAAAATCTTCGTATTGATCTCTAAAACTACAGGCTTGTGCGGTACATCCTGGCGTATTATCTTTAGGATAAAAATAAAGCACCAATGGTTTTTTTCCAATTATAGTTGCACTGTCAAAAACATTTCCGTTGGTATCTGTTGTCGTAAATTGCGGAACCTGATCTCCTTTTCCTAATGCCATTATTCTCCTTTATAGGTTACAAAATTACGCGGTGTTTCATATAAAACTACTTCTAAATCAAGTGTAGCTGGAATTCTTTTTCTCATTTTATTCCAAATCACTACCACAATATTCTCAGCTGTTGGATTCAACTCTTTAAATTCAGGAACATCCAGATTCAAATTTTTATGATCCATTTGATTTTCAACTTCTTCTTTGATGATATCCGAAAGGAATTTAACATCCATAACATAACCCGTTTCGGGATCAATTGGTCCAGTAACACTTGCAATTAGTTCGTAATTATGTCCGTGAAAATTAGGATTATTGCATTTCCCAAAAACAGCATCATTTTGTTCAAATGACCAATCTTTTCTGTACAAACGGTGCGCCGCATTGAAATGGGCTTTTCGTGAAATCGTAACTCTCATTTGAAATAATTTAAAGGGTGTGTTCTTCTAGAAAATGATAAAATTGATCAAAAATAATTTTGAACCAAATAGTATACAAATCGGGATTATTCTGAATGTCGGATTTTACTGCTTCAATAGGCATCCATTTCCAATTTTCAACTTCGTCCGTATTGATATTAGGCTCGTCATTGTAATATCCTATCATCACATGATCCAATTCATGTTCTGTCAATCCATTATCAAAAGGTGCCTTGTAGATGAAATGAAACAATTCTTTTAAATCGGTTTGAAAACCCATTTCTTCAAATAGTCGGCGACTTCCTGCTTGAATATTAGTTTCTCCTTCACGTTGATGGCTGCAACAAGTATTAGTCCATAACAAAGGCGAATGGTATTTGTGATGCGCTCGCTGTTGTAACATGATTTCGTTTTTGCTATTCAACACAAAAACCGAAAAAGCACGATGTAATACTGCTTTTTCATGCGCTTCCATCTTGGGCATCAACCCAATAGGTTCGTCTTTTTCGTTCACTAATATTACATTCTCTTCGATCATATACAACTATTGATTGCCAAAAATACAAAAAAGATAGAGCATGACCCTTGATTTTTTATTTTAAACAAAGTTTAACGAATGTCTAACATACAAATGAGTTAAATTTACACTGCTTTTATTTCAATTGCATTTTAATTTAAAATTCAAAAACATGAAATACTACTTTTTAGTATTGATCCCCTTGCTATTTTTAAATGCCTGTGGGCAAACAACAAATCAAAATAAATCCAATACCACAATTATGTCGAATACTATTTCTAAACCTGAAAATCCTTACTATTCCAATACCGATACAAGCAAATTATACGTCTCAGATGCCGAGTGGAAAAAAATTCTACCAGCAGATTTGTATGCTGTTGCACGAGAAGCTGATACCGAAAGAGCCTTTACTGGAACCATGTGGAATGATGAAACCAAAGGAACTTATTATTGTGCTACTTGCGGTTACAAACTATTTGAATCCAACCAAAAATTCACCAGCAGTTGTGGATGGCCTAGTTTTTTTGAACAAGAAAACAAAGAAAGTATCGTCTTCAAATTAGACAAATCGTACGGGATGATTCGCACAGAAGCGCTGTGTGGCAGATGCGATAGTCATTTAGGGCATTTGTTTAATGACGGTCCGGAACCAACTGGAAAAAGATATTGTATGAATGCCATTTCATTGGATTTTGTTCCCAATGTAGTTCCAAAAAAATCAAATACAAGTTTGGCCACTATTACTTTAGGTGGCGGGTGTTACTGGTGTGTCGAAGCAGTGTATGATAATTTAAAAGGAGTTCAATCGGTAGTTTCTGGTTATGCTGGGGGTCGAACAGAAAACCCGAGCTATGAAGAAGTTTGCTCTGGAACAACAGGCCATGCTGAAGTGGTTCAAATAACTTACGATCCTACCCAAACTAATACAGACGAAATTTTTAAAGTATTTTTCACCGTTCATGATCCAACAACCCTTAACCGTCAGGGCGCGGATGTGGGAACACAATACCGTTCTGTGATTTTCTACACCAACGAACAAGAAAAAAAAGAAGCGCAAAATGTTATTGCCGCTTTAGAAACTGCTCAAGTATACAATAGTCCTGTAGTAACCACAATTGAGCCACTTACTCAATTTTACAAAGCGGAAGAGTATCACCAAGACTATTACAACAATAATAAGAACCAACCCTATTGTAAAATGGTAATCCAACCTAAAATTGAAAAGTTTGAAAAACTATTTAAAAAGCGTTTGAAAACCCAAAACTAAACTTATAACCAAATTATGATCGGGGTAAAAGTGCCGATAGTTTTTGTATATTTGGTTTTTACACTTTTTAAAATAAGCACCAAATGAAAAAATTAGTATTCTGCATTGCACTTACCCTAACTTCAATTGTTCAAGCTCAAAATACCGTTCTCAAAACAAAGATTGCTCAAAAAGCAGCCGCATTAGAAAATCAAGTAATTCAGTGGAGACGCGACTTTCATCAAAATCCTGAATTAGGAAATAGCGAATTTAAAACAGCTGAAAAAATTGCAACTTATCTTAAAAGTATTGGGATTCAAGTTCAAACAGGTGTAGCAAAAACAGGTGTTGTAGGAATATTAAAAGGAGGGAAACCAGGTCCTGTAGTGGCCCTTCGCGCCGATATGGATGCCCTTCCAGTAAAAGAACGAGTAAACCTTCCATTTGCTTCTAAAGCCGAAGGAGAATACAACAATCAAAAAGTAGCTGTTATGCATGCTTGTGGTCATGATACCCACGTAGCTATGTTAATGGGTACCGCAAGCATTCTCTCTGAATTGCGAAATGAGATTAAAGGTACTGTCAAATTTATCTTCCAACCTGCTGAAGAAGGCGCACCTGAAGGAGAAGAAGGTGGAGCTGAACTTATGGTAAAAGAAGGAGTATTAGAAAATCCAAAAGTGGACGTCATTTTTGGACTTCATATCAATGCACAAACTGAAGTTGGTAAACTAAAATACCGTCCAAAAGGAACCATGGCTTCGTCAGATTGGTTTAAAATTAAAGTAAGCGGTAAACAATCTCATGGTGCTACGCCTTGGCAAGGAATCGACCCAATTGTGACTTCCTCTCAAATTATTTTAGGGTTGCAAACCATTGTTAGTAGAAATATGGCGCTTACTGAAAATGCAGCAGTAGTGAGTGTAGGCCAAGTTAATGCTGGTATCCGAAGTAATATTATTCCTGAAGAATTAAATATGAGCGGTACCATCCGAACTCTTGATAAAAAGGCACAAGATTTTATTCATTCCAGAGTAAAACAAATTGCAACAAACATTGCTGAAAGTGCTGGCGCAACTGCAGAAGTGGATATCACTAAAAAAACATTGATTACTTATAACGACCCTCAGCTAACTGAAAAAATGTTACCTACATTGGAAAATGCTGCCGGAAAAGAAAATGTAATTTTAACAGAAGCTGTAACCGGTGCAGAAGATTTTTCTTTTTACCAAGCTAAAATTCCCGGACTATTCTTTTTCCTAGGCGGTATGCCAAAAGGGAAAAAATCGGATGAAATGCCTTCGCATCACACGCCTGATTTTTACATAGACGAAAGTGGATTTGTTCTTGGTATGAAAACTATGGCAAATCTAACCGTTGATTATACGAATCCTAGTGGGAAATAATTCAACTCTACGTGTATGAAAAACCTAATTGGTTTATTCTTGATTTTACAATGTACATTCTCAGTTAACGCCCAACAACAAAAATGGGCTCTAATTGATTTTGTCAAAGTAGATAGCATTAACCCCATCCTTTCGCCAAATATCAAACAATCGTTTAGCTGTCCCGTAAGCAACAAGACAGTAAATTGGGAAGAACGCAATGTATTGAATCCCTCTGCCATAGTAAAAGACAATAAAGTATATCTTATTTATCGAGCCCAAGACAACCAAATGACCTCTCGTTTAGGATTGGCAATTAGCGAAGATGGTTTGCATTTTAAGAAGGAAGCCGAACCTATCTTTTTTCCAGACAATGACAGCATGAATGGCTACGAATGGAAAGGCGGTGTTGAAGATCCAAGAGTAATTGAATGTGCTGATGGAAGTTATTTAATGACTTACACATCCTATGATGGGAAAACCGCTCGATTGTGTTTTGCAACTTCCACCGATTTAAAACATTGGACCAAACAAGGCTTGGTATTGAAAGACGAAAAATACAAAGACCTTTGGGCAAAATCGGGTGCAATTGTAGGCGAACGAAAAGGCAACAAAATCGTAGCTACAAAAATCAATTCTAAGTATTGGATGTATTTTGGCGATACCGATTTGTTTATGGCCTATTCGGAAGACTTAATGCATTGGCAAGCTGCTGTGAATGAAGAAAGTCAAAAAATGATTAGTGTGCTTCATCCTAGAATGGGGTATTTTGATAGTCGATTAGTAGAGCCAGGACCATTTGCACTTTTGCAAAAAGAAGGAATCGTTTTAATTTATAATGGTAGTAATGCAGCAAATTACAACACTGGCGAGTTGCCAAAATTTACCTATGCAGCAGGACAAGCTTTATTTGATAAAAACCAACCGTACAAGTTAATTGACCGAACTCCAAATCATTTTATTCATCCCGACAAACCCTATGAAAAAATGGGGGAAGTAAACGAAGTGTGTTTTGTAGAAGGATTGATTTTCTTTAAAAACAAATGGTTTTTATACTACGGTACTGCCGACTCAAAAATAGCAGTAGCAGTTCGCAATAACTAGTTAGAGTTTTAAACTTTCTGCAATTTTCAAAGCACATTTTTCTCCATCAATAGCAGCAGAAATAATTCCGCCAGCATAACCTGCTCCTTCCCCACAAGGATAAAGCCCTTTGATTTGCAAATGCTCCAAACTGATGCCATCGCGTGGAATTCTAACTGGCGAAGAAGTACGTGATTCTGGTGCGTGCAATATCGCTTCATTTGTCAAATACCCTTTCATCGATTTTCCAAACTCGGTAAATCCTTCGCGTAGAATCTGACTTAAAAACCCAGGAAACACCTGTCCCATTTCAACCGAAGTCGTACCAGGCACATAAGAGGTTGCCGGTATACTAGAGGATACTTTGTTTTGTGTAAAATCAACCATTCGTTGTGCAGGAACACGTTGCGTCTCTCCAGCCAAATGCCATGCTTTTTGCTCAATACTCTTTTGAAATTCCATTCCAGCTAAAGGTCCAAACTTTTCAAAAGGTTTGAAATCTTCCAACTTCAATTCGATGACAATCCCTGAATTGGCAGTAGCCTGATCTCGTTTAGAGGGCGACCAACCGTTGGTTACCACTTCGCCCGGACTGGTTGCACAAGGTGCAATAACACCTCCGGGACACATACAAAATGAATACATCCCACGACCTCCGACTTGTTTGACAATCGAATACGGAGCAGGTGGTAAATGTTCGCCGCGATAATCACAACTGTATTGAATACTGTCAATTAAAGATTGAGGATGCTCAGCTCGAACCCCCAAAGCAAAAGGTTTGGCTTCAATCAATACTTTTTTACGATCCAACAATTCAAAAATATCACGAGCCGAATGTCCTGTAGCCAAAATCAGTTTATTGGCCGAAATTGTATCTCCATTTTGAGTGACTATACCTTGAACTTCATTGTTTTTAATCACAATATCCGTAACGCGGGTTTCAAATAAAACCTGTCCGCCACATTCAATAATCTTTTCACGAATATCCTGAATAATTTGGGGAAGTTTATTGGTTCCAATATGCGGATGAGCATCGACCAAAATATCGGGTGTAGCTCCAAAAGCAACTAATAATTCCAGGATTCGAGTTACATCACCACGCTTTTTAGAACGCGTATACAGCTTTCCATCAGAATAGGTTCCTGCCCCACCTTCGCCAAAACAATAGTTGGAATCTTCATTCACAATATGATCTCGGTTAATGGCTTTTAAATCGCGTCGACGTCCACGAACATCTTTTCCACGTTCAACCAAAATAGGACGTAAACCCAATTCAATCAATTGCAAAGCAGCAAACAGTCCTGCTGGTCCTGCGCCTACTACAATTACTTCTTGCTTGTTGGTTACATTAGGATAATCCGGAAGCGTGATCGTCGAATCTTGAATTAATTCCCCTTGCAAATAAATCACTACTTTCAAATTGATCTTAATGGCTTTTTGACGCGCATCAATAGAACGTTTCAAAATAGAAACGTGTTGAATTTCGTTCACCCCAACCTTTATTTGTTTGGACAAATACTGTTGTAGCAAAGCGGCATCAGCAGCAATTTCGGGACTTACTTGAAGTAAAAGTTCTTGAGGCATTAATTGGTAATTTATATTTGTCGCACCCTTTTGGCGCAACAGCCTACAAAAATAACATTTTGAAGCGAATTCGGTCTATGAAAATAGCATCCATTTTATAAGAGAGTTTGTACCTTTGCGATTCAATGGAACAAAAATGGAAAGAAAAATAAAATTAATTTGGGATTTTAGAGGGCCTGCATCAGCAAAAACCGCCGAACATCATGAAATTCATCTCAAAGAATTCATTGCAATAGAAAAGTTACCTCTCAATAGTACTGGATTTGAAATACAGAATGAGATGCATGCTATTGCTTATATGGTAGTGACTGATAGCTACATGATTTCTGTTCGCGATGCTTTAAAACCGCATCGAGGAGAAGTGTACCAAGAGTAATTAGTTGGCTACTTCACTTATGAATTTAATACGCATCAAACGCAATTCATCAATATCGTATTCCCCATCAAATTCTTTCAGAGCATCTTCTATTTTATCAGAATCTGATTCCATAAAATACTCATGAATTTCTTCTTGCTGATCGTCGTCTAACATGTCGTCAATCCAATATTTGATATTCAATTTGGTACCCGAATACACAATCTGCTCCATTTCCTTAATCAAATCATCCATCGACATGCCTTTGGCGGAAGCAATATCATCCAACGATAGTTTTCGATCGATATTTTGAATGATGTACAATTTATTTGCCGAATTGACTCCGGTAGATTTCACTACCAAATCATCTGGACGAATGATATCATTGTCTTCTACATAACGGCTAATTAATGCTACAAAAGGAGCTCCGTATTTCTTCGCTTTTCCTTCTCCAACACCGTGAATATTCGTTAATTCATCTAAAGAAATTGGATATTTCAACGCCATATCCTCTAAAGATGGATCTTGGAACACCACAAAAGGTGGTACACCTAATGTTTTAGCTTCTTTTTTACGCAGTTCGCGCAACATGGCCATCAAAGCTTCGTCTGCAGTTCCAGAAGAACTAGCTGCACTTACAATAGCATCGTCTTCACTTTCATTGTATTCGTGGTCTTCCGACATCATAAAGGAAACCGGATTTTTAATAAAATCCAATCCTTTATCCGTGATTTTTACGATACCATAGGTTTCAATATCCTTGGCTAAATACCCTTCTACCAATACCTGTCGTAACAAAGCCATCCAGTATTTCTCTTCCTTATCAGCTCCACAACCAAAAAAGGATTGTGAATCGGTTTTGTGTGCTTTAATCACCGCATTTACTCGACCTATCAAAGTAAAGACTACTTCTTTAGACTTGTATAAATGTTTAGTATCTCTTACCACTTGGAGTAATTGTACCACTTGGTTTTTGGCTTCGACTTTGTTTTTCGGATTGCGAACATTGTCATCCATATCGGCTCCTTCTCCTGTTTCGCTATCGAACTCTTCACCAAAATAATGCAATAAAAATTTACGTCTCGACATGGAAGTTTCGGCATAGGCCACCACTTCTTGTAATAATGCAAAACCAATTTCTTGTTCAGCGACTGGTTTGCCCGACATGAATTTTTCTAATTTCTCTACGTCTTTGTACGAATAGTAAGCCAAACAATGGCCTTCACCTCCATCGCGTCCCGCACGACCTGTTTCTTGGTAATAACTTTCCAATGATTTTGGAATGTCGTGATGAATGACAAAACGCACATCCGGCTTGTCTATTCCCATACCAAAAGCAATAGTAGCAACAACCACTTCTACATCTTCCATCAAAAACATGTCTTGGTGCTTGGCTCTGGTTTTGGCATCCAAACCTGCATGATAGGGAACGGCACTAATACCGTTTACTTGCAAAACCTCGGCAATCGCCTCCACCTTCTTACGGCTTAAACAATAGATAATTCCAGACTTTCCTTTATTTTGTTTGATAAAACGAATAATATCCGATTCGATATTCTTCGTTTTAGTACGTACTTCATAATACAAATTAGGTCTATTGAAAGACGCCTTATAAGTAGTTGCGTCCGACATGTCCAAGTTTTTCAAGATATCTTCTTGTACTTTTGGCGTAGCCGTAGCGGTCAAACCAATGATAGGCACATCGCCTAATTGTTTGATAATATGTCGTAAATTTCGGTATTCTGGTCTAAAATCATGACCCCATTCTGAAATACAATGGGCTTCGTCAATGGCAACAAAAGAAACTGTAACGGACTGAAGAAACTGTACGTATTCGTCTTTTGTTAAGGATTCTGGGGCAACATACAATAATTTAGTAATCCCAGCAGTAATATCGTTTTTAACCTGTGTAATTTCAGTTTTTGTTAAAGAGGAATTCAATACATGTGCAATGCCGTTTTCTGAAGACAAACTTCGAATGGCATCGACTTGATTTTTCATTAAAGCAATTAATGGAGAAACTACAATGGCAGTACCTTCTTGAATCAAGGCAGGCAATTGGTAACAAAGTGATTTACCGCCTCCCGTGGGCATAATTACAAAAGTATTTTCTTTATTGAGAATACTTTTAATTACAGGTTCTTGCAGTCCTTTGAATTGTCCGAAGCCAAAATACTTCTTTAATTCTTTATGGATATCAATTTCGTTTGAATTCATTATTTACTATGTGGTATTTTGTATAAATTTGCACCACATAAAGATACTATTTTCTTTTACAAACACAAATTTAACTATTCGGTTTTGACAACAACATCAAATATATTGGCCAGTGCCAAAAAAACGATCCTTTCTGAGAGCCTATCCATCTCAAAATTAGCCGATTTACTGGATGCTAATTTTGTAGCAGCGGTAGAAAAAATTTACCAATCTAAAGGACGCTTAGTAGTTACTGGTATTGGCAAAAGTGCTATCATTGCTCAGAAAATGGTGGCCAGCTTCAATTCGACAGGTACGCCTTCGCTATTTTTACATGCAGCCGAAGCCATTCATGGCGACCTAGGTATGCTGCAAAAAGAAGATGTGGTGATTTGCATTTCAAAAAGTGGCAATAGCCCTGAAATCAAAGTTCTGGTTCCTTTATTAAAACGTTTCGACAACATTTTGATTGCCATCACCGGCAATATGAGTTCGTTTTTAGCTCAAGGATCCGATATTGTGTTAAACACTACTGTGGATAGCGAATCGTGTCCGAACAATTTGGCCCCAACCAATAGCACTACTGCGCAATTGGTAATGGGTGATGCTTTAGCTGTTTGTTTGATGGAAATACGCGATTTCAAAGCAGAAGATTTTGCGGTATACCATCCTGGAGGCGCTTTAGGAAAAAAATTATTACTACGTGTCAAAGACATGTTGGAAAACTCCTTGAAACCGATGGTAGCACCTGATGCACCGATTAAAAAAGTAATTTTTGAAATTTCCGAAAAACGTTTAGGGGTTACAGCTGTAGTAGAAAACAACAAAGTAATCGGAATTATCACCGATGGGGATATCCGACGTATGTTGAACGAAAGAGATACCTTTGCTGATCTAACTGCTCGAGATATCATGACTCAAAACCCAAAAACTACTACATCTGATGCGATGGTTATTGATGCATTTCACTTGATGGAAAATTTCAAGATTACTCAACTGATTGTGGTGGACGATTCAGAATTTAAAGGCGTATTGCACTTGCACGATATTTTAAAAGAGGGAATTATATAATGGCGAAGAAAGATTTAAACGAAATGTCGTTTTTGGACCATCTAGAAGAACTGAGATGGTTATTAGTTAAAAGTACGATTGCCATCCTTGTTATGGCTACCGTCACTTTTTTTGTAAGCGATTTTATTTTTAATGATGTTATTTTTGGCCCAACCAAAGCCGATTTTATAACCTATCAACTGTTTTGCGATTTATCGCATCAGTTAGGATTTGCCGATAGCATTTGTGTTACAGATATGGCTTTCATTATTCAAAATACGAATATGGAAGGCCAAATTAACATTCTTATTTGGACTTGCATCACCGCCGGATTCATATTGGCTTTTCCATTTATTTTATGGCAAATTTGGCAATTTATTAGCCCAGCTTTGTACGAAAAAGAAAAAAAACATGCAAAACTGTTTGTCTTTACTTCTTCCATTCTTTTCTTTATGGGAGTATTGTTTGGCTATTTTGTGATCGTACCCATGTCGGTTAACTTTTTTGCAACCTTTACAGTCAGCGATGTCATTAAAAATCAATTCAGTGTGGATTCGTATATTGGGATGCTAAAAACCAGTGTAATTGCCTGTGGATTGTTTTTTGAATTGCCTATCATTATCTATTTTTTAACCAAATTAGGATTGGTAACACCTACTTTCTTACGAAAATATTGGAAATACGCTGTAATCATCATTTTGATTGTTGCAGCAATTGTAACTCCTCCAGATGTGGTGAGTCAAATTATAGTTACTATCCCCATGTTACTTATTTACGAAGCAAGTATTTTGATTTCTAAAATTGTAATACGAAATAAAAACAAAGCAAATGGCTAATATCGTTCAAGAATTTAATGAGTACCGTTCTAAAATGAACGAGAAATTATTGGCAGACAATAATAAAATTGTCAAACGTATTTTTAACTTGGATACCAATGCCTATGCTGAAGGTGCTTTGGATGTAAAGACCAAAGAACTTTTAGGATTAGTAGCTTCGGCGGTATTGCGTTGTGATGATTGCGTGAAATACCATTTGGAAACCAGTTACAAAGAAGGAGTCACAAAAGAAGAAATGATGGAAGCCATGGGAATTGCTACCTTGGTTGGCGGCACCATTGTAGTCCCTCATTTGCGTAGAGCGTATGAATTTTGGGAAGCTTTAGAGAATAATCAATAATGTATCAATAAACCAATTGCTATATTTACTAATTGAATAATTTACACCTTTAGAAATGATATTAAGAGCAGATAATTTGGTGAAAACCTACAAAGGCCGAAGTGTCGTGAAAGGGATTTCGGTGGAAGTAAACCAAGGAGAAATCGTAGGTCTCTTAGGTCCAAATGGAGCGGGAAAAACGACTTCATTTTATATGATTGTAGGTTTAGTCAAACCCAATTCAGGAAGCATTCATTTAGACAATTTAGATATCACAGATTATCCAATGTACAAAAGAGCACAGGCCGGAATTGGATATCTAGCCCAAGAAGCCTCTGTTTTTAGAAAATTAAGTATTGAAGATAATATTTTAAGTGTGTTGCAATTGACTTCTTTATCCAAAGCCGAACAAGAAGCTAAGATGGAAAGTTTGATTGCCGAATTCAGTTTAGAACACATTAGAACCAACCGAGGCGATTTGCTGTCTGGAGGAGAAAGACGTCGTACCGAAATTGCACGTTGTTTGGCTACTGATCCCAAGTTCATCTTATTGGACGAACCTTTTGCAGGAGTTGATCCTGTTGCAGTAGAAGACATTCAGCGCATTGTAGCCCAATTGAAAAATAAAAACATTGGTATCTTAATTACCGATCATAACGTTCAAGAGACATTGGCGATTACTGACAAAACCTATTTGATGTTTGAGGGTGGGATTCTTAAAGCAGGGATTCCTGAAGATTTAGTTGAAGACGAAATGGTTCGCCGCGTATACTTGGGACAAAACTTCGAATTAAGAAAGAAAAAATTAGAATTCTAACTTTCGAATAATGGAAAAACCAAGTAAAGAAACTCTTGAAAAATGGCACAAGGATCCCAACAATTGGAAATGGGGTAGCTTTTATTATAACAAAGAAGACCATCGTTTATTGCCGCCAAAAAGGATTTCTTGGATGGGATGGACTGTCAATTTTGCCAACCCAAAATCGGTGGCGCTATTTGTAGCTATACTTGTTTTTTGCCTTCTAAGCATACTCTACGCAGAATCCATAAAATAATTGGCTTACCCCAAGCGATTCATTTTGGTAAGGGCATTATTCGCAACCGAAAGGAGCACATACAATACAATCACCAGAGGAATTCCGGCATATTGAAAAACAGCAAACAATCCAATTGAGCAAACTAAAAAACTGAATTGTAAAGCATTTTTCTTCACACTCATTTGTTTGATTTTCAAGGAAAATAACGGAATTTCAGCATTTAGCATATACACACTAAGCAAGGTGATTCCAACCAAAACAAATGGATTCGTTAACAATTCCAACACAAAAAACGAGTCGGAATAACGCAATACCAACGGCAAACTCAAAATAAATAAGGCATTCGCTGGTGTTGGTAATCCAATGAAAGAATCCGTTTGACGGGTATCAATATTGAAATTGGCCAAGCGATAGCAAGAGCCTAAAGCAATCAAAAAACCTAGAAACGGAAACGGTTCCAAAGCCCATCCAAATTTTGGATAACCACTAGTACTTCCCATCATTTGATACATTACAATTCCTGGCACTACTCCACTAGTCACCATATCGGCTAAAGAATCCAACTGCAATCCCAAGGGACTGGACACTTGAAACAAGCGGGCAAAGAAACCATCAAAAAAGTCCAAGAAAATTCCCAAGCTCACAAAATAAAAAGCCATTTCGAAATCAGCTTTCGAGGCAAAAACCATAGCGATACAGCCACATAAAAGATTAAGTAGTGTAATTGTATTGGGAATCTGTTTTTTAATCGTCATCATAATGTAAAAATAACCGTCTTGGAGGGCAAATTTAATACAATTAGTGAATGCTATTGCGTTTGGCCTGGGTTTTTTATTTAGCGATTGGGGTTTGCTATTATTTGTAAGAGATAAATAGCAACTATTTATAAAAAAGTTTACTTTTGAAAACGATAGTAATATTCCCATTATGAAGTTTCTAAGCCTGCAAAAAATCGTTCTATTTTTAGTCCTTTGGATAAGTATTCCGTTTTGTTTCTCGCAAACAACTCCCCTTTCAAAAGAAGCTAAAATAAGTGTACTGACTTGTGGCACCAGCAACGAAATTTATGCCTTATTTGGCCATACCGCCATTCGAGTAAACGATCCTGCTAACGGAATGGATGTGGTGTATAATTATGGCGCCTTTGATTTTGGTACTTCGAATTTTGCGTTGAAATTTGTCAAAGGTAACCTACAGTATTTTGCTGTAGCGAATTCGTATGCCGATTTTATTGCCAATTACACCTACGAAAAGCGATCTGTTTACGAACAAGAGTTGCGTCTTACAACCTTTCAAAAAGAAAAATTAGTCGCCTTACTCAACGAATCCTTATTACTAGAAAATCGCGAATACACCTATAAATTCATTGACCAAAACTGCACTTCGATGGCAGTAGATGTTATCAATAAAGCACTTGAAAAGGAAGTTATCGTGAAAAAAGGCGATACCATTTCGACCTACAGAAGCATCTTGTATCCGTATTTTAATAATCATTTTTACGAACAGTTAGGAACAAGTATCATTTTTGGTACCAAAACAGATCAAGCTGGAACTGCCATTTTTCTACCTTTTGAATTGAAAGAAAGTTTGGGTCAAATTCAATTGAACCAACAACCAATTGTAAAACAAAACAACACACTATTGGAATTTGAACCCGAAACTAATTCGTCTTGGTGGAACAATCCTTATACGTACTTATTGTTTTTGGGATTCATCCTACTTCTAAATAAAAAATGGAGTGATACGCTTTATTTAGCTAGTATGGGAATTTTGGGAATCGCATTTACCATTTTAGGATTCTACTCTACCCATTTAGAACTAGGCAACAACTACAACACCTTAGTATTCAATCCTGCTTTGTTATCCTTGCTCGCGTTTGCCAAAGCCAAAAACAAAAAAGGAATCCAATTCACTTTTTGGTTCAATTGTATTGCATTAATACTCTATGCTATAGTGCTGACCAACAAAGTACATCTTTGGATTGTAACCCCTTTAATTATTACCAATGGGGTCATTCTAGCGCGACGTTACTGGAAAAAAGAAGTATAGTTTACAATATACGATTTACGATATTCGATATTCGATCCCGACGCTTCGGGACGATTTACGAAGTTTTATTAAGAACTTCATAATAAATATCTATGTCGAATAGTGAACAGTAGAACATGGATCGCTGAACAAAGAACAGAAAACTGACAACCGAAAACAGATAACTGATATTACTTCCCAAAGAAATCTTTCAGTATAATTTTAGTAAACATGCGAGCGCCTTCGTCGTTCAAATGACCACAGGAAGAAAAATACTGGTCCCCTTCTACGGCTTTTTCATAATTGTGAATCTCCGGATATTTTGATTTCACTCTGTCAAAATAATCCATTCCTTTTACGTTAGAACACATCGGCGTCATCAAGGCAATCAATTCGATATTGTTTGCTTTACAAATGGCTTTGATCTCTTTGTAATAGCGATTGTCCAAAGGTTTCATCTTGCGAATATCATTTTTCATATTCCCCTTTTTCTTCCCGCCTAGAGGATGATAGCCTAAGTTATCCAAGTAGTTCGTTGGTACTTGTCGCCAACTACGGTTCATTTCGCGAAAGCCAATTTTAGCATCAAAAGCCAAATAACGATAAAACGGAATATAATACAACTTCCAAAAATCTTGCTCTACTGAAAAATGATCTTTGATAATTTGCGAGTCATGCAGATAGGGTAGAAATTGCGCTGATATTCCGGCATCGCGTGTTTCATTAGCCAAATTCATATCGGTTTCCAAAATCAATTTTTTGATTACAAACTTACGTTCCACCATTAATTTTAATAGCAACGACGCTTCAAACAAATGCGAAGCACTCATACCGTAATTGAAGGTCTTGATTCCTTTTTCTTCAAATAAAGGGGCTACAAAATGATTGTTGGCTCGAGACGAACCTAAAAAAACTACATCGTATTGTTGTGGACTTGCGTGATAGACGTATTCGATTTTACCTCTAGTAGAAGACTGTTGGAAAATGGTGGTATACCCCCAATCCAAAACTACGGCCAGTAGGAGTATTGCAATCAGAATAAAGGCGATTAAACGGCTAAATTGTTTCATTAAAATTGAAAATAAATAAATTCTTTATAATCTGAAAAAGTACCCAAAGCCAATATAGCAGCCAAACACAACACTAATTTCAAACTACTGTACTTTCCAGAAATGGGTTCGACCTTGGTTCTTGCATTCCATTCTACCACTAAAAAAGCCCCAATTAAAAAGAGTAATTCGTAATTGTATCGTTGATTTTTCAAGAATTGAGAGGTGAAATGCTGGTCGGTGAAAATTTGTTGAATGTAACGCAACGCTTGGCTAATCGAACTCGCTCTAAAGAAAATCCAGGCCAAACAACTCAACATAAAGGTCATCAAAATACTGCCAAAAACGCGAACCGATTCCCAATTGCGTTGTAAGACTACCGTTTCCATATTGGTTCGATTGCGTTGTAAAAGTAGCAAAGGCAGAAAATAAATAGCATTAATCAATCCCCAAGCGATAAAGGTCCAATTGGCACCATGCCAAAAACCACTGACCAAGAAAATAATAAAGGTGTTGCGAATTTTCATACCCATTCCGCCACTACTACCACCTAATGGAATGTACAAATAGTCACGAAACCAAGACGAAAGCGAAATGTGCCAACGACGCCAAAACTCAGCTATATCTCTGGAGAAATAGGGATAATTAAAATTGCGCAATAAATCAATGCCGAACAACTTTGACATTCCTAAGGCCATATCCGAATAGCCCGAAAAATCCCCATAAATCTGGAACGCAAAATAGACGGCTCCCAAAATCAGCGACAGCGAATTCATTGACGAATGGTAATCAAAAATGGCATTGGCATAAGTCGCACAAGTATCGGCGATAACTACTTTTTTGACTAATCCCCATAGAAATTGGTATACGCCTTCTTTGGCCTTTTCAAAATCGAAATGTCGTTTGATTTTTACTTGAGGCAATAAATGCGTAGCGCGTTCTATTGGCCCCGCCACTAACAAAGGAAAGTAACTCACAAAAAGGGAATAATCAACAAAATTCGTTTCGGCCTTAATACGTTTCAAATAAATATCGATCACATAAGACAAACCATGAAAAGTATAAAACGAAATTCCAACAGGCAATACGACATTCAGTAATAACGGACTTGTGGATAAGCCAACCGCATTCAGCGATTCAGAAAGCGAACTGGCGAAGAAATTGTAGTATTTAAAAACACCTAAAAATCCTAAGTTCACAATAATACTCAACCAAAACCAAAATTTCCTACCCCATTCCGTTTTGCCTTTTTCAATTCGGAGACCTGTATAGTAATCCAAGAAGGTAGAGAATACCAACAAAAACAAAAACCGCCAATCCCAACAGGAATAAAAGTAATAACTCGCCACAATCAATACTGTATTTTGACTGGCTTTGCTTTTATTAATAACAAACCAATACAATACAAATACAATGGGTAAAAAAACCGCAAAGGACAACGAGTTAAAAAACATAGTTAGGGGTTTCTAAATTTCAAGCGCGAAATTAAGATATATTCTTTTTACAAACTAATTTTATATACGAGGTGCGATTTACGATATGAGATTTACGATATACGAGGTGCGATTTACGAAGTGCGATTTACGAAGTAGGATTTACGATTTACGGTATGCGATTCACGAATCACGAATCACGACCCGAGGCGAAGCCGAACGGAGCGAAGCTAATCACGGAACACGTTTAATAAAAAAATCCCTAAAGAAAAGTTCTTCAGGGATTCGTATGCGATTCGTTTACCAAGTATTACTTATCCAACACTTCAAAAGCAGAGTTCATACTCTTATATTCAGGTACAATTTTCTTCATTTGGGCCACAATAGCTTCGTTATTATACACCACAGAACCCGAAATCAATTCAATTATATCTTGGTGTAATTCTTCAAATTCTTCTTCAATTTCCTGAGCGATCATGATTTTTTCATGGTGAGTAGGAATCGTTTTAGAATTGTCATTCAATAATTCCTCGTATAACTTTTCACCAGGTCGAAGACCCACAATGTCAATTTTAATGTCCACATTCGGAATAAAACCAGCTAGTTTAATCATCTTCTCAGCCAGGTCGTAAATCTTAACCGGTTTACCCATATCAAAAATATAGATCTCGCCTCCATTACCCATGGCACCTGCTTCCAACACCAATTGACAAGCTTCTGGAATCGTCATAAAATAACGGATAATATCTCTATGAGTGATGGTAAGTGGCCCACCATCGGCAATTTGTTTGGTAAACAAAGGCACTACCGAACCATTGGATCCTAAAACATTACCAAAACGAGTGGTGATAAATTTAGTGGCTACTCCATTATTTTGTTGCTTTTGTTTCCATTGTAACGACTGTACGTACTTTTCAGCAATACGTTTACTAGCCCCCATTACATTGGAAGGATTTACCGCTTTATCGGTGGAAACCATCACAAATTTATCCGCTCCATATTTACAAGAGAGATCCGCTAAATTTTTAGTCCCTTTCACATTAGTGATAATCGCCTGAGCTGGATTCTCTTCCATCAAAGGAACGTGTTTGTAGGCAGCCGCATGATACACCACTTGGGGTTGGTAAGCTGCAAATACAGACTCCATAGCTTTTCGACTACGCACATCGGCAATGACACTATAAATTTCAGTGCTTGATTCCAGCGCATTGGTCTCTAAAGTAAGATCGTGCAAAGGTGTTTCGGCTTGATCCACCATAATCAACTTGGCCGGTTCAAAGCTCAATACTTGTCGCACAATTTCGCTTCCAATAGAACCCGCTGCACCCGTAATTAAAACTGTTTTGCCTTTTAATTGTTTAGTGATGGATTTATCATCTAAAATAATCGGCTTGCGATCCAATAAATCCTCAATCTGAATGTTTTTAATTTTCTGAGAAATCTCTTTTTGGTTTTCCCAGTTGGTAATTAAAGGCACGGTAAATACCTTATAATTGAATTCCAAACATTGGTCTACAATTTGGATTTGTTCGTCTTTGCTTAAGCTTTTATCAGCAATGATAACACCTTCGGCACCAATAGATCGCAACAAGGCGGGTAGTTTTTTCTTTTGTGCCAAAATAGGCAAATCCAACATACGTTTGGAGGTATTTTGGTTGTTGTGATCCACAAAACCAATCACCTTAAAACGAGCAGGGGTTTCAAAATTTAAGGCATTGGCTACCGAAATCGCATTGGCATCGGTACCATAAATGATTACACGAACCAACTTATTTTTGGAAGAATCAGAAAAATAGAGTTCAAACGTACGCTTGACAATCACACGGTACAAGAACAAACCGCAAAAAGTGAAAACCGTATTGACAAACAAGGCCGTATTTAAAAAGGCTTTGTCCTCAAAGTTCCACTCATAAATCAAATTAAAAATCAGGAAGAAAACCAAAATCGAGACCTGTGAAAATAACAATTTCACGGCATCGATGTAAGAAGAGTGACGAATAATACCCGAATAGGTTCTGAACAACCAGAACGAAAAGACGTTCATGACCAAAAAGAAAAACAATAATTCTTTCCAGTAAGGTGTCAACACAAAGTTCAGACCAGTACCTCTGAACAGTAAAAAACTAAACAAACAGGAGGCAATTAACACCCCAAAATCAATAGATAAAATGATCCAGCGAGGTAGATAATTCAAACTACTAATACTGAATCTCAGATTTTCTCTAGAAAAAAAAGAAGTGGATGTAGTTTTATTTGCAGGCATATGACTATTCAAACAACTTTGATTTTATAACAACTTTGTCAAACGGTTACGAATGATAGACTCAAAAGTAAACAAATATTTGTAAGTAAAAGAATATTATTTTGGTATTATAAATTGTTTATTGTTTATATCTTAAACTTCAACAATCCTAATAAATAGTCACCATAACCCGATTTACGTAGGGGTTCGGCTATGGCTTTCAATTGGTCTGCAGTGATAAATCCTTGGCGCCAAGCAATTTCTTCAATACAACCCACTTTCAACCCTTGACGTTCTTCCAATACTTGAACAAATTGTCCGGCTTGCATCAAACTGGCAAAAGTTCCCGTATCTAACCAAGCCGTACCGCGACTTAAAATACCCACTTTTAGTTTCCCTTGTTTCAAGTATTCTTTGTTTACATCGGTAATCTCGTATTCACCACGAGCAGAAGGCTGAATATTCTTCGCAATCTCCACCACCGAATTGTCATAAAAATACAAACCGGGTACCGCATAATTCGATTTAGGTTCCAAAGGTTTTTCTTCTATAGAAAGTGCCTTCAAATCGGCATCAAATTCCACTACTCCATAACGTTCCGGATCCGAAACGTGGTAGGCAAACACCACACCACCATCGGGCTTCGTATTGGACTGCAATAACTCTTGCATGTGTGCACCAAAGAAAATATTATCACCTAAAACTAGCGCTACCGAATCGTCACCAATAAAATCAGCGCCAATGACAAAAGCTTGCGCCAATCCATTAGGAACGGCTTGCTCAGCATAACTAAACTGGCAACCTATTTGCGATCCATCGCCCAATAACTTTTGAAAATTAGGCAAATCATGAGGTGTTGAAATAATCAAAATCTCATGTATCCCCGCCATCATCAAAGTCGATAAGGGATAATAAATCATCGGTTTGTCATAAACAGGCATCATTTGCTTGCTCATCGCCAAAGTCAAGGGATGCAATCGGGTACCGGATCCTCCGGCGAGTATAATTCCTTTCATAGTTTCTAATTTTACGAATTTTCGCGAATTACGCGAATTAAACTAATTTCTCGAATTAGTCGAATTTTTTTGAGTTTACTATTCTTTTATATGTTAGGGATGGGGTGCCAAAATTAATCAACATTCCCAACTCCATATTCGTGCATTTTAAATAATTCTGCAGTTGCGCATAAAATACAGAAGGTATCTGAGTTACTGCTTTCAATTCCACAATGATACTGTCATAGCAAATAAAATCGGCTCTGTAGTGCTTTTTCAATTGTACTCCTTCGTAATACAAATCTAATTTTACTTGTTTTTTAAAGGGAATATTTTGAATGATAAACTCTTTTTCAATCACCTCTTCATAGACTGCTTCTAGAAATCCAGGACCTAAAGCCCGATGTACTTTCATACAAGCGCCTATGATTGCATAGCTTTCGTCTTTGTAAATTATTTTGGAGGGGGCATCCATATTTAATTCGTTTAATTCGCGATAATTCGTCTTTTAATTCGCGTATTGTTTTTCATAGTAACTCGCATACGCCCCCGAAGTCACGTTATCCAACCAGTTTTGATTGTCCAAATACCAGTTCACGGTACGTTCCAATCCTTCTTCAAAGGTAACGGATGGTTTCCAACCCAACTCTTGGTTGATTTTGGTCGCATCAATGGCATAACGCAAATCGTGTCCTGGACGGTCTTTGACGTAGGTAATCAATTGAGCCGAAGTGCCTGCTGGACGTCCTAGTTTGTCGTCCATGATTTGGCACAATAATTTTACCAAATCAATATTTTGCCATTCGTTGAAGCCTCCAATGTTGTAGGTGTCGTGATTCACTCCTTTGTGGAAAACCAAATCAATCGCAACGGCATGGTCTTCTACGAATAACCAATCGCGAGTGTATTTTCCATCACCATAGACTGGCAAAGGTTTATTGTGAATGATATTATTAATAAACAACGGAATCAATTTCTCTGGAAAATGAAACGGTCCGTAGTTGTTCGAACAATTGGTCAACACATACGGCAAACCATAGGTCTCCCCATAAGCACGCACAAAATGATCTGAACTCGCTTTCGAAGCGGAGTAAGGCGAATTCGGGTCATAGGCCGTGGTTTCGGTAAACAAACCTTCGGCACCTAAACTACCATACACCTCATCGGTACTGATGTGGTAAAAACGTTTCCCTTCAAAATTATCTTTCCAAATGGTTTTAGCGGCATTCAGCAAATTCATGGTCCCAATAACATTGGTCTTCACAAAGGCCAAAGGATCGGTTATCGAGCGATCCACATGTGACTCCGCCGCTAGGTGCAAAACTCCCTCAAATTGGTGTTCCGCAAACAAAGCATCAATAAACGGAGCATCCACAATATCTCCTTTTACAAAAATATAGTTGGGCGCCTTTTCGATATCGGCAATGTTCTCTAAATTACCTGCATAGGTCAAGGCATCCAAATTATAAATATGGTAATTCGGATACTGATTCACAAATCGTCTCACTACATGAGACCCAATAAATCCGGCACCGCCGGTGATTAGTATTTTTTTCATTTTTTTTACAAATTGCTCTAATTAAACGAATTAACACGAATTAACTCCATACATTTCTCCGTTTTGCTACGACTCGGGTCGTGATTTGTGATACTACAATCAAACTACAAAACGTTCCCCTCTTGAAATCGAAGATTCAACGATTCCAAAGAAATCAATAAAATCGAGAGTTAAAGGGGCTAGGGGTGTGTTATTTAATTTCGATTCACGGTTTACGGTTTACGATTCACGCTTTCATACATTTTTCTAAACTCTCTCGATACCCAGGCACCACCACCCCAAAGGTAGTTGCAATTTTGGATTTGTCCAATAAGGAATAATGCGGTCGTTGGGCTGGTGTAGGATATTCTGTAGACGGAATGCCTGAAATCGCACAGTCCCATCCTCCTATTGTTTGAATGGCTAATGCAAATTCATACCAACTGATTTCCCCTTCGTTGGAATAATTATAGATCCCAGCTTGCCAATGTGGATGAGTGATTATGGTTAGGATCGCTTGCGCTAAATCAGCCGCATAAGTAGGACTACCAATCTGGTCGTTCACTACATTCAAACTATCGCGTTCCTGCATCAAGCGAGACATCGTTTTTACAAAGTTATTCCCAAAACGAGAATACACCCATGAAGTGCGAATGACAATTGCATTGGGATGTTCAAGAAGACAAGCTTGTTCTCCGGCCAATTTAGTTTGTCCATAGACATTGATCGGTCCGGTTGGCGCCTCTTCGGTCAAAGCCGTACTCGAGTTGCCATCAAATACATAATCGGTGGAAACATGTAACAACTGAGCACTATGAGATCGTGTCCATTGTGCCAAAACAGCAACAGCTTTATGGTTCAATGCATCAGCCAATTCGGTTTCCGTTTCGGCTTTATCCACAGCCGTATAAGCGGCACAATTAATAATGATTTGCGGCTGAATAGTATTCAACCCATTCGATATCGATCCCAAATCACTCAAATCCAAAACCGAACGATCGGCAAACACCCATTCAAATTGCGAATAGTTACTTGATAATTCCCTCAATTCAGAACCCAATTGCCCGTTGGCACCTGTTACTAGTATTTTTTTCATTTTTTTTACAAATTGCTCTAATTGCACGAATTAAAACGAATTAACCCTATACATTGCTACGTTTTGATTCGACTCGGGTCGTGAATCGTAATTCGTAATTCACTTTGCTTAAGTCATATCAACTGAACACTATCGCCTGAACACTGAAAACTTCCTATATCGTAAATCGTACTTCGTATATCGAATATCGTACCTCGTAATTTCTAAACTATATAACTCAAATAAGAAAATCACTTCGGTTAAGCTAAATCAACTGAACACTATCGTCTGAACACTGAACACTTCCTATATCGTATATCGTACCTCGTACCTCGTAAATCTAAAACTCGCTATTACACTCCTCTATCCTCGGCAACACCAAATCCTTATCCGAAACAATAGCGTCTTTCAAGTCCATGCCCCAGTCGATATTTAATGTGGGGTCATCAAAACGAATCCCGCCTTCACTTTCTTTGTTGTAAAACTGATCGCATTTGTACATAACGATTGCGGTTTCACTGATCACGGAAAAACCATGAGCAAAACCATGCGGAATCAATAATTGTTTTTTATTCTCGGCTGATAATTTGATGGCAAAATGCTGACGATAGGTTGGTGATTGCTTTCTTATATCGACAGCAACATCAATGATTTCGCCTTGTAGTACTCTCACTAATTTGGTCTGAGCAAAAGGCGGATTTTGATAATGCAAGCCTCTCAAGGTACCGCATTTGGAAAACGACTGGTTATCTTGCACAAAGTTGATATGTATCCCTTGGGCTGCTAATGTATTTTGATTGTAAGCCTCAAAAAAATACCCACGTGCATCTTCAAATACAGTAGGATTAATAATTACTAAATCTTGTATGGGTGTGGTTTCTATTGTCATTGTATTAAGTTGTCTGTTATCGGTTGTCTGTCATTGCGAACGCAGTGAAGCAATCTTTAATTATTATAAATCTAACTTTGTAAATCGACCCGAGGCGAAGCCGAACGGAGCGAAGCTAAAATCTTACTTTGGCTTAACGACCAAAATCATCCTGTACTCTTACAATATCGTCTTCATCGGATGGATGATTGGGGTCTGTATGTTGCCAAATTTCTGCAATAACGGCATAATCCTCTAAGCCAATTAAACGGTGGCGTTCTCCTTGTTGCAAAGTAATCATATCTCCCGCATTTAATATTTCTAACTCACTTTCAATATCATTAGCACTCCGTTTTAACCCAACTTGTCCTTGAATAACACACCATATTTCGGCTCTACGTTGGTGGTACTGCCAAGACAGTCGTTTGTCTGGCGCTACTATTAATATTTTTGGACTCAATATTCTACTTCTTTTTATAGTCGATAAGTCCAATCCTTCAAAGTAAGTGTCTGCAAATTGTTGCGCTTGGTCTTCAGCAATAACAAAAAAACCACCCCATGGGCGGTGTTTATCAAATGATAAAATAGTAAAACTTGAATCAGTAAGTAATTTATTGTACTCCGAAAATATATTCATTTACCTAATTAAATAGTAATTCAATGACTTTTTTTATCCTTTTTCTATCTTCTTCAGTTAAATTAGAACCTGATGGCAAACACAAACCATTGTCAAATAATTCTTCTGAAACATTATTTCCATAATACGGATACTTCTCAAAAATAGGTTGTAAATGCATCGGTTTCCACAAAGGTCGAGACTCGATATTTTCGGCTTCAAGTGCTAAGCGTAAGGTTTCAGATGTTATCCCTTGGGTTTTAGTTGCATCAATAGTGATGGCACTCAACCAATAATTAGCAAAATAATCATCGTTAGGAACAGAGAATACATCTACGCCTTCAATTGACGAAAAAAGTTCAACATAAAAATCATGCATTTGTCTTCTCAAAGAAACATGTCGATCCAAAACCTCCATTTGCCCTCTACCAATACCTGCACAAATATTACTCATACGGTAGTTGTAACCGATATGACTGTGTTGGTAATAAGAAGCATTATCTCTTGATTGAGTAGCATAAAAAACGGCTTTTTCTTTTAGCTCCTTAGTTTTTGTAACAATAGCTCCTCCACCTGAAGTGGTAATGATTTTGTTACCATTAAATGACAACACTCCAATATCGCCAAAAGTACCACATTTTTGTCCTTTGTACGAACTACCTAATGCTTCTGCACTATCTTCTAAAATTGGAATACTGTATTTATCAGCTACGGCTCTAACAGCTTCAATTTGATACGGGACACCATACAAATGAACAGCAATAATCGCTTTTGGTTTGTTTCCTTTTTGAATTCTATCTTGGATAGCTTGCTCCAGAGCCACTGGACAAATGTTCCAGGTTTGCTCCTCACTATCTATAAAAACAGGTGTTGCTCCTAAATATAAAATTGGATTTGCCGATGCCGAAAAAGTCATACTTTGACAAATAACCTCATCACCCGCTTGTACGCCCAGCAAAATTAGACCTAAGTGTATTGAAGCGGTTCCTGAACTCAATGCTCCCACATAAGATTGATTACCTAAATAGGATTCTAAGTCATTTTCTAATCCATTTACATTTGGCCCTAGTGGAGCCACCCAATTGGCATCAAAGGCTTCTTTTATAAAGTTTTGCTCGGTACCTCCCATATGTGGAGAGGAAAGCCATATTTTTGATTCATTCATTTTCAACTCCTATCTTTCTTAAATCTATTGGTAAAAAGTACCTTATCAATCTCTATTATTCTAGTGGGAACTTTGTATGATTCTAATCTTTGTCTACAATAAGATTTAATTTTAAGTTTTTCATCTTTAAAAACGTATCCGTCTTTCAATACTATATCTGCACAAACCATTTGACCAGTTATGGAATTTTTTTCAGATTTAACAATACAATCTTGTATAAAATCCAATTCCATAATAACTGATTCAACTTCAGCAGGTAAAACTTTTTCACCACCAACATTAATAAGTTCCTTTGATCTACCAATTATTTTTATAAAACCATCAACGGTTTGTTCAACTAAATCGCCAGTCATAAACCAACCATCTTCTGTAAAACTATCATTTGAATGATTAATATAACCAAGCACTTGTGTCTTACTTCTCAACCATAATTCACCATTTACAATTTTAAATTCTTGATTTGGATCGTCAAATTTTAAAAAAGTGCTAGATGAAGACATACTCGATGTTTTCATTATCCCTGTTTCACTTGTTCCAAATGTCTGAAGAAATTTAACTCTAGGAAGTTTATCTTTTAGTTTTAATAATAAACTTTCAGGCATTGCCTCTGTACCATAGGTTATCATTCTAATACTTGATAAATCAAAAACATCAAAAACATTACTAATGCACATCAAATTTAAAAATGTTGGCGAAGATGGTAAAATATTAATCTTATGTTTTTCAATCAATATAGCAATGTCATTTGGATTTCTATTTTGAGGTATTGTTATAATTACCCCCATCGATAAACAATTAAAAAGCGTATTTAATCCCCCAATATGATCAAACATAAGAAAAACTAAAAAATTCATTTCTTTGCCTTTCTTATCGATATAATTTGAAAGTAAATTTTCTAAATTATGAACCATTGCTTTCGGCTTGCCCGTACTACCGCTACTAAATAAAATAAGTCCTGACGATTTGGATTCAGTTAATGAATCTAATAAATGATGTCTTTGTAGTTTATTACTATATTCAATTTTTTTTTCTGTATTTGAATTAATATTAAAAAGCCAGTCAGGTTTTGCTACATCAATTCTTTCATTAATCTCTTGTTCATTATCTGATGTGATTGGTACAATAATATTTCCATTCAGAGCTAAGCTAAAAAATAATGAAATTGAATCAAAAGAATAGTCACCAAGAATAAAAACAACTTCTCCACTATTAACATTTAATTTTTCTAATTTTAAATTAAAATTGGAAATATTTTTAACTAGATCAGAATAAGAAATCTTTCTTTCTGAATCAATAATTGCTATCTTTTCTTTGTACAAAGATAACTTCTCTATAAAACTACTAATCATTGTCATTTGAATACTCCTCCTAGATAAATTGTTTGTCCAGTAATAAAATTACTTTTAGAATCAATATAAAAATCTATAATATTAATTATATCATCAAAATTTCCTAATCTTTTAATTGCTTGTTGAGCAAGTAATTCTTCTATTTTATTTTTAGGAACTGCTTTTATCAAATCCGTTTCAATTGGTGTAGGGCCAATAGTATTAACGGTTATCCCCATAGAAGCTACTTCTTTGGAAAAAACTTTGGTAAATTGTTCAATCGCACTTTTAGAAGCCGCATAGATTGCTTCACCTTCTAAATTCAATGGTACAGCGACAGTTGAAAAATTTACAATACGTCCAAAATTATTTTTTTTCATCAGCTTTACCGCTTGCCTTGAAAATAAAAAAGTACCTGTAAAGTTTGTATCAAAAAGTTTATTAACTGTACTTAATGGTGTTAATAATGTATGATTCATTGAAGCCATTCCAGCATTATTTATCAATACATCTAGGCGACCATATTGTTTTCTTATATTCATAAACAGATCGTTTACTTGTTTTTCATTAGAAACATCTAGACAATAATGTTTATAATTTTCATGTTGCAATTCAGATTCTGATCTACTACATCCAATTACAATATGACCATTGTCAAGATAGTATTTTGAAAGACTAAAACCTATTCCCTTACGTGAACCAGTTATTAATATGATATTTTGATTCATACTATCCATTAGAATCTTCATTTACCACTTCTAAAATGTAATCTGCTAAATATGAAATTCTTGCGAAAGGACTAGTTCTTCTTGACATCGCTTTTTCATCAGCAAGAACAACAGAAACATCGAATTCATCTTCCAACCTCTCTTCAACTTCTACTACAAAACTTACTAACCCAATTGAATCTAAAAGTCCATCTCCTCCAAATAATTTAATATTTTCTCTTTCGGTTAAATCTACTGACTCATTGATTTCATCAAAATGAACTTCAAGTGTAGATAATAATAAATTGATAATTTTTTCTCGATCAATAATTGTATTCATAATTAATATTCTAAAGTTTTAATAATTTTTGTTTTTGACAAGTCACAGGAAACTGCACCCCAAGACAATCCTACACCAAAACCACATAATATAACTTTTTTATAAATAGAAATATTATCATCGTTTAATGTCTCTGTTAATAAAATAGGAATTGTTGCTGGTCCCGTATTCCCAAACCCATCAACAACAACTGGCATTTTATCAAATGCTATTTTAGTTTTTCTTCTTAAATAATCTATCATAAATTTATTCGCTTGATGAAGTGCAAACAAATCTACCCCTTCCTTATCCCATTCATTATAAGCTAGAATCTCATCAATTAGTGAAGGAACTCTTTTAATTGCAAAATTAAATATTGACATTCCATCCATAAATAAATCAGAATTGGTTCTAGAATTACCGTCAGAATCGGTAATTAATTCATTTTCTGTTTTAGAATAGGGAAATCTACATCCTCCCGATTTTATAATTAAATCTTGGTACTTTTCTCCATCAGAATAAATAATAAATGACATATCGTCATCGCCTTTTTCTATTAAAGTGGAAGACCCCCCGTCACCAAAAACCATTTTTAAAGACCTGTCTTTATCATTAATAATTTTCGTAGTTGTATCCCCTGATAAAACTAGGACTTTTTTACAAGCTGTAGATTGAATTAATAATGAAGCTTGAAATAATCCATAAATATAACCATTACACCCTATAGGTAAATCATAACATATTGTATCTTCCTTTAAACCTAATTTACTTTGCAAAATATGACTTGTTTGAGGCATCTTGTAATCACCTGTTTGCGAAACAAAAATCAAACCATCAATTTCATCGAGAGCTATTTTACAATCATCAATAATTTTTTTAGAAGATAAAAAACAAAGATCAGATGTAGTAGTTTTACTATCAGTTTGTCTAATTGATTTAACACCGGTAGTATTTATTATTTTATTTATTTCACTCTCGCCAAAATCTTTCTTTAAACTGTATAAGTCTAATTTGTTTTTCGGAACGCAAGTCGATATTGCACTAATTTTAATTCCTGCTATTTTAGCTCTCATAATTTATAATATTTAAATCTATACATAACAAGTTCTGCCACCATCAAGTATAATATCCTGACCAGTCATCCAGGAACTTGCCTCAGATAATAAAAATGCAACTGAATATGCTACATCAATTGGTTTTCCATACCCTAGAGGATATTTTTTCTCGTCAATCAACAAATTTTCAGCTGTTAAATCATTTGAAATTGCATTTGCCATCTCTGTTCGAACCATTCCTGGAGAAATTGAATTTAATCTTATTTCTTGACTAGATAACTCTTTAGCTAATACTCGAATAGTTGAAATTAATGCCCCTTTTGTTCCTGAATAAACTGAATGACCATAAGATCCATAATGAGCAGCTATTGAAGATATTGCAACTATTGAGGATTTTTTTGCTATTTTTTTATTTTTTACTAAATTTTTTATTAAAAACAAAAAAACATCATAATTTAGTTTTCTTTCAGATTCTAAAAAATCCTGGTTAATAAAATTCAACGGAACAGATTTAAAAACTCCTGCAGAATGAACAAAACCATCTATCTGACCATTTATTTGTTTAACAATATCTGAAATACTATTATCTTGCATCAAATCAACATTAATAGTCGTGATTTTTCCTTTACCAATTCTCTCTAATTCACCTAATTTTTGTTGATTTCTTCCAATTGCATAAATATTACATCCCATTTCAAAAAGCAAAATAACTGTTGAATAACCAATGCCAGATGTAGCACCAGTTATTAAAAAACATTTATCTTTTAGATCAAATTTATTATTTAACATACGATGAAAATATTAGACAATACGATTAATAGGTTATAAAGTAGCTATTTCATACAAATCGTAAATCGTATTTGAATCCTTAATTTGGTCTCCTGAAATTTTCTTCCCTATGTTCATGTCAAAATGTGCAATCAATGATAATGCAATCAATGAATCCCATTCATCTAAATCTTTGAAATTAGTATTTAATGTAATTAATTCAGGTTTAGTATCCGTAAACACTTCTTCTTGTAATTCTTGAATAAATTTTTCAGTTGTCATATATATTTTTTTAAAATTTTTGCCTCATAGCTGGAACTCCAAAATAAGAACCATTATCTTTAATATTTTTGATAAGCATACTACCTGCACCTAAATTATTATCATTCCCTATTTTTTTTACAGGTAAAACTAACGAATTTACACCAAAAAAATTACGATTACCAATAACTATATTTCCAGATATTTGGGTGTTAGGTTGAAAGACGTTGTAACTACCTATTAGGTTATCGTGACCAACACATACTCTAGTATTAAATAAATTAAAGTCTCCCAACTCAATATTTCTTGTAAACAAACAACCTGTAGTAATAATGTTTCCTTTTCCTATTTTATTAAATTGTTCATCAAAATAAACATCCGGATGAATGAGGTTAGGGTATTTAATTTTTTTATTTACAATTTTACTCTTTATTTCAAATAATGAATGAGGTGTTGCAATTGCTAGCACTAGGTCAACTTCATCATTTATTTTATTAAGGAAATCTAAATTTCCTAATACTTTCTTATTATTGACGATAGCACCCGATTCTTTATAATCATCTACATATCCAATAAAATCCCATGTCTTGGTTTTATTATTAATAATATCTATTAATTGATGAACCTCTCTACCAAAACCACCAGAACCATAAATTATAATTTTTCTCATTTAATATTTCCCATAAATGCATCTGCAGAAACTGAATTTTTTGAAGTTATGCCGTCACTTCTAAATACTTTTTTTATTGACAAAAATACAATTTTAAAATCTAACATGAAATCATAATGATCAATATACCAGACATCATATTCAAATTTTTGTTGCCAGCTAATAGCATTTCGCCCATTTATTTGTGCCCAGCCTGTAATTCCAGGTTTAACTTCATGTCTCCTTTTTTGTATTTCATTATATAGGGGCAAATATTCTGGAAGCAAAGGTCTAGGGCCTATTAAACTCATATCTCCTTTTAAAACATTGATCAATTGAGGTAATTCATCCAATGAGGTCTTTCGAACAAATTGACCAATTTTTGTTAATCGGTTCGCATCAGGAAGCAAATTGCCATCTACATCCTTCTTGTCATTCATCGTTTTGAACTTAATAATTTTGAATGTTTTTTCATTTTTACCAGGACGTAATTGAAAAAAGAAAGGTTTGCCTTGATTAGCTATACACAACCCAACAAGCAAAATTACGAATACAGGTAACAGAAAAAAGAAAGCTACAAAAGCGATACTAAAATCAAATATACTTTTTATATATTTTTTATACACTTAAATTGATTTAATTAAACTATTAATTGATTCTATTGATTATTGATTGATAGGAGTAATCAACTATATACTTTGATTGCAATAAACTCCATGCATGTTTACCCATGATTTCAAGTTTATTGTTATCAATCAATTCAGCTATGACTTGATTCATTTTATTTGTATCGCCTGACAGCACTTTAAACCCACAATTTGCAGTTTCAATGATATCACCAATATCAGTATTACAATCTGTTGCGGCAATTACTGGCATTTTCTTTTCCAAATAAGATAACAATCGGGATGGAAAATTAGGAATACTAAAATCAGGATGCAAATAAATTAATCCCACATCACATGATGCTAATAAAGTATCGTAATCATCTTTGGGTAGTCTTTTTAATAATTTTGCATTTGTTGGTTTGTATTTCTTAAACCAACTATCCATTTTATTGTACTCCGTACCATCTCCAATAATTAAAAAAAAAGCATTTTTATGAGATGATTCTTCAATAGTTTTCAATAAAAAATCTAAACCCTGCGGTTTACCCAAGTTTCCCCCATACACTAAAACTTCCTTATCAATAGGAACTCCATATTTTTTTCTAATCTCTATTTTTTGTTCTTCAGAATAGTCAAATATGTTTGGCTCAATCGAATTAGGATTAACTTCAACTTTGCTTATTTCAATTTCGGGGTTATGAGTTAAAATAAAATCTACATTTGCAGGAGACATACACCCAATAGCATCGGATAAATTATATAATTTTTTTTCTTTTTTTAAAAACATTTTATGCAAGAACCCACCCTCCTTAATCATTTTCATATCTACTGCATTTTGTGGAAAAATATCTTTTAATAGCAGGTATGAGTAGGCTCCATCTCTTTTTTTAATATAATTAATAACTTTTGAAAAAGTTATTGGAGGAGTTGAATATAAAATTAGATCGAATTTTACATTTGAGTAATATTTTTTTATCGCTGAAAGATATTGATACTCAATTGTTAAAATTCCTACTCCTTTTTCAACAACATTTGTCTTTTGAAGATTTAGTGTTTTTACATTAAGTATTGTACCCAAATCTTCCTTAATCAGGTGTGTATGTTTCTTTTCTCTTCTTTCAATCGGACATACCACAAATACTTCGTGACCCTCCTTAGAGAATTTGCGAAGTAAATCGGTATAAATCCCTATTTCATTAAAGGAATTGATTTTTACCATTGTTAAGAAAAGTACTTTCATAATTTATTCACTCCAAACCGTTCTTTTAATATAATCAGTATAACTCAAAATGATACGCACCATTTTTTCTGAAACATTAGGCATAGAATAATCAGCTACTGATCTAAAATTACGTTCAACACCTCTTTTCTGTGATTGAAGCTGCACCAATCCTTGCATTATACGTTCAGGATTTAAGCCGACCATCATTACCGATGCTTCTTCCATTGCCTCTGGTCTTTCATGCGCTTCACGAATGTTCAGGGCAGGAAAATTTAATGTAGAAGATTCTTCAGATATCGTTCCACTATCCGATAAAACCGCAAAAGATTTCATTTGCAACGCATTGTAATCATTAAAACCCATAGGTTTTAAAAATTGAACGTTTGGATGCATGTCAATTTGTTTAGAATCTATCATATTGCGGGTTCTAGGATGTGTACTTACGATAATAGGATAATCATATTTTTTAGCAATAAGATTCAAACTATCCATTAAACCTTCAAAGTTTTTTTCGCTGTTGATATTTTCTTCTCTATGGGCGGAGACTACAAAATATTGATGTTCAACTAAATTTAATTTTTCCAACACTATTGACTTATTAATTTCAGGCAGATAATGATGCAACACTTCATACATTGGTGAACCCGTCTTGATGATTCGATCAGCAGGTAATCCTTCTCTCAATAAATACTCTCTAGCAATAGAACTATAGGTCAAATTAATATCCGAAACATGATCTACAATTTTTCGGTTGGTTTCTTCAGGTACTCGCTGATCAAAACAGCGGTTCCCAGCTTCCATATGAAAAATTGGTACATGACGTTTCTTAGCTGGTATAGCACACAAACAACTGTTGGTATCACCTAAAACTAAAAAAGCATCGGGCTGCTCACTAGCTAACAATGGATCTATTTTAATTAATATTTGTCCCACTGTTTCAGTAGCTGTAGCTCCTGCCGCATCCAAAAAGAAATCCGGTTTGCGAATTCCTAGATCGTCAAAAAATATTTGATTTAACTCGTAATCGTAGTTCTGACCTGTATGAACTATAATATGTTCAATTGCCTCCGAATGATCTAAAGCTGCCATTACTCTTGAAAGGCGAATTATCTCGGGACGAGTCCCAACAACCGTCATTACTTTAAGTTTTTCTTTCATTTTATATTCATTAATTCTAAAAAAGAATTTCAATTATACATTTTCAAAATAAGTATCTGGATCATTAGGATCGTAAAACTCATTGATCCAAAAATTAGTATACAATACCTCATCCCCTATATTCTTAATATTATGAGTGTACCAAATAGGCATATCTACATATGAAGGATTTTCTCCATCTAAATAAAAATCCAAAACTTCATCAGTTCCAATGCGTCTTAACTGAATCAAGGCTTTTCCTTTGATTACTGCAAAGCGTTCAATTTTACGGGTATGATAATGATTCCCTCTAGTAATTCCTGGAACAGTTGTAGAAAAGGAAACTTGTCCTCCTAATTCTAAACGGATAATCTCCACAAAGGAACCACGTTCATCTGTGTGCTCTACCAATGAAACAGGAAAATGAGTTGCAATGTCCATATAACAGCGGAACGTATTAAACAAATTCAATTCAAAAGTAGTTTCAATTATAGGGATAATCCCTTTTTCTTGATATTCTGATTTGTATTTTTCTAATAAACTTAATATTTGAGATACCTTGGCTGTTGCGGTATGTGTAACTAGCTTTTCAGCTTGACTATTTGCACTTCTTATATCAGTAACTAGTACCTCAACAAGTTCACCAACATAAATTAACTTCAACTCGCCATCGACTGCAATAGTTGGTGTTTCGTTATGAGATAATTGATGACAAAAAGTAGCAATAACCGAATTGTAATTAGGATGTCCAAAAGGACCGAATACATTAGGAATAATTAAACCTGTAAATTTTCCGCCAGATTCTTGTGCCCAATTGTATAACAATTCGCGCGCCGCTTTTTTTGATTTCCCATATTCGTTGTCTCTTTCTTCTTGGGTTGAAGAAGAAAATAATACATGAGCCTTACTTTGAGTAAACTCTAATGCCAGCACTAATTTATGAGCCAATTCAATATTGGTTTCAAAAATGACTTGTGGATCATTGTGACGATTCATTGACGCTAGATGAACAATAACATCACATTGTGATACAAATTGTTGGAGTTGTTGCTGATTTGAAAAATAGTCTTTTTTAAATGGTACTCTTTCAAACTCCTCTGGATGTAATCCAAGGGTATTGTACAAATGCGTTCCGACAAATCCTGCCTGTCCTGTAATTCCTATTTTTAACATTTATTCTATTATAAAGTAGTCCGTTGGGTATCGAAAATCATCATTTATTTCTCCTAAATGATAATCCGACATAACTACTAATTTTGATTTTTTTTCTAGCGCTTGTATACTACTAATGTACCCTGCCGGAATGTGAAATATGTCTAATTTTTCTGAATCTAAATGATATTCTATTCGGGGTAAATTTTCGCATGGTGTTTCCCAATTGTCAACTGCAATCAATTGAATTTTGAAACGACCTTGAATAGCACTGAACCAGCGTTGTTCAATTTTATGTCCTTGCCAAGCCCTCACAAAATCAACCGAATGATTTTCTATAATATACATTCTTTTAATGCTAGCCAAATCGAAATCATTATTGTAAAACAATTGTCCTCTTTCGTCTTGATGGCAATTACCTGAAATTATATTGGGCTTCATTACGATTTATCCAGGCATTTGAGCTACCTCTTCACCAAATATTTCCTTACGGATTAAAGGTAACTTCGACAATAATTGCTTCATTCCCTCTACATCTTGTTGTACGGTATTATGGGAATGATAATCTTCAATTACCGAAATATCTTGCTCTCCTTCTGAAAAATATTGTGCATAATTGAGATCTCTATTATCTGCTGGAATTCGATAAAAATCACCCATATCTTCCGCTTTCACCATTTCTTCTCTTGTACACAAGGTTTCGTATAATTTTTCGCCGTGTCGTGTTCCAATAATTCTGATCTCAGTATCCGCTTGACATAACTCTTTCAACGCTTGTGCTAAATCGCCAATGGTTCCTGCTGGTGCTTTATTTACAAATAAATCGCCTGGATTACCATTCTCAAAAGCAAATAAAACCAATTCGACCGCTTCGTCCAAAGACATCAAAAAACGCGTCATTTTGGGATCTGTGATAGTAATTGGATTTCCTTCTTGAATTTGTTTCAAAAACAATGGTATTACCGAACCTCGAGAAGCCATAACATTGCCATAACGAGTGAGACAAACTGTAGTATCAGTTAAATTTCTGGAGGCAGCTACCGCTACTTTTTCCATTAAGGCTTTAGAAATTCCCATAGCATTAATAGGATACGCTGCTTTGTCTGTACTCAAACAAATCACTTTTTTTACCTTATTAACTCCAGCAGCATCAATCACATTTTGTGTGCCAAAAACATTCGTTTTAGTAGCTTCTAATGGGAAAAACTCACAAGATGGTACTTGTTTTAATGCCGCAGCATGAAATACATAATCCACTCCGCGCATGGCACGTTCTATACTATTATAATCACGAACATCTCCAATATAAAATTTAAGCTTATCACTTTTTAATTGATTGCGCATGTCATCTTGTTTTTTCTCATCACGAGAAAAAACACGAATTTCACTAAAGTGGTCGGTTTGCAAAAACCGATTTAGAACCGCATGTCCAAATGATCCTGTACCTCCTGTTATGAGTAATGTTCTATTTTTCATTTTGAATATTTAATTCTTATGACTTCAAATAAATGAATCCAAAATCAATAAGTCAATTTAAAATTTTAACTCTTATTTTTCTGGATATAAACTATAATATCATTTAATACTTTAAAATTTTTAATCTCATCTTTAGTAATTGATATTTCAAAATTTGAATCTAAAAATTCCACTAACATTAAAGAGGATAAAGAATCGAATTCAATCTTAGTTTCGTAAATATTAAAATCTTCATCTAACATTAATATTTCTGAAATTTCTACAATAATTTTATTGGTATTCATATTTGTGTTTTTAATTTAATAATTGATTGATCGTGTTTTTTTAATGCATTTACATTAAAATATATATTGTCAGATTTACTCTCTCCCGATGGAAATGTTATGGAACCAAATTGAAATAATATAAATGGATAAATATCTTTTTTATTTTTATAAACAACTTTAAATCCATCATTTAAGTTCCCTTTAACTATATGAGAATAATTAGTAATTACACCTTTCCCTTTAGTTCTATCAAGGTATTGAAGATATTTTCCTTTCTCAGAGCTTTCTCCCTCAACCGATGTAGAGAAATAGAAATCATCTTTAAACTTTGTTCCATAAATTATTGGTCCATTAACATTAAATATATTTTTTGTTTTCCAAACCTTATCCTTATATAATAATTGAATACTATTTTGCTGAAATTGGGTATCAGTTCCATATAACAGCCCTTCATTTATAGGAAATGCAACACAAGCTCTGTATTCTTGTTTCCCCCTTAAAACAGGATAGACATTCTTAAAATTATTTTCTGCAATCCAGATACCCGATGAATTATCAAAATCACCTGTTAAAATCCATAAATGATTTCTGTTTTTATCAGGTATTATATTATGAATATGCTCTATTTCTCCCTCTGGAAAAGTAAATGTTATTTTCCAATTATTATCTTCATTTAAAGTATATATATGAACTTTTTTTTTTTCAAAGTTCATAAAATATTCCCCAAAACAAACTTGATCGTCAAAGCCTTCAATATTTGTAATATTTGTAATATTTAATGGCCTACTACCTCTTTTTAAATCAAAAGATTCAGAAATTTCATTGTTAATCAAATTAAGGATATAAATTTTTTTGTTAAAAACTAACAATGAAAAGTCATCATCCTTTTGTACACCTAAAATAACACCAAATCTAAACAATCTGCTCAATAATTTAGAATGTGATATAATTTTTAAATAAAAAGGTATTGGTAATTTATTTAAAAATAATATTTGCGATGTTTTCTCGTTGTAAGAAAAAATTTTATGCCCCTTTGAAATTAGTATTAAATTATTCTTTAAATATGAAATAATTTTATAATTTTTCAAAAATAATTCTGTTTCCATTTTACAAAAAAAGGTATTAAGTATGGATATGTAGATTTTTTATTTTTTATTTCAATAAAATCTATTAATTTTTTAGAATTAAAATACGAAAATTTAAAATCATTAATGTTTTCAATTATCAATATTTTATTATCTATCAAATCCTTTTGAAATTTTTTCTCACAGAAGTATAGCTTACCCCATTTGGATTTCCTGTTTTTCACTACTATATTTTTTTTTATCTTATTGTTTACAATTTCAACATTAATATTTTCATACCAATTACTTATAGGCCATTCTTCATGATTTTCTTCTGAAACATGCATTATAGTTGCAGAATGAACTAGATTAATTCCCAAACCTACGACAATTGCATTTTTTTCTACACAAAACTTCCAGCCCGAATTTGGACCACAACAAGATTCGAAATTGTTTTGATCAAAATTACTAGAAGTAATTATTTTTGCATATTTTCCAATTGCTACTATTGGATTAAAAGGAAATTCACTTATTTCAGCTCTTGGATCTTTAACCATTATATGTGGTAAAACCCCAGTCCAAACTCTAGATTTATGGATATCATAAATCAAGTTACAATTTTCTATATTTTTTTTTAAAACTCTAGCTGAATTCATAACTAATGTACCTTCATCTCCAATTAATTCAACTAATTTATTAATAATTTCTTTTGGCTTAATTGAACAATTTGCTAAAGAATCATATGAGCTATGAATTATAAGAATAGTTCCATCCTTAACTCCAATTCTTTTTAAATTTTCTATAATTAAATCAAAATTATATAATTCATTATTATTAGAAGATTCCGTGAAATTAAAATATTTAAATAAATTAAATTTCCAATAAAAATGTCTAAATATAATTTCAATTACACTAAACTTTGAAAATAAGAAATAGATAAAATTTATCATTTAGAATTTATGGTTATTTATTTCATATTTATAAGATTCTTTACTAAAATCATAAAGTTTTCTAGTAGGGAGTTTACCTATTGATGTGTGATCAAGATGATAAACAATAAGGTTAGGTTTGTATAATGTCTTCCCATTTTTAGATAAAATCTGATTAGCTAATACTCCTTCTTCACCCATTAAAAAATTAGGTGCATCTAGACAATTAAAATTATTAAAAAAATTTTGTGTCAAAATATAGCATGCACCATATCCCATTAAAATCAAACACTCTCTGTTATTTCCTTCTCTATCATATGACTTACTAAGTCCTGCCTTTAAATTCATAATTAATTGCAAAGCAACTGATATATAATAATTAGAATAATAGAGTCTTCTGTACAATTTTTTTATTAAAGTAAATTTTTTCGGTATGTGTGGGTTTTGATGGGTACCATCTGGTTTAATAATATTTGGTGCAATTACAAAAATTGAGGAATCAATCTTTACATTAGTTAATTCGTTAATAAAATTAACATTAAAGTTTAAATCATTATTTCCAATAACAACATAATCATACTCGATTTTATCAATAAAATTGATACCTAAATTTAAACCTTTAAAATATCCTAAATTTTCAATTGATTTTATTAAAACAACATCATTGTTATTTAAATCAAGTATGAATTTTTCTAATTCAAGTATATCTGTTTCATGTGATGCATTATCTACTATAATGATTTTTACATCAAAATTTTGTTTGATTTCTATCACATTCAAAATATACTCAATAGTAACTTTAGAATTATTATAATTTACACAAATAAAGGCTACTTTCATGAATTATTATTTTTAATAGAATTAAAAGTAATTAGTTTAAATTTTGAAACATGAATTATCAAGGGTGAAATAAAACAGCTAAAAATATAAGAATTAAATTGTGTCAAAGGAGCTATGAAACTAAACATTAAATATATATATATTGAAATACAAATCGAAATAGAAATTAAAGATCCTCTTAATGAATATCTAAATGTAACATTTGAAAATAAACCTAAAATTAATGCCCAAACTAAGAAACCAAATAAACCAAAATCTTCTAAAAGTGGACGAAAAATAGAATAAATATTTACAGATTGGGTTGGAGAAACTTTAAGATACTGATCATAAACACCAGGCTCAGCATTTGCAATACCAAGTAAATTATATAACGAACTAAATGTATAACGGCCATAAGTTAAATCATTTGTTGGATTATATATTTCCTCTAAATATGTTGTGAAACCAGAAACACCTCCAAAAGTGTATGAATTTAATGCACTACTGTTTTTATCAACATTGCTACTTTGAACCTCAAAATCCTGGTGTCTGAATGACTCAACTAAGGAAAAAATTAAAATCAAAATTGGAACAATCAATAAAAATGGTTTAACCAACTTAAATTCAATATTTACTTTTTTCTCATTTATGAGTTTAAATATTTTACCAGCAAGTAATTGAAAAATCATAATTACAATGCCTGCTCTAGCTGCTTGAGAAAATGCAGAAATTAAAACACTAATAAATGGTATAATTTGAAACCAATAAAATCCATATTTAGCATAATAAACCATCGATAAGTTTATTGCTGTATAACTTAGTAACATAGAAAAAATTGCCAATGTTGGAATTTGTATATTTCCTTCAAAAAGATCTTCTCTAATCAAAGCTCCAGCGACCAAAAATTCTGAAAATGAACCAAAATGATTTATAAAGGCTTTAAGATAAAATAAAGACCCAAATAATGAAATCAAACTAACTATAATAGTATACTTTTTAAATCTTTTATTAAAAGTTGCATTATAATTACCTCTGTAGCATAAATCGGACCGGGATTCTTTAATAAGAGAAAAGGATAGAAATTCTCCAAACAAAAAAAATACAAAAAAAATTAGAATATAAAATACTGCTTGGTAACTCAAAAAAAAATTAGGCGCCAATATTGACATTAACAAAATAAGAGAAATCCATATAAAACAAAAAATTCCTGTCGGATTTAAGAATGTATTGGAAAATAATTTTCTAATTAACGTAATTGTCAATAAAGAAAAAATAAAAATAAAATAAATCAATATTGTTTAATTAAGTATTAATGTAGAGAAATAGACAATATAGTTATTTGCTATTAAATATTTTTAAGATCATTCTAATTTCTGTTGAACTTATTAGCAAATAGGATATCAAAACAAGAAAAAATAACAATCTAAAAAATATAAATAAATTAATTTCAAAAGCCAAATTTGAAAAAACAAAAGCCAAAACAAGGAAAAAAATATTCTTAAACAGAAACTTGTAAGAAATCTCAATTTTAAAAATGCCTTTTGAATACTTATAAACAAGAACACAATAAACTAACTGAGAAAGTAAGGCAATAACACAAGCACCTTTTACACCATATTTTGGCAGTAATAGGAAGTTAAAAATAAAACTTAATGTTGCTACAATTAGTGCAATTTTCGCCATTAAAATTGTTTTACCAGTAGTTTCTAAACCTTTATGTAAATACATAGCTATAGTGCCAAATAAAATAGACATCATAACTAAAAACATCAGATTATTGTCTAATAAATATTTCTCTCCAACAATAAATGTTAAAACACTACTCCCAATTAAGAATATACCAATAAATACTGATGTAAACAGTGTGATTAACAATTTTATATTTTGAGATAAAATTGTTTCTATCTGCTCTTTACTTTCAATACTTTTACTCATTTGCATAATTATTGGATGTGATGCCATTAATAAAGGCATAGTTAAAAATCCAGATAATCCAACTGAAAGGTCACGAAAAGAGGCATAATTACCTACCAAATTTTTAATATTAAAATATTGAAAGAGAATTCTATCTCCAATAACATAAAATTGAGAAGCGAAAAACCAAACACAGACTGGCAATCCATATGAAAGTATATTTTTTGATATCGAAAAATCAAATAATTTAATATTCTTTCTACTAAATATCAAACTATAAACATTATCGAAATACATAACATAATTACAAGCAATTAAATAACTCAATAAAAGGACTGATACAATAATATATAAATTTTCATTTTGATAAATGAAACAATACAAAATTCCAATTAACTGAATTAAGCTCTGAAGTGCTGTAGATTTCATTTGAACTAAAATTCGTCTTTCTGCCTGCAAAAAACTATAAAGTAAATTCAAAAATGTTTGTGATAATAGTAAAAACAACCCAAGTAACACTAATAAAAAGTCATTAAGCCCGAAATAACTGGCTAAAGCAAAACCAAATGAACCAAATGCAAATAGTAATAATTGCAATCCAATTACATTAATTTTAAATAAATTTAAAGTATTATTGCTTTCATAATCAGAATAAAAAAAAATTACTGAACTGCTAATCCATCCACTAATCAATTGACCAAACAATAAGATTGTAGCCATTATGAAAACGTAATTAGAATAAAGAGATGTTGAAAGTGTTCTAGTCAACAAATAGATTGTAAATAAACCGGAAATAGCCGGTAAAATCTTAACTGGTAAATATTTTAAGATATCTCTATTTAAGTTATATCCATCAGTTAGCTTACTCATGTTTAACATTTAATTTTCCCACATTGGATAACTTTACTCTATTAAATAAGTAAGGTTCTTTAAATTTTGCAAAATATTTTTTATTTTCTAGTAATGGAAAATTATATCCGAAATATTCATTAAAAATTATTCTGAAAGTATTCACAGATGAATGGTTCCAATTATCGTAAATATATTTTTTTGATTTATTGTTTTTTGAAATGTAAATTGCATTTAAAATACCATATTCTTCTTGAATCCATTTTTGATCTTCATTTAAAATATTTGTCTCGGTTAGAGTTCTAGTACCATGATCACCTTGAATAATAATTATTTTTTCTTTTTTATCATTTTTAATAATTTCTTTTAGTACACTCAAAGTTCTTTTATTAATGAACTTCATTTGCTCAATATAAAGTTTAGGATTCCAATTAAAATTTCCATGCGAAGTAGGATCATATTTACCATATACTCCAACTTTTCCATTTTGATCAAATATAAATGGAGGGTGTGGGGAAATAATATGCGTAAATACAAATTTATTATTACTTAGTTTAGCAATTTGTGGAAGTTTTGAATACACGTCTAAAACCTTAGAAGCATAATTATTAATCGAAAATTTTGATAAAATTGAGTTTTTAAAAATTGTAAAAATTGAATTATTTATAAATGAATTTAACACATCATTATCAGAGGTAGAAAACAAATTTCTTAATACCCCAATTTCGTTAGTTTTAATTAATACTTCATTTGAAGCAAATTTATTTTTTATACCAAATCCTGAATCAAAAATATAGTAAGTATATCCATATGATTTTAAAATTTTAGAAACTTTATTATTAATTAAATTTTCGTTCAAATTTTGTTGATTAATTTCCTTTTTAACTATATTCTGTACATAATTTAAATTTAATGTACTGGTTAATGAAAAAATTGTTCTACAATAGTTAGAATAAGCGTTTTTTTGAACTTTAAACCCAATCTTTTCTAGTTCATTAGTAAAACTAGAATTATCATAGTTCAAATATTCTTTAATTGATTTATCCGAACCATATCCGTCTAAAATAATATAATAAATATCTGGATAATTAATAGTAGAATTAATCGAAACTTTGGAAAGTTCATTATTTGCTTCTAAATCATTTGAAAAAAAATAGTTTATTATAGAAAAAAAAGGAATAATGTTAATAGTTAACAAAAAGATCACAATAAACTTATATTTAAGTGATTCTTTTTTTAGTGAATTTATAAAATATAAAACTCCAACAATTATCAAAGTAATAATTGGTAGAAAAACTCTATGTCCTTTAAAAATTCCTAAGAAGTAATCATAACTCATTAAAAAAGTATAATAAATACCATAAATAAATAAAATTATGGATATAATAGCTGAATTAATGTGATAATTAGCAATAGAATACCTTTTACTTAAAGAATAAAAAATAAAATATATACATGTAGTTATAAAGTAAACCAGTAATAAAGGTATTAAATACATTATTAAACTAGTATTTACAAAATTAGATGTAAATAACAAAGTTACTGGATAAGTACTTAAAGCTAGTGCAAATATTAAATACTTACTAAAAAATTTATTTTCTTTCATAACAGAACAGTTCTCTTTTAGTCTCTAAAATAATCTTTTTATCTATGAGATTAAAATAACTATTAAAACCAATTTCAAAATTAATTTGATTATAATTTAAACTATGATGAGGTTTATTTTGTAATAAAATTTGCGCTTGAGAATCATCTGGGGAAACAAATTCAATTATTAAGTATTTAGTATGACGTGCCAACTTTTTGGCAATTTCTTCAAAAGATATATCATGAGTTATTACTAAATGATGCACTATAGCTAACGCTTGTATAACATCAACATGACAACGATCCCAAAATGATTTGCGTTCACTATTATTCCATCCAATAGCAGGTGTAGGATTGACTAAATTCATTTGCAAGGGGTGTATTAGATCATGTTGAGTTTTAAATGCCCTATCAACAGCCAACTCATCAATATCAACTACCAAAGTATACATACCTCTATCGGTTAATAATTGAGAATACAATCCATCATTAGCACCAATATCTAATGCTTTTTCTCCATAAATTTGATTTAAAAATCCTTTAATAATTTCAACTTTGTGCTGCTGACTCTCAATCTTGTAATTATTATTTTGATTGTAATTATCCCAAACTGTTTGCTTTTGTTTTATTGTTAAACTGGCAATAGCTGAATCTAAATGTTTAAAAATATTACTTAGTTGTTTTTTAGCTACTTTATTATGTTTTCCACCTTTAACTATTTTTCCTTCACCTTTAGCATGTAAATACAAATGCAAAAAAGCACCCGAATTCAAAAAATCATACCAGCTGCATAATGAAACTACTTCATTTAATGGAATGCCATCAATAAAATACTGCAATAGTTTAGGTAGTATGATATTTTTTTTTGCCGATAAGTATAAAGGCCCATAGAAATGTTTGCAAAATTGATAATAGGCTTTCCAAGGGGTGTCTTGCTCATACACTTCAAAAGATGCAATATCAATAAACACGGCCTTACATCCTATAAACTGCACATTAAACATGGAAGCATCCTTCAAAATCATCCCATATTCTAAAGCGAGTTGATTGATTTTTAAAGTCAATAAGGCAGCCTCTTTAAATTGGCTAAAAGACCATTCATAAGGATAAGAAACAAAAGGAAGAATATCTGTTCGCAAAACTCTGGAAGAAACTCCACTTCCAGAAGAATCAATAATTATCTCATCAAAAGGCAAGATAAAACCTTCAAGAAGTAATTTGTCTTTTAATCCTGAATCGATAAAATGATTGTAATGTTTCTCATAATTCAAACTAATACTCCTGTAATAATACGAATTATCATAGGAGAGACTAGAATCAGGATCTCTAAATGAACTAGCTTCTTTAATCATTCTTTTTTTTAAATTTTGCAATTAGTACTGCAAAAAAGTTGACCACTACCATCTTAATATTTTTAAAAAATAATAATGTAGAAATAGCTCCTGCAATTATTGCTTGTAGTAATAAACTTCCACTTCCAGGATCAATATATAATTGTGGTGTCATATAATTAATTGTTAATTTGTTTAAAAATTTTTTTAAATACCAAAACTAATACTACAAGAAATCCAGTAAGTATTCCTCCCATAACTATTCCTTTTGCTTTTCCAAATTTCACTTTAGGCAAGGGTAAAATAGGTCGGTCAATGACTTGTATCAATGGTGTTTCTTTTCGTAGGGTAACCTTTGCCAATTCCGTTTGTTTTACTAATTCGGTTAGTATGGCTGTGTTCGCTTGCACATCCACTTGTCGTTTGGCAGATGGCGCACGGTTCACATTCAAGGCAGGATTCAACATAAAAGTATTGTCATTAGCTACCGCAACTCCAGTTATGGCACCATTCAGTTCAGCTCTTATGGAATCTGTTTGATGCTGTAAAATTGCCATGTTCATGCGTGCTTTCTTGCTTTTAGTATTCACATAAAAATCCGAAACTTGCTTGGCTAATGTTTCTGAGAACGCTTTGGCAAAGGCCTCATTCTCTGATTTCACATCAATACTAATGATGGATATTTTTTTGTCTTTTTGGGCTACCGTCAAACTGGTCTTGGACAAATCTTCATACATTTTACCCATGATACTATCATGTTCCCGGGTAAAGTACTTGCGCTTGGTCAAAGGTGGAAATTGGATCGTTTTTAATTTGGGTTTTTCATTCCAAACTTTTCGCCATTCTTTGGTTAGGATATATAGTTCAGCTAAAGAAATTGTATCTGCTCCTGCTAGTACCGGTTGCATTAAGGTTTGCTCCACCATAGAACGGGATTTGAACAATTCAGTCAAATTGGCGCCTGAGAAAGCACCACCACCACTACTTCCTAGGTCCAATCCTAACGAACTAGCTAATCCCAACGCACTTCCTAATCCACCACTGCCCGATTTTTCATCTTCTAGGGCAAAAGATAAGGTAGCCGTATAAATTGGTTTTTTAGTCAATGAATAGGCTAATCCTAAAGCCGCTCCTATAAATCCTGCTAGCACAATGATCTTCCATTGGGATAGCAAATAGGAATACCATTCTTTGGCTTTCTCGAGTAGTTCTTTGAGGGTGATTTCATCGTTTTGTGTTTCCATATTTTTTGTTTCGTGATTCGTAAACCGTAATTCGTAATTCGTAATTAGCTTCGCTCCGTTCGGCTTCGTCTTTGGTCGTACTTCGTAAATCGTCAATCTAATATCGTCAATTTTACAGTCTCCAATAATTTTGATAATCGTCTTTCTTCAGCACCCCTTTAATATCAAAAAGATAGACTGGTCCGTTAGACAAGGCTTCCAACTCTTTGGGTTGCATAGTTCGATAGGCTTGATGCCCAACTGCCAAGACGATACTATCGTATTTACCTTCGGGAGCCGCTTTCAAGTGAATGTTGTATTCGTGCTCCAATTCGGCTGGGCTGCCAAAAGGGTCAATGACATCCACCGCAATCGAATAGTCTTCTAACTCTTGGATTAAATCGACTACTTTCGAATTGCGAATGTCGGATACCTCTTCTTTGAAGGTAATGCCCATCACCAAGACTCTCGATTTTCCTGGATTTTTATCTTGTTCAATCAAGGACTGTACAATGCGTTTGGCAATAAACGACGGAATAAAATCATTCACACGTCGGCCTGCCGCTATCACTTGTGGCTCAATGCCTATCATTTTGGCTTTGTGCATCAAATAGAATGGATCTACACTAATACAGTGTCCACCCACCAAACCGGGTTGGTATTGATGGAAATTCCATTTAGTTCCTGCCGCAGCTAGCACCGCTTGGGTATCAATGCCCATTTTATCAAAAATAATCGCCAATTCATTCATTAACGAAATATTGATATCGCGTTGGGTATTTTCTATCACCTTAGCGGCCTCGGCCACCTTGATGGATTCCGCACGATGCAATCCGGCTTTGATAATACTGCCGTATACACCAGCGATCAATTCTAAGGCTTCAGTATCATTTCCTGAAACAATTTTTAAAATGGTAGTTAAGGTGCGCACCTTATCACCTGGAACAATGCGCTCCGGACTGTAACCGTATTTAAAATCTTTTCCCCCTTGCAATCCTGAAATGGATTCCAAAATAGGCAAACAATCGTCTTCGGTACAACCGGGATAGACTGTCGATTCATAGACTACTACATCTCCTTTTTTCAAAGCTGAAGCCACACTTTTGGTAGCTCCTAATAGCGGATTCAAATTCGGCACCTTATTGGAATCAATATCCGTAGGCACGCCAATAATATGAAAATGGGCCAATTGTAAATCGGCGACATTGGAGGTAAAGCTAATATCGCAACCTTCAAAAGCGGTACTATCCAATTCTTTAGAAGGATCAATCCTTTGTTGCATTAAGGCAATCCGTTCTTGATTAATATCAAACCCAATCACCTTGAATTGCTTTGCCAACTCCAACGCCAAAGGCAAGCCCACATAACCTAATCCGGTTACGGAAATGCATTTTTTTTTGTCGATAAAGGGTTGGAGACTATAAGTCATCTTTGTTGTCAGTTGTTGGTTGTCTGTTCTATATTCTATGTTCGTTGTTCTAATGTTGAATATTCAACATAGAATTTTGAATGATGAATGTTGTAATTCGTACTTCGTATATCGTAAATTATTACACACCCCTAGCCCCTCTAAAGAGGGGAATGTGTAATGCTGTTTACACGAATTGGTACATTTTCAAATTGATACATTCCAAAATCGTACTTCGTAAATCTTACTTAAACGCTGTTACAATCAACAAGGCCAAGCTGGACATCACACTACCAATACTTACCCATTCGCCAGTAGACATTTTCTTAGTCAATGGTTTTTCAGGCACTACAATTTGAGAACCTGGGGTCACTTTTGGATAGGATTTGAAAAACAAGAAGGAACCCGTTACAGCTGCTTGTCCGTTAGGGTAAATTACATAGGCCTTTCTTTTCCAAGCTTTGGCATCGGTACCACCCACAGAGTTCAAATAATAGTTCAAACTTCTACCACTGTTGTATGGGATTTCAGAGGTCAATAATACGCTTCCAGTTACTTTTACACTTTCACTAAATTCTACTACCTCAATCTCATCTCCGGGCAATAAAGTAATATTCGTACGGTTATTCGGGTTACGAACAATTTTATTCCAATCGATAGGAATCGTAGCAAATTTTACCTCTTCTTTTAATTTTTTAAGTGCCGAATTATCCACGGTATCTTTTGAAGTCAATGAAGCGTCAATGCTATTTTTATTGACATCAAAATTGACGTTTTCCAATTCTTCAATTTGTTTTGCTTTGATAGGACGATTGATTTTCATTCCTCGGTTATTGGCCAAAGGGGTCAATCCACCAGCACGTTGGATCACAGAATACAATTTTTCTTTTTTGTCTGCCAAAACGTATTTACCTGGGTAGTGTACCGCACCTGTAATAGTTACCATTTCTGGTTTTTCGTATACAGCCATACGACGAATGTTCACTACGTCAAAAGGAGCTAGAACAAAGTTTTCAGCTTGCTCGTTATTATTAGGGCTAATTTCGATATTGAACAATTCAGCACGAGCTGAATTGGTATTATCAATGTCTTCCGACTGAATCATACGGGCTACTTCGACTCTTTTGGAGGCCGATCCAATTAACCCACCCGCTTGTACTAACAAATCGTTTAAGGTCAAGGCCGGATGAAAATCGTATTCTCCTGGTTGTTTGATTTCGCCATCAATAGTCACTTTGAATTCTTCTTTGAAATCCAAAATAGAATAGACAGTCACTACATCTTCTTTGTCTAAAGCAATATTCGCTTGAGCATCACCAGATAAGGCTTTGGCCAAATTCACCGATACGGTTTCTTTGGTTAAATCGTCTTTAACACGCACAATAGTAGCACGAGTCGTATAGGCATCTTCTTTCAAACCATCGGCTTTAGCAACCAAATCAGCAATACGCATGCCTTCGTAAAACGAATAGCTATTGGGTCTAAAAACGGCTCCTTGAATACTGATACGGTTTTGAAAACGGTTTAAAATTCGATTAACCGTAATTACATCACCCGCTTGTGGGATATAATTAGCAAATTCAACTGCTTTAACATCACGCACTTTAAATTCTTTGCTCGTTTTTTGTAAAACTGATACCGAAGCCGTAAAAGCGATATCGGTAAATCCGGAAGCAAAGCGAACCAAGTCGTTAAAACTTTCTCCTTTTTTCATTTCGAAAATACCTGGACGTTTCAATTGTCCTTCTAAAGTCACGCGTTGCGTATAAGCCGGAATGCGAATTACATCATTATCTTTCAATCCAATATTATCGGATTGGTTTCCATTTACCAAAAAGCGATACAAATCGATGGTTCGGTAGACTTTATTATTGCGAATTAACTCGATATTACGGTAACTTCCGTTTTTGGCTGGACCACCTCCTAAAAATAAGGCATTATACACCGTTGCCAAAGAAGAAACCGAATAATTACCCGGTTGTTTGCTGCCAATCAAGGTCACTTTGATGGTACGAATACGACTCAAACTGACTCCCACCTGCGATTGTCCTGAACGAACCGTACTGTACACACGAGCAACCGCATTTTTAATTTTTAGGGTAGCTGCCTCAATGGTCATGCCCGAAACCGCTATTTGTCCTACGTACTGAATGTTGACTTTTCCTTCTACTGTTACCGGAACGGCATCACTAAATTCTTGAATCCCATAAACGCTAATTTGCAATTCATCGCCAGGTCCTAAAACATAATTTACTGGAGTAGCCAATTTTAAATTAGGCTCAAAATTCAAGCTAGGATTGTCAAATAATTCCGATCCAAAAACCAAAGCGTTCAAAGTGTCTTTGACCTTTTTGTTCTCAATTGGCTCTTGTTTTCTAGTATACTCATTATCTGTTGGAGCTTCCGTAGGCTGTTTTGCTTTAGTTGCAGTAGCACCTCCACCCAAACGCGCTTTCAATTTTGCAAATTCAGCTGCCGACATCCCTTTGGCCAAGGCCATCGGTTCAGCCTGATCAATAGTCATGTTGTTGCTTTGCAATTGCGAACGCAGTTTAGCCAAATCGGCATCGGATAAATAATCCACTTTTAACGTGCTTAAATTTTGTCCTTTCAATAAGTCTTGAGCAACTACTGATTGGGTTGGCGTCAACGCGAAAAACAAAACGGCGATAAAGAGTAATTTTTTCATATTTTTTTTATTCGTAATTCGTAAAACGTGATTCGTCCCGAATAGTCGGGATCGGAAATAGTATTTTGTAATCTATTAGTTCAATAAGTCTGATCCTTGTCTTTCCAGCTCATTGTAAATGTATTTGACATCTTGGGATTGTTCTTTTTGCAAAATCAAATTCGCATCGGGAGTAGCCACAAAAATGGTATTTCGCATTCCAATGAAGGTGGAAAAAACATCAGTGCCAATGACCATATTGCCCTGTGGATCGACCGGATGACCCTGAGCCAATAGATAATCGTAAACCGATTCGAAAGAACCCAAGTCAGACCAAGCAAATTGCGAAGCCACTACTTTTATTTTTTTGGAACGTTCCATCACCGCATAATCAATACTGATCGACGGAATGGCCATGGACAAATCGTAATCTAATTTTCCATCTTGATTCGCTTCCCAAGTCTGTTGCGCTTTGGCGTAGACTTCGGGTTCAAAGGCTTTCAATTCGGCTAATAAAACCCCTGCTTTAAAACAAAACATGCCACTATTCCATAAAAAATTGCCTCTGGAGATAAAATCAATTGCGGTGGCTTTATTGGGTTTTTCTCGAAAGGCAAGTACGGTGTCGCCACGATATTGAATGTACCCATATCCTGTTTCTGGTTTGGTAGGCACAATACCAAAAGTGACAATATAATTATCTTGAGCTTTTGTAATAGCTTCATTTACAGCACCATCGTAAGCTTCACTATTTTCAATAATGTGATCGGAAGGAGTAACAATTAAAATATCTTCAGCTTGGGCGGCAAAGGCAGCAAAAGCAATCGCTGCAGCGGTATTTCGAGGCGTCGCTTCTACAATATCAATGTAGGAAGTTTGGCTTTTATCCAAAACTTTTTTACTCAAATGGCAGTTGTCAACATTACCCACGACCATTACTTGGTCCACCAAATGACTATTGCGATCCAAGGTCATTTCAAACAAGGACTTCCCTTGAAATAATTCTAAGTATTGTTTGGGTTGGCTCTTACGAGAAAGCGGCCACAATCGGCTTCCCACTCCTCCGGTAAGAATCACATGTATAATGGATTGACTCATAATCTTATTTTTTCAGTTGTACTTATTTTCAGATAACTGAAAACAGACAACCGACAACTATTTCTTAGCTTGTTTATCTGCTACTTCCTGACGCAAACTGCTGCTTGAAAAACGGTGTTCGCGAACGTTAAAACACAATTCGATTCCTTTTTCTTCACAATAAGTACGGCCGGTAAAATTTTTATGTTGGTATTCGTCTCCAATGATGCGGACATCAATCTTGAAAGCACGTAAAATATCTTCCAAATCTTGCTCTGTAGCATAGGGTACAATTTCGTCTACAAACTTGCAGCCTTTCAACTGAATGTAGCGCTCCACCACCGACTGTACCGGACGGTTTTTTTCAGGGCGATCAATCGTAGGATCCGTTTGCAATCCACAGATCAAATAATCGCATTGTCTTTTGGCTTCTTCCAACATGGTAATATGCCCTGCATGTAGCAAATCAAAGGCACTGAAGGTAATTCCGACTCTATGTTTAGCACTCATAATTGCAATGGAATTCAAAATTAAACAATTGTTAATTTCAGTTCACGGCTTCGCAGGTTCCAGTCACATTGAGGTACTGAAAAATAGGCGTTATTTAGAACCTTGCAAAAGTAATAAAAATAAACTAATGTTGGCTTGCATTCCCAACATTCAAACCTTACTAAATTATCAACAATTCCTTACAAAGTCCTAAAATACTAATACTCAATTAAAAAACACGCTAAAGCACTCTACTATATATTGAAATATCACTAAATATAGTGAGGAAAAATAGACGAGGTACGATTTACGATACGGGAAGTACGAGGTACGAGGTAGGATATAACAGGTGATAGGTATGTAAATTGAACTAAAAAGTCTTGATGCCACTAAACATTCCCCTCTGGAGAGGGGCTAGGGGTGTGTAATTGTATAAACTATAATAATAATATTATTAAAAAATCACTAAACACAAAACATCTACTAACTCTATGACATTACCTTCATGAGTGGGTCTAGGGGTGTGTAATTGTATAAAATAAATTACCTTTATCATCCCAAACCTCAACCCAAATGTCAAAACGAAAAATCATCCCCTACAATCCAAAACTTACCTCGCTCGCCAGAAAGCTCCGCAACGAATCTACCGAAACAGAAATTGACCTTTGGCTAAAACTAAAAGGGAAACAAATGTATGGCTACGATTTCCACAGACAAAAACCTATTGATAATTACATTTTAGATTTTTTCTGTTACGACCTCCTATTAGGAATTGAAGTTGATGGTTACTCTCATGAAATTTTAGAAGTTTATAACAAAGACAGGATCAAAGAAAAAAGAATGAATGAATTAGGAATAACCATTTTACGTTTCAGTGATTTTGAAGTTTTGAAAGACATGGAAAATGTAATTCGGGCTATTGAATTTTTCATTTTAGAATTTGAAAAAACCCATAAAGACGAATAAGTAGTCATGATTGAACACACCCCTAACCCCTTTAACTCTCAATTTTATTGATTTCTTTGGAATCGTTGAATCTTCGATTTCAAGAGGGGAATAATTCTGAATAAACAAAGAAGTTTATAATATAAATACTAGCAACGAATTGGGCTTGAATAAAATAAGTTGAAATTATAAAACACACCCCTAACCCCTCTCAAGAGGGGAAAAATTCTGAATAAACAAAGAAGTTTAAGATAAGAAGACGAACCGAGGCGAAGCTAATTTAGATAAGATGTGAAAGGTAGGAAAATTGAAATAAAAAATCTTGATAGCGCTAAACAGTAACTTCTTGAAATCGAAGATTCAACGATTACAAAGAACAAATAAAAACTAGAGTAGAGAAGAATAGTCCAGCGGTAAATTAAAGATTGCTTCACTACGTTCGCAATGACCTACAACCAACAACCGACAACCGACAACCGACAACCGACAACATTTACTTATGCTTCATCTTCAATACGCAACCCATGGATTCTAAAACCAAAACATAGTGAGAAGCAGTTACTTCTTGCACTATAGCTTGTTGGTTTACAAATGGACCCGAATCCACTTGAATGGTATCGCCTACTTGATAGGTACTCACTTCAATCTCCGCAATATCGGGTGCATTCAACCATTTTTTGATGGTAGCGATTTCGTCTTCGCGCACCATGGCTGGTTTTTGCAACCAAAACAAATAGCGCACGGCACCAGGCGATTGAAAAACTAACGAACGGTCTTTCTCTTCTATTCGTACAAAAACATAAGAGTTAAACAAGGGCACTTCGACTTTCTTTTTACGATCGGACCATTGACGCTCTTTCATCATCAATGGACAATAGCAATCGATTCCCATCGCTTGCAATTGCTCGGCCACTTTTTTCTCCCATTTGGGCTTTGTGTAGAGTACGTACCAGTTCATATTGTTTGCCGCAAAGGCATGCTATTAAGAGTAATTATTTAAAGTCGAAATCAAATGAAAACTAGGATCCGATGCCTTGGTATACAAAACCAATGGCTTCCAATTCGGCACGATTCAACAAATTACGACCGTCAAAAACAAAGGCTGGTTTTTGCATCCCATCGTATATTTTCTGCCAATCGTAAGTGGTAAATTCATCCCATTCCGTCAACACTGCAATCGCATGCGCTCCTTGACAAGCTTCATACGGATTAAAAAATGACGTTACAAAAGTCACATTAGCCTCATGCGAACGCGTTTCCAGATAATCCAAGTCGGCTAGGATTTTAGCAGCTGACACCTTAGGATCATAAACTGCAATCTGAGCTTGTTCGTTTATCAAATCATTAGCTACATAAATCGCTGCGGACTCACGCGTATCATTCGTGTCTTTTTTGAAAGCCCATCCTAAGAAGGCTATCTTTTTGGACGCAACCGTATTGTACAAAGTTTGTACAATTTTAGCAGAGAAACGTCTTTTTTGATGGTCGTTCATGATGATCACCTGCTCCCAATAATCCGCCACTTCGTTCAATCCATACGACTTGGCGATATAGACCAAATTCAAAATATCTTTTTGAAAACAAGAACCTCCAAAACCAACCGAAGATTTCAAAAACTTAGAGCCAATTCGGCTATCCATACCAATGGCACGAGCCACCTCATTCACATCAGCTCCAGTCTTTTCACACAATTCTGACATCGCATTGATAGACGAAATTCGCTGCGCTAAAAAGGCATTAGCGGTCAATTTGGATAATTCGGATGACCATACGTTAGTGGTCAATATTTTATCAGTAGGGACCCAATTGGCATACACATCCACTAAGGCTTGAATTGCATTTTGCCCCTCAGGAGTGGTATCACCACCAATTAGAATTCGATCTGGTTGCAACAAATCATTCACAGCCGTTCCTTCCGCTAAAAACTCGGGATTGGACAAAATTTGGAATTGCACTCCGTTTCCGGTATGATCTAAAATATTTTTGATAGCCTCGGCAGTACGCACCGGCAAAGTAGATTTCTCCACTACAATTTTATTATCTTTAGCTACTTGAGCAATTTGACGCGCACACAATTCGATGTACTTCAAATCGGCTGCCATACCCTTTCCTTTTCCGTAAGTTTTCGTTGGTGTATTAACCGAAATAAATATCAGTTGCGCCTCGTCAATAGCTTTGTCTACATCAGTAGAAAAAAATAAATTTCTACCTCTAGCTTCTGCAACGACAGCACTCAAACCCGGTTCGTAAATCGGAATATTATCTACATTTTCATCATTCCAAGCGGCAATGCGCTCTGCGTTCAAATCGACAACAGTCACCTGAATGTGGGGACATTTTTGAGCGATAACCGCCATCGTAGGCCCGCCTACATATCCCGCTCCAATGCAACAAATTTTTGTAATCTTCATTGATTCTATCTTTAGTCGTTCGACTTCATTTTAATTGTTCTTGATGGATTTTTCAAAAGGAACGCGTTGCAAAATACTGCGTCCTAAAGTCACTTCATCTGCATATTCCAATTCATCTCCTACAGAAATCCCTCTGGCTATCGTAGACAATTCCACAGGATAGTCCATAATTTGTTTGTAAATATAAAAATTAGTAGTGTCTCCTTCCATGGTAGAGCTCAAGGCAAAAATAATTTCGCTTACTCCACCTTGTTTTACTTTTTCAATCAAAGGACTGATATGTAATTGGCTTGGACCTACTCCATCTATAGGCGAAATTTTTCCTCCCAACACATGGTAAATACCTCGAAACTGTCCGGTATTTTCAATGGCCATTACATCGCGAATGTCCTCGACCACACAAATCATTTGATGGTTCCGACTCGCATTGGCACAAATTTCACAAATTGCACTATCCGAAATATTATTGCAACTGGTGCAATGCTTGATTTCTTCGCGCATGGTTGTCAAAGCCTGAGACAAATACTGGGTTTGCTCCAGTGGCTGTTTCAACAAATGTAAAACCAATCGCAAAGCCGTACGCTTACCAATTCCGGGTAATTGCGACATTTCGTTGACTGCTTTTTCTAAAAGTTTTGATGAAAATTCCATGGATGCAAAAGTAGTAAATTGGATAAACGAATCGTCTTAATATTGATTGGTAGCCAATAAAACCAACGTACAGGCCACTTCAACTTGAATATCGTTCAGCGCCAACAGTTGGTAAAATTCGGGATTCTCCGTTCCCGGATTAAAGATAACACGCTTCGGATGGGCCTCAATAATATAATTGTAATACTCCCTTTGACGTGAAGGATTGAGATACAAACTTACGGTATCTACACTTTTTATAGGCAGTGCTTTGGTCTGTATTTTAATTCCTGCGACTTCACCTGCATTTTGACCTATTGCCAATACCGAATGTCCTTTGGCAACCAAATTCGTAATGGCTTTAAAAGCATATCGTTCCGGTTTGGTCGTAGCGCCAAGCACCAAGGTTTTTTTATTTTTCATTGATTTGAATTCTAAGCTGCAAAAGTAATCAAAAAAGAAACGGTTATGTCAAATTATTCCGTCTAAACCGTTGCGGCAGGCAAGAAAATTTCGGCCATCATACAACGAGCACTTCCTCCTCCACAGGCCTCAATAGTATCTAGATTCACTTTTAAAATCGTTAGATGCTCTTCGAGTTGTGCTATTTGTTTCTTCGTCAAACTTTGGTAGGCCGAAGCACTCATGACCAAATAACGTCGCTCATTTGCTCCAATAACTTCCAGCATATTACCTGCAAAATTATTCAACTGCGCTTCAGTGATCAAAATGATTTCTTTTTCATCTCCACGCAAACTGTCCAAAACCATCTTACGCTCTTTTTTATCATCAATGCAATCGGCACAAATTACGGCAAAGGTATCGCCAATGCACATCATTACGTTCGTGTGATAGATTAGCTTTCGCTCTTCGCCAACCGTTTGAAAAGCTTCAAAAATAACCGGTGTGTATTCAAAATCTTCGCAAAACTCTATGAATAACTCTTCATCAGCACGCGGAGATAACGCACAATAGGCTTTTCCATTTTCACGATCTAAGACAATACTTCCCGTTCCTTCCAGAAAATATCCTTCGGTTTCCGCCGAGGTATAATCCATAATTTCATTTACGTCAAATCCTTCCTCTTCCAGAACATCTAGAATATCTTCTCTGCGTTCCAATCGGCGATTTTCAGCAAACATAGGATACAATACTACATCGCCATTTTCATGAAACGAAATCCAATTGTTTGGAAAAATACTATCCGGCGTGTCTGTTTCAGTCGTATCATCCACCACGATTACTTGTACCCCAACAGCACGTAATTGGGAAACAAAAGCATCAAATTCTTGTTGTGCTTTGGCATTTACCGTGGCAGGCAATAAACCGTCCAACACTTTTTGGTAGTAATTATTAACTGCAGTTTGTTCGTTCATGCGAAACGCCACTGGGCGAATCATCAAAATAGCGTTAGTTGTTTGGTTCATGTTTATTTTGTTATCGGTTGTCTGTACTCGGTTCACGGTTCACGGATTTCGAATCTCGAATTAGAGGCAAAGTCGAGCATCGCAACAAGCCTTCTTGTTTGGCTATTTCAGCATACGGAATTTCTTCCACGGTAAATCCATTATTTCGTAACCAATTATTTAATCTTTTAAATTTATGTTCGGAAACGACAACATCAGGCGCAATAGAAAAGACATTGGAATACATATGGTACATTTCTTTTCGCTTGATATGAAATAGATTGTCTTTTCCAAACAATTGTAACAAAAATAAATAATCGGCTTCCTCACGAAAACCGCGTTTGTAAATAATCGCTTTGTCTTTGCCTACAGGCTGAAAACAACAATCCAAATGTAGTGCATTATCACGGGCTTCTAACTTGGATTTAACCAAATCGAATTCCTTTACTATTTTGTTTGGAAACAGTTTCCGAAGATACTCAACCCCATGCATATTAGTTCGTGCAGTGATATAATCCTTATAATCGCTTCCCTTATAGGTTCCTACAAAAATGTAATTCTCCCACAACATCACATCGCCACCTTCAATATGCACTTCCTCAGGCGGACGAACCACTTGTGTAGGTTGTATTTGATCAATTATATATTGAATCGCATCCAACTCACGTTCTCTATCGGGCAAAATATTAGATTTAATAAAAACATCATCAATAACGAACCCAATATCGCGAGTAAAAATCTGATTGTAATCTGGAATCAATTGAGGACGAAAAACGGTCACACCGTATTTTTTCAACACCGATTCAAAAGCATTCATTTCCGGTACCATATCCGCTTCAATAGGATAGGTTCCTGCTTTGATATGTTCTAACGATTTTGGATCATAGGCCTCTTCGGGATTTGGCGTAGGCCCATTGCTTTCAGCCGTTCCTAATACTACTGCACGCAATTGTGAGGTCTCGTCTTGTACATGTAATTGCAACATAAATTCGGGATTTAAGTGGGCTAAGATAACAAAAAAAGCTTCACTTAAAAGTGAAGCTTTAGAAATATTCTGGTACGAATTATCGTTTGAATTCTCTCAAAGGATGTCCAATATAAATTTGTCTTGGTCGACCAATTGGTTCTTTGTTTTCGCGCATTTCTTTCCATTGTGCAATCCAACCTGGTAATCTTCCAATAGCAAACATTACAGTAAACATATCTGTTGGAATACCTAAGGCTCTGTAAATAATTCCAGAGTAGAAATCGACGTTTGGATATAAGTTTCTTGATTTGAAGTACTCATCTTCTAAGGCCGCTTCTTCTAATTTTTTGGCAATAGCTAAAATTGGATCATGAACGCCTAAAGTACTCAATACTTCATCAGCTGCTTTCTTGATAATTTTTGCTCTTGGGTCAAAGTTTTTATACACACGGTGACCAAATCCCATCAAACGGAAAGGATCATTTTTGTCTTTGGCTTTCGCCAAATATTTGTCGGCATCACCACCTGTACTTGCAATTTCTTCTAACATTTCAAGTACTGCTTGATTAGCACCTCCGTGCAATGGTCCCCAAAGTGCCGAAACACCTGCAGAGATAGACGCAAATAAACCTGCGTGAGAAGAACCTACCATACGAACAGTTGAAGTAGAACAGTTTTGTTCGTGATCAGCGTGCAAAATAAATAATTTATCTAAAGCATTAATCACAACTGGATCTGCTTTGTAAGGACCTGTAGGCAATTCAAACATCAAATGCATGAAGTTCTCAACATATCCTTTTGTATTGTCATAATAATTCAATGGGAAGCCCATGCTCTTTCTGTACGTCCAAGTAGCAATAACTAAGAATTTACCCATAGTCTTACATACTGCCTCATACATTTCTTTGCTGTTTTCTACATTTACCGACTTCGGATTGAAAGCAGTCAATGCACTTGTCAAAGCAGACAATACACCCATTGGGTGGGCTGTTTTTGGGAAACCGTCAATGATGTTTTTCATTTCTTCGTTCACCAAAGTATATTTTCTAATATCCTCCTCGAATTGATGCAATTGCTCAACAGTTGGCAAATCCCCAAAAATAACTAAATACGAAACTTCTAAGAAATTTGACTTTTCAGCCAAATCTTCGATAGAATAACCACGATAACGCAAAATTCCTAACTCACCATCAAGGAAAGTAATTTCGCTTTTGCAAGAACCTGAATTTTTGTAACCTGGATCTAAAGTAATTAGACCTGAAGCGTCACGTAATTTACTAATATCTACCGCACCTTCATTTTCACTACCAACGATTACTGGAAGTTCAAATTGATTGCCATCGATTTCTAATGTTGCTATTTTTGACATAATATAAAAAGGAAATAAACTGTATTAAAATAATAATTCCTCAAATTTAAGGAATTCAATATTAATTTGAAAGCGAAATATGAGGTGAAAATGTTAAAATTCAAAAAAAAAGCCATTCACAATACGTGAATGGCTTCAAAATTTTAAGATATCTTTAATTATTTTATCTTGAAAGCATTTTTTCCAGGGAAATAAGCTGTATTTCCTAGCTCTTCTTCGATACGAATCAACTGATTGTATTTTGCCATACGATCAGAACGTGAAGCCGAACCTGTTTTAATTTGACCACAGTTCAAAGCTACTGCTAAATCAGCAATAGTATTGTCTTCTGTTTCTCCTGAACGGTGTGACATTACTGAAGTATAACCTGCGTTTTTCGCCATGTTTACAGCAGCAATCGTTTCAGTCAAGGTACCAATTTGATTTACTTTTACTAAAATAGAATTAGCAATTCCTTTTTCGATACCTGTTGACAAACGCTCTACATTAGTTACAAACAAATCGTCTCCAACTAATTGCACTTTATCACCAATTTTTTCTGTCAATAATTTCCATCCATCCCAGTCGTTTTCATACATACCGTCTTCGATAGAAATAATTGGATATTTAGCAGCTAATTCCGCCAAGTAAGATGCTTGTTCTTCTGAAGTTCTGATTTTACCTGTTTCTCCTTCAAATTTAGTGTAATCGTATTTTCCATTTACATAAAATTCAGAAGCCGCGCAGTCTAAAGCAATCATAATTTCGTCACCAAAAGTATATCCTGCATTTTCCACCGCTTTTTTGATTGTATCCAAAGCATCTTCAGTACCACCAGCTAAATTAGGTGCAAAACCACCTTCATCACCTACTGCAGTAGAAAGACCTCTGTCGTGTAATACTTTTTTCAAACTATGGAAAATCTCAGTACCCATTTGCATAGAGTGAGAGAAAGAAGTTGCTTTTACTGGAAAAATCATAAACTCTTGGAATGCGATAGGCGCATCAGAGTGAGATCCTCCATTGATGATGTTCATCATCGGTACTGGTAAAGTATTAGCAGAAACACCACCTACATAACGGTATAATGGCAATCCTAATTCATTAGCAGCCGCTTTTGCTGCAGCCAAAGACACTCCTAAAATAGCATTAGCTCCTAATTTAGATTTATTTGGCGTACCATCTAAATCAATCATCATTTGATCCAATACATTTTGTTCGAAAACAGAAGTACCTACTAACTCATCAGCGATAAGAGTATTTACATTTTTCACTGCATTTAAAACTCCTTTTCCTAGGAATGCTTTTCCACCATCACGTAACTCAACCGCTTCGTGTTCTCCAGTTGAAGCCCCAGATGGAACTGCTGCTCTACCTAAAACACCATTTTCAGTGATAACATCAACTTCAATTGTAGGATTCCCTCTAGAATCAAAAATTTGTCTTGCGTGAATTTTAACGATAATACTCATAATCATTTATTTTATAATGTTGAACTCTATATTTTAAGCGCAAATATATTACATCTTTCGCAATCAAAACACAAAAAAAATCAATCTTATTAACGAAAACGTTGTAATTTTTGTATGAAATTTAACCAGCAAACGTGATTCTCAAAGATTTATATAAAACAACACTCAAATGCTTCAAAATGTTATATAAAAAAAGCGGAGTACAACTACTCCGCTATTATAACACACAAAGAGAATGTGTTTTATTTTTTCATGTTCTCAATAAATTGATCGAACAAATACGATGAATCGTGTGGACCTGGACTTGCTTCAGGATGGTATTGTACTGAAAAACAATTTTTGTTTTTCATACGCATTCCGGCAACGGTTTCGTCATTCAGATGCAAATGCGTAATCTCTAGATCAGGATGTTTTTCTAACTCTTCTTTATTCACAGCAAAACCGTGATTTTGAGATGTTATTTCTCCTTTGCCTGTAATTACATTTTTAACTGGGTGATTGATACCACGGTGTCCGTTAAACATTTTATAAGTCGATACTCCATTGGCCAAAGCGATAACTTGATGTCCTAAACAAATTCCGAATAATGGTTTGTCATTGGCAATAATTTCTTTAGCTACTCCAATTGCACTAGTCAAAGGATCTGGATCTCCGGGACCGTTTGACAAGAAAAAACCATCAGGATTGAACGAAGCCAAATCAGCATAAGTGGCATTGTATGGAAACACCTTAATATAACAATCTCTTTTCGCAAAGTTGCGTAGAATATTAGTTTTGATTCCTAAATCCAAGGCAGCAATTTTATACGTAGCATTTTCTTCTCCAAAGAAATAAGGCGCTTTAGTAGATACTTTAGAAGCTAACTCTAATCCTTTCATATCTGGAACTTGAGCCAAAGCAGCTTTCAATTCTTCGATTGGTGTATCATCAGTACAAATAACCGAGTTCATAGCGCCATTGTCACGAATGTAGCTAACCAAAGCACGAGTATCCACATCTGAAATACAGATCAAATTTTGCTTGGTAAAATACTCTTCTAAACTTTCTGAAGCATCTGGACGAGAATAATTAAAACTGAAATTTTTACAAACCAAACCAGCAATCTTAATACTTTGTGATTCTACTTCTTTCTCATTAACACCATAATTTCCGATGTGAGCATTGGTAGCCACCATGATTTGACCAAAATAGGAAGGGTCTGTAAAGATCTCCTGGTATCCAGTCATTCCAGTATTAAAACATACTTCACCAAAAGTTGTTCCGCTAATTCCGATTGATTTTCCGTGAAAAATAGTCCCATCGCTTAGTAATAGAATGGCACTTTGTCTAGTTGTGTATTTCATGTGTAGTTAAATATGCTGCAAATTTAATTCATAAATACAGCGCATGCAATTAATTGTTTGATGATTTTAATTTTCAAATGATAATTTAAAATTCAAAAAAAAAGGATAAACTAAAAATTAGCTTATCCTTTTTTATTATTGAATGAATAGTATCATAATTATTCAGCTGCTTCTGTTGTTGGTTCAGCATCAGCAACTGGTGCTTCTGCAACAGGAGCTTCAGCAACTGGAGCTGCTTCAACTTCATCTGCTTTTTTAGCTTTACCACCACGACGGCTTTTTGCTTTTTTAACTTCTTTTTTACCTCCGTTGTAAAGTTCGTTAAAATCTACTAATTCGATCATTGCCATATCAGCATTATCTCCTAAACGATTTCCAACTTTAATGATACGAGTGTATCCACCTGGACGGTCACCTACTTTAGCAGCAACATCTCTGAACAAGTCAGTAACTGCATATTTGCTACGTAAGTAAGAAAAAACAATACGACGATTGTGAGTCGTATCCGCTTTTGATTTTGTTATTAATGGCTCAACAAATTGTTTAAGCGCTTTTGCTTTAGCAACAGTAGTATTAATACGTTTGTGCTCGATTAGAGAACAAGCCATATTAGCTAACATAGATTTTCTATGTGCAGTCTGTCTGCTTAAGTGATTGAATTTTTTTCCGTGTCTCATTGCTTTATGAAATGTAATCTACCCTAATGGGGAGATTAGATTATTCTTTATCTAGTTTGTATTTTGCCAAGTCCATTCCGAAGGTCAAGTTTTTAACCGCTACCAACTCATCAAGTTCAGTTAACGATTTCTTACCGAAATTACGGAATTTCATTAGGTCATTTTTATTGAACGATACTAAATCGCCAAGTGTATCAACTTCAGCCGCTTTCAAGCAGTTCAATGCTCTAACAGAAAGATCCATGTCTACAAGCTTAGTTTTAAGCAATTGTCTCATGTGTAATGATTCCTCATCGTAGGATTCTGTTTGTGCTATTTCATCAGCCTCAAGAGTAATTCTTTCGTCTGAGAACAACATGAAATGGTGAATTAAAACTTTAGCAGCTTCAGTAAGAGCATCTTTAGGATTGATAGAACCATCAGTTTTAATTTCAAAAACTAATTTTTCATAATCTGTTTTTTGCTCTACACGGAAGTTTTCAATAGCATATTTTACATTTTTTACCGGAGTAAAAATAGAGTCTGTAAAAATGGTTCCAATTGCAGCATTTTGTTTTTTGTTCTCTTCAGCAGGAACATATCCTCTACCTTTTTCGATTGTTAAATCGAAATTCAGTTTGATTTTGCTATCTAGATTACAGATTACAAGTTCTGGATTCAAAACTTGGAAACCTGAAATAAATTTTTGAAAATCACCAGCTGTTAATTGGTCTTTACCAGAAACTGAAATAGTAACAGCTTCATTATCGATATCTTCAATTTGACGTTTGAAACGTACTTGTTTAAGATTAAGGATAATTTCGGTAACGTCTTCAACAACTCCTGAAATAGTAGAAAACTCATGATCTACACCTTCGATACGAACCGATGTGATTGCATAACCTTCCAATGCTGAAAGCAAAACTCTTCTAAGTGCATTACCAACAGTCAATCCATAACCAGGTTCTAAAGGTCTAAATTCAAATTTACCTTCAAAATCGGTTGAATCGATCATGATAACTTTATCGGGCTTCTGAAAATTAAATATTGCCATAAATTTCGACTAAGTCAATTATTATTTGTTGTACAACTCTACGATTAATTGTTCTTTAATGTTTTCTGGAATTTGCAATCTTGCAGGTACAGAAACAAAAGTACCTTCTTTGATATCATTATTCCATGTAATCCATTCATAAACATGACTTGAATTAGATAAAGAACGTTCGATAGCCTCTATAGATTTAGATTTTTCACGAACCGCAACTTTATCACCAGGTTTAAGGTGGTAAGAAGGGATATTAACCACTTCACCATTTACAGTGATGTGTCTGTGAGAAACGATTTGACGAGCACCTCTTCTAGAAGGAGCAATACCCATTCTAAAAACAACGTTGTCTAATCTTGCTTCACATAGTTGTAATAAAACTTCACCAGTAACACCTTTAGTAGCTGATGCTTTTTCGAATAAATTTCTGAATTGTTTTTCTAAAATTCCGTAAGAATATTTAGCTTTTTGCTTTTCCATTAACTGGATAGCGTACTCAGATTTTTTTCCTCTTTTTTTAGCCATCCCGTGTTGACCAGGTGGGTAATTTCTTTTTTCGAAAGCTTTATCGTCTCCGAAAATTGCCTCGCCGAATTTACGTGCGATTCTTGTACTTGGACCAGTATATCTTGCCATTTTAAATTGTTTAAGATAGAGATTATGAATTCAGGTCGTATCCTTCGATAATCTATAAATCTATCTAGTTTATACTATAATTGTTTTGAGTATTATACTCTACGTCTTTTAGGAGGACGACATCCGTTATGAGGCATTGGAGTTACGTCAATGATTTCTGTAACTTCAATTCCACCGTTATGCAAAGAACGGATAGCAGACTCACGTCCGTTTCCTGGTCCTTTAACATATACTTTTACTTTTTTAAGTCCAGCTTCAAGAGCTACTTTAGTACAATCTTCTGCTGCCATTTGAGCTGCGTACGGAGTATTCTTTTTAGAACCTCTGAAACCCATCTTACCAGCTGAAGACCAAGAAATAACTTCACCTTTTTTGTTAGTCAAAGAAATGATGATGTTGTTAAAAGTAGCAGAAATATGAGCTTCTCCCGTTGATTCAACGATAACTTTACGTTTTTTTGCAGTTGCTTTAGCCATATTACTTATTATTTAGTTGCTTTTTTCTTGTTAGCAACAGTTTTTCTTTTACCTTTTCTTGTTCTAGAGTTGTTTTTAGTTCTTTGTCCTCTTAATGGAAGACCAGATCTATGACGGATACCTCTATAACAACCAATATCCATTAAACGTTTGATGTTCAAAGAAACCTCAGAACGCAATTCTCCTTCAATTTTGAAAGCTGATACTGCTTCACGAATTGCTCCGATCTCAGCGTCGTTCCAATCTTGAACTTTTTTATCTTGGCTAACTTGAGCTTTATCTAAAATCTCAATTGCTCTACTTTTTCCTAATCCGAAGATGTAGGTAAGTGCTATAACACCTCTCTTGTTTTTTGGGATATCTACCCCTGCTATTCTTGCCATAATTATCCTTGTCTTTGTTTAAATCTAGGATTCTTTTTGTTGATTACGTATAATCTTCCTTTTCTACGAACGATAATGCACTCGGCACTTCTCTTTTTCACTGATGCTCTTACTTTCATTGTTGAAATATCTTTTAATATCTATAAGTAATTCTTGCTTTTGACAAATCGTAAGGACTCATTTCTAGTTTCACTTTATCACCAGGTAATAATTTGATGTAATGCATACGCATCTTTCCAGAAATATGAGCAATTACAATGTGTCCATTTTCTAACTCTACACGGAACATTGCATTAGACAATGCTTCAATAATTGATCCGTCTTGTTCTATTGCTGATTGTTTTGCCATAAATTAAGCTACTGCTTTTCTATTTTTACCCGTTTTCATTAAACCATCATAGTGTTGATTCAATAAGTACGAATTAATTTGCTGCATCGTATCGATAGCAACTCCAACCATAATAATTAAAGAGGTACCTCCAAAAAACATTGCCCAAGATTGTTGAACATCCATTACACTTACAACGATAGCTGGGAACACAGCAATTAAAGCAAGGAACAGAGATCCTGGAAAAGTAATTAAAGACATCACTTTATCAAGAAAATCAGAAGTTTCAACTCCTGGCTTAACACCTGGAATAAATCCACCACTTCTTTTCAAATCATCAGACATTTTGTTAGTAGGAACTGTAATTGCAGTGTAGAAAAATGTAAATACAACAATCAATGTTGCAAAAACAAGATTATACCAAAAACCGAACATATTACTAAAAGCACCCACAATAGATTGTGAAGCATCTGATTTAGACAAACCTGCGACAGCAGCTGGAATAAACATAATCGCTTGAGCAAAGATAATTGGCATAACTCCAGCAGCATTAAGCTTCAAAGGAATCCATTGTCTATTACCACCCATAACGTCTTGTTCATAGTCACCAGTTGATGTACGACGAGCATATTGAACAGGTATTTTTCTAACCGCCATTACAAGTAATACACAAGAAATAATCACTAATAACCAAACAATAATTTCGATAACCAATAACATTGGTCCACCATTATTGTTGGTAACTCTAGTTGTAAATTCTTGAATAAAAGCTTGAGGTAAACGAGCTAAAATACCCACCATGATTAACAAAGATATACCATTGCCAATTCCTTTATCTGTAATTTTTTCTCCCAACCACATAGCAAATATGGTACCTGTAGTTAAAATAACTACTGAAGAAAACAAAAACTCAAATGAATTAAAACCTAATAAAAAGGCATTACTTGGTAATGTTCTGTATAGATTGTAAATATAAGTAGGACCCTGAAGTAAAGTAATTCCAATTGTTAACCAACGTGTAATTTGATTGATCTTTTTTCGTCCACTTTCTCCATCATTTTGCAATTTTTGCAAATAAGGAATAGCCATACCCATTAATTGAACTACAATAGATGCAGAAATATAAGGCATGATTCCTAAAGCAAAAACAGACGCTTGAGAAAAGGCACCACCTGTAAACATATCCAAAATAGATCCTATTCCGTCTTTTGTTTGACCAGCTAAATTAGCTAATTGTGTGGCATCAATTCCTGGAAGCGTAACCTGTGCTCCAAAACGATAGATTAAAAGTAAACCAAGAGTTAAAAGAATACGATTCTTTAACTCTTCGATTTTCCAAACATTACTTATTGATTCAATAAATTTCTTCATCTTAATTGAAAATTATAATGTTACAGCTTCTCCACCTGCAGCTTCAATAGCCGCTTTAGCAGTCGCAGTAAATTTATGAGCAGTTACTTTCAATTTTGCTTTCAATTCACCTCTACCTAAAATCTTAACGATTTCATTTTTGGTAGCCAAACGATTAGCAACATATACTGTCATATCAACAGTATCAGTAATTACTCCATTATCAACTAATAATTGAAGAGTATCTAAATTAACACCTTCGTATTCTTTACGGTTGATGTTTGTAAAACCAAACTTAGGTACACGTCTTTGAAGTGGCATTTGCCCTCCTTCAAAACCAATCTTTTTAGAATACCCAGAACGAGACTTAGCTCCTTTGTGACCACGTGCAGCAGTACCACCTTTACCAGAACCTTCTCCTCTACCTAATCTTTTATTTTGATTGTGTGTAGCACCTTCAGCAGGTTGTAAGTTACTTAAATTCATAACTATAATTGTTATTTAACTTCCTCAACGGAAACTAAGTGTTTAACTTTATTTATCATACCAAGGATTGCAGGATTTGAATCATGCTCAACAACTTGTCCCATTTTACGTAGACCTAAAGCTTCTAAACCTCTCTTTTGTGAAAGAGGACAGTTAATTTTACTTCTAACTTGTTTTACTAATAATTTAGCCATAATTTCCTTGAATATTAACCTTTAAAAACTTTTTCTAAAGAAACTCCTCTTTGTTTTGCAACAGTGTGAGCACTTCTCATTTGTAACAAAGCATCAAAAGTTGCTTTTACTACGTTGTGAGGATTTGAAGATCCTTGAGATTTAGACAATACATCGTGAATACCTACTGATTCTAGAACTGAACGAACAGCTCCACCAGCAATAACTCCTGTACCATGAGAGGCTGGAATTAAGAATACACGTGCACCACCAAATTTACCTTTTTGTTCGTGAGGAACTGATTGACCATTCAAAGGAATACGTACTAAATTTTTCTTAGCATCTTCTACTGCTTTCGCAATTGCTTCAGAAACATCTTTAGATTTTCCTAATCCGTGACCTACCACTCCGTTTTCATCACCTACCACTACAATAGCAGAAAAACCAAATGCTCTACCACCTTTTGTAACTTTAGTAACACGATTTACACTTACCAAACGGTCTTTCAATTCAAGACCAGCTGATTTTACTAACTCTATATTTTTGTATTTATTAGACATACTATATTAGAATTTAAGTCCAGCAGCTCTCGCGCCTTCTGCTAATGATTTAATACGACCGTGATATAAATAACCTCCTCTATCGAAAGTTACTGCATCAATACCGGCTTTTAACGCTTTTTCGCCCACTAGTTTTCCAACTGCTGCAGCTACTTCTACGTTTGTACCTTTTCCTATTTCTTTTTCTCTTGAAGAGGCAGCTAATAAAGTAACTCCATTTACATCGTCAATTAATTGAGCATAAATTTCTTTGTTACTTCTAAACACAGAAAGTCTAGGTTTAGCAGCAGTACCGCTAACAATCTTTCTAATTCTGAATTTAATTCTCTGTCTTCTATCAGATTTTGTTAATGACATAATCTTATTTTTTAAGCTGATTTACCTGCTTTTCTTCTTAATACTTCACCTACGAATTTAACACCTTTTCCTTTGTATGGCTCAGGCTTACGGAAACCTCTGATTTTCGCAGCTACCTGTCCTAAAAGTTGTTTGTCAAATGATGTTAATTTCACAATTGGGTTTTTACCTTTTTCTGAGATAGTCTCCACAACAACTTCTGGAGCTACTTCTAAAATGATATTATGTGAATATCCAAGAGCTAAATCTAATTTTTGACCTTGGTTTGAAGCTCTATAACCTACTCCAACCAATTCCAATTCTTTAGTAAAACCTGTAGATACACCTTGAATCATGTTATTGATTAAAGATCTGTATAAACCGTGTTTTGCTCTTTGGTCTTTCTGATCAGACGATCTTTCTACTAGAACTTGACCGTCTTCAACTTTTACAGTAACGTCCGAAAACTCCTGTGTAAGTTGACCATTCTTTCCTTTTACTGTAACCACACCATTAGCAACTTCAACAGTTACTCCGGCAGCGATTACAATTGGATTTTTACCTATTCTTGACATCTTATATAGTCTTTAATATTAGTATACGTAACAAATTACTTCACCACCTACATTCAATTGCTTAGCTTGTTTCCCAGTCATAAGACCTTTAGAAGTAGAAACAATCGCAATACCTAATCCATTAAGGATCCTTGGAATTTTAGAAGCACCTGCGTATTTACGTAAACCTGGTTTACTAATTCTTTGGATATCTTTGATTACAGGCTCTTTGGTATCTTTATCATACTTCAAAGCAATTTTGATAGAACCCTGAACGGTATTCTGCTCAAACTTGTAACTTAAGATATACCCTTGATCAAATAAGATCTTGGTAATCTCTTTTTTTAGATTAGATGCCGGAATTTCAACAACTTTGTGGTTTGCAGCCACAGCGTTACGAACTCGCGTCAAGTAATCTGCAATTGGATCTGTATACATATGTATCAATTTGCGGTTTTGGTTTTCGATGGCACTCTGCCATCGAACCTTAAACCAATTTATAATTCTTTATTCTTACCAGCTAGCTTTCTTAACACCAGGAATTAACCCGTTGTTAGCCATTTCGCGGAATGTTACACGTGAAATACCAAATTGACGAATATATCCTCTTGGTCTTCCAGTTAATTTACAACGATTGTGTAAACGAACAGGTGAAGCATTTTTTGGTAATTTTTGCAAACCTACGAAATCTCCAGCTTCTAACAAAGCTTTTCTTTTCTCAGCATACTTTGCTACCGTTTTTTCTCTTTTCACCTCGCGGGCTTTCATTGATTCTTTAGCCATGTCTTAATTCTTTTTAAAAGGTAATCCTAATTCAGCCAATAACGATTTTGCTTCCTTATCTGTTTGAGCAGTAGTAACAAAAGTAATATCCATACCGGAAATTTTGTTTACTTTATCAATATCAATTTCTGGGAAAATGATTTGCTCTAACACTCCAAGGTTGTAGTTACCTCTTCCGTCGAAACCAGTAGCTTTGATACCACTAAAATCTCTAACACGTGGTAATGCAGAAGTAATAAGTCTATCTAAAAACTCATACATTCTTTCTCCACGAAGAGTAACTTTTGCTCCAATTGGCATTCCTTTTCTCAATTTGAAAGACGCAACGTCTTTCTTAGAGATTGTAGAAACTGCTTTTTGTCCAGTGATCTTTGTCAATTCATCAACTGCATAGTCGATTAATTTTTTATCAGATACAGCTGCACCAACTCCACGGCTCAAAACGATTTTTTCCAATTTTGGAACTTGCATTACGTTTGTATATCCGAATTCCTCTTTAAGAGCAGCAATTACTCTGCTCTTGTATTCTTCTTTTAGTCTAGGTGTATATGCCATCACTATAGTACTTGATTAGATTTTTTTGAAAATCTCACTTTCTTATCTCCTTCTACTCTAATACCAACTCTAGTTGTTCCTTTAGTTTTAGGATCAATTAAAGCAATATTTGAAATTTGAATAGAAGCTTCTTTTTTAACGATACCACCTTGAGGGTTTTTAGCACTTGGTTTAGTATGTTTCGAAACCATGTTTACACCTTCAACTATCGCTTTGTTTTTCTCACGGTACACGCGTAATACTTTACCTTCAGCACCTTTATGGTCACCTGCAATAACTCTTACTACGTCTCCTGATTTTATTTTTAGCTTTATCATCTTAAAACGAATTAAAGCACTTCTGGTGCTAATGATACAATTTTCATGAATTGTTTTTCACGAAGTTCTCTTGCTACCGGACCAAAAACACGAGTTCCTCTCATTTCACCAGCAGCATTCAATAACACACATGCGTTGTCATCAAATCTGATGTATGAACCGTCGGCTCTTCTCACTTCTTTTTTGGTACGTACAACAACTGCAGTTGAAACAGCTCCTTTTTTAACGTTTCCGTTTGGAGTTGCATCTTTGATAGAAACTACAATCTTGTCACCAACAGAGGCATACCTTCTTTTGGTACCTCCTAAAACACGGATAGTTAAAACTTCTTTAGCTCCTGTGTTATCTGCTACTTTTAGTCTTGATTCTTGTTGTACCATAATTATTTAGCTCTTTCAATGATTTCAACTAACCTCCAACATTTTGTTTTACTCAAAGGACGAGTTTCACTTATCCTTACAGTATCTCCAATGTTACAGTCGTTCTTTTCGTCGTGTGCGTGATACTTTTTAGTTTTCAACACGAACTTACCGTATAAAGGGTGTTTTACTTTACGTACTTCAGCAACAACAATAGATTTCTCCATTTTGTTAGAAGTAACAACACCAATTCTCTCTTTTCTTAAATTTCTTTTTTCCATCTTTCAGCAGATTACAATTATTGTAACTCTCTTTTTGTAAGCTCAGTAGCTAATCTTGCAATTGTTCTTCTTACAGTTCTAATTTGTAGAGGATTTTCAATTGGTGAGATAGCGTGAGCCAATTTTAGGTTAGCATAAGCTTTCTTAGTCTGGCTAAGTTTTTCTTGCAACTCCGCTGCAGAAAGATTTTTTATTTCTGATTGTTTCATAATATAATTAGATTATGCTTCGAAATCTCTCGCAACAACGAATTTAGTTTTTACTGGAAGTTTTTGTGCTGCAAGACGTAACGCCTCTTTTGCAACTGACAAAGGTACTCCTCCAACTTCAAACATGATTCTTCCGGGTTTAACAACGGCAGCCCAATATTCAACGGCTCCTTTACCTTTACCCATACGTACTTCAAGAGGTTTCTTAGTAATTGGTTTGTCTGGAAATATTTTGATCCATAATTGTCCTTCTCTCTTCATGTAACGAGTAGCTGCAATACGAGCTGCTTCGATTTGACGAGAGGTTAAGAACATTCCATCTTCATGTACAGATTTAATACCAAACATTCCATTAGAAAGTTCATGCCCTCTTTGAGAGTTTCCTTTCATTTTACCTTTCTGTACCTTACGGTATTTTGTTCTTTTAGGCTGTAACATTTTTCTTTAGTTTAAAAATTTACTTTCTTTTACGAGCGTCTGGTTTTCCACCTTTATTAAAGTTAGATTTACCTCTAGAGGCATCTCCACCTTTACCACCTGCACCAGATTGTTTTTTGTCCATTCCAGCAAGCGGAGAAAGATCTCTCTTTCCATAAACTTCCCCTTTCATGATCCATACTTTAATACCCATTCTACCATATGTAGTATGCGCTTCTGCTAAAGCATAATCAATATCGGCTCTGAAAGTTGATAGAGGAATTCTACCTTCTTTGAAACCTTCTGAACGCGCCATCTCTGCTCCATTCAAACGACCAGAAATCAATACTTTGATACCTTCAGCGTTCATACGCATAGAAGCAGCAATAGCCATTTTGATTGCACGTCTGTAAGAAATACGACTTTCGATTTGACGACAGATACTTGTTGCAACTAAATAAGCATCAAGTTCAGGTCTTTTGATTTCAAAGATGTTAATTTGAACCTCTTTGTCAGTAATTTTCTTAAGTTCTTCTTTCAACTTGTCTACCTCTTGTCCACCTTTTCCGATAATGATACCAGGTCTAGCAGTAGTGATAGTAACGGTTACAAGTTTCAAAGTTCTCTCGATGATTACTTTTGATACACTAGCTTTTGATAAACGAGCATGGATGTACTTTCTGATTTTGTGATCTTCGGCTAATTTATCGCCATAATCATTTCCACCATACCAGTTAGAGTCCCATCCTCTGATGATACCAAGTCTATTTCCAATTGGATTTGTCTTTTGTCCCATCTTTATTAATTGCTTTGTGTGTTATTAATAGCTCCTAACACGATTGTTACGTGGTTAGAACGTTTTCTAATTCTGTGTGCACGACCTTGTGGAGCTGGACGAAGTCTTTTCAACATCATTCCACCATCTACTCTGATCTCTTTTACAAATAAGCCTGCTTCAGTAACATTACCTTCACTATTTTTTTGCTCCCAGTTATTGATTGCAGATAATAATAGTTTCTCTAATTTTCTTGAAGCTTCTTTTGAGCTAAATCTTAATATATTAAGTGCTCTTTCCACTTTCTGACCTCTTACCAAGTCCGCAACTAAGCGCATTTTTCTAGGTGAAGTAGGGCAGTTATTCAATTTTGCAAAAGCTAGTGACTTATTAGCCTCTTTTCTTGCGTCTGCTGTTTCTCTTTTACGAACTCCCATTGCTTCTTATTTTTTACCTTTATTTTTTGCTCCAGCGTGACCTCTAAAAGATCTTGTTGGTGAAAATTCTCCTAATTTGTGACCTACCATGTTTTCTGTAACGTAAACTGGTACAAACTGACGACCGTTATGAACTGCGATTGTTTGTCCAACAAAGTCTGGAGTGATCATTGAAGCTCTAGACCATGTCTTAACAACTCCACTACCACCTTTTTCAATGTTTTCTTGAACTTTCTTGTCTAACTTATAATGAACGAAAGGTCCTTTTTTTAATGAACGTGCCATATCTTATTATTTCTTTCTACGTTCTACGATATACTTGTTACTCGGGTTTTTCTTAGAACGAGTTCTATAACCTTTAGCTGGTATTCCATTTCTTGAACGTGGATGTCCACCAGAAGAACGTCCTTCACCACCACCCATTGGGTGATCGACAGGGTTCATTGCAACAGGTCTTGTTCTAGGTCTTCTTCCTAACCATCTTGTTCTACCTGCTTTACCAGATACAACTAATTGATGATCAGAATTAGAAACTGCTCCAATTGTAGCTGAACAGGTTAACAAGATTAATCTTGTTTCTCCTGATGGCATTTTAATTGTTGCATATTTTCCATCTCTTGCCATTAATTGAGCAAATGTACCAGCTGAACGAGCAATAACTGCTCCTTGACCTGGACGTAACTCAATACATGAAATAACAGTTCCTAATGGAATTCTGCTTAATGGCAATGTATTACCAATTTCAGGTTGAGATTCTGGTCCAGAAACTAATTTCTGACCCACTTTCAATCCGTTTTGTGCAATAACATAAGTTTTCTCTCCATCAGCATAAGCTAATAAAGCGATAAACGCAGTACGATTTGGATCGTATTCAATTGATTTAACCGTAGCAGGAATTCCTTCTTTAGTACGTTTAAAATCAATAATACGATATCTCTGCTTGTGACCACCACCCGTATAACGCATGGTCATCTTTCCTTGACTATTTCTACCTCCAGAGTTTTTTATCGGCGCTATCAAAGAGCGTTCCGGCTTATCAGTTGTAATGGCGTCATAACCATTCACAACTCTAAATCGCTGACCTGGGGTAATAGGTTTTAATTTTCTAACTGACATTGTTCTCTATTAGATATTGTTGTAAAAATCAATTGATTCTCCTTCTTTTACTTTAACGAATGCTTTCTTTTCAGCATTTGTTTTTCCACTGATTAAACCACTTTTAGTGTATTTAGTCGTTCTATCCGGTCTTACGTTAATTGTGTTAACACTAACAACAGTTACTCCATAAGTAGCTTCAACAGCTTTCTTAATCTCAACTTTATTTGCTTTTTTGTTAACAAAAAATCCGAAGCGGTTTAAAACTTCACTCTCTTTGGTTACTTTTTCAGTTACTATAGGTCTGATTATAATACTCATTTTCCTATTTATTTGCTTAAATTATCTTCAATTCCTTCCAAAGAACCTTCTAAAAGCACTACATTATTAGCGTTTAAGATGGCGTAAGTACTTAATTCTGAGCTACTTACTACGTTAGAGGCCTTTAAATTGCGTGACGACAAATATACATTTTTATTTGAATCACCCAACACGAATAACGATTTTTTGTTTTCTAAGCCTAACGATTTCAAAACGTTAATGAAATTTTTAGTGCTTGGAGTTTCAAAATTGAAGTCTTCTAAAACGATGATATTTGACTCTTTTGCTTTGATTGAGAAAGCTGATTTTCTAGCTAAACGTTTCAAGTTTTTATTCAATTTGAATGAATAACTTCTTGGTCTAGGTCCGAAAACTGTTCCTCCACCTTTAAACAATGGATTCTTTGCACTACCCGCACGAGCAGTACCAGTTCCTTTTTGTTTTTTAATCTTACGTGTACTTCCCGCAACTTCAGCTCTTTCTTTTGCTTTGTGCGTTCCTTGTCTTTGATTAGCAAGATATTGCTTCACATCAAGGTATACTGCGTGATTATTTGGTTCAATTGCGAATACTGAATCAGAAAGTTGAACTTTTCTTCCAGTATCTTTTCCGTTGAAATCTAATACTTTTACTTCCATTACTTCTGAATGATTACATAAGAGTTGTTATGACCAGGAACACATCCTTTAATAACAAGTAGGTTCTTTTCAGCCACTACTTTTAAAACTCTAAGGTTTTGAACTTTTACATTATCTCCTCCCATTCTTCCAGCCATACGCATTCCTTTGAATACTCTAGATGGATAAGAAGAAGCTCCTACAGAACCTGGCGCTCTTAAACGGTTGTGTTGACCATGAGTAGCTTGTCCAACACCACCAAAACCGTGACGTTTAACAACCCCTTGGAAACCTTTACCTTTAGATACACCTTGTACATCTACAAACTCTCCTTCTTCAAAAATAGTAACATCAATAAGATCTCCTAATTTTTGTTCAGTTGCAAAATTTTGGAATTCAACGACTTTTTTCTTAGCAACAGTTCCCGCTTTTTTAAAGTGACCTACAGCCGCTTTTGTGGAATGTTTCTCGTTTTTGTCATCGAAACCAAGTTGCAACGCTTCGTACCCGTCAACACCTTTGGTTCTGACTTGGGTAACAACACATGGTCCAGCTTCGATTACTGTACAAGGAATATTCTTCCCGTTTTCGTCGAAAATACTAGTCATGCCGATTTTTCTACCAATTAACCCAGACATAAATATTAATTATTAATTATTAAATATAAATATAGAACACACGTTTAAGCGAATCCTATTTTTTAAAAATGAGGTGCAAAAGTATAACTTATTTGCAGATATTCCAAAAAATGTTTTCGCTTAAACGGAATGCTCTTGTATTTCGAAAATACTGGTACCTAAACTTTGATTTCTACTTCAACTCCACTAGGCAATTCTAATTTCATTAAAGCATCAATAGTTTTAGATGAAGATGAATAAATGTCAATTAATCTCTTGTATGACATCACTTCAAATTGTTCTCTCGCTTTTTTGTTAACGTGTGGAGAACGTAATACCGTGAATAATTTTTTGTGAGTTGGCAATGGAATTGGTCCTGTTACAACTGCACCGGTAGTTTTCACCGTTTTTACAATCTTTTCAGCAGACTTGTCTACCAACATGTGATCGTAAGATTTTAGTTTTATTCTGATTTTTTGACTCATTTTCTTAAAGATTAAGCGTTACCTTTTGCTTTTTTGATTACTTCTTCTGAAATATTAGAAGGAGTTTGTTCATAGTGTGAAAATTCCATAGTAGAAGTTGCTCTACCTGATGATAATGTTCTTAATGTAGTTACATATCCGAACATTTCAGATAAAGGAACATTTGCTTTAATAGTTTTAGCACCTGCTCTGTCTCCCATGTCATTTACTTGACCTCTTCTTCTATTTAAATCCCCAACGATATCCCCCATGTTTTCTTCTGGAGTAATCACTTCGATTTTCATAATAGGCTCAAGGATAACTGCACCAGCTGCTTTTGCCACTTCTTTATAACCCATTCTTGCAGCTAATTCAAATGACAATGCATCAGAATCCACTGGGTGATAAGAACCGTCTAATAAAGTTACTTTTAAACTATCTACAGTATAACCAGCTAATGGTCCTGTCTTCATAGCTTCTCTAAAACCTTTTTCAACAGCAGGAATATATTCTTTAGGAACGTTTCCTCCTTTAACTTCATTCACAAATTGTAATCCAACTGGAGCTTTTCCATCAACAACATCTGCAGGCTCTAAACGGAAAACGATATCTCCAAATTTACCACGACCTCCAGATTGTTTTTTGTACACTTCTCTATGTTGAGCTTCTTTTGTAAACGCTTCTTTGTATTCTACTTGAGGCTCACCTTGGTTTACTTCAACTTTGAATTCACGTTTCATACGATCTACAAGAATGTCTAAGTGTAACTCACCCATACCTGAAATAATTGTTTGACCTGAAGCTTCATCAGTCCTAACAGTAAATGTTGGATCTTCCTCTGCTAATTTAGCCAAAGCCATACCCATTTTATCAACGTCAGCTTTAGTTTTAGGCTCAATAGCGATACCAATTACAGGATCAGGAAATTTCATAGACTCAAGGATAATTGGGTGTTTTTCATCACACATAGTATCCCCAGTTTTGATATCTTTAAATCCAACAGCCGCTCCAATATCTCCAGCCTCAATATATTCGATTGGATTTTGTTTGTTAGCGTGCATTTGGTAGATACGAGAAATTCTTTCTTTGTTTCCTGAACGAGTGTTCAAGATATAAGAACCTGCATCCAAACGACCAGAATACGCACGGAAGAAAGCCAAACGACCAACGTAAGGGTCAGTAGCAATCTTAAATGCCAAAGCAGCGAAAGGCTCTTTTACATCTGGACGACGTAATATTTTAGTTTGATCTTCTTCTAATAAATCAGCATCATCAGGGTGAATTCCTTCAATACCTTCTTTATCCAATGGAGATGGTAAGTACTTACAAACTGCATCTAACATGAACTGAACTCCTTTATTTTTAAAAGAAGAACCTGCTATCATAGGAATAATCGCCATATCAATTGTAGCAGCTCTCAAAGCAGTGTTGATTTCATCCTCTGTAATAGAGTTTTCATCTTCCATATACTTATCCAATAGATTTTCATCATAGTCAGCTACCGCTTCAATAAGAATAGATCTATAAGCTTTAACATCATCCACCATATCAGCTGGAATATCAACAATATCAAAAGTAGCTCCTTGTGTAGCATCATGCCAAATTATCGCTTGATTTTTCACTAAGTCAACTACTCCTTTGAAATCATTTTCTTCACCGATTGGCAATGTAATAGCAACTGCGTTAGATTTTAACATATCTCTAACTTGTTGACATACGTTCAAGAAGTTAGAACCTTGACGGTCCATTTTGTTCACGAATCCCATACGTGGCACTCTATATTGATCTGCTAATCTCCAGTTAGTTTCCGATTGTGGCTCAACACCATCAACCGCACTAAATAAGAAAACTAAACCATCAAGCACACGTAATGAACGGTTTACCTCTACGGTAAAGTCAACGTGACCTGGGGTATCAATAATATTAAAATGGTAACCTGTAGTTTCAGGTAAAATTTTACCTTGTTCAGTTGGGAAATTCCATTCACAAGTTGTAGCAGCAGAAGTAATAGTAATACCTCTTTCTTGCTCTTGTGCCATCCAGTCCATTGTTGCAGCACCATCGTGCACCTCACCAATTTTGTGTGATTTCCCTGTATAGAATAAAATACGCTCTGTTGTTGTTGTTTTACCAGCATCAATATGAGCAGCAATACCTATGTTTCTTGTATATTTTAAATCTCTAGCCATTTCTTATGAATTAAAATCTAAAGTGAGAGAAAGCTTTGTTAGCTTCTGCCATTTTGTGAGTATCCATTCTTTTCTTAACAGCCGCTCCTTCTTCTTTAGCCGCAGCTAAACATTCTGAAGCTAATCTTTGAGCCATTGACTTCTCATTTCTTCTTCTTGAATAAAGTATTAACCACTTCATTGCCATAGAAATTTTTCTGTCTGGTCTAATTTGCATAGGAATTTGGAATGTAGCTCCACCAACTCTACGACTACGCACTTCTACGTGAGGCATAACATTAGTTAACGCATCTTTCCAAATTTCTAATGATGATTTTTCTGCATCTTGCTTTTTTGTTTCAATGATATCAATTGCATCATAAAAAACTTTAAAAGCTGTTGATTTCTTACCGTCCCACATTAAGTTGTTCACAAAACGAGTTACCAATTGGTCATTAAACCTTGGATCTGGTAAAAGTGGTC
>JACCDL011044794.1_pt1 | contig 165072 bp, 142 predicted proteins | sample 7441931 | NCBI WGS metagenome assembly JACCDL01 (sample SAMN15323437, study PRJNA562643) | freshwater metagenome | isolation source: river surface water | place: USA:Blue River Watershed | collected 2017-08-16
ACAGAATGAATCAAACGAAATATATTTTTGTTACTGGCGGTGTAACTTCTTCTTTAGGGAAGGGGATTATTGCGGCATCTTTGGCGAAATTATTACAAGCTAGAGGATATAGAACGACCATTCAAAAGTTCGATCCTTATATTAATGTGGACCCAGGAACGCTAAATCCTTATGAACACGGAGAATGTTATGTTACTGATGATGGTGCAGAAACCGATTTGGATTTAGGACATTACGAGCGTTTCTTGAATGTGCCTACTTCTCAAGCGAATAATGTAACCACGGGTAGAATCTATCTTTCGGTGATTGAAAAAGAACGTAGAGGAGAATTTTTAGGAAAAACGGTTCAAGTGGTTCCTCATATTACCAACGAAATTAAAGACAGAATGCAATTGCTTGGTAAATCAGGTGATTATGATATTGTCATTACTGAAATTGGTGGTACTGTGGGTGATATTGAGTCATTACCTTACATCGAATCGGTGCGTCAATTGGTTTGGGAATTGGGAGAAAATAACGGAATTGTAATTCACTTGACTTTGGTGCCTTATTTGGCTGCTGCAGGTGAATTGAAAACAAAACCAACTCAACACTCGGTTAAAACCTTGATGGAAAGCGGAATCAAAGCGGACATCTTGGTGTGTAGAACAGAACACGAGATTTCAGATGAAATCCGCAATAAATTAGCCTTGTTTTGTAATGTAAAAAGAGAGGCGGTTATTCAATCTATTGATGCGTCTACCATATACGAAGTGCCTAATTTAATGCTTGAAGAAGGATTGGATGTTGTGGCTTTGAAAAAATTAGATTTGCCAAAGAAAGCGTCTCCTGATTTGAAAAACTGGAATACGTTTTTGAAGCGATTGAAAAATCCAAAACATACGGTTAATATCGGTTTGGTTGGTAAATATGTAGAAATGCAAGATTGTTACAAATCAATTTTGGAAGCATTTATTCACGCAGGTGCTGCCAATGAAACCAAAGTTAATGTCATTTCACTTCATTCAGAATACATTGATGCCATGAATGTGAATGAAAAACTAGGGGGATTAGATGCTGTTTTAGTGGCGCCTGGTTTTGGTGAAAGAGGTATTGAAGGAAAAATTGAAACGGTACGTTATGTACGTGAAAATAAAATTCCGTTTTTCGGAATTTGTTTGGGAATGCAAATGTCTGTAATCGAATATTCACGAAATGTATTGGGTCTTTCAGATGCCAATTCAACTGAGATGAACGAGAAAACCTCGAATCCAGTAGTGAACTTGATGGAAGAGCAAAAAACGGTTACAGATAAAGGCGGAACCATGCGTTTAGGTGCTTGGAATTGCGATATTAAAACAGGTACTTTGGCACATAAAATTTATGGCACAACTTCAATTTCAGAACGTCACCGTCACCGTTATGAATTCAATAGTACTTATTTAAGCCAATTGGAGCAAGCGGGATTAAAAGCGTCAGGAACGAATCCTCAAACTGGATTAGTTGAAATTGTAGAAATTGAAGATCATCCATTTTTTATTGGTGTACAATACCATCCAGAATACAAAAGTACTGTAGCTAATCCACATCCAATTTTTGTGAATTTTGTGGCCGCTGCCGTTCAAGCAAAGAAAAAATAATAGGACCCGTTTCTATATCATCAACTATTTTAAATTAAAATGGAACAAAAAAAATTAGACATTAATTCGATCGTTGGTTTTGTATTGATTTTCGGAATCTTGATTTGGATTATGTATCAAAATCAACCCGATCCGAAAGTGATTGCGGCTGAGAAAGCACATAAAGAATTGGTTGCCAAAGCAGCTAAAGCTAAAGAGTTGGAACAAAAATCAATCGAAAAGGCGGCAGTGGCAGTTGCTACAACAGGCGACTCAACTCAATTGGCTCAATTGCAAAAAACCTTAGGGAACTTTGCGTATTCTGCAACTTTACCGTCTGCTAAAGGAGATTTTACCACTATCGAAAATGAGGTGGTTAAATTGAAAATTGCTAATAAAGGTGGTTTTATTGTTGAAGCGATTTTAAAACAACACGAAAAATTCAAAAAAGGTTCGGGGCAATTAGTGGAGTTGATTAAAGACAACAACGCCAATTTGAATATTGCTTTGCAAACCTCTGATAACAGAACGTTGAATACTAAAGATTTGTATTTTGAACCTACTCTTTCAAAAGTGGGGCAGGATCAAATTCTTTCGATGAAATTAAAAGCGGGAGCTAACGAATTTTTGGAGTACAAATACATTTTAAAACCTAACGATTACATGATTGGTTTTGATGTTCGTTCTCAAGGTTTGAACAAAGTGTTAAATACAGCCAAGCCATTGGATTTACAATGGAGTATGAAAACCTACAGAAATGAGAAAAGTATTTCTTACGAGAACCGATATACAGAAGTTTATTTTGAGCATCAAGACGGTAAAATTGATTATGTTGGCCAAGGAGAAAACAAAGAAGAAAATGCTGAAAATGCTAGTTTTGTAGCGTTCAAGCAACACTTTTTCTCTACTATTTTATTGACTGATAAACCTTTTGCTTCCTCTAAATTAGTATCCAATGACTTAGTGAAAGACGAAGCTGTTGATACTACTTACACCAAACAATTTACGGCTGAAATTCCTTTAGCGTTTACCAATGGTGAATTGGATTATAAAATGAATTGGTACATGGGACCAACAGATTATAAAACTTTAAACAATTACGACAAGAATTTAGAGAAAATTATTTCTTTAGGATGGGGAATTTTTGGATGGATTAATAAATTCATATTTATTCCATTATTTGGATTCTTGAGTTCTTACATTGCTTATGGAATTGCAATTATTATTTTCACAGTGTTGATCAAAATTGCAATGTCGCCTATTACATTTAAATCATTTTTGTCTCAAGCCAAAATGAAAGTATTGCGTCCTGAAATTGCAGAATTGGGTGAGAAATTCAAAAAAGACCCAATGAAAAAACAACAAGAAACAATGAAGTTGTACAACAAAGCTGGTGTAAATCCGATGGCGGGTTGTATTCCAGCCTTGATTCAATTGCCGTTTATGTATGCGTCATTCCAATTCTTTCCATCGGCTTTTGAATTGAGACAAAAAAGTTTCCTTTGGGCAGATGATTTGTCTTCGTTTGATGAAGTAATCAAATTGCCATTTCACATACCGTTGTATGGAGATCATATTAGTTTGTTCCCAGTACTTGCAGCAATCGCGATTTTCTTTTATATGAAAATGACTTCTGGAGATCAACAAATGGCTGCACCGCAACAAGAAGGAATGCCTGATATGGCTCAAATGATGAAAATCATGATTTATGTATCGCCATTAATGATGTTGTTTTTCTTCAACAGTTATGGAGCCGGATTGAGTTTGTATAACTTTATATCCAACTTGATTACTATAGGAATCATGATTGTGATCAAAAAGTATTTTATCGATAGTGATAAAATTCATGCTCAAATTCAAGAGAATAAATTAAAAGCGCCAAAGAAGCCAAGTAAGTTTCAACAAAAATTGCAAGAGGCAATGGAACAAGCCGAAGCTCAAAAAGCACAGCGCAATAAAAAATAATTTCTTAAAAATCTCGATTCATTTCGGGATTTTTTTTGCAACACTAATTGTTGGTTAATCCTTTTTTTAGTTCAAAATATGAGAAGTATACTAGTGTTTTTAATTTCATTGATTTGTAGTGTATTACATGCTCAAAAGGAGTACAATCAATTGGATGCAAAAGGATTGAAACACGGGCTTTGGAAAGGAGTCTATGAAGAATCGAAACGCCCTCGTTATCAAGGAACTTTTGACCACGGGAAAGAAGTGGGTTTATTTGATTTTTTTGATGATACACAAAAAGGTGATGTAATTGCAACGCGTGAGTTCAACCCAAAAGACAATTCAGCTTATACTATTTTTTACGATCAAAATAAGAACAAAGTGAGTGAAGGAAAAGTAATGAATAAGCTTTTTGAAGGAGAGTGGAAATACTATCATTATGCTTCACCGGCAATAATGACTACTGAAAATTACAAAAAGGGTCAATTAGATGGGCTACGGACCGTTTATTTTCCAAATGGAAAAGTAGCTGAACAAACTTATTTTGTGAACAACCTAAAGCAAGGATCCTATAAGAAATTTACAGAAAATGGAATTGTCCTAGAAGAATCTGTTTTCAAAAATAATGAATACGATGGATTGGCTATTTTTAGAAATGATAGCGGCATGATCGTTTCCAAAGGAGTATTTAGCAAAGGTTTAAAAATAGGTATTTGGGAAGTTTTTGAAAATGGGAAATTGGTTAAAAAATCTAGTTCCGATTTATCTTTAAAATCCAAAAGCCCACAACAGAAATAAAATTTATGCTAGCAAATGTTTTGTAACTTTGCTACCCATTTTAATCCAAATTAAATCGAAATGAAACGTGTAGTAGTTGGTCTTTCAGGAGGTGTTGATTCGAGTGTTGCTGCGTATTTGTTGCAACAGCAAGGCTACGAAGTGATTGGTCTGTTTATGAAAAACTGGCACGATGACTCCGTAACAATTTCGAACGAATGCCCTTGGTTAGAAGATAGTAATGACGCACTTTTAGTAGCTGAAAAATTAGGAATTCCATTTCAAACCGTAGATTTAAGCGAACAATACAAAGAAAAAATCGTGGACTATATGTTCAACGAATACGAAAAAGGACGCACTCCTAATCCGGATGTATTATGTAATCGCGAAATTAAATTTGACGTTTTCATGAAGATTGCCATGAGTCTTGATGCCGATTTTGTGGCAACGGGACATTATTGTCAAAAAAGCGAAATAGAGGTAGATGGAAAAACGATATACCAACTAAAAGCTGGTGCTGATAATAATAAAGACCAGTCTTATTTTTTATGTCAGTTATCGCAAGAGCAATTGGCAAAAGCCTTATTTCCAATTGGAAATTTAACCAAACCTGAAGTACGCGAAATAGCTGCTGAGATGGATTTAATTACAGCTGAGAAGAAAGATTCTCAAGGTTTATGTTTTATTGGTAAAGTACGACTGCCTGAATTTTTACAGCAAAAATTACAACCAAAGGAAGGAATCATTGTTCAAATTGACAAGAACCATCCTGTGTATCAGCATAGCTTACCTGAAGGACTTTCATTGGAAGAGCGTTTGGCTTTTGAAGCCAATAAAATCAACTACACTCCCGAAATGGGGAAAGTGGTAGGCAAACACCAAGGCGCTCATTATTTTACAATTGGACAACGAAAAGGACTGAATGTAGGTGGAACTACTGATCCTCTTTTCATTATATCTACTGACGTTACTACCAATACAATTTACACGGGTTTGACTAGTCAACATCCAGGATTGTTCAGAAAAGCGTTGTTTATTTCGAATGCCGAATTGCATTGGGTTCGTACTGATTTGGCTTTAGCCAATGGCGAATCGATGCAAGTTATGGCTCGTATTCGTTACAGACAACCGTTACAAGAAGCTACCTTATACCAATTTGAATCAGGAATGTATGTAGCCTTTGACGAACTACAATCGGCTATTACCGAAGGACAATTTGTGGCTTGGCATATTGGCGATGAACTAATTGGTTCGGGAGTAATATCCTAATATAATTCTTTGATAACATGAATAGTATTACCTCACTTTTTAAAATCAAATACCCAATTATCCAAGGAGGAATGATTTGGAATAGTGGGTATAAATTAGCTTCAGCTGTAAGTAATGCTGGTGGTTTAGGATTGATAGGAGCTGGCTCTATGTATCCCGAAGTACTCCAAGAACACATTCGTAAATGCCAACAAGCAACTTCCCAACCTTTTGGGGTCAATGTACCCATGCTGTATCCAAATGTTGAAGAAATCCTGAAAATTATCATCGAAGAAGGAGTGAAGATTGTTTTCACTTCAGCTGGAAATCCAAAAACGTGGACCCCTTATTTAAAAGAGAACGGAATTACAGTAGTGCATGTAGTAAGTAGTGCTGCTTTTGCTTTAAAAGCACAAGAAGCAGGAGTAGACGCTGTGGTTGCAGAAGGATTTGAAGCGGGAGGACATAACGGCCGTGAAGAAACGACGACTTTAACTTTGATTCCAATGGTGAAGGAAAAAATTTCAATTCCGTTGATTGCAGCGGGTGGAATTGCAACCGGTAGAGGAATGCTTGCCGCCATGGTTTTAGGTGCTGATGGCGTTCAAATGGGAAGCCGTTTTGTTGCCTCTGAGGAATCGTCAGCACACCATAATTTTAAAAACACTGTGGTTGCTTCCAAAGAAGGTGATACGCAATTGACCTTGAAAGAATTGGCACCAGTTCGTTTAATAAAAAATAAATTTTACCAACAAGTTCAAGAATTATACGCCAAGGGTGCAACCAAAGAAGAGTTAATTCAATTGTTAGGAAGAGCCCGTGCCAAACGCGGTATGTTTGAAGGTGATTTAGAAGAAGGTGAATTAGAAATTGGCCAAATCGCTGGTTTGATTCATGATATTCAGCCTGTGAGCAAAATAATTGAAAGTTTACTTACTGAATTTCAACTGGCACAAAAAGAAAGTGTGCAATGGGGTTTTTAATTTCTTCCATGTCGACGAACTACTCCATTTCAATCGACTTAATGAATTCATCGTACTCGGCATAAAATAATTCTAGCGCAGCCATTTTTTCATTAAAAAAATCAAAAATAGCATCCCAATAATTGCGATTACTGACACTAACATCATTTTTTTCTACCCAAATTCGGCTTATGGTTTTGCCGTTTTCCAAGTAATAATTTTTTTCAAAAACCAAGTCGGATACAAATTCTTCTTCCAAAATTGCTTTAAGCGCTTCTATTTTTTCAAAGTAGGCGATGCGTCTTGCATCATTGCGGGGTTCAATATCAATAAGTACCTGTGCTTTTTTATTGTCTACAAAAAACTTAAAAGAAAAATCTTTGATTTTGGTATCATACAAAAGCCATTTTCTAGGATATTTTTCGGCGAAGGCAATCCAAAACTCGCGCTTTAATCGTTGGGCTTCTTCTTTACTGTACATAGGTTTTTGTTTTAATAGTAGAAAGTTTGTGTACTTATTTTTTCTAAACTACTTTTAGAATCGCTTTGCATTCGCAAAAATAGGCTTTGATTATGGATTTCCAAGAATTTTTACAGTTTGTTCCTAAATTAATTTCGGTTGAGTTACCGGCTCTCAAAGCACATCTTAAAATGGCGCCTTTGGAACGACTGACGCAGTTGCAAAATCAATCGGTTGAAAAATATGATCCGAGAACTGCAGCAGTTTTGATGTTGTGTTATCCCAAAAATGGGGCAACACATTTAGTATTGATTGTGCGCAATTCCTATGAAGGGGTGCATTCTGCCCAGATCGCTTTTCCTGGAGGAAAGTACGAAAATGGCGATATTGATTTTGCGGCTACAGCCATTCGAGAAACGTTTGAAGAAGTTGGAGTTGATCCTCAAAAAGTAGAATTAATTAAACCATTTACTCATGTATACATTCCGCCAAGTAATTTTATTGTATATCCTTATTTGGCCATTTGCCAAGAAGAAATTGACTTCATTCCCGATCCGAAAGAAGTTGCAGGGATAATTGAGTTACCAATTGCCACATTCCTAAGTGATACTATCGTAATTGAAACCGAACTCAAAACTTCTTCTTCTTCCAATTCCATTATGGTACCGGCATTTCAAATTGAGCATCACACGATTTGGGGAGCAACTGCTATGATGTTGAGTGAATTAAAGGACGTGATGATCGAAACTATAAATTCATAGATGTTTACTGATAACTCTTGATTTGTCCCCAAAAATAAATTTTGTAAGTTTGCCACCTAAATTATTTAAATACCTACTCTAATTATGGGATTGTTAAAGAGAAACCCTTTTGGTCATATCCTATTTATAAAAAAGTGGCTCATTCGTATTTTAGGATGTTTAACCCACAGACGTTACAGAGGATTCAATGAATTGCAAATAGAAGGTTCCGAAATTCTTAAGAACCTACCTGATACTAACGTTTTATTTATTTCAAATCATCAAACCTATTTTGCTGATGTTGTGGCTATGTTTCATGTCTTCAATGCGAGTTTAAGTGGTCGTACCGATTCTATTAAAAATGTAGGTTATCTTTGGCAACCCAAAATAAATGTGTATTATGTAGCTGCCAAAGAGACAATGCAAGCTGGATTATTGCCTAGAATATTGGCCTATGTAGGCGCTATATCAGTGGAACGCACTTGGCGTGCTCAAGGTGTTGATGTGACCGAGAAAAGAGAAGTTAACCCTAATGACACTGAGAATATAAAAATTGCTTTAGCAGATGGTTGGGTAATTACTTTTCCACAAGGTACCACCAAGTCTTTTAAACCCGTTAGAAAAGGGACGGCTCATATTATCAAAGATCATCAACCCATTGTAGTTCCAATTGTAATTGATGGTTTTAGACGCTCTTTTGATAAAAAGGGATTACGAATGAAAAAGAAAGGCATTTTGCAGTCTTTCATTATCAAAGAACCGTTAGACATAGATTATGAAAAGGATAGTATTGATGAAATTGTAGAAAAAGTGGAGTATGCCATTGAACAACATCCATCTTTCTTAAAGGTAATTCCAGCCGAAGAGTTGGAAGAACAAGAAAAATTAAATGCATTACGAAAATGGGATATATAAAAAAAAAGAGGCAATTGCCTCTTTTTTTAGGATTCTATTTTTTGAAGTTCTTCGTAGTTAGTTTTTAGTTTCCCTAAAAAGTTACCATATAGTATTTTGTAAAAGCCCCATATAAATAGCATGATAAAAAACATTGCAATTAAAAATGGAATTACCATTGCAGTTCCATGGTTAGGAATATCATCAACTTTGGTATTGGAGTTATTCCATCCATCAATGAATGCAAATGCGCCGATATAGCTGCTTATTAGTATGTTCCAATAAATGTAATAATTCACTATTTTTCGTGTTTTCAAAATGTGTTGGATCAGCAGTGACGCATTGTTTAACACCGAAATGGTTTTGTAATTTTTGAAGAATAAATAAATAAAACCAAGAATGATAAAATAATTTAATTTTTCAGCAATATTCAAATAAGGATGTAGTTCATCGTATTTGGATTGGTAGGGATCTGGGAGTAACAAACCTAACCCATTTAAAATAACAAATTCCAATATACTTACAATTAAAATCCACTTCACTACGGAAGATGATTTTTTATGTAGCATCGCATAAATGTCTTTTTCGCTCAATTGTTCAAAAGAGGCCTCACTCTTTTGCCAATCTTTTTTTAATAAATCCAACTCTTTCATATTCCTTTAGGATTTAATAGTTTTTTTAGTTTTCCTTTAATTCGGTTCATTTTCACTCTTGCATTTACTTCGCTAATACCAAGTGTTTCTGCAATTTCAGTATAATCTTTGTCTTCCAAGTACATAAAAATGAGGGCTTTTTCTATGTCGTTCAATTGATGAACTGCTTGGTATAATAATTTGAGTTGTTCTTCTTCTTCGTAATTGTAATTAACTTCGGGGACGAAATGGTAGTTACCTTCATAGCCCACCGTGTTGATGGATCGCTTGGTCTTTCGATACAGTGTTATCGCGGTATTTAAGGCTACTCTGTACGCCCAGGTCGAGAATTTACTATCACCTCTAAACTTAGGAAAGGCTTTCCACAACTGAATCGTAATTTCTTGAAACAAATCTTTGTGCGCATCCTCATCCTCAGTATACAATCGACAAATTTTGTGGATTATATTCTGATTCTCTTGAAGTTGTTTTACAAAAGACTGCTCTAATTCTGATTTCATACGAGGGTTAGTAGTGGTTTAAGTTGTTTTGTTACAGTTTTATTTTTGCAAAATATTTTTGTGATAGATGTTTTTACAAGGATTTGTTTTTATAATAGTTAACCAATAAGTTGACTAATTTACTATAACCTTCTATTCCGTCTTTTTGTTGGTTCCATTTTAAAAAACTGTCATAAAAAAGATGAAAGCCTTCTTCAATAGGAGTTTCATATGCTTTCCAAAATAGATCACTTTCTTCATAGTTTTTAAGAATACCCGGATGAACAGTTTGAAGTAATTTTTGATACACCATTTTATTTCTGACTTGCCAATTGGCTAGACAATACCGCAAAGCAAAACTGTATCCGGAGTATTTGAAATACAAATCCGGGTTCTTTATCGAAGCCATAAAACCAATGAAATTGCATTCACTTTCGCTGGCATATCCCATTTGGTGAGCCATTTCGTGACAAGATGTAGTGGGTGAGTGGTACATGGGCATTAAATAGTTGACTTGGGCTTCATTCGTAAACGGATTCAAATAGCCACCAAAACCCATATACGTAAGCGGTAAACTGAATAATGATTTTTTGGCACTCAATTCAGAGTAGTTAAAATTCGGAAGTTCTTTAGCAAGGATACCATAACCTTTTATATTCATTTGAAAAACCTGTTCTTGCGAATAGGGAAATGCAATTGCTTTGTTTTTATTCTTAGTAATTTGGAACTGAATGCTATTGGTTTTAGCAATTAATTTTTGCGTAAAAAGCAATAAATCGGCATCCGTATAGTCGCGTTCAATTTTCATTTTTTCAAAAAGAGGTTGTCGGTAATAGTTGAAACCCCAAAGTACATGAAAGGCAAAATAGAAAATAGAGCAAACGCTCAAAATTAATTGAATATTATTTTTCCAATGGGTTTTCCATGTTTTTCTACTTTTCCAGCTCCACCTGATTGTCATTACAATGAATAGAAAATAGAAAATATCGCCAACCGAAAAAGGGATGTGTCTGAATACTATTCGGACTGATTTTGAGATCCAAGGATAACAACCGTTACTGTACCATTTCTCCACTACTTCGGGCATTATAGCCAGAAACGGAATCAAAATGATTTGTATCAAAAGAAAAAAAGAAAGTAAGTACCGACGTTTCACAAAATGTATTTTTGAGATGTAAATATAATCACAATATCCATTCATTTCGTAGCTAAACTTTGTAACTTTGGCCGTTTGATAAATAAAAACGACTACAGTATATGAGCCAGGAAATACGCAATTTAGAACCTAAAGTACTTTGGAATCAATTTGCCAATTTGAATGCGGTACCGCGTCCTTCAAAAAAAGAAGACCGTGTTATTGCTTTTATGAAAGACTTCGGAAACCAATTAGGATTGGAAACTTTTGAAGATACCATTCGCAATGTGATCATCAGAAAACCCGCTACTCCTGGAATGGAAAACAGAAAGCCTGTGGTACTTCAAGGTCACTTGGATATGGTGCATCAAAAAAATGCGGATACCCAATTTGATTTTGATACACAAGGAATTGATATGTATGTAGATGGGGATTGGGTTCGCGCTCGTGGTACTACTTTGGGGGCCGACAACGGACTAGGAGTGGCTGCTATCATGGCCATTTTGGAAAGTAAAGATATTCCGCATCCTGCAATTGAAGCCTTGTTTACAATTGACGAAGAAACAGGAATGACCGGTGCGTTGAATTTGAAAGGGGGTATTTTACAAGGTCAAATCCTTTTGAATTTGGATACCGAAGAAGATGATGAAATTGATATTGGCTGTGCTGGTGGAATAGATGTTACAGCTACTGCTGAATTTGATGAGGAAGATACTCCAGAAGGTTCGGTTGGATATACCATTACAGTTAAAGGTTTGAATGGAGGTCATTCAGGAATGGATATTCATAAAGGATTGGGGAATGCCAACAAAATCATGAATCGCCTGTTGTTTGATGGTTTTGATAATTTTGGATTGCAAATAGCATCCATTCAAGGTGGAAGTTTGAGAAATGCTATTCCACGTGAAAGCGTAGCCAAAGTCATTATTGCCGAGGTGTATGATGAAGCTTTTGTTTTTGACATGCAACAAATCGTGAACGAAATTAAGTCGGAATTAAAAAGTACAGAACCCAATTTAGAAATTGGTTTTGAAAAAATGAAAACGACTCCATCGAAAGTGATGCCTTCTATAGCTCAATTTTATTTTGTACGAGCCATGTATACCGCTCATAACGGTGTGTATCGTATGAGTGCCGATTTTGATAATTTGGTGGAAACTTCTAATAATATTGCGAAAGTAGATTTGGCAAATGGCCAACTTTCAGTACAATGCTTAACGCGTTCTTCGGTAGAATCGGCTAAAATGGATTTGGCAAATGCCTTACGATCGGCTTTCGAATTGATGGGTTGTGAAGTGGAATTTTCAGGATCTTATCCAGGTTGGACACCTAATTCTCAATCGGAAATTCTTGATGTACTGACTTCAATTTATGAAAAGCAAAACAAAGAAAAAGCTAAAGTAGTCGCTTGTCATGCTGGTTTAGAATGCGGAATTTTAGGTGCTAATTATCCAGAGATGGATATGATTTCGTTTGGACCAACTATTCATGGTGCACATTCTCCTGATGAAAGAGCGAGTATTTCTTCGGCTCAGAAATTTTGGAAATTTTTATTGGAGATTTTAGCCACTATTCCAGTGAAATAGTATTTTGATATACAATTAAAAAGCCTCATCTGTTTTCAGATGAGGCTTTTTCTTATGTTTTAATCTCTTTTAGGATTGTTTTTCTTTTCCCTTTTTTCCTCTTTTTTTTCCTTCGCAGTTTTAAGAGGTTCTTTTTTCGCTGTCTTTTTTGCGTCTTGACTTTTTGCCATTTTTGATTCTATTTAATTAAAAAATTAATTTTTATTAAATATACGACATAAACCAAGGCTTAGATGTAAGCAACGATAATTATTTCTTTTTCAAAACTTTATACTCTTCATAACAGCCACTTATCGCATCTAATATTTGTAAGTCATTGGCAGATTGTATGAAAGATTCGGAATAGTTACATCGTTTCAGAATTTCACCGATTTCTTTCGTGTCAATTCCTAATAATGCAGTTACCGTTTCTCTATCGTACTTCGATTCCAATAGTTTACGAACCGTATCATCCTTCTTCATTTCTTTCAGTTTTTTAAGCTCTTTAGGCTTTTTTCCGAAGAAATTATACAACATATCAGCAGGGTTAAAAATAGATCCCATCACGCGTCCAAAGGCATTTGGTGAATATTCTCCGGCTTCATATCCTTGGGTTAAACCCGAAATACTATATCGGAAATTTTCTTTGGTAGGAATTAATTTGGAATCGACTTCTAAATAACCAGTTAAGTTAAATGGTCGAATGATGACTTCTTCCAAAGCAATGGCTTTTTCGGTCAATTGGATACGAGTACTTTTATTTTTGATCCAGTCGTTTGTAACTCTAACACGAAGCGGTTGAAAACCTAAAATGGTAAAGTGTAAGGTGTCGTTGACATGTACATTAATTTCAAAACGACCATTACCATCTGTAGTAGTGCCTCTAACTTTATTGAGGTTGATAATATTAACACTAGTTAGGGGTTGGTTAGTATTGTCATTGACAACAATTCCAGAAACTTTTTGGGAGGGTTCTACTTCTTGAGCACTAAGATGTACTGAAAGTAGTAAAAAAAAGAAAACTACAAAATATTTCATAAACTGGTTTAAGACTTTAAAAGTAATAAATCAGTCGGGAATATTTTGTAGTTTTTCTATAATTATAAGAAAATTAACAAAAGGTGTTAGTCTCTTCTTGGTCTTCTTGGTCTTGGTGAGTCGCCAAAGCTTTCAGAACGTCTTGGTGCTCTTTCAGAAACACCGCCTTCTCTTCCTTCACCTCTTCTTGGAGCCGAACCTCTTTCGCTTCTGAAACCACCTTCTCTTGGAGCTGAATTTCTGTCGCTTCTAAATCCGCCTTCACGTCTTGGTGCAAAACTTCCTTCTCTTCTTGGAGCAGAACTTCTTCCGCCAAATCCACCACCAGAATTTCTACCATTATGGTCACGTCTTCCGCCACCATCATTTTTAGAAATTTCTACGTTGATTCGTCTTCCGTTTAAGTCATATCCATTCAACACTTCCATTACTTTATCAGTATGTTCTGCATCGGTATTAAAGAATGAGAATCCTTCTTTTACGTCCACTTTAAATACGTCATCACGACCTAATTCTAAAGTTTCTTTCAAGAAGTCTTTCAATTGCATCCAATCGAAATCGTCTCTTGATCCAATGTTTACAAAGTAACGAGTAGCGCCACCATTGTTATTTTCTCTTGGAGCTCCGTCTCTTTCTCTTCGGTCTGAACCAGAAGATTGAGAAGAAAGATCTCTGTTTTTCTTGTAATAGTTTATGAAACGGTTGAATTCTACCGATACCATTTTCTTGATTAACTCTTCTTTAGATAATCCTTCTAATACTTCATTGATAGCTGGTAAGTAGTTATCAATTTCGTGATCTACTTCAGTATCTTTGATTTTATTAGCTAAGTGCAACAATTGGATTTCGCAAATTTCAATTCCAGAAGGAATCGTTTTCTCTTGAAATTTTTGTTGAATGATTCTTTCAATTGAAGAAATCTTACGGATTTCACTCTTCGTTACAATAACGATAGAAGTTCCTAATTTACCTGCACGTCCAGTACGACCTGAACGGTGGTTATAGGTTTCGATTTCATCAGGTAATTGATAGTTGACTACATGAGTAATATTATCAACGTCAATTCCACGAGCAGCAACATCAGTTGCAACTAGCATTTGGATTTGGCGACCTCTAAAAGATTTCATTACCCCGTCACGTTGTGCTTGAGATAAATCTCCGTGCAAAGCAGCAGCGCTGTACCCATCTTCAATTAATTTTTCGGCTACGGCTTGAGTATCACGTTTTGTTCTACAAAAAACCACCGAAAAGATGTCTGGATTAGCATCAGCTAAACGTTTCAACGCTTCGTAACGATCACGTGCATTTACTAAATAGTACTCGTGAGAAACTGTAGCTGAACCTGAATTTTTGCTACCCACAGTAACTTCAGCAGGATCGTGCATGAATTTTTTTGCAATACGTGCAACTTCAGCAGGCATTGTTGCAGAGAATAACCAAGTGTTTTTCTCGTCTGGAGTATCGGATAAAATCGATACGATGTCTTCATAAAAGCCCATGTTCAACATCTCATCTGCTTCGTCAAGAATACAGAAATTGATGTTTTTAATGTTGACAAGACCTCTGTTGATCATGTCTTGCATTCTACCTGGAGTAGCCACAATAATTTGTGCTCCACGTTTAATTTCTCGGGCTTGTTCTGTAATGCTTGCACCACCATAAACTGCCACTGTATGTAAACCTTTTACGTATTTTGAGTATTGTTTAATCTCGTTGGTGATTTGTAAGCATAGCTCACGCGTTGGTGATAAAATTAACGCTTGTGTACTTCTGTCTTCAGCATCAATTTTTTGAATAAGTGGAAAACCAAAAGCTGCTGTTTTCCCTGTTCCTGTTTGTGCTAAAGCTACTAAGTCTGTGTTTTGTTCCAATAGTACTGGAATCGCTTTTTCTTGCACTTCTGATGGATTCTCAAATCCTAGATCTTTGATCGCAAGCAGTAGCGACTCATTCAGACCTAATTGTTCAAATTTGTTCATATATTATTTTAAATTGGCTGCAAAGGTAGGTTTTAAAAACGATATAAACTAATTTGTTATTTTTTGATTATCAAGCAGTTATGTTAAATGTGTTTTGAATGAAAAAGCTGATCTGACTTTTTTGTTGTTAAACAAAATTTATTTAGATTAAAAATGCAAATAATTCATCAATTTTTGAACCGCAATACCACGGTGGCTGATTCTTGCTTTTTCTTCTAAAGTCAACTCAGCAAAGGTTTTTTGATAGCCATCAGCTACAAAAATGGGATCGTAACCAAATCCGTTGGTTCCAATACGTTCTTCAATAATTTCTCCGTTAATTATTCCAGTAAATAAATGCTGTTCTCCATTGAGATTCAAACAAATTACAGTTTTGAAATTGGCTTTTTTGTTTTCAATTCCCTTTAAATTGGCTATTAATTTGTCAATATTGTTCTCATCATTTTTAGGTTCGCCAGCATATCGAGCCGAAAAAACGCCAGGTTCGCCATTCAAAGCATCTACTTCCAAACCGGAATCGTCTGCAAAACAATCGTAACCGTATTTTTGAGTGACATAATTAGCTTTTACAATCGCATTGCCTTCAATAGTCGTTGCAGTTTCTGGAATGTCTTCGGCACAACCGATGTCTTCTAAACTTAAGATTTGTATAGAGTCTGGAAGTAACAATTGAATTTCTTTGATTTTATTTTTATTGTTGGAAGCGAAAACGAGTTGCATAGTAGTACTAAATTAGAATTCAAAGATATTGATTTTATAAGTCACAGATACAATTGAAATGCGTATTTCAACGAATGCTCAAGCCCAGATAGCAGTGAAAATCCTTGCTCTAAGCAGTGGCTTGCCACGAATAGAGCAAGATTGTAACGGATAGCTGGAATAGCTTCCTAAAATAAATAGCCAATCAATTCTTTTATAAATTTTAAATAATTATTTTTGCTGATCGAAAAAAAATAAACAATTTCAATATATATCATGGTAAAAGATTTATTCGAAAGAATTCAGACTAATAAAGGACCATTAGGAAAATGGGCTTCACAAGCAGAAGGTTATTTTGTTTTTCCAAAATTGGAAGGCGAATTAGGACCAAGAATGAAATTTCAAGGGAAAGATATTTTGAACTGGAGTTTGAATGATTATTTAGGTCTTGCAAATCATCCTGAAGTTAGAAAAGCCGATGCTGATGCAGCGATTGAATACGGTGCCGCATACCCAATGGGGGCTCGTATGATGAGCGGCCATACTAAATACCACGAGCAATTAGAACAAGAATTGGCGGCTTTTGTCATGAAAGAATCAGCTTATTTATTGAATTTTGGTTACCAAGGAATTATGTCTACTATTGATGCTTTGGTTACTAGAAATGATGTTATTGTGTACGATGTAGATGCACATGCTTGTATTATTGATGGTGTTCGTTTGCACAGTGGAAAACGTTTTACCTACCGTCATAACGACGTGGAGAGTATGGAGAAAAACCTACAACGTGCGACAAAAATTGCTACTGAAACTGGCGGTGGAATTTTGTTCATCACTGAAGGTGTTTTTGGAATGCGTGGCCAACAAGGAAAGTTGAAAGAAGTAGTAGCCATGAAAAAGAAATACAACTTCCGTTTATTAGTAGACGATGCACACGGTTTTGGTACATTGGGAAAAACAGGTGCTGGAGCAGGTGAGGAGCAAGGAGTGCAAGACGAAATTGATGTGTACTTTTCAACTTTTGCTAAATCGATGGCAAACATTGGGGCATTCGTAGCTGCAGATAAAGAAATTATAGATTATTTGAAATACAATTTACGTTCGCAAATGTTTGCCAAAGCGTTGCCAATGATTCAAACTATTGGTTCATTGAAACGTTTGGAATTATTGCGTCAGTCATCTGAAATAAAAGATAAATTGTGGGTTAATGTGAATGCATTACAAAACGGTTTAAAAGAAAAAGGATTTAATATTGGAGATACGAATACCTGTATCACACCAGTATATCTAGAAGGTTCTATTCCAGAAGCGATGGTGATGGTGAACGATTTGAGAGAGAATTACGGAATTTTCTTGTCGATTGTGGTGTATCCAGTTATTCCAAAAGGAATTATTTTATTACGTATGATTCCAACAGCTTCTCATACTTTGGCTGATATTGACGAAACCTTATCAGCGTTTGAAGCGATTCGCGAGAAATTAGTTAACGGAACATACAGACAAATTGCCGAGCAAACCAAAGTAGATTTGGATGCTTAATTTAAAGTATAGTCAAAAAAAAATCCATTCAATTGAATGGATTTTTTTTTGACTACTAGTTATAATTCTTTCCTGAATGTTTTTCTTCTACATACAATTTTGGGATCAAAATTTTTCCAAAGCAAATGAATCGCCTGATTGTCGGCTAATTCAGGAGTTCGGATGCAATTTTGAATTCCTTTTTCGGTAAAAGTGGTGTGGTATTCTTTGAAAATTATCGCGTGAACTCCTTTGTTTTGGTATTCTGGATGAACGCCAATCAAATAAAAAGTAACGTCTTTGCTATGATTTCTAGCATTGAGTAAATGCAAGAATCCGAAAGGGAATAATTTACCTTTTGCTTTTTGCAATGCTTTTGAAAAGCTAGGCATTACGATGGCAAAAGCCACTAAATTACCGTCTTTATCTTCTACAAATTTGATGTATTCCGGATTGATAAAACTGATGTATTTTTTCTTAAAATAATCTTTTTGTACATCTGAAATGGCTACAAATGAGGATAAACTGGCATAGGAAGCGTTAAACAAATCAAACATTTTATCCACATAAGGTAAAACGTCTTTGGTCTTTTTAAAATTGACAGGTCGCAGTTGGTAGCGCCTTTTGATTAACTCTTGTGCTTTGTCAAAAAACTCTAATTTTACATTTTCAAAAGGAAATTTGTTTTCCAAATATTCTTTTTCGGTTACATATCCTAATTGTACAAAATGATCGGCATAATACGGATGATTGTACCAGGTAATCATGGTGCCAATTTCTTCAAAACCTTCGGTCAGAACGCCAACTTTATCCAAATTTGAAAATCCCATCGGACCTTCGACATAGTCTAAGTTGTTTTTATGCCCTAACTCATACACTTTTTCAAGTAAGGCTTTAGTTACTTCCACATCATCAATGACGTCAAACCATCCAAAACGAACTTTCTTTTTTTGTTGGTTATTGACTTCTTCCCAATTGATAATAGCGGCAATTCGGCCTACTATTTCACTGTTGCGATAGGCCAAATAAAAATAGGCTTCGGCGTTTTCGAATGCTGGGTTTTTGCTTTTGTCAAAAGTTTCCAATTCGTCAGCTATAATAGGCGGAACCCAATATTGATTGTCTTTGTATAATGAAAAAGGGAATTTGATATAATCGGTTAATTCCCTTTTGGTAATGGCTTCTTTAATTTGAATCATAGTATAGTTCTAGAAAATCAGGAATCTCTTTTTCTTTTTAATTTTTTCTTTTTTCACATTGATAACATCTTCTTCAATTGGCGTTCTGATTTCCACATAATTTCCATCATACCGCCAAGAAACTCCAATTCCTCCATAAAAAATGGAAGGGGTGTTTTTTAAACTTGCACTTGCTGAAACGTCTAGTTGAAGATCTTCTGTAACTAAATAAGCCGCTCCCGATCGAACAATTTGATCGCTATAAAAATCACTTTTGTAGCCTTGGTTTTCTATAAATCCAGACCAATTTTTATTGATTCCTTTTGTAAGTGTTACCGCATAGCCATAACTTGGAAATTCGGTTCCTATATAATCAGCGATGGTATTAGTAACCAATACCCAGCTTCCATCTCCAAAGTGATTTTGGGTAATCAAAATAACTTTTGGTGAAATACCTGCCTTCGGAGAAAAATGATACGGATTGTTAGCTGAAGTGATATTCGCACCTGCAAAAACAGATACTGCTGGAATAAGTTGCTTCCATTTAAAAGACTTGTCGACTTTCCAGCTGTATACATTTACTTTTTTTTCTTGATTTTTAAAAGGATCAAACAGTAAATATTTCGCTCCTAAAATAGTTTGTTTAAGTGCTTTTTGGTCCATTGTAATCAAACGAGCTTCATACAATTGACTTTGATATTGGATATCGGCAATGAATTCTAATTTTTCCTTAAACATACCATAACGAATCGTTGCGTTTATGCCATAACCATTGGTAACATAGTTTAGTAAATGGTGTTTTTGACTAATGCCATAAGCACCAGTTTCTAATTGGATTACTGATTTGCCTACTGAAAAAGCCGACATTGTTTCGCCAGGTCTATTGGAGTTGATTTGGTCCGTATATTGAGCAAAACCCAATAGTGGAATTAGCAATAAGCCTAATAGAATTGAAGGGTTATTTTTAAACATAGTTGACTTTGTTGGTTTAGATACAAATAACGCTTTTCAAAAGTACTATAATTTATTATTTATTTAAGAGGTATAACTTTAATTTGAGCAATTGATTTATTATTTTTGGGCAAAATATTCTGATTATGCAAGAAGCCTCTTTTTCTAATTTTATAAGAACTGTATTTTACATACTGATGTTCTATTATTTATTTAAATTTTTAGCCCGTTTGTTTTTGCCTATGTTGGTCAAAAAAGCAGTTGAAAAGGCAGGTGAGAGTTTTCAAAAGCAACAGCAATATGCTCAAGATGCAGCTTGGAAAAAAGCGCAAAATAATGATGAGATTATCTACAAAGAAACCGATGCTAAAAACCCTCGAGAAACCAAAAAAGTAGGGGATTATGTGGATTACGAAGAAATAGATTAAATTTGCTTCCGTCCTTATTTTCTATATGCTAACCAAACTATTTCTACATTGAAAAAACTAAATACGTTCTATCCACATTTGCTTGCCATTATTGGTTTTGTTCTTGTTTCCTTGATTTATTTTTATCCTGTTTTGCAGAGAAAACAAATTTTCCAATCGGATATTGCACAGTACACCGGAATGGCAAAAGAACAAATAGATTTTCGCGCAGCAACAAACACGGAACCGTATTGGACCAATTCTGCTTTTGGGGGAATGCCAACCTACCAATTGGGAGCAAAGTATCCACATGATTATGTAGGTGCACTAGATGATGTTTTGCGTTTTTTACCTCGACCAGCCGATTATTTATTTTTATACTTCTTAGGTTTTTATGGATTACTCTTAGTATTAAAAATTGATCCTTTGAAGGCGTTTTTTGGAGCGATTGCTTTTGGTTTCTCCACTTATTTGATCATTATTTTAGGAGTGGGACACAATGCTAAAGCGCATGCTATTGGTTATATGCCCTTAGTTATTGCGGGATTTCTAATGGTTTTTCAAAAAAAATACGTTTGGGGTGGTTTACTCACTCTGTTTGCTACAGCTTTAGAAATTAATGCCAATCACTTTCAAATGACCTATTATTTGTTGATTTTCTTATTGGTGTTGGTGGGTTATTTTGCCTTTCAATTTATCAAAGAAAAAGACTTTAAAGGATTAGGGAATGCTTTTGGAGTATTAGCTATTGCTGGAATTTTTGCTATTGGTGCCAATGCTGCCAATTTATTGGCCACAACCGAGTATACTAAATTCAGTACAAGAGAAAAAAGCGAATTAACATTCAATAGTAATGGTTCTAAATCTACTGAAAATAGTGCGTTATCTCGAGATTATATTACCGAATACAGTTATGGCATTGCTGAAAGTTTTAATCTGGTTGCGCCACGACTTTTTGGAGGATCCAATAATGAAACTTTAGGAACTGATAGTAGCATGTATCAGTTCATGATCAGTCAAGGAGTGCCAGACAGTCAAGCGCAAGATTATGTAAAAGGAATGCCTACTTATTGGGGAGACCAACCGATTGTTGCTGCACCAGCATACATTGGGGCAGTAGTATTCTTTTTGGCTTTCTTAGCTTTGTTTATAGACAATCGTAAAATCAAATACGTTTTCTTTGGAGGAGCTATGATCGCCTTGGTACTATCTTGGGGAAAAAACTTCCCTGTTCTAACCAACTTTTTTATTGATTATATTCCGTTGTATGATAAATTCAGAGCGGTTTCTTCCATACAAGTTCTACTAGAATTGTGTTTTCCGGTATTAGCAGTGATGGGATTGCAGTCTTTTTTTCAATTGGATCAAAACCAACAAAAGAAAGGCTTGCTCCAATCTACATTGTTTGGTCTGGGAGTGCTATTAATATTGTTTTTGTTTAAAGGAACGTTTAGTTTTTCTGCGGCAAGTGATGACTATTTTATTAAAAATTATGGACCTGCTTTTGTTGATGCTTTGAAATCAGATCGAAAAACCATGTATAGCGCTGATTTGTTGCGTTCTGCTTTTTTTATTCTTCTTGTTGCTGGATCTTTATGGTTGTTTATCAAGAATAAATTGGCACAACAAACTACTATTGTCGTTATCGGATTGGTCATGATTTTTGATCTGTTTGTAGTGGATAAAAAATATGTTTCGGAAAAAGATTTTGTGAGTAAAAGAGAAATAGAAGTGCCTTTTCAAGCCACTCCAGTTGATACACAGATTTTGCAGGACAGCAGCAATTATCGCGTATTTGAAATCAATGGTAATTTATCTAGTGCAAGAGCTTCCTTTTTTCATAAATCAATTGGCGGCTATCATGCAGCTAAGCCAAGAAGAATGCAGCAATTATTTGATTACCAAATTGCCAAAAATAATTTAGAACCATTGAACTTCTTGAATGTAAAATATTTGATCCAAACGGATAAAGAAGGTAAAGAGTTTCCGATTGCCAATCCCGATGCTAATGGGAATGCTTGGTTTGTAAGCCAGGTGAAATTAGTTCCAACTGCTGATGAAGAGATGAAAGCATTGGATCAATTAGATTCCAAAAATGTTGCGGTTATTAATTCAAAAGAGTTTACAATAAATAAATCGGCTTTCGCCAAAGACAGTGCAGCTGTAATCACCTTGGATTCGTATCAACCCAATCATTTGAAATACACTTCGATTAATGCGAATGAAGGTTTAGCAGTGTTTTCAGAAATGTATTATAAAAATGGCTGGAATGCCTATATCGACGGAAAGAATGTAGAACATCTTCAAGCTAATTATGTTTTGCGAGCCTTATTAATTCCAGCGGGAAAACATACGGTTGAATTTAAATTTGAACCTCAGGTGGTACAAACTGGAAGTACAATTACTTTGGTAAGTTCTATTGGAATCCTTTTACTATTGATAGGCGGAATTTATTTCGAAAGAAAAAAGACAATCGAAATGCAGCAGAATGGCAAATAATAACACAAAAAAACTTTTAATTATTACGTATTATTGGCCGCCAGCAGGAGGACCAGGAGTACAGCGTTGGTTGAAGTTTGTGAAGTATTTACCTGATTTTGATGTACATCCTATCGTATTCGTACCAAAAAATCCAACCTATCCAATTGTGGATTCGAATTTGGTTTCTGAAGTGTCTGATAAAGCGATTATTTTAAAAACTCCCATTTTTGAGCCCTACCAATTGGCTTCTTTTTTATCCAAAAACAAGACCAAGAAAATTAGTTCGGGAATAATTCCAAATCAAAAAAAGCAATCATTTTTAGAAAAGCTGATGCTTTGGGTACGTGGTAATTTATTTATACCTGATGCACGTGTTTTTTGGGTAAAACCTTCTGTTGCTTATTTGGAAAAGTACATTCGTGAAAACGAAATTGATACTATAATTACATCTGGACCTCCGCATAGTTTGCACTTGATCGGATTGGAATTAAAACAAAAAATGAATCTAAAGTGGCTGGCTGATTTCCGTGACCCTTGGACTACCATTGGATACCATAAATCGTTACGATTATCTCAATATGCAGCCAACAAACACAAACAACTAGAAAGTCAAGTGCTGAATTCTGCAGATACCATTATCGTAACTAGTAAAACCACTAAAGCCGAGTTTCAAGCTTTAACCACTAAACCAATCGAAGTAATTACCAATGGTTTTGATGTTGAAAAAGTAGACAAACAAACCTTGGATGCAAAATTTAGTTTGGCTCATATTGGTTCTTTTCTATCAGAAAGAAATCCTAAAATTTTATGGGAAAGTTTGGTGGAACTTTGTACTGAAATCCCTGATTTTAAATCCCATTTAGAGATCAAATTAATTGGCGCAATAAGTCAAGAAGTTTTGGAGACAATTGAACAATTTGGATTGAATTCGTTTTTAAATAATCTAGGTTATGTATCGCATGCCGAAGCAGTGGCACACCAACGTAAATCACAAGTTTTATTGTTAATTGAAATTAATTCAGAAGAAACAAAAAGTATTTTACCAGGAAAGTTGTTTGAGTATATGGTTTCGGAACGACCAATAGTAGCTATCGGTCCAAAAGATTCAGATTTTGCTGAGATTATTACCAATACTAATACAGGAGTGTTTTTTGAGTATTCAGAAAAAGCTAAATTAAAGCAAACTATTCATGAGTATTACAACCAATTTTTGGAAGCAAAATTGCAATCCCATGCAGTTGGACTTCAGCAGTATTCAAGAAAAAATTTAACCCAACAATTAGTCGAATTACTTCGTCAACAATAATATACCAATTTACTTATGGGAATCGTCTTAAATCAGTCTTTAAAGAATACCATCATCACCTATATTGGTTTTGCGATTGGCGGTATAAGTACGATTTTTTTATTCCCCTCTATTTTAGGAAAAACCTATTACGGTTTGTCAAATTATATTCTGTCTTGTGCCAATGTCATCATGCCCTTGTTTGCAATTGGAATGCAAAATACCTTAGTTAAGTTTTATTCGCAATGCAAAACAGAAAAAGAACAAAATCAATTTTTGTCCTTTTCGGTTTTATTTCCGTTAGTATTAACGATTCCGCTTTTGCTTTTAGGATTATTTTTTTATGATGAGATTAGTTTGTTTGTAACCAAGAAAAATCCAATCGTAAAGGAGTTTATTTATTTAATCCCATTTATTGGATTGTGTATGGCTTATTTTGAGATATTTTACGCTTGGGCCAGGGTGCATATGCATTCGGTTTTTGGAAATTTTATCAAAGAAGTGGGATTGCGATTGTTTTCATTGGTTGCTTTGGTAGGAATGTATTTGGGATGGATTACGGCAATAGAGTTCATCTACTTAACGGCAGGAATCTATTTCGTTGCATTATTAATCACGATGTTGTATGCTTTTCGAGTGAAAAAACCTGATTTTCAACTTTCGATACCCCATAACGTTAAAGGTATTTTAGAGTATACTTTTTATATTATTTTATCCGGTAGTGTAGCCAATCTACTTTTGGATGGCGATAAAATTATGTTGAACCAATATATGGACATTGGCAATATTGCATTTTATTCTGTGGCGACCTACATTGCCTTAGTAATTTCAGTGCCAAGTCGGGCGATGCATCAAATTGTATATCCAATTACGGCCAGGTTGATGCATGAAAACAAGCACGATGAATTGAATGATTTGTACAAAAAGACCTCAGTCAATTTGCAAATAGTAGGCGGCTTTGTTATGTTGTGCATTTTTGTCAATATTGATCAATTATACGAAATGCTGCCCAAGGATTATGCAGGTGGAATTTGGATTGTTTTCATTATTGGTTTATCCAAATATTTTGACTTAATCCTAGGGAATAATAATGCGATTATTTTTAATTCAAAATATTACCGAATGGTATTGTTTCTGGGATTGATGCTTGTGTTTTTTACGATTGTATTGAATATGATATTTATTCCTTTATACGGGATTACGGGATCAGCTATAGCCACCTTACTGTCAATAACGATTTATAGCGTCGCTAAATTAATGTTTGTGGTAAAACGAATGCATTTGTACCCGTTTACAATCCAAACGGTGTATTCGATTATAATTACAGCTATTTTATTTGTGTTGTTTTATTTTTGGAAATTTCCTTTCCATCCAATACTAGGAATTGTATTAAAATCCATTCTAGTAACCATTCTCTACGTATATATTAATTATCGATTTTCAATTTCAAAGGAGATCAATCAAGTACTACATTCGTTAATTAAAAAATTGAAATTCTAATTGGTATAATATCACTAAATCTTGGTATTGTATAGTAGATTGGATGGGATTATTTTTGTTTGTAGTAAGAGTAGAATCCCATTTTATGAATGACAATCAGTATAGTTCGGATAAGAGTTTACAAGATTTTTATAAACGAGTAAGTTCGAAAATTAGCACCGGATTTATAGTTAAAGAGAGAAATGATAAATTACCTTTTGCGATTTTATCTAGAGAAGCTAGGAGAATTAATCACAGCTTTAACTTTGTATTGTTTTGTTTGACCTTGGGATTATGGTCAATAGGTTGGCTGTATCTAACCTTTGTTTATGGCAAAGAAAAGCGAATTCTTATTGCCATAGATGAAGATGGTAAAACCTTTGTGGATTCCTGTTACTAATTTCGATTTATAGTTTTTCTTTCAAATAACTAGCCGTAATCGATTTTTTCATTTTTACCAAATCTTCAGGAGTTCCAGCACCTAATAATTGTCCTCCATTTTCTCCTCCTTCTGGGCCTAAATCAATAATCCAATCGGCACATTTAATAAGATCCAAATTGTGTTCGATCACAATAATGGAATGTCCTTTCTCGATTAACGCGTCGAATGAAGCTAGTAACTTCTTTATATCGTGAAAATGCAATCCAGTTGTAGGTTCGTCAAATACAAAAAGTGCTTTGTCTTTGGTAGCACCTTTTACTAAGAAAGATGCTAACTTGATACGTTGTGCTTCTCCGCCAGAAAGAGTAGATGAAGATTGTCCTAGTTGTACATAACCCAAACCAACATCTTGAAGAGGTTGTAGCTTTTGAGTGATTTTGGTTTGTTTATGCGTGGTAAAAAAGGCTATAGCATCATCAATAGTCATTGTTAGAATATCATTGATATTTTTGCCCTCAAAAGCAACTTCTAATACTTCTTTCTTAAAACGTTTACCGTTACAGGTTTCGCAATGCAATTGTACATCGGCCATGAAAACCATTTCAACATTGATGGTTCCTTCACCTTTACAGCTTTCGCAGCGACCGCCATCTACGTTGAAAGAAAAATGTTTGGCTTGATAGCCTCTTACTTTTGAAAGCTTTTCTTTGGCATACAAATCCCTAATATCATCATAGGCCTTGATGTAAGTAACTGGATTCGAACGTGAGCTTCTTCCAATAGGATTTTGGTCCACATATTCAATATGTTTAATATGCGAAAACGAACCCGTTATCTCGCTAAATTGGCCTGCTTTTTCGCCAGCATTATCGAGTTTCTTTTGCATGGCTGGAAATAAGATTTTTTTGACCAAAGTACTTTTTCCACTTCCAGAAACACCAGTAATTACTGTAAGAACGTCTAATGGAAAATTAACATCAATGTTTTGCAAGTTGTTTTCTCTTGCTCCTTTGATTTCAATTTGATTTTTGAATGGTCTTCGTCTTTTTGGAACAGCAATTTCCAATTTGCCATTCAAATATAGAGATGTTAAAGAATCCGATTGCAGGATTTCGTCATAGGTTCCCTGTGCTACTAAATTACCACCATGAGTTCCAGCTTCTGGACCAATGTCGATAATCATATCGGCAGCTTTCATAATATCTTCATCATGCTCGACCACAATTACTGTATTGCCCAAATCTCGTAAAGACAACAATACTTTAATCAAGCGTTCAGTATCTTTTGGATGCAATCCTATACTCGGTTCGTCTAGAATATACATCGAGCCTACTAAACTACTTCCTAATGAAGTCGCTAAGTTGATACGCTGTGACTCACCGCCAGAAAGTGTAGCCGAATTTCGATTTAAGGTCAGGTAATCCAAACCTACTTCGGTTAAAAAAGACAAGCGATTGTTGATTTCGATTAGCAAGCGTTTAGCAATTTGCTTTTCGTATTCGTTTAGTTCGATATTTTTGAAGAAATCTACTAAATGACGAATCGGTAAATCCACCAAATCGGAAACTGTTTTACCGTTTATTTTTACAAAAGAGGCTTCAATGCGTAGTCGTTTTCCTTTACATGTGTTGCACTTGGTTTTTCCACGATAACGGGACAACATCACGCGGTTTTGAATCTTGTAGTTTTTCTCCTCTAATTCTTTAAAAAAGTCGTTTAGCCCTTGAAAATATTGATTTCCTGCCCAAACTAATTCTTTTTGCGCTTCGGTCAATTCGAAAAAAGGTTTGTGAATTGGGAAGTCAAATTTGTAGGCATTTTTAACCAATTCATCTCTGTACCAGCTCATGCTTTCTCCTCGCCAAGGGAAGATGGCATTTTCAAAAATGGATAAACTGGTGTTTGGGATGACTAATTCGGTATCAATACCAATAATATTGCCATAGCCTTCGCAAACTGGACAAGCACCATACGGATTGTTAAAGCTAAATAAGTGTACATTAGGTTCTAAAAAAGAAATACCGTCCAATTCAAAATTATTCGAATAGGAGAATCGTTTATCGGAATTTAATTCTTGCAAAAAGCAAATCCCTTTTCCTTCAAAGAAAGTAGTTTGAACAGCATCGGCTAATCGGTTGTAAAACTCTTCTTCGTCTTTGACAACAATTCGATCTACAATTAGAAAAATTTCTTTTTTGCCTAAATTTTTCGGTAAATCGTCCAAACGAACCATTTCGCCATCAACCCATATTCGAGCAAAACCTTGTTGTAACAATACGTTGAGTTTGTCTTCAAGTTTTCGACCTTTTTCTAAATGAATAGGAGCAAGGAGCAACCATTTGCTATCTAATTCTAATTTTTTCACCTCTGCAACGACATCGGTAACGGTATTTTTTTTGACTTCTTGTCCTGAAACAGGTGAAAAAGTTCGCCCAACTCGGGCATATAATAATTTGATATAATCGTAAATTTCTGTAGAAGTTCCAACTGTGGAACGGGCATTGGTCGTATTTACCTTTTGTTCAATCGCAATCGCAGGTGCAATTCCTTTGATGTATTCTACTTTAGGTTTATCTAGACGACCTAAGAATTGGCGTGCATAAGAGGATAAACTTTCTACATAGCGACGTTGTCCTTCGGCATACAAAGTATCAAAGGCTAAACTTGACTTACCTGATCCGGAAAGCCCTGTAATTACTACCAGTTTGTTCCTTGGAATAGCGACATCTACATTTTTTAAATTATGTACTTGAGCGCCTTTTATGATGATGTTTTTCTTAGGATCTAATGAAGCAATGTCGGTTGGCATATGACTTTTTAATTTTCACAAAAGTAAGCATTTTCCATCTGAGATTGACAACAACGCAACCACCAAATTTACATTCTAATTCTATTTATCTATCGGAAACTAATACCTTTTTTAGGGATTAAATGGACTGTTTATTAAATTATCACTTTATTCTTTGGTTAATCCAATAAAAATAAATTAAATTTGAAATTCAAATCATCAAAAACAGAAGCCTATATAACATTTTTACTTTTTAGAACATTTTTTATAATTACAAACCCTCTAAAAAGTATTTTATGGCTACCACTCCTATTGATGACGCTACATTAGTACATGATTATATTGCTGGCAACGAAGCTGCATTAGCAACACTTATCAAAAGACACCAATCTAAAATTTTCGGTTTTATCTATTCCAAGTTAGGCGATAGAGATTTGGCAAACGATATATTTCAAGATACGTTTATTAAAGTGATTCGAACTTTGAAATCCAATGCGTATAATGAAGAAGGAAAATTTCTTCCTTGGGTAATGCGAATAGCACATAACCTGATCGTAGACCATTATCGCAGCAACAAAAAAATGCCTTTGTATAGAGAGACAGAAGAGTTTTCTATTTTTTCTATTATGACTGACGATACAATGACAATTGAAAATCAACTAATTTCAGATCAGGTAGCAAAAGATTTACGCCAATTAGTTGATGAACTCCCAGCGGATCAAAAAGAAGTTTTGATGATGCGCTTGTATCAAGAGATGAGTTTTAAAGAAATATCGGAGGCTACTGGAGTTAGTATCAATACGGCTTTAGGTCGCATGCGTTATGCATTGCTTAATTTGAGAAAAGTGATTGATAAACATCAAATTACTTTAATTAATTAAACAATAATGTGTGGTTTTTGTCGTTCTAAAATAAACTGTAAAAGTAAACTATGGCAAAAATCTACTCTAAAAAATCATTTATTGCTCCAAAAATGAAACCAAAGAAAGAAGTTGTTTCTTTCTTGTTGGATTATTCAAAGGCGTTGAAAGTAGTCAAATCGGAGCGCACTACTTTTGAATTTATCGCTAATTAATATAAAGCAGACTCATTTTAATCCAAAAGAGTCTGCTTTATACTTTAAAAATCAAATTGGATTCCTTGAGCTAACGGAATTTCAGTGCTATAATTAATGCTGTTAGTTTGGCGTCTCATATATGCTTTCCAAGCATCTGAACCCGATTCTCTTCCACCACCAGTTTCTTTTTCACCTCCAAATGCACCACCAATTTCGGCTCCACTAGTCCCAATATTTACATTGGCAATACCACAATCAGAACCTTCAGCAGATAAGAATTGTTCTGCTTCTCGCATGTTTAAAGTCATAATAGATGATGATAACCCTTGTGGAACATCATTTTGAATAGCAATTGCTTCCTCTAAATTTGAATACTTGATCACGTACAATAAAGGAGCAAAAACTTCCTCTTTTAAATACTCAAATGTTTTATCCACCTCAACGATACTTGGGCTAACATAACAACCCGATTCATATTCTGCTCCTTGAAGTTGTTTTCCTTTGATAATAAAACTAGCATTTTCCTTTTCGCATTTTGAAAGTGCATTGAGATACATTTGTACCGCATGCTGATCAATTAAAGGTCCAATATGATTTTTAGAATCTAAAGGGGAACCTATATTAAGCTGTTGGTATGCTACCACTAATTTCTCCAAAAATGCGGTATATATACTTTCATGAATAATAAGTCTTCTTGTTGTAGTACATCGTTGTCCTGCTGTTCCAATGGCTCCAAAAACAGCTGCTCTAACCGCAAGTGACAAATCAGCATTTTCTGTAATTATTATTGCATTGTTCCCGCCTAATTCTAAAAGACATTTTCCTAATCGATTCCCAACTGCTACTGCTACTTTTTTACCCATTGCAGTAGAACCGGTTGCCGAAATTAAGGAAACACGTGTGTCTTTTGTCATGATTTCGCCCAAAGTACCATCACCCATAATTAAATTGGAGATGCCTTCCGGTAAATTATTTTCCTTGAAAACTTTGGCAACAATTTTTTGGCAAGCAATGGCGCACAATGGTGTTTTTTCGGATGGTTTCCAAATGCATACATTTCCACATACCCAGGCTAAAGCCGTGTTCCAGCTCCAAACAGCAACTGGAAAATTAAATGCAGATATGATCCCAACGATTCCTAAAGGATGGTATTGTTCATACATTCGGTGTTGTGGTCTTTCAGAATGCATAGTTAATCCATACAATTGTCTTGAAACCCCAACTGCAAAATCACAGATGTCAATCATTTCTTGAACTTCACCCAACCCTTCCTGCAAACTTTTCCCCATTTCATAGGCAACTAATTGGCCTAATTCGGCTTTTTTATTTCGTAATTCATTACCAATTTGTCTTACGATTTCACCTCTTTTTGGTGCAGGAACCTTTCTCCATAGTAATTGTGCATCTAGTGCTTTTTCAACAACTTTTTGATAATCTGACGAAGAGGTAAAGGCAACATCAGCAATTTTTTTTCCATCAACAGGAGAAAATGAAGTGATGCTATTTTCAAAATTACCGAAAGCATTTGTACCAGTATAAGTACCTAATTCTTTCTCGCTTAATCCTAAATTTTGTATGAAATTATTTTCCATTTTTTTATTTTTTTGTTGTTTGTGAAGTAAAAGTGCTTTCGAATATTTTATCTGCATTTTTAGCTTCAAACCCATCTCTACGGTGTTCACTTCGAATTGCTTCTTTGGGCAAATGACGGAATTCAGGTAGTACTTTTCTTTCTGCAAATTCGACATAGGATCCTGAAATAAGCATTTTCTCATTGTTTGAGAAAGTGGCTTCAATCATTTGTGCTACAGTCGAACTTTGCCATAGTAACCCATCAGGACTTTTTTTAATTTTTCCACCAGAATCATTCAATTGGATTCCGTTTTTTTCAAGCCAAATATTGAAAGATTCTAAATCATTGCATTTTGCCAATTCATGGACACTGATAGTAAAATGATTTAAATAATACCGATTGTAAATCGTCCATGCAGCATATTCGCTTTCTTTTAAAAGAGTTGTATAATCTGCCAAAGTTGGTAAAGACCATAATGCTTTATGTAGAAAATGATCTACTGCTTTTGGGTCGTTTAAATCTAAAGTATCTACAGGATCGGCCGTAACCTCATTTGTATATTTTAATATTATTTCTTGTGTTGCAGGTGACAAATCATCCACTCGCAATTCACTAATAAATATTCTTGGGTATTCCGGTTTTGGAGGGTTGTACCAATAGGCATTTAATTTTTTTTCTTCAAAATAGAGGTACTCTTTTTTCTCGTAACCATAATGAAGAAATATTTTTTCCATAGAGGCAATTCCTAGGTTGGCTACCCCCATAGTTCTAAAAGCTATATGATCATTATGAAATGCAGATTCACTATTTAAAATCCCCTCTTTTAAAAGTCCATTTACAATTTTATCCACATCAGGTACGCGTTCTTTATAACGAGAGATTAATCCTTCTAAGACATAGTCAAGATTTTTATATTGGGTTTCCATGAATTGTATTATTTAAAATAATAGTTTAAAAATGGGCTTTTCACATAATCCTCGTAAGGAATATCTTCTTGCATTACATAACCAGATTGTTCAATTTTTCCTTGTGAATGTAAATCAATTACGGCGCAAACAGATCCGGCTGTTGTTAATTGGATTCCTGTAAAATGTTTGTTTCCTACCATTTGATTTGGAATAGTATGTGAAACCGTTTTTTGTTCTAGTTTCCCATTAATTAAACCAGTTACACTGATGTAAATAATTATTACATCTTCAGATGTTGTGGCAATGTTATTATTGAATATTGTCGTTAATAATGGCCTGTCATTTTTAAATCCAAGATCGTCAAATAAGAATTTCATTAAGTCGCGATGTCCTTTGTAACGAATGGTTTTATAATCTAAGTTTTCTACTTTACCATTTAATTTCTCTGCTAATCCACCAATTCCTCCGGAAGTATTAAACGCTTCATATTCAATACCTTCTAAACAAAAATGTTCTAATCCTTCTAGCGGTAGCACCTTTGTAAACGTGCCATTTACTATGGCATCACAAGGATGAGAGTATTCGTTTAAGAGTCCGTCAGTACTCCAAGATAGATTGTATTTCAACATATTGTTTGGACTAAGTGTCAAAGCACCAACTCGCAACTTTACATCTTTTAATTCGTCAAAATAATTACACAAATGATTGGCACTTATACTAACAAATCCTGGAGCGAGTCCACATTGTGGAATAAATGTGCTTTTTGATTTTTTAGCTATTTCTTTAATATAATTGGCAGACTTCACATCTTCTGACAGATCAAAATAATGCATATCTTTTTTGGCTACCGCATCAATAATTCCAATGTTTAAATGGTAAGGGCAGGCATTCAGTACATATTCGTACCCGTTTGCTAAAACGGCATCGATTGTATTTGCATCTGAAATATTCTTTGTCAAAACAACAATTCCCGCTTTTTCAAGCTCAGTATGATGATCCTGTCGATGATTATCTACAATGGTGACTTGAAATTTTGAACTTTCTTGCAACATAAATGCTGCTGTCGATCCTATTTTACCGCTTCCTAAAATAATTATTTTTTTCATAGTATAAAATTTAACAAAAATTGATTGATGTGTTACAAATATAACAAAATATCAATTTGAATTTATTTTTCATAACAAATAAAAAAAATTATTAAAATTCATTTTTTGAATTGGATAAAAAGTAGTTCGGTCTTTATATTGTTAGAGTACTTTGTTAAGTACCGATTTTCTTCCTATAGTTTTGGTAATAATGTCTTTGTCTAAATTCCAACCTCGCGCTGGCGAATATTCTCTTCCGTACCAAATGATTTGCAAATGCAGTTCGTTCCATAATTCCTCGGGGAAAATACGTTTGGCATCTTTTTCAGTTTGCACTACATTTTTTCCATTGGTTAAATTCCAACGATACATTAATCGATGGATATGAGTATCTACCGGAAAAGCGGGCACGCCAAATGCTTGAGACATGACTACACTAGCAGTTTTATGTCCTACAGCTGGCAATTCTTCCAAAGCCTCAAAACTTTGAGGCACTTGACCATTGTGTTTTTCGATAAGAATTTGCGATAAGCCGTAAATCCCTTTTGATTTCATAGGAGATAAACCGCAGGGACGAATAATTGCTTTTATTTCTTCAACAGATAATTTGACCATGTCATAGGGATTATCTGCTTTGGCAAATAGGAGAGGGGTGATTTGATTGACTCGAACATCGGTGCATTGTGCTGAGAGTAATACGGCAATCAATAGAGTGTAGGGATCTTTGTGATCTAATGGAATCGGAATTGTAGGATACAATTCTTTTAACGTATTTATAACAAATGTTACCCGTTCCTGTTTGTTCATTTTTGTACTTTTATTCCAGTAAAAATAATACAATTCCAATAATTCAATACTAAATAGTATGACAACATTAAAAATAGGGGATCATGCTCCTCAGTTTACAGGCGTGGATCAAGACGGAAAATTGCACCAATTGAATGACTATAAAGGAAAGAAATTAGTTGTTTTCTTTTATCCAAAAGCCAACACCCCTGGTTGTACCGCCGAAGCATGTGATTTGAGAGATAATTTTGAGCGCTTTCAAGCTAATAATTATGCACTTTTAGGAGTTAGTGCCGATCCGCAAAAAGCACAAGCTAAATTCAAAGAAAAATTCGATTTTCCTTTTCCATTATTGGCTGACGAAGATAAATCTGTAATTCAAGCTTTTGGAGTTTGGGGACCAAAGAAGTTTATGGGTAAAGAATACGATGGAATTCATAGAACGACTTTTGTGATTGATGAAAACGGAATTATTTCAGATGTAATTTCAGACGTTAAAACCAAAGCACATGCAGCCCAGATTCTAAAATCATAATTAATAAAAAAAATCCCCAATTAGTTATTGGGGATTTTTTTATCTATTTTTTGGTTACTTATACCTCTTTCAAGAATTTACTTGGTTCATAGCCAAATAAATGGTGTTCTTTAATAATTTCAGCCACACCAGAAGGAAGCATAGGTTCCCATCCTTCTTTACCTTGACTAATCATTTTTAGAACTTCACGAGAGAATACTTCTAATATTTCAGGATTATAATCTTCAATGTCAATAACTTTGCCATTGAATTTAAAGAATTTGTATAATTCTTTCATTCGTGGATGTACTTTTAAGTTTTCAGAAGTTATAATTTCGCCATTCTCTCCTATCATTGGGTATAAGAATACTTTCATGTCGCGATAGAATAACTTACCAAAGGCTTCCAAAATCCCCCCACTTAAATGGCGGTAGTATTTCTCGTCAAAGATATCTACTAAGTTGTTAACTCCCATGGCCAATCCCATGCGGGCTTTGGTATAATTAGCAAAATATTCCACTACTTTGTAGTATTCTTGGAAATTCGAAATCATTACGGTTTGGCCTAATGAACATAGTAATTCAGCACGGTCCATAAAATCTCTTTCGTCAATTTCACCATCTGAACGTAAGTTAGATAAGGTGATTTCAAATACTACGAGTGTGTTTTCTTTTTCAACTTTATTTTCATTGAGGAACATTTTCAACGATTTCTCGTACATGTCCATATTTACCTTGGTTACAGGTCGGAAACTTCCTCTAAAGGCTAATAAATTTTTCTTATATAAAATTGCCGCTGGTAAAATGTTTTTTCCTTCTGGATTGAACATTACGGCATCTGTCATTCCATTTTTAACCAATTGCAAACTCATCAAACGATTGTCTACATCGGCAAAACGAGGTCCAGAGAAGTTAATCGTATCAATTTCTAATTGGTCTTTGTCTAAATGGTCGTACAAATAGCGTAACAATTTTTTAGGATCGTTGTATTTGTAATACGCACCATAAATCAAGTTTACCCCTAATATACCTAGGGTTTCTTGTTGCAATCTCGAATCGGTTTCTTTGAAACGAATGTGAAGTATGATTTCATTGTAAGCCTCGTCTGGTTCAATTTGGAAACTAATTCCAACCCATCCATGTCCTTTGAATTGTTTCGCAAAGTCGATAGTAGCCACTGTATTTGCATAACTAAAAAACATCTTATTCGGATGTTTGTCACGACTCAAACGCTTTTCAATCAAGCTTACTTCGTGCGACAGCATCTTTTTTAATCGGCTTTCAGTAACATAACGGCCATCTTCTTCGATTCCATAAACGGCATCACTAAAATCTTTGTCGTAAGCAGACATTGCTTTCGCAATAGTTCCCGATGAACCACCCGCTCTAAAAAAGTGTCGAACTGTTTCTTGTCCGGCGCCAATTTCAGCAAAAGTTCCGTAAATATTTTCGTTGAGGTTGATACGGAGCGCTTTATCCTTGATAGAAGGAATCTGCTCCATTACTTTATCTCCTTTGAGTTTTATCTTTTTGGTATGCATTTTTTTATTAAAAGGGCTTTAATGTTACAAAGTTAACAAATAAGGGGTTTGTCGAAAGAAATTTAACCATATTTTTGTAAAAAAATAACAACTTCATGCCATTATTATTTGAATCGTATTTTTAGCGCTTTCAAATGTAGAATTACTATTTTTGAATACTCTTTTTTTTGTTATTGACACCTTAAAATGGGTACTACTAATTAATCAAACCAAAAACAAACTTCGCTTTTGAAAGTATATTTTTTAGGTACCGGAACTTCACAAGGTATTCCAATTATTGGGAGCGATCATCCTGTGTGCAAAAGTGCCGATCCAAAAGACAAACGCTTGCGGGTTTCGGCTTTAGTATCTTGGGAAAATCATTCCTTTGTTTTTGACTGCGGTCCAGATTTTAGACAACAAATGTTGGTTTCTAATTGTCAACAACTTGACGGAATTTTATTCACTCACGAACATGCAGATCATACTGCAGGAATAGATGATATTCGCCCGTTTAACTTTCGCCAAGGGCCAATGCCTATTTTCGCTCACCAACGCGTAATAGACAATTTAAAAAGACGCTTTGAGTATGTTTTTGAAACGGTCAATAGATATCCAGGCGCACCATCTGTAAAAACCTTTGAAGTACAAAATAATTCTCCGTTTTCAGTTGGAAATAAAATGGCTGTTCCTATTAATGTCATGCATGGTGATTTGCAGGTTTTCGGCTATCGTATAGACGATTTTGCTTATTTAACGGATGTAAAAACGATTGAAGAATCGGAAATTCAAAAACTAAATGGACTTAAAGTTTTGGTCGTAAATGCTTTACGCGAAGAACCGCATGCTACCCATTTCAATTTGCAAGAAGCCTTAGATTTTATAACTTTGGTACAACCAGAAAAAGCCTATTTAACTCACATAAGTCATCATTTAGGTTTTCATGAGGAAGTACAAAAAAGACTTCCTAAAAATGTCTTTATCGCTTATGATAATTTAGAAATCACTATTTAATATTTACTATGAAACGTTCCTTACTGCTTTATTTAACGATACTTTTTGCATTGACTACTTTGTTTACCTATGTTTTTTTGAATAGCGAATTACAATTTGAACAAAAGCGTTCTGAGAGAAAAATTACCAAATTGCGTGATAGTTTGGCTTTAGTTTCAAATCAATTGGCAGATGCTGATTATTTTTCATTGGCAAAAAATGAAAATGCTCAAAACTATTTTGAGAATGAGAATTCACAAAAGATGATTCAATACGAAAAGTTAATTCCTGTGTTGACGGAAAAATTACTGGATTACAATTCCAATCCAAAAGGGAATCCGTATACCGGCCAAGATCAAATTGGGGCGAATAAATTCATTATCAATAAAGTAAAAATATTGAATCACCGCTGGATCATAGCTGATTTTAGTGATGGCGAAATTTGGGGCGAAGTACTCTTAAAATATTTCGTAAATGAGGATGAAACCATCACTTTTGAAGTTAATCAATCGCTATTGCACCAAAAATAGAACGTTTACGAATGGTCTTGTAGCCAATTCTTAAAGTCAAAAAATACTTGAGGCGAAACTCCATGTCCGATTGGGTATTCTTTGTAAGTATGTGCAATTCCCAATTGCGTTAAAAAAGCGTCCGATTTTCTGGCCCATTCCACTGGAATAACCTGATCTACAGTTCCATGAGAGGCAAAAATACCTAGCTTTAAAAAGTCATTTTTTTCAAAACCTTCACTTAAAATAGGTTCGCTTACATAGCCACTCAATCCGATAATATTTTTTACTCTGTCAGGATGCGAAAGCGCCACGCCGTAACTCAATATAGCTCCTTGGCTGAAACCAATTAAAGTGATGTTATCTTTGTCAATAGGATAATTATCTAGCAATTCGTTTAAAAATGTACCAATCAAATCTCTGGAAATCTTAGCTTGTTCGTGGTCAGAAAATTTATTTTCATCAGCATCAAAATTGATGGCATACCAAGCATAACTTCCGTATTGTAAATCATAAGGAGCACGCGCTGAAATGATATAATAGTCTTCAGGAAGTTCAGAGGCAAAAGAAAATAAATCGGCTTCATTGCTACCGTATCCGTGCAATAAAAGCAGAAGGGGATTAGAATCTTTTTTTATTTTAGGTTCCTTGATAAGGTATTCTAAAGATAAATTCATGATGTTATGATATGTTGGATAACCATTTCTGGAAATAAGTTCCTAAAAGCGGCATAGGTTTGGTTTCGCCTTTAATTGCAGTAAAAATTCCATAACTCCATAAAATAGAGATGAAAATCCACATGGGAAACGAAATCAATAAACTGTCAAAATTACTTATGATTAAGCCTAAAGAGATAAAAGTCAAAGTCAATCCTAATCCTTGACGGATATGAAAAGTAGCAAAAGGATTCTTATTTTCGGCATTCATGGACATGGCAATAAAAACGCCAATTCCTAAAATATAACTAGTGATGGCAGTTGCTTTGCCTGCTTCAATCGTTTCTTTGTTCATGTTTTATTGGTTTAGAATCAATTGGTTTTGATTCATAATTCCGTATACTTTTCCTTTAGTTTCAGTTCCAATGAAGGCTGAATTTTTAGATTTTGAAAGAATGTTTTCGGAAGTAAAAGTGCTTTTTCCTTCAGGATTGAATAGTGTTAAGTTGGCTTTAGCTCCTTCAGCTATGGATGGAATTTCCAAACCAAAGAGTGTTCTTGCTGAAGTTAATTTATCAATTACAGTTGCAACAGGCAATACAGTCAATAACGCTCCAAAAGCACTCTCTAAACCAATTGTTCCATTTTTTGCTGTGTCAAAATCCATTTTCTTGTGCTCAATGTCAATCGGATTGTGATCTGAAGTAATCATATCGATAGTGCCGTTCTTAACGCCTTCGATCAAAGCGAGTCGATCAGCTTCGGTTCGTAATGGCGGGCTTACTTTGTAGCGGGTATCAAATTCTTCTAGTTTTACATCAGTTAAAACCAAGTGATGAACTGAAACACTGCAACTTACATCCAAACCTTTAGCTTTAGCTTCTTGAATTAATACTGCTGATTTTGCGGTGGATATAGTTGGAATATGTAGTTTTCCTCCGGTATATTCAAGGAGAAATAAGTTCCTGGCCACTTGTAATTCTTCTGCTAAATTAGGGATTCCTTTTAGGCCTAATCGTGTCGAAACAACACCTTCATTTGCGACACCATTCCCTTTTATTTTTTCATCTTGGGAGAAAGCGATTACTAAGCCATCAAAATCTTGTGTGTATTGCAAGGCTATTTTTAACAAATTGGCATTTTCCATATTTCGATTGTAATCACCAAAGGCTATAGCTCCAGCGTTTTTCATATCGAATAATTCGGCCATATCTTTTCCTTCACTTCCTTTGGTTAGCGCACCAATAGGGAAGAGTTCGGTTGCTGCTGCTTGCGCTTTGCTTTTTACAAAATGCACTTGCGATTGATTGTCGATTATTGGGAAAGAATTAGGTTGTAAAGCTATTCCGGTGAAACCGCTTTTTGCGGCCACTAGCAATCCATTTTCGATTGTTTCACGGTCTTCAAATCCCGGTTCGCCAAGTGAAACACTGCTATCAAACCAACCTGGCGAAACATGTAGATTGTCCAATTGAATTTCTTGACAATTATCAGGGTTGGCTATTTCATTCTCTATTTTTAAGATACAACCATCAGCAATTAAGATATCTGCAGTCTTATTATGAAACGGGCTTTTGGCGTCGATAATTGTTGCATTTCGGATGATTGTTTTCATGTTTTATTTGACTTTTTATAGGATAAAATAGGATATTTATTGTATTCTAAACCAGTATTTTAAAATATTTTATTGAAAGTAATTGTTTAGATTAAATTTCAATTTTTGTATGATTGAAAAACTTAAATATTTTATTCTATTACTTGGTTGCAAATCAATTAATAATCTTTCTATGATCCTTAATTACTGTGCAAATATAAGAAACCATTTCCATATTCGGCTATCGTTATTTTTGCATTACCCTTCGTTAAAAACGGTTGTAATTGAATTGATCGGATTTGCATTTGAAATACTACCGAGAAGGATTTCATTGATTTAAATATTGTAATCTGGATTTAAATATATCCATTTACAATGTAGTGCTAATCATTATTGTTTATTTTAGCCCTTCAAATGTATTCAAAATGAAAAACAGTATTCTGCTTCTATTCTTGGCTTTTATTTCTTTGGCTCAAGCCCAGACCAATACATTTCCTTTGTTAATTGGCACTTACACTTCTAGTTGTGACAGTAAAGGTATTTATGTATATGATTTTGATGCGAATACTGGTGATTTTGTATTCAAAAATGCAACTGAAAAAGTTATCAATCCAAGTTATTTGAGTCTTTCTAATGACCAAAAAAATATCTACTCGGTGAATGAGAATGGCGCTGAAAGTAATGTTAGTTCATTTGAGTTTGATAAAGCTAGTGGAACATTAACGAATTTGAATCAGCAAAAGTCGAGGGGCTCTGATCCGTGTTATCTTATCAATGATGATCTGAATGTGATTGTGGCTAATTATTCGGGTGGTAATATTGCGGTTTTTGGTAAAAAACCTGACGGTAGTTTAACTGAGGCTAAACAATTGATTCAACATGAAGGTAAAGGATCTCATTCACGTCAAGAAGGTCCTCATGTTCATATGGTGTATTTTTCGCCAGATAAAAAATACGTTTTGAGTAATGATTTAGGTACAGACTCCATTGATATCTACGAATACCATCCTGATGCGGCTATTGAAGTCTTGCAGTGGAAAAGTTCAGTTGCAGTTCAATCAGGGAGTGGACCACGTCATTTGACTTTCAGCAAAGACGGAAAAAAGGTATATGTGTTGCAAGAATTAAATGGCGCTATATCAGTTTTTGATTATGCCAATGGTAAATTGAATAAAATTCAAGAAACTACAATTTTAGCGAAAAATTTTAAAGGTAATTTTACGGGAGCCGATATTCATATTTCCCCTGACGGCAAGTTTCTTTATGCTTCGAATAGAGGCGAAGCAAATACGATTTCTATTTTCAAAATATTCAAAAATGGTCAGTTACAGCCGATATCAGTTGTTTCTTCTTTAGGTAAAGGACCTCGGAATTTTGTCATTGATCCAACCGGTAAGTTTCTTTTAGTTGCCCATCAATATTCCAATGATATTGTTGTTTTTAAAAGGGATTTAGCTTCAGGAGCAATTTCCGATATGGGTAAGCGACTTGAATTGTGTTCTCCGGTATGTTTAGTTTTTGGAAATCAGAAGTAATTGTAATTACTTTTTCTTTTTTTTCTGAGCTCTAGTTTTAAGCATGTTTCGGTTGACAGAACCGTGTGTTTTTTTCTTTGTTTTTGATGGACCGCCCAAGTTGACTTTGGTGTTCTTTTTGGCTTTTTCGTGGTAAGCACCATCACCATCTAATTTCACTTTTTTCATCAAAAATTTCACAGGTTGGCGGTCTTTTTCCGGACCAATCAACTTGATGGAAATTTCAACTTCCTCAGGGAATGGTGTGATTTCTAGTTCTTTGTTCATTAAAACTTCTACCTCCACAAAAGATTCTTCTTCACGAGGGGTAACAAAGCTAATGGAAGTTCCTTCAGCATCAGCACGACCGGTTCGACCAATTCGGTGCATATACAATTCAGGAAGCTCAGGCATTTCAAAGTTGATGACGTGGGTAATATTGGAAATATCCAAACCTCTCGCCATAATATCTGTCGTAATTAAACCACGCAAATTGCCTTCTTGAAACTCTGCCATCGTGCTTAAACGGTAATTTTGAGATTTGTTGGAGTGAATTACGCCAAACTGTCCTTCAAATTCTTCTTCGATGCTTTCAAAAAGTAAATCGGATATTTTTTTATTGTTCACAAAAACCAAAACTCGACTCATGCTTTCGTCAGAAGTCAATAAATGTTTCAATAAATTAACTTTGGTATTGAAATTCGGAACTTGGTAAGTGATTTGTTTTATTTTTTCTAAAGGTGTACCCGAAGCAGATAGTGTTACTTCTTCTGGATAATCAAAAAAGTCATTCAAAACCGCATCCACCTCTTCGGTCATCGTAGCTGAGAACAGTATGTTTTGGCGTTTGGTTTTCATCATCGCCAACAGAGCCGTCAATTGAGTTCTAAATCCTAAATTCAACATTTCGTCAAATTCGTCAATGACTAATTTTTGAGTTTCGTCAAAACGAACTACTGCATCTAAGGCTAAGTCCATTGTTCTTCCAGGAGTTCCGACTAAAATATCCACTCCTTCGTAAACTGCTTTTTTCTGTGTATTGATGTTCACCCCTCCGTAAATTCCGAGCGTGCTAACCGACATGTATTTGGTCAGTTTCTCCACTTCTTCAACTACTTGAACCACTAATTCACGGGTAGGAACCAAAATCACAATTTTAGGTGTGTTGGTATTGGTAAACTTGTATAGTTTTAATAACGGCAATAAATAAGCAAAGGTTTTACCTGTTCCAGTTTGTGCAATTCCCATCATATCTCGTCCTGACATAATCACAGAAAAGGATTTTTCCTGGATTGGAGTAGGCGTAGTAAAGCCCAATTCGTCAATGGCTTTTTGTACGGATTTAGGAAGATTGAATTGCTCAAAAGTGCTCATAAAATGCTATTTTGTGCAAAGGTACATTAAAAAGAGGGAATTTAGGTGTATTATATTGGAGGAGTCCAATTAGAAACCTTCAAACACTCCTAATCCAAATAGTGCAAAATCATATTTCACAGGATCTTGAGGATCTAGAATTCGCAATTGCGTATCCAATTCAGCTACTGCTTTACCATCGTTTTGTTTGCGCAGCAGTAAGCCTAATTTTCGTGCTACATTGCCAGAATGGACATCGAGTGGGCAAGAGAGCGCTGCGGGTGAAATGCTTTTCCATATACCGAGATCGACTCCTTTTGTATCTTGGCGCACCATCCATCTGAGGTACATATTGATGCGTTTGGCCGCCGAATTATTCAGTGGATCTGAAATGTGTTTTTGAGTACGTGTTGCATGCGGAACATCAAAAAAGACTTTCTTGAATTCAGTAATGCTCTTTTGCATAGACAACGATTCTTGATTTTTTGCAAAAACCGCTTCGAGTCCATTATGTTTTTGATAAATGTGTTGCAACCCTTTGATGAAAACTATAAAATCTTGTCCGTTGAAGGTTCTGTGTACATAGGATTCGAGATCTTTTAAATCTTTTTGTTGATGCGAAAGAATAAAGTCATAGGGTGCATTACCCATCATTTCCATCATTCGATGTGCATTTTTGATGATCATCTTGCGGTTGCCCCAAGCGATGGTTGCGGCCAAAAAACCAGCAATTTCGATGTCTTCTTTTTGGGAAAATAAATGCGGAATTTGAACAGGATCGCTATCGATAAAATCTCGGGTGTTGTATTGGATCACCTTTTCGTCCAAAAAAGATTTAAGTTCGTCAGAATTCATATTGGTGGACGCCATTAAGGATTACTGATTTGTCCGTCTACCATGATCAATTTTCGATCCGCCATATTGGCTAATTCTTCGTTGTGAGTGACAATGACAAAGGTTTGTCCAAACTCATCACGCAGTTGAAAAAACAATTGGTGTAAATTCTCTCCTGAAAGTGTGTCTAGGTTTCCGGATGGTTCGTCAGCAAAAATCACATCGGGTTTGTTGATTAATGCCCGTGCCACGGCTACACGTTGTTGTTCTCCGCCAGAAAGCGCATTGGGTTTGTGATCAATACGATGCGAAAGACCTAAATATTCCAATAATCGTTTGGCTTCTTTCTCGGATTCTTGTTTGTTTTTATTGGCAATAAAAGCTGGAATACACACATTTTCTAAAGCCGTAAATTCGGGTAATAATTGGTGAAATTGAAAAATAAAACCCAGATTCAAATTTCTGAATTTGGATAAATTTTTATCATTCATTGTTAAAACATCTTCTCCATTAATGTGTAGCGATGTGTCTTCTTGAATGGAGGGTTTGTCTAAGGTGCCTAATAATTGCAACAAAGTTGTTTTTCCTGCTCCAGAAGCCCCTACAATAGAAACGATTTCTCCTTTTCGAATATGCAAATCCACGCCTTTTAGTACTTCTAATTGGTCGTAAAATTTATGTAGGTTTTTCGCTTGTATCATTAAGAACTAGTTTTTACAAAGAAACAAAGTTTTTTGGTTATCCAAATGAAATTTTGGGTAAAGAATTCGTAGCATAATTATTCTTTGAACAAAAATCCCAATCCTATTTTTCGCAAAATTTTTTTTTCAAACTTCCAGAAAAAGGCAAATTGGCCAAAGAGAAATCCGATGATTAGTAAAAGCACTTGGTACAATGGAAATATCAGAATGAGTCGAATAGGAGTAAACAAAAATCCAAAATCTGCTTTAGTAATTCCTAACCAAAGACAAACAGGCTTCGAAACCATTGCTGAGGCCGAACCTGTTATTGCAAAAACGATAAAAATAATAGTCAGCTGAAAATTGGATTCAACTCCCCATCGCTGTTTTAATTTTTCCATTTGGATTGTCTTAAGCGTTACAAAGTTATCATTTTTGTACAAAGTAAAGCATAAAAAAAAGGATGCCTTTTAGAGACATCCTTCTTATTTTATATTTGAAAAAGATTAACCTAAAATACTAATGATTTGTTGTGCTAATTCCGTTCCAATTCTATCTTGTGCTTCTCCAGTAGCCGCTCCAATATGCGGAGTCAAAGAGATTTTTGGGTGCATAAGGATTTTGATTTCTGGTTTTGGTTCGCTTTCAAAAACGTCTAATCCAGCAAAACCAACTTTTCCACTATCTAAAGCATCGATTAAAGCAATTTCGTCAATTACTCCACCACGAGCACAGTTTACGATACCAACACCGTCTTTCATAATTGCTAATTCAGCTTTTGAAATGATGTATCCGTTTTGAGCCGGTACGTGTAATGAAATGAAATCAGCTTCTTTGAACAATGATTCTAAAGATTGAGAAACAATAGTCGTAGTGATTGATTGTCCGTCAAAGAATTCTACTTTCACATCTACTTTATCAATAAAACTATCCGCTGCAATCACTTTCATTCCTAAACCAAGTGCCATTTTTGCAGTAGCTTGACCAATACGACCAATACCAACGATACCTAAAGTTTTACCTCTTAATTCCGTTCCGTTTGCGTAGGCTTTTTTCAATCCTTCAAAGTTAGCATCACCTTCTAAAGGCATGTTTCTGTTTGAATCGTGTAAGAAACGAACTCCGTTGAATAAGTGACCAAAAACCAGTTCAGCAACTGATTCTGATGAAGAAGCTGGAGTGTTGATTACATTGATTCCTTTGCTTTTAGCATAGTCAACATCAATATTATCCATACCAACACCACCACGACCGATGATTTTGATACCAGGACAAGCATCGATAATATCTTTGCGAACTTTAGTTGCACTTCTTACCAAAATAACGCTTACGTTATTTTCGTTAATAAAGTTAGCTACTTGTTCTTGCGCTACTTTAGTAGTAATCACTTCAAATCCACCTTTTTCTAAAGCTTGAATTCCGCTTTTAGAAATTCCGTCATTTGCTAATACTTTCATTGTGTTTATTTCATTGCGAGGAATAAACTAACTTCATCCTCAAATTGATAAATTATTTATGTTTAAATTGCTTTTTCTAAAGCTTGCATTACGTCAACTAAAACTTGTACACTTTCAATTGGCATTGCATTGTACATAGAGGCTCTGTAACCTCCTACTGAACGGTGTCCTGGCAATCCAGAAATACCCGCTTCTTTCCACATAGTATCAAATATTGGAGCGTGTTCAGGGTTGTTCAATAAGAAAGTAGCATTCATATTAGAACGATCTTCAACAGCTGCCGCACCTTTAAATAATGGGTTTCTGTCAATTTCGTTGTAAAGTAACTCTGCTTTAGCATTGTTGATTTTTTCGATAGCTGCAATTCCACCTAATTTTTTCAACCATTGTAAGGTTAATAACGAAGCGTACACTGGGAAAACAGGCGGAGTATTAAACATACTTTCTGCTTTTATGTGTTTTGCATAATCTAACATACTTGGAATTTCTCTTCCGTTTTTACCTAAGATCTCCTCTTTGATAACTACTAAAGTGGTTCCAGCAGGTCCCATATTTTTTTGAGCCCCAGCATAAATAATGTCAAATTTAGTGAAGTCCAATTGACGTGAAAAAATATCCGAACTCATATCGCAAACTACAGGTACATTGGTAGTCGGCAATTCTTTCATTTGAGTTCCAAAAATAGTATTGTTACTTGTGCAGTGGAAATAATCGGCATCAGCAGGAATTGTATATCCTTTTGGTACGTTGTTGTAATTTTGCTCTTTAGATGACGCCACAACAACAGTTTCTCCAAAATATTTAGCTTCTTTTATTGCAGCTGATGCCCAAGTTCCAGAATCTAAATAGGCAGCTTTACCGTTTTCTTTCATCAAGTTATAAGGAACCATTAAAAACTCTAAACTAGCACCGCCAGCAAGGAAAAGGGCTTGGTATCCTTTGCCTTCTAATCCTAATAATTCAAGAACCAACGCTCTTGCTTCATCCATTACCGCAACGAAATCTTTGCTTCTGTGCGATATTTCTAAAATAGATAAACCGGAATTGTTAAAATCCAAAATGGCTTGAGCTGATTTTTCAAAAACTTCTTGTGGTAAGATACAAGGTCCTGCGCTGTAGTTGTGTTTTTTCATGGTAGTTGTTTGTTCCAAATTTAAAGAATGCAAATTTCGACAATCGATTCTTAAAATCAATTAAAAAAATCGAAATATTTGAACAATTTATTAGTTTATTGTTAACGAAAACGAAATAGTATCCACATGATCCGCATAATCCCATAATTGAGGGCGTTGTGTCTGTCCAAATGGGATGCTATTTTGTACTAAATTATTACTTACAATACATTGAATAGTTTCAGCTTCGCTTTCTAGTCTTTTTTCTATTTCAGTTAAGGAATCATAGTATTCGTAAAATACGCTAGAAATAGGTGAGGCGTGACTGGAGTCTTCTTTTAAAGTTAAAAAACCATTGTCTAATAATTTATAGTTACTCATTAAAAAAACAGCCTTATTGTAATCGTAATTATTGGCATATTTTTCATAATGAATTACGTCTTGGTACTCAAAAATAGCTTCGAAAAAAGCATCAAAAGAATAGCCTTTTGGCACAAAAAGTTTGGAAACATTGCGGCAACCCAATCCAAAATATCTAAAAATATCTTCGCCTAAAGCGATAAGTTGTTCTTTGGTTTCTTGACCGTTTAAAACGGCAACTGAATTTCTGTTTTTTCTAATAATTGAAGGTTTATCTTTGAAATAATATTCAAAATAACGGGCTGTGTTGTTGCTTCCTGTGGCAATAACGGCATCAAAACCCTCTAATTTCCCTTCTATAAAGGTGATTTTGTTGGCCAATTGCGGTTCTACTGTGATAAGGTATTTGGCTAAAAATGGCAATAAGTGCTGATCGTCAGAGGATGTTTTAACCAAGACATTATGTCCTGAAATTAAAACGGAAATAAAGTCGTGAAATCCAACTAACGGAATATTTCCAGCTAAAATCAAGGCTATCGTTTTGGATTCAGATGAAGTAAATTCATAAGATGAAGTCCATTGATCCAAATTTTCTTGTGTTAAGGCTTTTGCCCAAGATTGAATGGAGAAATAGACTTGTTCCGGAGTATACCATCCATTGTGTGATTGGGATAATTGGATTAGTTGTTCAAATTCTTCATAAAACAATTCAGTATGTGGCACACTTAAATCCTTGTTAGAATTGTTTTCTGCGAACTGATTTAAAAAGCGTCCTAATGTAACAAAAACATTTTTTTTTGTTTCTAAGTCCATAATGTTTGTTTATGAATGGTTTTGATTGTAATTTTGCGCAAAAATAAGGATAATTAAGCCGAAAGTCAACAAGACAATTCAAGACTTTAGACTTTCCAATTTTAAGACAAAAAAATATGGCAATTATAATTACAGATGAATGTATCAATTGTGGGGCTTGTGAACCAGAATGTCCAAATACTGCAATTTACGAAGGAGCTGATGACTGGAGATATAAAGATGGTACTAAACTAACGGGTAAAGTAATTTTGCCAGATGGTACTGAGGTAGATTCCGATGCTGCTCAAACACCAATTTCAGATGATGTATATTATATCGTTCCAGGAAAATGTACAGAATGTAAAGGGTTTCACGATGAGCCGCAGTGTGCAGCTGTTTGTCCAGTAGATTGTTGTATTCCAGATGATAATCATGTAGAGTCAGAAGAAACCTTGTTAAACAGACAAGCATTCTTACATAACGAATAGTTTTTTTAAAACCTTTTATAAAAAAAATCCTGAGTACATACTCAGGATTTTTTTTGTTTCTATTAAGTTGAATTAGAATGTAAATCCTAATCTAGCATAGTAATAGGCTCCGCTGAATCCCATTTGAACAGCATCCCAATATCCACCAGCTTCTACCCAGTCATCTTGTTGATCAGGATAGATGTTGAATAAGTTATTAGCACCAATACTTAATTTAGAAGATTTATTTAGTTTAAATCCTAAAGTTAAATCAGTTACAATTTTTGCATTGTAAGTATCCGTTGCTGCTTTGATTTGATCGGCAAAACTACCGTAATCAGCTACGTCTTCATACATTTGGTAGTCTAATAATTCTACTTTGCTAAAACGGGTAAACGCTAAACCTGCATTGAACCATTTTTTATCATAATTAAGATTTAAACCAAATTTATTGGCTGGAGCAGAAGCTAATAAGAACGCTTTTTCTCTTTCTCCAAAGAAAGTTTCTTTGTCTAAAGTTCCGTTTTTCACATCACCAATAGTCATGTGGTTGATGTTTCCAACTAAGGTAGCAGCAAAATTACTGTCTCCAAATTTCTTTTTCCAAGCCAATACTACATCTACACCAGCAGTTTTAGTATCTACTCCATTCGTAAAGAATTGTGCAGCAGAAACACCAAGGTTCAATGCTGAAGCATCAAAGTATCCAGTTAAAACGATACGATCTTTTACATTAATAAAATAACCGTCTACTGTTGCTGTGAAGGCTCCAAAACTTGCAGTTACACCTAATGATCCGTTTACTGCTTTCTCTTCATTCAATTTATTAATTCCAAAAGCCTGAGTTACTGGGCTGTCATTTGAAGATAAAATAACTTCAGTGGCTCCACCTGAACTAAAATTAGTAAAACGTAAGTTGTAATATACTTGAGCTAATGAAGGTGCTCTAAATCCTGTACTTAAAGATCCTCTGAAATTGATATTGTCAGTCGCTTTCAAACGGGCTGCCAATTTACCATTAAGTGTACTTCCAAAATCGCTATAGTTTTCAAAACGAACTGCAGTACTCACTAACAATTTATCAGTTACATCAAATTCGGCATCCGTATATAATGATACGTTGTTACGGTTTTTCTTTACTTCATTTGCAGGACTATATCCTGGAAATCCTTGAGAACCTCCTGGACGCAATTCGCCAGAAATCGGATCAATAGGAGCAGTTTGGGTTGCAGGATTTGTAATTGGTCTTCCAGCAGTATCGTAAGTAGCATAAGAACCTTCTTCTCCAGCAAAAATGCTAAATTGTTCTGTTCTAAATTCTGCTCCAAACGCCAAGTTCATTCCGTTTAAAACCGAATCATAGTTTTTAGAAAAATCTAAGTTGGTAGTGTTTTGACTTAAACTGTGTCCACCGGCATTAAATTCTGTTGGTGAATTTCCAACTAAAGAAGCGTTTAAAGTTCCTTTAATATAATAATGGAAAAGGTTTTTTCCGAACGTATTACTTAAATCCATTTTCCATCCAGAGGCATATTTAGTTCTGATACCAGCTGCGATAGAATTATCTACAATCTCTGAAGTAATTCTTGGTGTGTATCCTCCTGGATAGATAGATTCAACTACTCTTTCTCCATCATTTCTTGTAAAGGCATACGCGTCAGTATCTCTAAAGTTTCTTCCTCCAAAGGCATAGAATTCCGATTTGTCACAAATTGGCACTACTAAGTTTCCAAAAAGGTTCAATCCTTGAATAGCAGCTTCACCAAAACCTTTTCTAAAATCAAATCCTGGACGCAATGTCTTTTCTTTGTTTATGTATTCAGCAGTAAAGTTGGCAATTCCTCCTTTTTTACCTACTGCTACACCATAGTTAGCAGCAACTTTTAAAGATTGTCCGTCAAAATTTCTTTTTTGACCTAGTGTATTTCCAAAACTATTTTCGTCTAAAAAATTATTTTTGATATTGGCAGTTCCTGGATCAAACTCACCTTGAGCGTTTGTATTGTATGCTCCGTAAGTTACTGCTCCAGTTACTTGATCAATATTGTCATTTAATACAATATTGATAACACCTGCAATGGCATCTGAACCATATTGCGCAGCAGCACCGTCTCTTAAGATTTCGATTCTTTTGATGGCTGATGCAGGAATAGCGTTCAAATCGGTTCCAGTGTTTCCACGACCTTTTGTTCCAAATAAATTAATTAAAGACGATTGGTGTCTTCTTTTACCATTAATTAAAACTAAAGTTTGGTCAGGTCCCATACCTCTTAAAGAAGCAGGATCTACGTGATCGGCTCCGTCAGAACCGGATTGTTTGTTGGCATTAAATGAAGGTGCAACATATTGTAATAATTCGTTGATTTCTAATTTACCACTTTGAGTGGTCACGTCTTTAACGTTGATTACGTCAATAGGCACAGCAGAATTCACAACTGTTCGTTTTGTATTTCTAGAACCTACAATTTGAACTTCTTTTAATTCTTGTGCTTCAGAAGTTTTTTTTTCTTGAGCAAAAAGGCAAGTCAAATTGAATAACAATAAAAGTAAACTGTACTTTTTCATAAATAAATTTGGTTTGGTTTTTATTTGGTTTAAATCGGGTGCAATGTACTAATTTTTTAAGAATTAATTAACGTTTTTCGTGTATAGGTGCGAATTTTACAAAGAATGCAAGAATTCGACGTTTTTGTTTAACGAACCTTTTTTTAATTCTATATTTGCACACTTTATTAAAGGAATTGCAAATTTTGGTGGTGATTGGCCACTATTCGAAAATAAAATTATCATGAAAGCAGGAATTGTAGGATTACCAAATGTAGGGAAATCAACGTTGTTTAATTGTTTGTCTAACGCCAAAGCGCAAAGTGCGAACTTTCCATTTTGTACTATTGAGCCAAATATTGGTGTGGTCAATGTACCCGATTCAAGAATGGCTAAGCTAGAAGAATTAGTTAAACCAGAACGTGTGCAAATGGCAACGGTGGATATTGTTGATATTGCCGGATTGGTAAAAGGTGCAAGTAAAGGAGAAGGTTTAGGTAATCAATTCTTAGGAAACATTAGAGAATGTAACGCGATTATACACGTATTGCGTTGTTTTGACAATGATAATATTGTTCACGTTGATGGGAATGTAAACCCAATTCGTGACAAAGAAACTATTGATATCGAATTGCAGTTGAAAGATTTGGAAACCGTTGAAAAGCGTTTGGAAAAAGTAAATCGTGCAGCTAAAACAGGAAATAAAGAAGCGCAAGCGGAGCAATCATTGTTGAATAGAATTCGTGAAGCGTTATTGCAAGCCAAATCAGCAAGAACGGTTGTGCCTGCTAGTCAGGATGAGGAAGAATTAATGGAAAGTTTTCAATTAATTACGAATAAACCGGTGTTGTATGTATGTAATGTAGATGAAAATTCAGCGGTAAACGGAAACAAATACGTGGATCAAGTTCGCGAATTAGTAAAAGACGAAGATGCAGAAGTAATTATTCTTTCTGTTGGCGCTGAAGCTGATATTAATGAATTAGAAAGCTACGAAGAGCGTCAAGTTTTCTTGGAAGATATGGGATTGACAGAGCCAGGTGCTTCTGTTTTGATTCGCGCAGCGTACAAATTATTAAAACAACAAACCTATTTCACTGCAGGTGTAAAAGAAGTACGTGCTTGGACGATTAACATTGGAGCTACTGCGCCACAAGCTGCCGGAGTAATTCATACTGACTTTGAAAAAGGATTTATCCGAGCAGAGGTTATTTCATACGAAGATTTTATCCACTATGGTTCGGAAGCTAAATGCAAAGAAGCAGGTAAATTCAAAGTAGAAGGAAAAGAATACGTTGTGAAAGACGGCGATGTAATGCACTTTAGATTTAATGTGTAATTCATTTAAAATAGTAAACAAAAACAAAAACCGCTAAAGTAATTTAGCGGTTTTTTTATTGCTCCATTTCGTCAATCGTACCTCGTAAGTCGTACTTAGTATTGTCAATATCATTCTTAATAACTTTGACTTGGGGCTCTTTTACATTTTATCAAATTAGCTTACATTAGCACCAAATCGATACTTTTTAAAATGTCCGAACAAAATCAATATAACGAAGATAATATTCGTTCGCTCGACTGGAAGGAACACATCCGTATGCGTCCCGGAATGTACATTGGAAAACTGGGTGACGGTTCTTCGCCAGACGATGGTATTTACATCTTACTCAAGGAAGTACTCGATAACTGCATCGATGAGTTTGTTATGGGTGCCGGAAAAACCATTGAGGTAACGATCAAAGACAAAATGGTCACTGTTCGCGATTACGGTCGTGGAATTCCGTTGGGTAAAGTGGTAGATGTCGTTTCCAAAATGAATACCGGAGGTAAATACGACTCTAAAGCCTTCAAGAAATCTGTTGGTTTGAATGGGGTGGGTACCAAAGCGGTGAATGCCTTATCGAATTATTTCCGAGTGGAATCGGTTCGTGATAACCAACAAAAAGCAGCTGAATTCTCTGCAGGTAATTTGGTATTGGAAGAAGAAGTACAAGAATCAACCAAACGTAAAGGAACGAAAGTAGCCTTTATTGCCGACGAGCAGATTTTTAAAAACTACAAATACCGTAACGAGTATGTGGTAAAAATGTTGAAGAACTATTGTTACCTCAACACCGGATTAACCATTTACTACAACGGCGAAAAATACTATTCGGATAACGGATTAAAAGATTTGTTAGAAGAAACCATTACTGAAGAAGATTCAGTATATCCCATTATTCATTTGATTGGAGAAGATATTGAAATTGCGTTAACGCACAGCAAATCGCAATATTCGGAAGAATACCACTCGTTTGTCAATGGACAAAACACCACTCAAGGAGGAACGCATTTGAATGCCTTTAGAGAAGCAGTGGTAAAAACCATAAGAGATTATTACAACAAAGGTTTTGAAGCTTCAGATATCCGAAAATCAATTGTTTCGGCAGTTTCGATCAAAGTCGAAGAGCCTGTTTTTGAAAGTCAGACTAAAACCAAATTAGGTTCTACAGATATTGGTCCAAATGGGCCAACCGTGCGAACTTTCGTTCATGATTTTATTACGACTAAATTAGATAACTTCTTGCATAAAAATCCTGAAGTTGCCGATTTGTTATTGCGTAAGATTTTGCAAGCCGAAAGAGAGCGTAAAGAATTATCAGGCATTCGAAAATTAGCCAAAGACCGTGCTAAAAAATCGAGTTTACACAATAAAAAACTTCGTGACTGTCGCGTGCATTTGCCCGATATTAAAAACCCACGTTATTTAGAAAGCACCTTGTTTATTACTGAGGGAGATTCGGCTTCAGGTTCCATTACTAAATCTCGAGATGTGAATACACAAGCGGTTTTTAGTTTGCGTGGTAAGCCTTTGAATTCGTATGGCATGACCAAGAAAATTGTGTACGAAAACGAAGAGTTTAATTTATTGCAAGCCGCTTTGGATATTGAAGAATCCATGGAAGATTTGCGTTACAACAATATCGTAATCGCAACCGATGCCGATGTCGATGGAATGCACATTCGTTTGTTGTTGATTACATTTTTCTTGCAATTTTTCCCAGAGTTAATTAAAGACGGTCATTTGTATATTTTGCAAACGCCTTTGTTCCGTGTGCGTAACAAGAAAGAAACCATCTATTGTTATAGCGACGAAGAACGTGTTAACGCCATTGAAAAATTAAAACCAAAACCAGAAATTACCCGATTCAAAGGATTAGGGGAGATTTCGCCAGATGAATTCAAGCACTTTATTGGTGCTGATATTCGCTTGGATCCAGTTATGCTTGATAAAGCGACTTCAATTGAAACGCTATTGGAGTTTTATATGGGTAAAAATACACCGGATCGTCAAACCTTCATCATCAATAATTTGAAGGTGGAATTAGACGTTGTGGAGAAATAATTTAGATACTGAATAATTCAGCATAAATGAAAGACGAAGAAGAAGATAACATCATACCAAACGAAGACGAGAACAACGAATCTTTGGAAGTAACGCCCAACGAAAACGAGGAAGGTTTTGACGACATCGTTGCTTTTGGTGGGAATCATTTTTATGAAAATAATGAAAACCCCGAAGACACGATTACTAAAGTAACCGGAATGTACAAAGACTGGTTTTTGGACTATGCTTCGTATGTAATTTTGGAGCGTGCCGTTCCGGCTATTGAAGACGGATTTAAACCGGTGCAACGTCGTATCATGCACTCTATGAAAGAGTTGGATGACGGACGATACAATAAAGTAGCCAATATTGTCGGACATACCATGCAGTATCATCCACACGGAGATGCGAGTATTGGAGATGCGATGGTTCAAATTGGTCAAAAAGATTTGATCATCGATATGCAAGGAAACTGGGGTAACATTCTCACCGGAGATAGTGCCGCTGCTTCTCGTTACATTGAAGCTCGTATCAGTAAGTTAGGACACGATATTTTATATTCGCCAAAAATTACCCAATGGGGAATGTCTTACGATGGGCGTAGAGCAGAACCTATTAATCTTCCTGTGAAATTTCCGTTGTTGCTTGCCCAAGGTGCAGAGGGAATCGCGGTAGGTCTTTCGACCAAAATTTTACCCCATAATTTCAATGAATTAATTGATTGCTCTATCAAAGTATTGAAGGGCAAATCATTTACCTTATATCCCGATTTTCCAACGGCAGGTATAGCCGATGTCTCTAATTACAATGATGGTTTGCGTGGCGGACGTGTTCGTGTTCGTGCCAAAATTGCTCAATTGGACAAACAAACCTTGGTGATTACTCAAATTCCGTTTTCAACGAATACTTCTACCTTAATTGATAGTATTTTGAAAGCCAATGAAAAAGGGAAAATCAAAATCAAGAAAATTGAAGATAATACGGCTGCCGAGGTTGAAATTTTGATTCACCTTCCGCCAGGAGTTTCGCCAGATAAAATGATAGATGCGCTGTACGCATTTACGGCTTGCGAATCTTCGGTAGCGCCTTTGGGTTGTGTGATTGAAGACAACAAACCTTTGTTTATTGGTGTTTCCGATATGTTGAAAATCTCTACGCATCGCACGGTAGATTTGTTGAAACGAGAATTAGAAATCCAATTAGACGAATTGGAAAATAAATGGCATTTCTCGACTTTGGAGAAAATCTTCATTCGCGAAGAAATGTATATTGATTTCAAATTGTACGGAGACAGAGAATCATTGTACAAATACATGTACGATCGATTTGAGCCGTTCAAAAAATCATTTGTACGTGAAACCAACGATGATGATTTGCAAAAATTAACGCAAATTCCAATGATTCGTATTACGCGTTTCGACTCGGATAAAGCGGATGATGCGATTGCAAAGTTGGAAGTCGAAATGGAAGAAGTAAAACACCATTTGGATAACATTATTGACTTTGCTATTGACTTTTTTCAAAAACTAAAAGACAAATACGGTAAAGGACGTGAACGCCAAACCGAGTTGCGCAGTTTTGATACCATTGAAGCTACTAAAGTGGTGTTGCGTAATACCAAATTATATGTCAACCGAGAAGAAGGTTTCTTAGGAACTGGACTTAAAAAAGATGAATATGTTGCCGATTGTTCCGACATTGACGATGTGATTGTTTTCCTTCGTGATGGAAAAATGATGATCACTAAAGTGGACGAAAAGAAATTCATTGGTAAAGACATTATTCATATTGCGGTCTTTGACAAAAATGACAAACGTACCATTTATAATATGATCTACCGCGACGGTAAAAACGGATCTACCTTCATCAAGCGTTTCAATGTTTCGGGAGTGACTCGTGATAAATTCTATGATTTAACACAAGCCAAACCGGATTCGATGGCTTTGTATTTTTCAGCCAATCCAAATGGAGAAGCTGAGGTAGTTACTATTTTATTGCGTCAGGTGGGTAGCGTTAAAAAATTAAAATGGGATCTTGATTTTTCTGACATCGCTATTAAAGGAAGGGTGTCAAGAGGAAATACGGTTACCAAATATCCTATACGTAAAATTGAGTTGAAGGAGAAAGGAATTTCGACTTTACGTCCAAGAAAAGTATGGTTTGACGATACCGTACAGCGATTGAATGTAGATGGTCGTGGCGAATTATTAGGCGAATTCAAACCCAATGATCGCTTGTTAGTAATCAATCAAACTGGGAAGTTGAAAACGATTATTCCGGAATTGACCACGCATTTTGATGAAGATATGATTGTGTTGGAAAAATGGAATCCAAAGAAACCTATTTCGACGATTTATTATGACGGAGAAAAAGAACGCTATTTTGTTAAACGTTTCTTAGTAGAAAATGAAAACAAAGAAGAACTTTTTATTACGGAGCATGAGAAATCACAATTAGAAATAGTTTCGACTGATTGGCGACCAGTGGCTGAAATTGTTTATACTAAAGTGAAAGGGGTTCAAAAAGAGAATCAAACTATCGACTTGGAACAATTCATTGCTGTAAAAGGAATTAAAGCAATTGGAAATCAATTGACAACTGATAAGTTAAAACAAGTGAATCTGTTAGAATCATTACCTTTTGAAGAGCCAGTAGAAGAGGTAGAAGAAGTGGCTGCTTCAGAAGAAATAGAATTAGAGGACATTCCTACTGATACTGATGATGATGGTCAAATAACGCTAAGTTTAGAATAAAAAAAAGCTCCTGAAAAGGAGCTTTTTTTATGGTTATAAAGAAACTATTTTTTCTTGATTTTCATGTTGATCATCTCTACCACTAAAGAGAACGTAATAGCAAAATACAAATAACCTTTCGGCAGTGGTGTTACGTGACTTCCAAAAATTAAGGCATTGGATAAATGCGCACTCTCAGTTAATAGCATCATCCCAATTAGAATTAAGAATGCCAAACCTAGAATTTGAATCGATGGATGGTTATTTACAAAATTACCTACAGGTACAGCAAATTGCATCATGATAAAAACTGAAATTATTACAGCGGTGATCATAATATAAATGGCTCCTTCAACGCCATTGGTCATACCAACAGCAGTTAAAATACTATCAAAAGAGAAAACCAAATCAATCATTATGATCTGTAAAATCACATTTTGAAACGATTTAGTTGCTGCTTCTTTCATTTCTTTTTCTTCATGTCCTTTTTCGTCTACTTTTTCACGAATTTCATTTGTGCTTTTGTAAATTAAAAACAAACCACCTAGCAATAAAATAATACTTTGACCTGTAATTCCGGCAGAAAACCAACTTAAGTCGATATGAAACCACGGTTCTTTCATTTGGATCAACAAATTGATTCCAAACAAAAGCGCGATACGCATGAACATGGCAAGGAACATCCCTAACTTAGTCGCTTTTTTGCGTTTCTCGGCAGGTAATTTACCAGTGGCAATAGAAATAAAAATGATATTATCTATTCCTAAAACAATTTCTAAAAAAGTTAAGGTTAAAAGCGCAATCCAAGCGTCTGGATTTAAAAATACTTCCATTTTGTTGAGTTAAGTGTTGTGTTTATTTTGTGTTGATTTCACCAATTTTGGTTACAGTTCCTCGCTGTTTGCTGTCTAGGCCAACCATTCCGAATTCAAATGTATAGGAATTTTTTGAAGTGGTCAAAATCTTCATGCTAATTGCACTTTTTTCTTGGTTGGTTTTTGGATGTTTCTTTTGGATTACATATTCGCAATCACTAATCCAACGTACAGTCGCCGTATCTGTTTTTCCTTCAAAAGTTTCCACTTCAATACTGTCATTGCGTTCAAAAAAAGTTACTTTTTTGACACCATCAATTTCATGTTCAAATTTGAATTTTCCGGTTTTGAAGTCTTTGCAATTGTGTTCGGTAGTGTAGCAAGAAGCTAGTAATAGCAAACCAAGTAATGCGATTGTATTTTTCATTTAATCTATTTTTATATCGTATTTGTCCAAAAGTCCCACAATGCCTTGAGCCGAAAACTTTGCTTTTTTCATCGGGTTGTATTCGGGATCAATTTTGTAATTGTAAGCGGTTCTAAAGTCGGCACCAGCTAATTGTGTATCATTAAAAATTGCATTATCGAGGTTGCAATTATCAAAAATCGAATTGTTTAATTGGGTGCCAATGAAACCGGTTTCTTTCATAGAACAAGAAGTGAAATGGGTTTTTGGCATTTTTTTATTGGCAAAAGAAGCATAATCCAAAGTACAATCTTGAAAACTCACTTGAAATAAAAAATCGGTACACGCATTAAAATGAATGCCTAATAATTTACAATTTTTGAAATGAACGTTTTTTAAACTTGTTCCTACAAGGCTAACCATGGATAAGTTGCAATCAATGAATTCGCAATCCATAAAGGTATTGTTACTTAAATCCGAATTCGAGAAATCACAGTTTTTAAAAATGCAATCTTCAAATTCACGGTGATTGATTCGGCCATTAATGGTGACTACCTTTTCAAAAGTTTTTTGGATGTTGATTAAGTTTTCCATTAGTCGTTGAATAAACTTTTCATTATCAATTTCAATCCAACAAACAGACAATACACCCCGAAAACACTTAATCCGATTCCAATGGTTAAAACCAAATAATGCCAATTGTTTCCTTTATTCATAAATGCATTATGAATCACAGCAGGTCCTATAAATAATAAAGGCAAAGCTCCTGACAGGTATTTAAAGGCTTTCGCCAAAAGGTCTTTGTTGGTTGCCATTAGTTATTGATTTTGTGAATTGTAATATTCTACAGCTTTTCGAACGCTTCCGAATTGACTCAACAATTGGCTACCTTCTTCGTACGAAATAGGAATTTCGCTCATGATCATTTTCACACCACGATCGACTAATTTCGCATTGCTTAATTGCATGTCCACCATTTTATTGCCTTTGACTTTTCCTAGCTGAATCATTGTTGCGGTAGAAATCATATTCAATACTAATTTCTGAGCTGTTCCCGCTTTCATTCGGGAACTTCCAGTAACAAACTCAGGTCCAACAATCACTTCGATTGGAAATTGGGCTGTTTGCGAAAGCGGACTTCCTGCATTGCAAGAAATACTTCCAGTAATAATATTATTTTCATTACAAGCTTGTAAACCTCCAATAACGTAAGGTGTCGTCCCAGAAGCGGCAATTCCGATAACCACATCATTCGCGTTTATATTCTGTCCTTGTAAATCAATCCAAGCTTGAGTTGCATTATCTTCGGCATTTTCAACTGCTCTACGAATCGCTGTATCACCACCCGCAATAATTCCGTTGACCAAGTCAAAAGGAACTCCAAATGTCGGTGGACATTCTGACGCATCTACAATTCCAAGTCTTCCTGAAGTTCCAGCACCGATATAAAACAACCGGCCTCCTAATTTCATTTTGGCTACAATTTGAGCAACCAAACTTTCAATTTGAGGCAATGCTTTTTCAACAGCCAAAGGAACAGTTTTGTCTTCGTTATTGATATTAGTCAATAATTCGGTTACCGACATTTTTTCTAAATGTTCGTATTTTGAGGATTGTTCGGTGGTTTTGGTAAAGGTCATAAATAAACGATGTATTTATTTTAAAACATGAAATGCTAAGACATTTTGAACATCATACACATTTACTGACTTGTTAAATTGTTTAATTATACTTGGATTAACTTCGCTCGAAACCCAAATTTTTAGTTCGGCTTCCAAGTCGAATGTTCCAGCCGTTTCAATGCTGAATCTAGAAATACTTTTGTAAATGATAGATTTGTATTCGATTTTACTTCCAGTAATTCCTTGTTTTTCAACCAAGATTAATCTTTTTGATGTAAAAATAAAGGTGTCTCTAATTAATTTGAAACCCAATTCGATTGATTCTCCTTCAATAAGTAGTTTACCGTATTCCTTGATTAAACTTTCTTGATCTACGGCTCCAGCGTTTCCTAGTAATGCAGAAAATAGTCCCATGTTGTTTTGTTTTTAATTATATAAAATAGGCCAATGCAAATCCTAATACGATCATCGATATTTTGGCGATATTGAACTTGTGTCCTTCGCTACTTTCAAAGATAATGGTAGAGGAGATATGAAATAAAATTCCAATAACTATGGCTGTGATTTCGTTATAATAGACGTTTAATAATGGCAAATAATCGGATAGAATTGTTCCTAATGGCGTCATAATAGCAAAAGTAATCATGAATAGAAAAATTGCTTTTTTATTCAGATTAGCATTGATAAAAAAGGTCGTTAAAATAATCGCAATGGGTAAATGGTGAATGGCAATTCCTATAGCCAAATCATGATGGTGGCCAACTGGAAATCCCTCGGCTAAAGCATGAATACATAAACTAATAAACAACAACCACGGAATGTGTTCCATTTTGGAATGACCATGAACATGACCGTGTTCGGCGCCTTGAGAAAAATACTCTAAGATAATTTGGAACAAAATCCCCACCATAATGAACAATCCAATACGTCCGTTTTTACTTTCGTAGATTTCAGGAAGCAAATGAATAACAGTCAACGACAGCAAAAAAGAACCGCTGAAGGCTAAAAGCAATTTCAGTTTCGCTTTGTCTTTTGGTTGAAAAACCAAAGCAAAAACGTAACCTAAGATCACCGAAAGTAAGGGTAATAAATAATTCATTATTTAAAAATCATGATTAATCGTTCGCTTTCCGTTTTGTGGAATTTCTTCAATTTATAATCCCCAAAGATATCCAATAAATAGATACCTGCTTCTTCCATCATCGTTTGGAAATCTTGTAGGGTTAACGCCTGAACCTTTTCTGTAAAATGGTAGGATTCTCCTTGATCTTCAAAATTGATTTCTTTGTAGATATGACCGTCTTTTACATAGCGTTGAATATGAAAATCTATTCCTTCAACGGTTTTAGTTTCTTCAGGAACTAAATTAGCAATAACTTGATTCACGTTCATAAAATCAATGACTGCAAATCCGTGTTCGGTTAAGCTTTCTTTGATGGCAATCAATGTTTTCAAATTGTCTGCATCATTTTCGAAATAACCAAAACTGGTGAACAAATTGAAAATAGCGTCAAATTGATCGTCGAATTTTTCGCGCATATCATGCACCTGAAAATGCAAACTGCTGTTGCTATTTTTATTGGCTTCGGCGATGCTGTTTTCAGATAAATCAGCACCAATTACCTCAAAACCCAATTGGTTCAAATAAATGGCATGACGTCCTTTTCCACAAGCTAAGTCCAAAACTTTGGCTTTCTCTGGAAGATTAAGGTAATGCGTCAAATTATCCATGAAAATTTGCGCTTCACGGTAATTGCGTTCTTTGTATAAAATATGGTAATAGGGTGTATCAAACCAGGAAGCAAACCAGTTTTGAGTAGGCTTTTGAGTAGCTGATGTAGCTGGTTTAGAATCTTCAGACATTTATTCTTTTTCTATTAATTCAAGTCAGCAAATTTAGTGTATTTTTGCACAAAATAATCCTATTATTTGGATTCAAAATCCGTTACATGGGTTTTTTACGTACTGCAACAACTAAAATAAAGCGAAAGCAGTTGAATTGATTAGAAAAAATGGAAGAAAATTTTAAAATGATTGCCAAAACCTTTTTTGGTTTTGAAGAGATACTAGCCAAAGAATTAAGAGATTTAGGCGCACAAGATGTAGAGCAAGGAATTCGAATGGTCAGTTTCAAAGGCGACAAAGGATTTATGTACAAAGCGAATTTGTCGTTGCGTACGGCTTTGAAAATTTTGAAACCGATTTATACTTTTAGAGCCAACAATGAAAATGCTTTGTACAAAGGAATTTCAGGGATCAACTGGTCGAAGTATTTGAATGCCAATCAGACTTTTGTGATTGATGCTACGGTTCATTCGGATCATTTTAATCATTCTGAATTTGTTTCTCAAAAATGTAAGGATGCCATTGTAGATCAATTTAGAGAACGAACAGGACAACGTCCAAGTATCGATAAAGCTTTTCCTGATTTGCGTATCAATATTCATATTGGCAAAGACCAAGTCTCGGTAGCTTTGGACACTTCGGGAAATTCATTGCACCAACGTGGGTACCGAACCGCTACGAATATTGCTCCAATTAATGAAGTTTTGGCCGCCGGAATTTTATTACTTTCTGGATGGGAAGGACAAAGTGATTTCTTAGACCCTATGTGTGGTTCTGGAACTTTTTTGGCGGAAGCCGCTATGATTGCTTGTGCTATTCCAGCGAATATCAATCGTAAGGAATTTGCTTTCGAAAAATGGAACGATTGGGACAATGATTTATTTGACCAAATTGTCAACAGTTTGATGAAGAAAGTAAAAGAATTTCATTACACCATTAAAGGGTACGACAAGTCGCCAAGTGCTGTGAGTAAAGCCAAAGATAATATTTGCAATGCTAACTTGGAAGATTATGTAACCATTGCTGAAGACAACTTTTTTGATACTGAAAAGCAATCGCAAGGAAAACTACATATGGTTTTCAATCCGCCGTATGACGAACGATTGGACATTCATATGGAAGAGTTTTATAAAAATATTGGAGATACGTTGAAAAAAGGGTATCCGGGAACGAATGCTTGGTTTATTACAGCCAATTTAGAAGCCTTGAAGTTTGTAGGATTGAAGCCCTCTCGCAAAATTAAATTGTTCAATGCGAGTTTGGAAGCCCGATTGGTAAAATACGAAATGTATGAGGGAAGCAAACGCACCAAGTTTCAAGTTGCCGATAAAGAATAAAATCATTCATAACTATGACTAAATTACAATTAAGAGCTTTTTTATACCAATTGGGTAGTTTTGCTATCTTATTTATATCTTTTCGTTTTTTGATTTTCAAATACACTAACCTGACTGGTTTGTTTGTTCCATTCACGGCTTTTGTAGTAGGCACCATTTTGTCACCTAAATTCCAAGCAGTGAAAACTAGGGATGGTGAAAAACTATTTATGTCTTGGCTTTTTATAAAAGGAATTAAAGAATTGTGAAGAATTTGATTTCATAATTTATCAATTTCATAACAAGTTATATTGATGGGTAAAGAGAATAAAACTAAAGTAACTGAAATTCAGGTATCCGATTTTATTAATTCATTTGTTGATGACAAACATAAGCGAGAAGATAGTTTGCAACTGATTGAGTTAATGAAAAAATGGTCAGGTTTTGAACCAAAAATGTGGGGCCCTACAATTATTGGTTTTGGAAGTTATCATTATAAATATGCAAGTGGCCATGAGGGTGATTGTTTGCTTATTGGATTTTCGCCAAGGAAAAAAGCTTTTTCCCTATATGTTTACACCCCACAACAAAATAATATTGAGCTTTTAAATAAACTAGGAAAATTTAATATGGGTAAAGCCTGTATTTATATTAATAAATTACTCGATATTGATTTAGATGTGTTAGAAGTTCTATGTAAATCTACTATCCACTTTCATAAAAGTTAAATGGTTGGAATCAATTATTTAACAATCACTTTCTTTTTATACAGCGGAACAAAATAAGTCACGCTATAATTGAAACCAATTCCAAAACTACCATTGTAGGTTCTGTTGAAACCAGGAATATATAAATTATCAAAACCTTCTGGTTTTTTATTGGTAACCAAGGTTTTTAACTGTACACTAAAGCCTACAAACACATTATTAAACATTTTGGCTTTCATCCCAGTAACAACTTCAATCCAACTAGCGCTTAATCCGTTGAATTGTTCCGTAGCTGGAATAGGAGGGAGTTCGCCCCAATACGGGTTAGGATTGTAAATTTTGTAGCTATTTAATTCCTGGCTGAAGGTACTAAAACCATAACGCAAACCAATTGAAATAATGTTTTCCATGTCCAGCCAATTTTCATACATATTGTAATCAAAACCCGCTTTTAAGTAGGAACCTTTGCTGTTTGAGGTTAATCGATCGTCTTCGGTGGTTTTATTTTCGTTTCCAAGTTCGGCAGCTAAATAGTATTTTTTATTCCATCTAAAATCTCCTGTAAGTTCAATCCCTTTGTAGTTTTTGTCATAAAAACCTCGGGTTAATTTAAACAAATCGACCCCTACTCGAAGTCCGTAACGGTCTTTTTTTACTGGTATACTATCTGCAACTTGCTCTACATTTGATGTTGCAGCCGGTTTTTCTTGGGCTTGTGCCAATGTGAACATCAGTAAAAAACAAAGACTAGAAGAAAAGTTTAATATGTGTTTCATTTTCATTTTCTATGTTTGTTTTTTCTACTGAAATATATTGGATCCATTTGCCGCTTGTTGATGGAACTGCGGTATGAATAAATGGATTGATAGGACGTAGACTGAAATTCGTTTTAAAACCACAAGCTCTAGATACAAATGAGTTGATACGGCTATAATTGATTTGGATTTTATCGGTAAAGACTACATTAGGATTTGAATTCCCGGAATTAAAAATTAAAGTATACGTACTCACATCTTGATCTACTTTTAATGGAAGAGAAATGGTATTCGCATTGGTAACATATTTTGAATCACCAATTGCTGTAGCACTAAAAACAATCCCTTCTGTCATTCCTTCTCCAACTACTTTCAACTGATTTACATTCTTTAAAACACTTGGATTATTGATGTCATAAAAAGTAAGAACCAATCGGGGAGTAGTTACGGTATTTGCATCGCAGATATCGTCTTTTTCACAACTGGAGAAAAAGACAGATACAAGAGCAACTAATAGCAGGATACCTTTTTTCATTTGACTAACGTTTCTCCAAAAGTACAACATTTTCAACATGATGCGTTTGAGGGAACATATCCACAGGGCGCACTCGTGTTACTTTGTATTTTTCGTCCATCAAGGCCAAATCACGCGCTTGCGTAGCTGAATTACAACTTACATACACTACTTTTTGAGGTTCAATTTTTAGAATTTGTTCGATCACGTCTTTGTGCATTCCGTCTCGTGGTGGGTCGGTGATAATTACATCCGGTTTACCGTGTTGCGCAATAAAACTTTCGTTAAAAACGACCTTCATATCTCCAACAAAGAATTCGCAATTGGTAATCTCGTTGCGTTTGGCATTGGCTTTTGCATCACTGATTGCTTCAGGAACGCTTTCTACTCCGATTACTTTTTTAGCTTTTTTGGATACAAATTGTGCAATAGTTCCGGTTCCGGTATACAAATCATATACGGTTTCAGTTCCTGTAAGTCCAGCAAAATCGCGGGTTATTTTGTACAATTCGTAAGCTTGATCGGAATTTGTTTGGTAAAAAGATTTGGCATTAATGCTAAATTTCAAACCTTCCATTTCTTCCAAAATGTAATCGCGACCTTTATATAATTGAATGTTAGTATCGTATAAAGTATCGTTTGCCTTATTATTGACTACAAATTGTAAAGAAGTAATCTGCGGGAATTTTTCGTAGATGTGATCTAAAATTAATTCTCTATTGACTTTGTCATCTTCAAAAAACTGAATCAATACCATAATTTCCCCAGTTGAAGCGGTACGCAACATTAACGTACGTAACAGACCTTCGTGTGCTCTTGGGTTGAAGAAAGTCAATCCGTTAGCATTGGCAAAAGCCCTAATTTCATTGCGAATTGCATTTGACGGATCTTCTTGCAAATGGCATTTGTTGATGTCCAAGATTTTATCCCACATTTTTGGAATGTGAAATCCTAAAGCATTTCTATTGCCTAAATCGTCGGTGCTTTCGATTTCTTGTTCGGTTAACCAACGGCTATTCGAAAATGAAAATTCCATTTTGTTTCTGTAGAAAAATTGTTTTTCAGAACCTAAAATGGGTTCGAATTCAGGAAGTTCAATTTTTCCAATGCGTTGCAAATGGTTTTTTACCTCGTTTTGTTTGTAATACAATTGTTGGCTGTAGTTCATGTTTTGCCATTTACAACCGCCACAAACTCCAAAATGTTCGCAAATAGGTTCAATTCGGTGTTCTGAAAATTCATGAAATTTCACTGCTTTTCCTTCGTAAAACGCTTTGCGTTTCTTGAAAGTTTGCACATCTACTACATCTCCTGGAACTACATTTGGGATAAAGATTACTTTTCCGTCGGGCGCTTTTGCTACCGATACGCCTTTTGCACCAGCATCAAGGACTTTTATTTGATGAAAGACAACTTTGTCTGTATTTTTTCTTGCCATAGCGCAAAAATAAGTGTTTGAATGGTTTTATAAATTCAATTTGGGAAAATTTTTTAAAAAGGATTCAAATTAGCCTATCTTTGCCGACTGAAAAAAGCCAATATGAAGTTTGATTTATTACAAAAAGATTCCCAATCGAAAGCAAGAGCTGGAAGTATAACTACGGATCACGGTGTGATTGAAACCCCTATTTTTATGCCTGTTGGAACAGTGGCTTCAGTAAAAGGAGTACACCAACGCGAATTGAAAAATGATATCAATCCAGATATTATTTTAGGGAATACCTATCATTTATATTTACGTCCACAAACTGAAATTTTAGAAAAAGCGGGAGGATTGCATAAATTCATGAATTGGGATCGTAATATTTTGACCGATTCCGGTGGATACCAGGTGTATTCGCTTTCGGCTAATAGAAAGATTAAAGAAGAAGGCGTAAAATTCAAATCCCATATTGACGGATCGTATCATTTTTTCACACCTGAAAATGTGATGGAAATTCAACGAACCATTGGTGCTGATATCATTATGGCTTTTGATGAATGTACGCCGTATCCTTGTGATTATAATTATGCCAAACGCTCGATGAACATGACTCACCGTTGGTTGGATCGTTGTATCAATCATTTGGATAACTTACCTTTTAAATACGGCTACGAGCAAACTTTTTTCCCCATAGTTCAAGGAAGTACCTACAAAGATTTACGCAGACAGTCTGCAGAATATATTGCCAATTCAGGTCAGCAAGGAAATGCTATTGGAGGACTTTCCGTTGGAGAACCGGCTGAAGAAATGTATGCTATGACAGAAGTAGTATGCGAAATTTTGCCCGAAGACAAGCCTCGTTATTTAATGGGAGTGGGAACGCCAATTAATATTTTGGAAAATATAGCATTGGGAATTGATATGTTTGATTGTGTAATGCCTACCCGTAACGCAAGAAACGGTATGTTATTTACAGCAAACGGTACCATCAACATCAAAAATAAAAAATGGGAAGCTGATTTTTCACCCATCGACGAAATGGGAATTACCTTCGTTGATACGGAATATACTAAGGCCTATTTGCGTCACCTTTTTGCTGCCAATGAATTTCTCGGAAAACAAATTGCTACCATTCACAATTTAGGATTTTACATGTGGTTGGTTCGTGAAGCTAGAAAACATATCTTAGCGGGTGATTTTAGACCTTGGAAAGAAATGATGGTCAAAAACATGAGCCAACGATTATAATTTTTTCTCATGAACAAATTAACAATACTAGATAAATACATCTTAAAGCGCTACTTGGTCACTTTTACCGTGATGCTTTTGTTATTTGTTCCCATCGGAATTGTTGTTGACGTTTCTGAAAAGGTCAATATGATGATTAAAAATCAGGTGCCTTTGAATAAAATATTGGTTTATTATTTCAATTTTACCATTTATTTTACCAACATGCTTTTTCCGATATTTCTGTTTTTATCGGTGATTTGGTTTACTTCAAAATTGGCCAATAATACAGAAATCATTGCCATTCTAAGCTCGGGGATTTCATTCACCCGTTTCATGCGACCTTTTATAATTGGTGCTTCTATAGTATCAGTTATTGTCTTATTAATGGGATTTTATTTAGTTCCAATTGCTAGCGAAGGATTTAATAACTTTAGGTATACTTATTTACGAACGGGTGGGCAGCAGCTAATGCAAGGTGACAATACCGATGTGTACCGACAAATTAGTGACACTGAGTTTATCTATGTAAACAGTTTTAATAACGAAACCAAAACAGCCTATAATTTTTCGTTGGAAAATTTTGACAAAGAAAAGTTAACCTACAAAATTACCGCTGCACGAATTCAATGGAATCCAAAAGAGAAAAATTATACACTTTTTGAATATACAAAACGAACGGTCGGTCCTATGGGCGATAGGATTGAAAAAGTACCTGAGAAAAAAATGAAATTCAAATTTGATTTGGAAGATTTGGCTCCGGTTGTGTATATCGCTGAAACACTTCCTTTAGGTAAACTATATGATTTTATCAACAAAGAAAAGAAAAGAGGTTCTTCCAATATCAATATTTACTTAGTAGTATTTTATAAAAAGTTCAGTATTCCAATTTCTGCATTTATTTTGACGATTATCGCGGTTTCGGTTTCGGCAATGAAACGAAGAGGCGGAATGGGAATGAATTTAGCCATCGGAATTGCTGTGGCCTTTTCTTTTGTGTTTTTAGATAAAATTTTTGGTGTCTTCGCTGAAAAAACTAGTTTTTCTCCACTTATTGCGGTTTGGACTCCTAATTTGCTTTTTGGAATCTTAGCGTATTACCTTTTACGACATGCAAAACGATAATCTGAAGAGCTACCTCAATTTGCATTTGATTGTATTTATTTGGGGGTTTACGGCCATTTTAGGCGCATTAATTACAATACCTGCAGATGACTTAGTTTGGTACCGAATGCTCATCGCTAGTGGTTTTATCGGATTGTTTTTAGTTGCCAAGAAAAAGTCTTTTCGCATACCCGTTCGAGAATTATTGCAATTAGTATTTGTTGGATTATTGATTGCGTTGCACTGGATTTTCTTTTTTCAAGCGATTCATATTTCGAATGTGTCGATTACACTTTCGGTATTTTCATTGGGTGCTTTTTTTGCTTCTTTGTTGGAGCCCATTTTTTATGGGCGAAAAGTACTCTGGTACGAAGTGTTTTTTGGGGTAATTATTATTGCGGGATTGTCTTTAATACTTCAAGTAGAAAGTGGTTATATCAACGGCGTATTTTTTGCTCTAGCCTCCATTATTTTAGGGGTTTTATTTACTTTAATGAATGGGAAATTAATTGCAAAACACGATCCATCTGTTATAACATTTTATGAATTCCTGTCAGGGTTTTTCTTTATTTCAATCTATTTTATTGTTCAGGGAAAATTCACAAAAGATTTCTTTGAACTGTCGGTTAACAATTGGATTTGGCTTTTTATTTTGGCTTCGGTTTGTACAGCTTATGCTTTTACGGCTTCTGTTCGTGTCATGCGAAAATTGACTCCGTATACCGTGATGCTGACGACAAATTTAGAGCCGGTATACGGAATTGTATTAGCCTATTTCATTATTGGTGGAAAAGAAAAGATGAGCACAGAATTTTATATTGGCGCTTTAATTATTGTCATTACGGTCATTTTAAACGGGGTGATTAAACACTATTACAAAGCCAAAGAATAACTAAAAACAAGGCAATTTTTTGCACTTAAATCGAAATTTAGGACTGTCAAACGATTTTAAATTTTATATTTGCAGTTCTAATCGGAAAAATAAATAACACTACAACTCCATGGAATATTTAGATTTTGAACTTCCTATCAAAGAATTAGAAGATCAGTTAGAAAAATGTGTTGTTATTGGTAAAGAATCAGATGTTGATGTAACCAATACATGCAAACAAATCAACAAAAAGTTAGAAGAAACCAAACGTAATATATACAAAAACTTAACTGCTTGGCAACGTGTTCAATTGTCAAGACACCCAAATAGACCGTACACTTTAGACCATATCAATGCACTTTGCGGGGATACTTTTTTAGAATTGCACGGTGACCGTGGTTTTAAAGATGACAAAGCGATGGTGGGTGGATTAGGAAAAATTGCGGGTCAATCGTTTATGATCATTGGCCAACAAAAAGGATACAACACCAAAACGCGTCAATACCGTAACTTTGGTATGGCAAACCCAGAAGGATACAGAAAAGCCTTGCGTTTGATGAAAATGGCGGAGAAATTTGGTATTCCAATTGTCACTTTAGTAGATACCCCAGGAGCTTATCCAGGTTTAGAAGCGGAAGAGCGCGGACAAGGAGAAGCAATTGCTAGAAATATTTTTGAAATGGTTCGCTTGAAAGTGCCTGTAATTACCGTTATTGTTGGAGAAGGAGCATCTGGTGGAGCATTAGGAATTGGTGTAGGCGATAAAGTGTATATGTTAGAGAATACTTGGTATTCTGTAATCTCACCAGAATCGTGTTCATCTATTCTTTGGAAAAGTTGGGAATACAAAGAACAAGCTGCTGAAGCTTTGAAATTGACTTCTTCCGACATGAAAAAGCAAAAACTAATTGATGATATTATTCCAGAACCATTAGGAGGAGCACATTTCGATAGAGAAAGTACTTTCAAAACGGTGGAGCAATATATTATGAAAGGATACAATGAGTTGAAAGACTTATCAACAGAAGAATTATTAGCGCAGCGATATGAGAAATACCTTGCAATGGGGCATTTTAAAGACTAATATTCTTACAAATAGATACTTAATCCGAAACCTTGTGGTTTCGGATTTTTTTTGACTTATAAACAAAAAATAGTTAGTTATCAACATTATTATGTAATAAGTCGTTGTGGCCTTTTTTTTAATTTTTCTTATTTTCGCTACATGGAAAATTTTAGAAATATAGCGCCAGTTAAAGTAGACAAAGCGACTATCATTAATCTCGAAAAAGGAAAATTGCCACCACAGGTATTGGACTTAGAAGAGGCAGTGTTAGGCGCCATGATGATTGATAAAAAAGGAGTGGATGAGGTAATTGATATCTTGCAAGCCGATGCCTTTTACAAAGACGCACACAAGTATATTTTTGAAGCCATTGTTCAATTGTTTACCGAAACGCAACCGATTGACTTGTTGACAGTTTCTGCTCAGCTTAAGAAGAATGGAAAATTGGACATTGCTGGTGGTGATTTCTATTTGATTCAATTGACCCAAAAAATTTCCTCTTCAGCACACATTGAGTTTCACTCTAGAATTATTTTACAAAAATTTATTCAACGTAGTCTGATTCGCATTTCGTCAGAAATTATTGAGGATTCGTATGACGAAACTACAGACGTATTCGATTTGTTAGACAAAGCCGAGTCGAAGTTATACGAAGTAACACAAGGAAATATTAAACGTAGTTCTGAAACAGCGCAAAGTTTAGTATTGCAAGCCAAAAAACGAATTGAAGAAATAGCCGGTCAAGAAGGATTAAGTGGAGTGGCGACTGGTTTTGAAAAATTAGATAAGATTACCTCAGGTTGGCAACCTAGTGATTTGATCATTATTGCAGCAAGACCTGCAATGGGAAAAACAGCATTTGTATTGTCCATGGCACGAAACATGGCCATTGATTATGGAATGCCGGTTGCTTTATTCTCTTTGGAGATGGCTTCAGTACAATTAATTACCCGTTTGATTTCATCTGAAACAGGTTTGTCTTCAGAAAAATTACGTACCGGAAAATTAGAGAAACACGAATGGGAACAATTAAGTACCAAAGTGAAAAACTTAGAAAAAGCACCTTTATATATTGACGATACACCATCACTTTCTATTTTTGATTTAAGAGCGAAAGCAAGACGTTTGGTGTCTCAACACGGAATTAGAATCATCATTGTCGACTATTTGCAATTGATGACTGCTGGTGGAAACGGAAAAGGCGGCGGAAATAGAGAGCAAGAAATCTCGACTATTTCTCGAAATTTGAAAGCTTTAGCTAAAGAATTGAATGTTCCAGTTATTGCACTTTCGCAATTATCGCGTGCGGTAGAAACACGTGGTTCTAGTAAACGTCCTTTATTGTCCGACTTGCGTGAATCGGGAGCGATTGAGCAAGATGCTGATATTGTTTCGTTCTTGTACCGTCCGGAATATTATAAAATTGATGAATGGGATGATGATGAAGCATCGCCAACAGCTGGTCAGGCCGAGATTATGATTGCTAAGCACCGTAATGGTAGTATCGAAAACGTTCGTTTGAAATTCATCGGTCACTTGGGTAAATTTGATAATTTAGATGACTATTCAGGAAGTTACGATGATTTGCCTTCCAGCATGAATAGTGATGACAATCCGTTTATTACAAAGAACCTACCTTCGGCTAATGAAGCCTTTGGAAGTAATTTGAATGATGACGACGACGATAGTGATGTTCCCTTTTAAATATAAAATATAAGTCCGCTTTTTAGCGGATTTTTTTTTGGATCACGGCCAAATGAAGTGAAACTATTTTTAATTCAAACTAAATTCCATCCAAATTGGACAGTGGTCCGATATGGTTCTGGCTTGTCGCAGAGAAGGAAAGTTTTGGTAAAACAAAACGATACCTGAACCTAATTTCTTAACATTTGATTTTGGGAAAAAGATATTGTCAAATTCAGAGGCAAGATATTGGCCATTTTTTATACTGCGTTTCAAAGAGGTTTTTTGGTTGACCAATGCCGATGCAAATCCCATTTTTCGTAAAGGATTAAAAACAGAATGCGATTGTGGACAATTGAAATCACCCATAATGATCAAATTGGATTTTGGATATTCTGAAGTGAAGAATTGAAAGTATTTAATCTCTCTCTCAGGTTGTTTACTTTTGGTAATGGCATGAAAGGAAACTGCGGTAAATTGTTTATTGCCGTGTTCAAAAGTGCATAAAAAAGGTTCGCGTTCCATTACGGTTGCGTATTTTTTTTCTAGCCACGCTTTCCCAATTTTTTTGACTAATGCTGTTTTCCATAGAAAAGCATACCGTTCTGTTTTACTGGGTGTGCTTGTGGTTGGATCACTGATGGTGTAGTCCCATTGATTTCCTTTTCTATTGAGTTTGTCTACAAGTCGGGCAACCGCCTGAGCGCCTCCATAACCCGCTACGACTTCTTGTAAGGCGACTAAATCGTATTGATTGAGTAGATTTGCCATAAAGGCTATTTCTTCATCAGACTTGGATTTACCCAAATTTTCAACATTCCAGGAAACTAACTGGATTTGGCTAAAGCCAATGTAAGAAAGAAGTAGGAATACAAAAAGGAATATTTTTTTCATGTGCTATTCTAAATAGTATTGCGGTTTAAAGATACAATTATTAGTCGTTCATCACTAAATGGCAACAAAAAACCCCAATCTTTCGATTGAGGTTTTTCTATGTAAGTAAGTAATCTAAATTGAGTTGATAAAACGTTTATTTTACTTTATTAAGTATTGCTTTGAAAGCTTCTGGGTGGTTCATCGCTAAATCAGCAAGAACCTTACGGTTCAATTCGATATTGTTAGCTTTCACTTTTCCCATGAATTGTGAATAAGACATTCCTTCTAAACGAGCTCCAGCGTTGATACGTTGAATCCATAAAGCACGGAAATTTCTTTTATTCACTTTTCTGTCACGGTAAGCGTAGCACATTGCTTTCTCTACCGCGTTCTTAGCAACTGTCCAAACGTTTTTACGTCTACCAAAGAAACCTTTGGCTTGCTTCATTATTTTTTTTCTTCTTGCTCTTTTAGCAACTGAATTTACCGATCTTGGCATAATTTTACTGTTTTTTTTGTAGCAGGCGTCCCGAATTTAATCAAGGGAACTTAAGGCCATACTCCAAGGTTATTAAATTGTTTGTAACCTAAAGAATTTATAAGTGATTAGTAAATAGTGATTAGTGAGTTGTAAAAATGCTAATTACTAACTGCTAGTTACTAGTTACTCTTTATATAATTCTTAATTGTTGTTTGATGCTTTTTTCATCTGATTGGTGAACTAACGCTGAGTGTGTCAAAGCTAATTTACGTTTTTTAGATTTTTTAGTCAAGATATGACTTTTAAAAGCATGCTTTCTTTTAATCTTTCCAGAACCAGTAACTTTAAAACGTTTCTTGGCGCTAGATTTGGTTTTCATTTTAGGCATTTTTTCCTAGTGTTTTTAATTTATCTTACTTACTATCTTTATGAGAATGCAATGCAAACTCTCTATTTCTTTTTCTTAGGAGCAATGAACATGATCATTCTCTTTCCTTCTAGAACTGGCATCGCTTCAACTTTACCAAATTCTTCTAAATCAGTTGCCAAACGCAATAACAAGATTTGACCTTGATCTTTATAAATAATCGAACGACCTTTAAAGAAAACAAAAGCTTTCAATTTAGATCCTTCTTTCAAGAATTTTTCAGCGTTCTTTCTTTTGAACTCGTAATCGTGCTCATCTGTTTGAGGACCAAAACGAATTTCTTTAATCACCACTTGTGTTGATTTAGCTTTCAAAACCTTTTCACGTTTCTTTTGCTCATAGACAAACTTTTTGTAGTCCATGATTTTACAAACAGGTGGTTCTGCATTTGGCGAAATTTCAACCAAATCCAATTCAAATTCGTCAGCTAATTTCAAAGCATCTGCAGTTTTAAAAACTCCAGGCTCAATATTTTCACCTACAAGACGTACTTCTGGTACACGAATAAAATTATTAATTCGGTGTGCATCTTTCTTTTCTACTCGAGGTTGGTAACCTCTGTTGCTTCTTATTGCTATGGCTTTAAAATTTAAGTTAAACTGTAAATACTTTTAATGTTTTGTTGATCTCTTCAGTAACAATAGCGGCAAATTCCTCTATGGTAACTGTAATATTTCCTTTTCCTTCTTGACCGTGACGTCGAATAGAAATTGTACCGTTTTTTTCTTCTTCTTCACCCACAATCAGCATGAAAGGCGTTTTTTGCATTTCAGCATCTCTAATTTTCTTCCCGATTGTTTCGTTTCGGTTGTCAATTAGGGCGCGAATTTCGTGATTTTCTAGCAAATCTAAAACTTTTTTGGCATATATTTCGTATTTCTCGCTCAATGACAAGATAATAGCTTGTTCTGGCATTAACCACAATGGGAAATTACCAGCAGTATGCTCTAATAAAATTGCAATAAAACGTTCCATTGAACCAAATGGTGCACGGTGAATCATTACGGGTCTGTGCAATTGATCATCCGATCCTTTGTAGGTCAAATCAAAACGTTCAGGCAAGTTGTAGTCTACCTGAATGGTTCCTAATTGCCATTGTCTTCCTAAAGCATCTTTTACCATGAAATCTAGTTTCGGACCATAGAAAGCGGCTTCGCCATATTCAACAACGGTATTCAATCCTTTATCTTTAGCGGCATTGATAATAGCATTTTCAGCTTTTTCCCAATTCTCATCAGAACCAATGTACTTGTCTCTGTTTTCTTGATCGCGTAATGAAATTTGAGCGGTGAAGTTTTCAAAACCTAACGAACCAAAAACGTATAATACCAAATCAATTACTTTTTTGAACTCTTCGTCCAATTGTTCTGGCGTACAGAAAATGTGAGCATCATCCTGAGTAAATCCTCTAACACGAGTCAAGCCGTGTAATTCACCACTTTGTTCATAACGGTATACGGTTCCAAATTCAGCATAACGCTTTGGTAAATCTTTGTATGACCAAGGTCGAACATTATAAATCTCACAATGGTGAGGACAGTTCATTGGTTTTAATAAGAACTCTTCACCTTCGGCCGGTGTATTGATAGGTTGAAAACTGTCGGCGCCATACTTGGCATAATGACCTGAAGTTACGTACAATTCTTTTTGACCAATATGTGGTGTAACTACTTGTTCGTAACCTGCTTTTTTCTGTGCTCTTTTCAAAAATTGCTCTAAACGATCACGCAAAGCAGCTCCTTTTGGCAACCATAATGGCAAACCTTGACCTACTTTGGATGAAAAAGCAAATAATTCCAATTCTTTTCCTAGTTTTCTGTGGTCTCGACGTTTGGCCTCTTCTAACAATTCTAGGTATTCCGTTAAGTCTTTCTGTTTTGGAAATGAAATTCCATACACACGAGTTAACTGTTTGTTTTTTTCATCACCTCTCCAATACGCACCAGCAACGCTCATCACTTTCATAGCCTTGATAATTCCAGTGTTTGGAATATGACCTCCACGACATAAATCAGTAAAAGTAGAGTGGTCACAAAATGTAATGGTTCCGTCTTCTAGATTCGAAATCAATTCGGTTTTATAGACATTATCTTTGTATACTTCAAGCGCTTCTGCCTTAGACACAGGACGCAATTTGAATTCGTGTTTGTCTCTTGAAATTTCTAATACGCGGTCTTCAATTTTTTTGAAATCGGCATCGGTAATTTTATGGTCTTCAAAATCAACATCATAATAAAATCCGTTGGCGATAGCTGGTCCAAGAGTCAGTTTGATTCCTGGATACATTTCCTCTAAAACTTGCGCCATCACGTGAGAAGTAGAGTGCCAAAATGCTTTTTTTCCTCCTTCGTCATTCCAAGTAAAAAGAACAAGACTACCATCTGTGGTCAAAGGCGTAACGGTTTCAACGGTAGTACCATTGAATGAAGCAGAAATAACATTTCTGGCTAATCCTTCGCTAATGCTTTTTGCAACGTCCATTGGGGTAATCCCAGCTGCAAATTCTTTCACAGACCCATCGGGTAAAGTAATCTTAATCATTGTAAACTATTTTTAGGATTGCAAATATAGGGTATTGAAAAAACACACACAAAATATAAGCAAGGTTTGTGCGCGGTTTTTAGCGGATTTCAGCAAATAATTTTCAAAATTAGAGCTTGTTTTAAAATTGGCTCGAGAAGTTTCGTTACTAAAAACTATTCTTTACTTTTGCAACACACAAAATCACAACTATGTACAAGTTACTAATTCGTCCGTTACTTTTTTGTTTTGATCCTGAAAAAGTACATTATTTTACCTTTTCTTTGATTCGAATCATTTCAAAAATACCTGGTTTTTCAGGAATTTTTCGTGCCTTGTACGAAGTAAATGATAGTCGTTTAGAAACAGAAGTTTTCGGTTTGAAATTTAAAAACCCAGTAGGTTTAGCAGCTGGTTTTGATAAGAATGCGGTTTTGTACAAAGAGTTGTCCAACTTCGGTTTCGGCTTTATAGAAATTGGAACGCTTACGCCAAAAGCACAAGATGGAAATCTAAAAAAACGCTTGTTCCGTTTGAAGGAAGATAGTGCCATTATTAACCGAATGGGTTTTAATAACGGCGGAGTGGAAGAAGCGGTACTGCAATTGAAAAAAAATAACGGCGTCTTAATCGGTGGAAATATTGGAAAAAATAAAGTAACTCCAAACGAAGAAGCGACTTCTGATTATGAAATTTGTTTTGAGTCGTTGTTTGATTATGTAGATTATTTTGTGGTGAATGTGAGTTCGCCAAACACGCCAAATTTACGTGCTTTACAAGATAAAGAGCCGCTAACCGAATTGTTGCAAACCTTGCAAAATAAAAATTTGGCTAAGCCAAAACAGAAACCCATTTTATTAAAAATCGCACCGGATTTAACGGATGAACAATTATTGGATATCATCGATATTGTAAATGAAACCAAAATTGCAGGAGTGATTGCTACCAATACTACTTTATCTCGTGAAGGTTTACAATCAGAAAATAAAATTGAAATGGGTGGATTGTCTGGAAAACCTTTGGAAAAACGATCAACAGAAGTCATCCGATTTTTGGCTGAAAAGAGCAATAAATCCTTTCCAATTATTGGCGTAGGCGGTATTCATTCTGCCGAAGATGCACTCGAAAAGCTAGCGGCAGGAGCCAGTTTGGTGCAATTGTATACCGGTTTTATTTATGAAGGTCCTGCTTTGGTTAAAGCAATTAACAAAGCTATTTTGAGAAATAAATAATTTTTTCTGTGCTTTCTAACTCTTGATTTTTACTACCTTTGATTTGCTATGGAAACAGTAAAAATCATTGAATGTCCGCGTGATGCTATGCAAGGAATAAAGACGTTTATTCCTACTACAAATAAAGTGACTTACATTCAGTCGTTGTTACGTGTGGGTTTTGATACCATAGATTTTGGAAGTTTTGTTTCGTCCAAAGCGATTCCCCAAATGCAGGATACTGCTGAAGTTTTAGCCCAATTGGATTTATCGCAAACGCAAAGTAAATTACTTGCTATTATAGCTAATACCCAGGGTGCTGAAGCGGCTTGTGCTTTCCCAGAAATTCAATATTTAGGTTTTCCATTTTCTATTTCGGAAAACTTTCAAATGCGAAATACCCACAAAACCATTTCGCAATCCTTGGTCAGTTTACAAGAGATTTTAAATTTGGCAGATGCCAAAAACAAACAAGTTGTGGCCTATCTTTCCATGGGTTTTGGAAATCCATATGGAGATCCTTGGAACACCGAAATTGTGGGGGAATGGACTGAAAAATTAGCTACAATGGGAGTCAAAATTGTATCCCTTTCAGACACTATCGGAAGTTCAACTCCAGAAATGATTTCGTATTTGTTTTCTAATTTAATTCCGGCATATCCAGCCATTGAGTTTGGCGCCCATTTACACACCACTCCGGATTCTTGGTTTGAGAAAATTGACGCTGCTTATAAAGCGGGTTGTCGCCGATTCGATGGCGCAATTCAAGGTTTTGGAGGATGCCCAATGGCGACCAATCATTTGACTGGAAATATGCCAACTGAAAAATTACTTTCCTATTTTACGGCTCAAAAAGCCAGTACTAATTTGAGTCCGATGAGTTTTGAAAGTGCGTATAATGAGGCGTCCAAAGTATTTGGACAATTTTATTAATGCAATAAATACATTTCAATGCCGTTTTTCAATTATATAATTTCTATTTCATCTTTATGAAACGCCAATTTTGTTACCGAGTCTTTATGATCTTGTCCCTAGCGCTTCTTGTTGTTTCTTGCTCTAGTGATTTGGACTTCAATCAAACGAAAAGTTTACGATTAGAACCTACTTATGTGGCTAATTTGGTTTATTTTGATATTCCAGCCCGTGAGTTTGTAACCAATGGAATAGAAGTGCCGAAGTTTATTGATCGTTCTACTGTAGATATTTTTAACAATTCGTTTTTTGTAACTAATCTAACCAAAGTCGATTTTGATTTTGAAATCACCAATACTATTGGGAGAGCCTATGTCATGGATGTTCAATTATTTAATTCCAATGGAGTCCAATTAGATGTAATATCCATTGCTATTCCTGCTTACTTTGGTGCAGTAAATGTTGTTAATCAAAAAGAAGTGTTTCAAGGTACCCGATTGACTACATTGAAAAATACTGCTAGAATAGAAATGAAGCTACGAATGGCACCCGGAACCGCTTTAACAGAAACTAGTTCTGGAACTATAAAAATGCGTTCAGGGTTAACCGCTTATTTTGTAATACAATGAGAAAAGTAGTATTCCTTATTTGTCTTTTTATTGCAAATAACTTGATTGCTCAAAACAAACAGTTGCTGTATAATTTCACCGATATTCCTCAATCGTTGATGACAAATCCGGGTGCTGATGTGAAATACAAATGGTATGCAGGTGTTCCCTTTTTATCAGGTATCTCAATGAATGTGGGTTCTAGTGGATTTTCAGCATACGATTTGTTTGCCAATGATGGAGTTGATTTTTCTACTAAGCTACGAACGGTTCTTACAAAAACTACTTCTAATGATGTGATGAGTTTGAACCAACAATTAGAACTATTTAATGGGGGAATTAGAATTGGATCCGAAGACAATAGGTCGTATTTGTCTTTTGGTTTGTACCAAGAATTTGATTTTTTGAGTTATGTACCTCAAGATATAGCTACTTTAGCTATAGATGGGAATAAGAATTATTTGGGCAAGCGGTTTAATTTGGCCGACTTAAATGCTAAAGCTGAATTGCTTTCTGTATTTCATATTGGAATACATAAAAAAATTCAGGATGATTTAATTGTGGGCGCTAGAGCCAAAATTTATTCTAGTATTTTCGATGCGAGCTCTATATCAAACACAGGATATATTTATACTACCACTTCTTTGGATGCATATTATGAGCAAAAAGTGTACTCTAATTTGCAATTAAACACTTCAGGATTTGCACAATACAAAGATACAAATACCAATAGTAATATAGGAACCGATGTTAAGAAAGGAATGTTATTGGGCGGAAATTTGGGATTAGGGTTGGATTTAGGGTTAACGTATTATCCGCAGTCTAACATTCAATTTACTGCCAGTGTGATTGATATAGGATTTATGAATCATACCAAAAATGTAGAAAATTATAGTTATAAAGGGTTTTATAATTATAAAGGTTTAGTTCCCAAATTTAATGGCGAAAATGCTGCTCAAGCCAATTTTAAAGAGTTCAAAGAAGCCATTCTTTTTGATACATTAAATGTAAAATATACCACTTGGCGACCAATAAAATTAAATACTTCTGCTCAATATTCTTTTGAAGAAGATAGGAAGGTAGAGGGCGCATGCAATTGTGAAGGAACCGATCAGGGTATTTTTTATACTAGTACAATAGGAGCTCAATTATTTGCAATGACTACTCCAAAATCACCACTGTATGCTCTAACAGCATTTTACAAAAGAAACTTTTCAAGAGCGTTCCAAATGAAAGCAACTTATACAGTTGATTCTTTTTCATATACCAATCTGGGATTAGGGATGTCAACGAAAATGGGGCCAGTACACTTTTATATTTTGGCAGATAATCTTTTGTCGTATGCAGATCTTTCTAAGTCGAATAGCCTTTCTTTTCAATTGGGATTGAATGTGATTTTAAGGGAGTAAAGAGATTTTATACAAATTAGTAGAAATTTAAGGGAAGATTATTTATATTTGCATGCAATTTAACATCTACAACAAATTGCAATGATCGCACACAATTCTAAGATTATCGGCGAAGGATTAACTTACGATGACGTTCTATTAGTTCCTAACTATTCTAATGTCCTTCCTCGCGAAGTAAGTATTCAATCAAAATTTTCAAGAAACATTACTTTAAACGTTCCTATCGTAGCAGCTGCTATGGATACGGTAACGGAAAGTTCTATGGCTATTGCTATGGCGCAAGAAGGCGGAATTGGAGTGCTTCATAAGAATATGACAATTGAACAACAAGCGGCTAAAGTGCGTAAAGTAAAACGTGCAGAGTCAGGAATGATCATTGATCCAGTTACTTTACCATTGACTTCTACTGTTGCTGATGCTAAAAATGCGATGAAAGAATTCGGAATTGGTGGAATCCCAATTGTAGATGAGTATAAAATCTTAAAAGGAATTGTTACCAATCGTGATTTGCGTTTTGAAAAAAATGGAGTACGTCCTATTGTTGAAGTGATGACTTCTCAAAACCTTATTACTGTTGCTGAAGGCACTTCGTTAGAGCAAGCAGAAGTAGTTTTACAAGGAAACAAAATCGAAAAATTACCAGTGATCAACGCTAAAAATGAATTAGTTGGTTTAATCACTTTTAGAGATATTACTAAATTAACACAGAAACCTATTGCTAACAAAGACGTTTATGGACGTTTACGTGTTGCTGCTGCCATTGGAGTTACAGGAGATGCGGTTCAAAGAGCAGAAGCTTTGGTTAAAGCGGGAGTTGATGCTATTATCATAGATACAGCTCATGGACATACCCAAGGTGTGGTAAATGTGTTGAAAGAAGTAAAAGCTAAATTTCCTAAAATTGATGTGATTGTAGGAAACATTGCTACACCAGAGGCGGCTAAATACTTAGTTGAAAATGGTGCTGATGGAGTAAAAGTTGGAATTGGACCAGGATCTATTTGTACGACTCGTATTGTAGCAGGTGTTGGTTTTCCTCAATTCTCTGCGGTTTTAGAAGTAGCTGCGGCTATTAAAGGAACTGGTGTTCCCGTAATTGCGGATGGTGGAATTCGTTATACAGGAGATATTCCTAAAGCAATTGCAGCAGGTGCAGACTGTGTGATGTTAGGTTCACTTTTAGCTGGCACCAAAGAATCTCCAGGAGAAACGATTATTTTTGAAGGAAGAAAATTCAAGTCGTATCGCGGAATGGGTTCTGTTGAAGCCATGCAAGGAGGATCGAAAGACCGTTATTTCCAAGATGTAGAAGATGACGTGAAGAAATTAGTCCCAGAAGGAATTGTAGGTCGTGTGCCTTATAAAGGAGAATTGAATGAAAGTATGTTGCAGTTCATTGGTGGTCTTCGTGCCGGAATGGGATACTGTGGTGCTAAAGACATTCCGACTTTGCAAGAAAATGGACGTTTCGTTCGCATTACTTCAAGCGGAATTACAGAAAGTCATCCGCATAATGTTACGATTACTAAAGAAGCTCCGAATTATTCTAGATAATTAGAGTACATATTCAAATAAAAAAAAGGCTTAAGATATTTCTTAAGCCTTTTTTTGTATTGTTTATTTTAGAATTTAAATCCCTACAAAGTTACTTGGTGTAATTTGTAATAATTCAGTTTTGATAGCGTCACTCACATCCAAAGTAGCGATGAAACTATGAATCGATTCTTTGGTAATGGCTTCATTAGTTCTAGTCAAACCTTTCAACGCTTCATAAGGATTTGGATAGGCCTCACGACGAAGAATTGTTTGGATCGCCTCAGCAACTACTGCCCAGTTTTTCTCTAAATCTTCGTGGAATTTAGGTTCGTTCAATAACAATTTATTCAACCCTTTCAAGGTAGCTTCAAAAGCAATAATAGTGTGTCCCATTGGTACACCAATATTCCTCAAAACTGTACTATCTGTTAAATCACGTTGTAATCTTGAAATAGGTAATTTTGCAGATAAATGCTCAAAAATAGCATTGGCAATCCCTAAATTTCCTTCTGAATTTTCAAAATCAATCGGGTTTACTTTATGTGGCATAGCCGAAGAACCAATTTCTCCTGCTTTGATTTTTTGTTTGAAATATTCCATGGAAACATACGTCCAAATATCGCGATCCAAGTCAATAATTATGGTGTTGATTCGCTTCAATGCGTCAAAAAAGGCAGCGAAGTGATCGTAATGCTCAATTTGTGTAGTGGGGAAAGAGTGGTGCAAACCTAAATTGGTTTCCACAAATGTATTCCCGAATTTTTTCCAATCTATTTGAGGGTACGCCACATGGTGCGCATTGTAATTTCCTGTTGCTCCTCCAAATTTAGCTGCAAATGGAACATTGAATAACAAACGCATTTGCTCTTCCAAACGTTCTACAAAAACACCAATTTCTTTTCCTAAACGAGTAGGAGAAGCTGGTTGACCATGTGTGCGTGCTAACAACGGAATATCACGCCACTCAGTACTCAATTCTTTTAATTTTGAAATCACACCAATTAAAGAAGGTAAGTACACTTTTTCAAAGGCTTCTTTGGTTGAAAGCGGAATCGCCGTGTTATTGATATCTTGAGAAGTTAACCCAAAATGGATGAACTCTTTGTATGCTGATAAACCTAATTTTTCAAAAGCATCTTTGATGAAATATTCCACGGCTTTTACATCGTGATTCGTCACTTTCTCTGTCTCTTTGATCCAAAGCGCATCTTCAGTAGAAAAGTTTTTGTAGATGTTACGCAAACTCTCGAATACATTCGGATTAACGGCTGCAAGTTGAGGTAAAGGCACTTCACACAAAGCGATGAAGTATTCAATCTCAATTAATACACGGTATTTGATTAAGGCTTCTTCTGAGAAAAAAGGAGCTAAAGAAAGCGTTTTATTTCTGTATCTCCCGTCGATTGGAGAGATAGCATTCAATTCGTTAAGAGTAGTCATTTGGTGTTGTTTTTTCGAAAGTGCAAATATAAACCTTTTTAGTATTTTTGCCTCCAAAAAAAGAGACAATGATTGATATTGATTACCTTAATTTTCTTGAAAACATTTTGACCGACAATCGGAAAGAACGCTTTTTGAATGTCTTGAAAAATCGAACCAATCATTTTACAATAGCAGTGGAAGATGTTTTTCAAATGCACAATACCAGTGCGGTGATGCGAAGCTGCGAAGTTTTTGGTATCCAAGAATTGAATGTCATAGAACAACGTTATGGGAAAAGTATCGACAAACAAATTGCAATGGGGGCCCAAAAATGGGTCGATATTCATACTTATGAATCGCCAGCTGCTTGCGTTCAAACCTTGCGAAATAAAGGCTACCAAATTATTGCGACTACGCCACACGAGAACAATTGCTTATTGGAGAATTTTGATATTTCGAAACCCAGCGCCTTGTTTTTTGGCACCGAAATAGACGGATTATCCGAAGAAATTATGAATGAAGCCGATGGCTTTTTGAAGATTCCTATGGTAGGTTTTACGGAGAGTTTAAATATCTCGGTTTCGGCTGCGATTATCATTCAGAATTTAACCAACAGACTACGCAATTCAGATATTAATTGGCAATTATCTGAAGACGAAATTTTAGTAAAAAGATTGGCTTGGGCCAAAAATTCCATCAAAGACATCAAACGTATTGAACAACGTTATTTTGAGGAAAATCCAAAATAGAAGTAGTTGTTTATGTTATCTTTAAATTAAATGTATTCAAAAACGCCTTTTTGAAATTATTAATCCAATTTAATCCCTAAATTTGATTGGTATAAAATAAAATAAAATGAAAAAAATTATATTGTTTTTTGCTTTGAGTAGTATTTTGACGATTCAAGCACAACAGCGTCCGAAATTAGTAGTTGGAATTGTGGTTGACCAAATGAAAATGGAATATTTGTACCGCTTTTCGGATGATTTTTCTGCCAACGGTTTCAAGCGAATTATGAACGGAGGTTATACTTTTCATAATATGCATTACAATTATGTCCCAACCTATACTGCGCCAGGACATGCTTCTATTTACACTGGAACAACTCCTGCAACACACGGAATTGTTGGAAACGAATGGTTCAATCGTGCCACTGGAAAAGAGCTGTATTGTACGGATGATGCTAGTGTAAAAACAATCGGGGACGGAACGGATAAAGAAGGAGCGATGTCTCCTAAAAATTTATTAAGTACTACGATCACTGACGAATTGCGAATGGCTACCAACTTTAAAGGAAAAGTCATTGGGATGAGTATTAAAGACCGTGGTGCAATTTTACCAGCCGGGCATTTTGCCAATGGGGCGTATTGGTACAGTAAAACAGGAGCGTTTATTTCGAGCACTTTTTATGGTCCTAATTTACCAACTTGGGTAACTGAATTTAATAACGAAAAGCGTTATTTGAATTATATCAATGGGGGCTGGGATTTACTTAAACCTGTTGCTACTTATGATGAAAGTTTAGTTGATGATAATCCATATGAAGGAAAAATCGACAAAACAACAGGTCCTGTTTTTCCATATAATTTGAAAAAAATATACGATGAAAAAGGAGCGGATGTATTGCGAACCACTCCTTTTGGTAATGATATTTTAGCCGATTTGGCGATAAGAGCAATTGATAAAGAAGAGTTGGGAAAAGACGCTATTACCGATTTCTTAACAGTGAGTTTCTCTTCAACAGATTACGTTGGACATACTTTTGGCCCGCGTTCTATGGAATTGCAGGATACTTATTTGCGATTGGATTTGACTTTAGCAAAGTTCATGACGTATTTGGATCAAACAGTGGGGAAAGACAATTATGTAGTTTTTTTAACTGCAGATCATGCTGGAGCGGAGAATCCCAACTATTTGAAAGATAACAAATACAATGTTAAAAATGTGCCCTCTAAAAGTGTGGATGCCGCTTTACGAAAATTTTCTGTAGATACTTTTGGTGCTGATGTCGTTTTGAATTATTCAAATTTTAATGTTTTCTTTAACAAACCTGTATTGAAAGAAAAAGGATTGGACTTGGTTAAAGTAAAACAAAGTTTCAAAGACTTTATGATGACACAAGACCAAGTAAAAAGGGTTTATACTGAAGAAGAAATTCTTGCCTCATCAGGAGATGATTATTTCTTGAGTTTTATTGCCAAAGGCTATGACCCGAAACAAAATGGGGATCTTTTTATTTTAGACAAAGCGGGGTATTTAGAATACATTGAAACGGGAACTACACATGGTTCAGCGAACAGTTATGATACCCATGTACCTATGCTTTTTTATGGCTGGCATGTGCCTAAAGGGAATTCGCATTCCAAAAAACACATCACTCAAATTGCCCCAACACTTTCGCAATTATTGAAAATTCCATTTCCTAATGGAACCGAGTCGGAAGTTTTAGAAGAGTTGTTTTAGAAACAAGTTACAGATATAAAAAATCCCGTTCTATTGAACGGGATTTTTTTATGTATTAAACAGTTGCAGCGACTGGCAACGGAATTTGATTTCGTAGAAGATCTTCAAACGATTCTTTGGCACGAATTAAATGGCCTTCACCATTCATCCATAAAACCTCTGCGGGTTTGTATCTCGAATTGTAATTCGATGACATAGAGAAGCAATACGCTCCTGCATTTTTGAAACATAGAATGTCTCCTTCGTTGATTTCAGCAATTCGTCTGTTATTGGCAAATGTATCCGTTTCACAGATATAACCCACAACGGAGTAAAAACGCTCTTTTCCTTTTGGATTAGAGATGTTTTCGATATGGTGTTGCGAACCGTATAACATCGGACGAATTAAGTGGTTGAATCCACTGTCTACTCCTGCAAAAACAGTTGAAGTAGTTTGTTTTACCACATTTACTTTTGCCAAGAAGAAACCTGCTTCACTCACTAAGAATTTCCCTGGTTCGAATATTAATGTCAACTCTTTGCCATACTCTGTACAGAAATCATTGAAACGTTTTGATAATTTTTTACCTAACTCTTCAATATCGGTTTCGATATCATCTTTTTTGTAAGGTACTTTGAAACCACTACCAAAATCTAAAAATTCTAAGTTTTTGAAATTTTTGGCAACATCAAATAAGATTTCAGCAGCATACAAGAATACCTCAATATCTAAAATATCCGATCCGGTATGCATGTGAATACCCACAATGTTCATTTTTGTATTTTCTACAATACGAATTAAGTGAGGCAATTGGTGAATCGAAATACCAAATTTACTATCAATATGACCTACAGAAATGTTTGTGTTTCCACCTGCCATGACATGTGGATTGATACGAATACAAACTGGTGTGTCTGGGTATTTGGTTCCAAATTGTTCCAAAATTGACAAGTTGTCAATGTTAATCTGAACTCCCATTGCAGCTACTTCTTCGATTTCTTCTAATGAAACGCCATTTGGAGTAAAGAATATTTTTTCTGGCGCATACCCGGCGTGTAAACCTAATAAAACCTCTTGAATAGAAACCGTATCTAAACCAGAACCCATATCTCTCAATAATTGAAGTATGGCTACATTAGATAATGCTTTCATTGCATAATTAATGCGAAGGGTATCTACTTTAGAAAACGCTTTGGTTAATCGGTTGTATTGCGATTGTATTTTTTCGGCATCATAAACATATAAAGGGCTGCCAAATTGTTCTGCTAATTGTAATAAGTCTTTTCCTTGCATTGGATTCTAATTTTGGGCAAATTTATAGTTCTTATATCGGACAAACAAATAAAAAAGAATAGTTTAACAAAATATAACAAAATGTTTAATATAAAACATTAAGTCTATTTTATTGTAAAAGTATAAAAAAATCCCTTGAATTGAATCAAGGGATTATCGGAGAGTTGTGTTGTTGTTTGGTTATAGTGTTGGTAAATCTCCGTTACCTTTTGTAGGTAGGTTTGTTGAACCCATCAAAAACAAATCTACTTCTCTTGCAGCTTCACGGCCTTCAGAGATAGCCCAAACAATTAATGATTGTCCTCTTCTCATATCACCTGCAGTGAAAATGTGAGGTACATTCGTTTTGTAGTTGGTTGCTTTGTAATTGGTTCTAAAATCAGTTTCAATTCCTAATTGTTCGCTTAATGTTTTTTCAGGACCTGTAAATCCTAGAGCTAACAATGCTAAGTCACAAGGCCAGATTTTTTCTGAACCTTCTCTTTCAATTAATTCAGGGCGTTGTCCTGGAACAATTTTCCATTCTACTTCTACTGTTTTTAAAGCAGTTAATTCGCCTTTATCATTAGTGATGAACTCTTTGGTATTAATTAACCAGTTTCGGTTACAACCTTCTTCGTGTGAAGAGGATGTTTTCAATTGTAACGGCCAGTAAGGCCATGGAGTCGATTCGCTTCTACCAACTGGTGGTTTTGGCATAATCTCAAAATTAGTTACTGATTTGGCACCTTGTCTATTAGAGGTACCTACACAGTCCGAACCCGTATCTCCACCACCAATAACGATAACATCTTTACCGGTAGCTACAATTTGGTCAGCAACTGATTCTCCCCAAACCACTTTTGTTTGTTGTGTTAAGAATGTCATGGCTTGAACGACACCTTTAGCATCTGCACCTTTGGTTGGTAATCCTCTTCTTTCAGTAGCACCACCACAAAGAACAACAGAATCAAATGAATTCAATTCTTCTACACTGAAGTTGACTCCAACATGAACATTCGTTTTGAAAGTAATTCCTTCGGCTTCTAGGATAGCCACACGTCTATCGATAATTCCTTTTTCTAATTTGAAGTTAGGAATTCCGTAACGTAATAAACCTCCAATTGCATTGTCTCTTTCAAATACAGTTACCGTATGACCGGCACGGTTCAATTGTTGAGCAGCAGCTAATCCAGCAGGTCCAGAACCTACAACTGCAACTGTTTTACCAGTACGTTGTGTAGGTATTTGTGGTTTGATCCAACCTTCAGCGAAACCTCTTTCGACAATATTTTTCTCAATATTTTCAATAGCAACTGGTTCTTTGATAATACCTAATACACACGATTTTTCACAAGGTGCTGGGCATAATCTTCCTGTAAATTCTGGGAAGTTGTTCGTTGATTGCAAGATAGCCAATGCGCTTTCCCATTCCTCCTGGTGCACCATGTCGTTAAAATCAGGAATTAAATTCCCTAACGGACAAGAACTGTGACAGAACGGAATACCGCAATCCATACATCTTGAACCTTGCTCTTTTATTTTTTCTTTCGATAACGGAACTGTAAATTCATTGTAATTAGAAACGCGTTCTGCTACAGCGATATTACTTTCGTCCGCTCTACTATATTCTTTAAATCCACCTATCTTTCCCATGACTATTGTGCTATTAATTCTTCCACTTTATTTTCTTCTGCCAATCTTTGTAATGCTTTTTTGTAATCGGTTGGCATCACTTTGATAAAGTGTTTTTGTTGATTCTCCCAATCGGCTAAAATTCGTTTAGCTAACGGGCTATTAGTATACATAGAATGATTTTTAATCAATCGTCTTAATTTAGTAATGTCTTCTGCTTCGTTTTCTTCGAAAGCAACCATTTCCATATTACAAACTGTGGCGTCGAATTTTTTCTCTGGGTCGTATACATAAGCAATACCACCATTCATACCTGCAGCGAAGTTTCTTCCAGTTTTACCTAAAATAACCACGTTTCCACCAGTCATGTATTCACAACCATGATCCCCAATTCCTTCTACAACTGCTGTTGCACCCGAATTACGAACTGCAAAACGCTCTCCAGCCATACCATTAATATAGGCTTCACCAGTAATCGCTCCGTAAAGTGCAACGTTACCAATGATGATATTTTCTTCTGGTTTGAAAGTAGCCGTTGGTGGCACTTTGATAATTAATTTACCTCCTGAAAGACCTTTTCCTAAGTAATCATTACAGTTACCGTGGATTTTGAATGACAATCCATTCGTAGCAAATGCTCCAAAACTTTGCCCAGCCGAACCGGTAAAGTCAACTAAGATCGTATCGTCTGGTAAACCTTGTGCTCCGTATATTTTAGAAATTTCGTTACTTAAAATTGCACCTACCGAACGGTCTGTATTTTTGATATTGAAAGTAACTCTTGTTTTCTCTTTTCTATAAATAGATGGAATAGCCGCTTTGATAATGTCAAAATCCAATACATTTTCTAAGGCGTGATCTTGAGTTGTTGTATTGTGATTTGGAACTACGTTTGCTTTTTCTGGTTTGTAAAGGATAGCTGATAAATCCAGACCATTTGCTTTGTAGTGATCGATCGCTTTGTTCACATTTAATTTTTGTGATTGACCAACCATTTCTTTCAAGGTTCTGAAACCTAATTGTGCCATAATTTGACGTAATTCTTCAGCAATAAAATACATGAAGTTGATGACATGCTCAGGTGTTCCTTTGAAATTTTTTCTCAATTCAGGATCCTGTGTAGCAATACCCACTGGACAAGTATTCAAGTGACAAGCTCTCATCATAATACAACCTGAAGCTACCAATGGAGCGGTTGCAAATCCGAATTCTTCTGCTCCTAATAAAGCTGCTACAGCTACGTCACGACCTGTTTTTAATTGTCCGTCACACTCTAACACTACACGACTTCTTAAGTCATTCAGAATCAAAGTTTGTTGTGCTTCGGCCAATCCCAATTCCCATGGAATACCGGTATGTTGCAATGAAGTCAATGGTGCAGCACCTGTTCCTCCATCGTATCCTGAAATTAAGATGACATCAGCTTTTGCTTTGGCAACACCAGCAGCAATAGTTCCAACACCTACTTCAGATACTAATTTTACATTTACACGTGCCTCACGGTTGGCATTTTTCAAGTCAAAGATCAATTGTGATAAATCTTCGATAGAATAAATATCGTGGTGTGGAGGAGGAGAAATCAATCCAACATAAGGTGTTGAATTTCTAGTTTCTGCAATCCAAGGCACTACTTTTTCTCCAGGAAGTTGTCCACCTTCACCAGGTTTCGCTCCTTGAGCCATTTTGATTTGGATTTCTTTGGCGTTAGTCAAATAGTTAATCGACACACCAAAACGTCCTGATGCTACTTGTTTGATCGCACTATTTTTTGAGTCACCGTTTAATTCCTTTTGGAAACGTTTTGGGTTTTCACCACCTTCTCCAGAGTTACTCTTACCACCAATTCTGTTCATGGCAATCGCTAAATTCTCGTGTGCTTCAGAACTGATAGATCCATAAGACATGGCTCCTGTTTTGAATTTCTTAACGATTTCCGTCCAAGGTTCTACTTCGTCAATAGAAATTGGATCTAAATTGTTGAATTCAAATAAACCTCTAATGGTCATCAAGTTTTCACTTTGATTGTTGACCATATCAGAATATTGTTGGTAGGCTTCTGGGCTGTTCAAACGAACCGCTTGTTGCAATTTAGCAATAGTAGTAGGGTTGAACATGTGTTTTTCACCTGATCGTCTCCATCTGTAAATACCACCAATTTCCAAAGGTAATAAGTTGGCAATTTTCGAATTTGGAAACGCTTTTTGGTGTCTTTTCTTGATTTCTTTTTCAACTTCCATCAATCCAATACCTTCAATTCGAGAAGGAGTGAAAGGGAAATATTTAGTGCTAAACGATTTGTTTAGACCTAGAATTTCAAAAATTTGAGCCGCTTTGTAAGAATGTAACGTAGAGATACCGATTTTATTCATAATCTTCACGATTCCTTTGGCAATAGCTTTATTGTAGTTCGTAATAGCATAATCTGCTTTTACTCCCGTAATATGTCCTTCGTTTACTTGGTCATGAATAATTTCATTGACCATATATGGATTGATCGCACTAGCACCGTATCCAAATAATAAAGCAAAGTGGTGTGGTTCACGTGGCTCAGCCGATTCGATGATGATACCGAATTTAGAACGAACGCCTAATTTGTTTAAGGTATGGTGAATGTAAGAACAAGCCAATAGCATTGGGATTGGAGCTAATTTTTCAGTTACGCCTCTATCTGAAAGGATCACAATGTTACATCCTTCCGAAACTGCTTTGAAAGTAGCTTGAATACATTTTTCTAATGAACGCTCTAAACCGTTCACTCCTTTTTCTATTTTGTATAAAGTAGAAATAGTAACCGATTTGAAATCGGCGTGATCAATGTTTCTTATTTTATCTAAATCCTCATTAGAAATAACTGGATTTTGAATTTTGATTTTTTTGCTGTGTTTTTCGTCAATATCAAAAATATTGAAATCACCACCTACAGCTAAACTAATATCAGTAATGATTTCCTCACGAATACCATCCAAAGGTGGGTTGGTTACCTGAGCAAATAATTGTTTGAAATAGTTGTAAAGTAATTGTGGTTGTTCTGATAAAACCGCAAGTGGAGTATCATTACCCATAGAACTGATGGCTTCAGCACCTTTGGCTCCCATTGGGTTAATAATTGTTTTTAAATCCTCAATGGTATAGCCAAACAAACGTTGTCTTGTATGGAAATCAATAGTCTCTGTTGGGATAGGGTTGTTTGTGTAAGGAATTTGTGCCAATTGAACCAAATTGCCATCCAACCATTTTTGGTAAGGACGTTTGGTAACTACAGCATTTTTAACCTCTTCATCTTCAATAATTCGACCTTCGTTCATGTCAACCAAGAACATTTTTCCTGGCTCTAAACGACCGTGTTGAATTACATCTTCTGGATCGATATCCAATACACCAATTTCTGATGACATGATTACGAATCCACTTTTTGTCAACGTATAACGAGAAGGACGAAGTCCATTTCTATCTAATAAAGCTCCAATTACATTTCCATCAGTAAACGGAATAGAAGCAGGACCATCCCAAGGTTCCATGATACAAGAGTTGTATTCGTAGAACGCTTTTTTCTCTTTCGACATGGTTTGGTGCTTTTCCCAAGCTTCAGGCACTACCATCATCATAGCTTCTGGTAAAGAACGTCCTGTCATCAATAACAATTCCACTACCATGTCCATAGAAGCTGAATCGGATTTTCCTTCTAAGATGATTGGAAATAATTTTTTGATATCGTCTCCGAAGATTGGGCTTTCCATCAATTCTTCACGAGAACGCATACGGCTTACATTTCCTCTTAAGGTATTGATTTCCCCATTATGACACATGTATCTAAATGGTTGCGCCAAATCCCATGATGGGAAAGTGTTGGTAGAGAAACGTTGGTGAACCAATGCCAATCTCGTAACCAAATCGGTATCCGTTAAATCAGTGTAATATCTACTGATGTCTTCCGGCATCAATAAACCTTTATATATAATAGTAGTAGTAGATAAACTAGTAAAATAGTATCTGTGGCTTTCCGAAGTTTTAGAGTTGCGGATCGCATGCTCTGAAATCTTTCTTGCAGCAAATAATTTGGCATTGAATTCTTGTTCAGTAATCTTCAATCCATTTTTACCAACAAAAACTTGTTTGATTGATGGTTCTTTTTCTGCCGCAACTTGTCCTAAATTAGACACATCAACAGGAACATCTCTCCAACCTAATATTTGTAAATTTTGATCTTGTACACATTTTTCAAATGTCTTGATACAAAAATCAACTTGATTCTGACTTTTGGGTAAAAAAAGCATACCTACAGCATATTCGCGAACTTCAGGTAGCTCGAAATGACATACTTTTTTAAAGAACGCATCTGGAATATCAAATAAAATTCCAGCTCCATCTCCCGTTCTTCCATCGGCACTTACCGCACCACGATGCTCTAATTTTATTAGGATGTCAAGTGCTTTGTGAATAATATCATTCGACTTGATTCCATTCAAATTACAGATAAATCCTGCACCACAATTGTCGTGCTCAAATTCTGGTAAATAAAGGCCTTGTTCTTTAACTTTCATGCTTGATAATTTTTTTACAAAATTAAATATTTCGCACTATTTACCGAACTCAAAACCTCTTTTCGGTTGATTTTTACCAAAATAATAGAAAAGACTATTTTAAATGAAGATATTGTTATTAAATTGTGATTGAATTGAGGTATTGATAATTGGAAGCGTGAATTTTACCCTAAAAATGCTGATTTTGAAGCTAAAAACAGAAATATAACAGAATGTTATTATTTATAACAAATTAGTTGGTATTATTTAAATTTTATTGAAAAATCACTCTTTTCGATAAACCATAAAACATAATTAAGAAGAACTGCTTTTTTAATAAAAAAAATATATTATATGTATATTATTTTGCTATTTTTGTACCACTTTTATTCTGAAATAATTTCAGAGAAGCAGACAAATTCTTTATTATGAACATACACGAATATCAAGGAAAAGAGATTCTATCTAGCTATGGAGTCCGTATTCAACGCGGAATTGTAGCTAATAGTCCAGTAGAAGCTGTTGCTGCAGCGAAACAATTAACTGCCGAAACCGGAACAGGTTGGTACGTTGTTAAAGCACAAGTTCACGCAGGTGGACGTGGAAAAGGTGGTGGAGTGAAGTTGGCTAAAAACTTACAACAAGTAGAAGAAATTTCTGAGCAAATCATCGGAATGCAATTGGTAACACCTCAAACTTCTGCAGAAGGTAAAAAAGTACACAAAGTTTTAATTGCTGAGGATGTATATTATCCAGGTGAAAGCGAAACGTCTGAATTTTATGTTTCTGTTTTATTGAACAGAGCCACAGGTCGTAATATGATTATGTATTCTACCGAAGGTGGAATGGATATCGAAGAAGTAGCTGAACATACACCACATTTAATTTTTACAGAAGAAATTGATCCTGCTGTTGGATTACAAGGATTTCAAGCAAGACGAATTGCTTTTAATTTAGGTCTTTCTGGAAATGCATTCAAAGAAATGGTGAAATTCATCGATTCTTTATACAATGCGTATATCGGTTCAGATGCGTCTATGTTTGAAATCAACCCAGTTTTAAAAACTTCAGATGATAAAATTTTAGCAGTAGATGCTAAAGTAAATATTGATGATAACGCTTTGTACAGACAAAAAGCGTATGCTGACATGCGTGATATCCGTGAGGAAAATCCAATCGAAGTTGAAGCAAAAGAAGTAGGGTTAAACTATGTTGACCTTGACGGAACTGTTGGATGTATGGTAAACGGAGCTGGATTAGCAATGGCTACTATGGATTTAATTAAATATGCAGGTTTTGAACCAGCTAACTTCCTTGACGTAGGAGGAACTGCTGATGCAAAACGTGTTGAGACTGCTTTCCGTATTATCTTAAAAGATCCAAATGTAAAAGCGATCTTAATCAATATTTTTGGAGGAATTGTTCGTTGTGACCGTGTGGCACAAGGGGTTGTAGATGCCTACAAAAATATGGGTGATGCGATTAAAGTACCAATCATTGTTCGTTTACAAGGTACTAACGCAGCTATTGCAAAAGAATTAATTGATAATTCAGGAATGCCAATTTTATCTGCTGTTGAATTCCAAGAAGCAGCGGACCAAGTTCAAGCGGCACTTTCTTAATTAGAAGAAAAAAATTGATAAAAAAAATCCTGAGTGAAAGCTCAGGATTTTTTTGTTTTATATAGTGCTATTATTGTTTCTTTTTCATTTTGATGAAAATTTGACCTTTGTATTTTCTTGAATTTACAACAGTGTCTTTTTTAACAATATTCATCGATTCAATATCATTGGGTTGAATCGATTTTAACACTTCTGAATTGGTAAGTTGGGCATCTATGAATACGGCAACATCTTCAGGAATACTCTCTTTCTTTTTTTCGGTAGAAGTACTTTGGCTATAACTGCTTAGAGAAGAAATAATAGCGATACTAAAAATTAGCTTTTTCATTATTTATTCTTTCCGTTTTTGAAATGTACTTTTTCTACCACTTGTACTTTTGGAGTCGCTTTAGTATTACCTTTCTTAAATGGTTTTTTTGCTCCTGTGTATGATTTTGGCTTTTGATCTCCTCTTGCTTTTTCAGGATCTCTCGGACTAGCTTTAAATTCAGGTCGGTCTTTAGTGTTTTCTTTCTTCGGAATTTCAGCTTTATGCTTGGCTAAAACTTCGTTTGGATTTTTAGGATTTTCTTTTGTTCCTCTCAAATGAATTACCAAACCGTTTAAGAAATTACGCAACACTTGGTCACCGCATTCCATATAGTTTTCGTGTTTTTCATCACGAAAGAAAGCCCCTAATTCTGATTTTGAAATTCTAAAATCTACTAATTCTAAAATCTCCACTATTTGGTCATCACGAAGCATCAAGGCTACACGTAATTTTTTAAAGATATCGTTATTGGTCATACTAATAGGTATTGGATTATACTTTTTTGGGTTGTAGCCTTTAGTTAAACTGATAATAAACTAAATAGCGTAAACAATTATAAAAGCCAAAGATACGCTTTTACAAAACCATCTCTCCATAATTTTTCGTTATGTTGTCCACCTTTAACAATGTTTACTTTTGTCAAATTCAAATTGCCACTTCTTTTTTTAGCGATTAAACCATCAATAGTATTAAGGTCAGGAATGACATCTGCATCGCCTTCATTGTCGCCGCACAGAAAATAAATTTTAGCTTTTAGTGCAGGGCTTTTTTGTGTCAATTCATTAATTTCTTTTCGGTTGAACCAAAAAGAAGGTGAAAAAACTCCTGCTTTACCGAAAATTTCAGGGTATTTTATGACTGCATAATAGGAAACTAATCCGCCAAGAGAACTTCCAATAATCCCTGTATTTTTTGTATCTGCTTTTGTTCTGTATTTAGTGTCTATTTCCGGTTTTAGAGTTTCCACAATAAATCGGAGGTAATTGTCGGCATTTCCGCCACCATATTTTGCATTTTTAAATGGCGTTAATTCATCAATACGTTTTTCGTTTCCATGCTCAATTCCTACAATAATTACTTGGGCATTAAGACTGTCCAATTTCTCGTCAATATTCCATTCGCCAACATACGAAGTTTTGGCATCGAAAAGATTTTGGGCGTCGTGCATATATATTACAGGATATTTCTTTTTAGCTGAATCGTATTTTTTTGGTAAATAGATCCAGATTTTCTTATCGGTATCTAGTTGCGGTGCTTTTATGGTGAAAGTAGCAAGCTGTTTTGAAGCGGTACTTAGATTCGCTTGTTGAGCAACTGTTTTACTAAAAGCAATACATAATAGGAGTAATAGTGTTAAACGTTGAATCATTTTGAGGTTTATTTAAGTATTTAAAATAATTGCACTCCGGTTCCGTTTCCATCGGCATAGTTGATTTTTCCGAATTCCAAGGAAACTCCACTTGCTATATCTTCACTCAGTAATAAAGGACCATCCATATCAACGTAATCCAATTCAGGTAGTATTTGGGCGATTGCGGAAATACCCACAGTAGATTCTGTCATACAGCCTGCCATGGTGCGTAAACCCAATTGTTTGGCCTCTTGGATCATGCGTCGTCCGGGTGTGAGCCCACCACATTTAGCTAATTTGATATTGACTCCGTGAAAATGATTGAAACATAGGGCTACATCTTCTTCTTTGATACAACTTTCATCAGCGATTACTGGTAAAGCCGAATGTTTAAATACTTCTTTATGTCCCTCCCAATCATTTGCCGGTAAAGGTTGTTCCAAAAATTCGACCCCTAGTTTTTTCAATGCTATTGAATTGTTAATCGTTTCATCGACTCCCCAACCACAATTGGCATCAATTCTAAAAATGGCATTACTGTGTTCTCGAAGTGCTTTTACTATGGCAATATCTTCTTGTGTTCCTAATTTAATTTTATAAATTGGCCAAGGCAATTCTTTCATTTTAGCTACCATTTTTTCGATAGGAGCTATACCAATGGTATAATCCGTCAATGGATTTTTTTCAGTGCTGTAATTCCATAATTCATACAACTTCTTTTCTTTTTTTCGCGCATACAAATCATTGTAAGCATTGTCCAAAGCGCATAAAGCAAACAAGTTGTCTTTTAAATAAGGATGCATTTTGGCCCAAAACCCTTCGGGAGTTTCAGTTCCTGAGGATTCAACGATTGGTCTGATTTTTTCCAAATCAGCGATCATCATTGGTACCGTAATATTGTAATAGGGATTGGAAGAAGCTTCGCCAAAACCAGAGAATTTACCATCCTTTAAAGTCACAATCACGCAGGGTTGTACATCAATTGATTTTCTGGAAATGGTAAAAGTGTGTTTTAATTTGAGGTCGTAGGCTTTTAAAATCAGTTCCATAAACTATAGAATTAAGACGCTTGTTCTTGTAATTTTTTGATTTCGTCACGCAATTTGGCGGCTTGCATAAAGTCCAATTCTTTGGCTGCTTTTTCCATTGATTTACGTTTTTCGCGTATTAATTTATCAATTTCAGCTTTGGATAAATAAGCCGTTTCAGCTTCAGCAGCGACGTTTAAAGTATGTCCCAATTCGTATTCTACCAATGGGTTTTTGGTAAAAGCTGAATCGATTTTTTTGTTCAAAGCCTGAGGAACTTGATTGTTCTCCAAGTTGAAGTTGATTTGTTTGGTTCTTCGGTAATTGGTTTCGTCAATCGTTTTTTGCATGCTATCCGTGATTTTATCTGCATACATAATCGCTTTTCCATTTAGGTTTCGCGCTGCACGTCCAATGGTTTGTGTTAGCGAACGATGACTTCGTAAAAAACCTTCTTTATCGGCATCCAAAATGGCTACCAAAGACACTTCTGGTAAGTCCAAACCTTCACGCAATAAGTTAACACCTATCAATACATCAAACAATCCTTTACGCAAGTCCTGCATGATTTCGATACGTTCCAATGTATCTACATCGGAATGAATATAACGGCAGCGAATGGATACTTTGGTCAAATATTTGGCTAATTCTTCTGCCATTCTTTTCGTCAAAGTAGTCACCAAGACGCGCTCGTCTATTTCGCAGCGTTGTTGAATTTCTTCGATCAAATCATCGATCTGATTCAAACTTGGTCGCACTTCAATAATGGGATCCAAAAGACCCGTTGGTCGAATCACTTGTTCTACAACAACGCCATCTGTTTTTTGCAATTCATAGTCGGCTGGTGTTGCTGACACATAAATCACTTGATTTTGCATCGCTTCAAATTCTTCAAATTTTAAAGGACGGTTGTCCATAGCGGCAGGCAAACGAAAACCGTATTCGACCAAGTTTTCTTTTCGACTTCGGTCGCCGCCATACATGGCATGCACTTGCGATAAGGTAACGTGACTTTCGTCTACTACCATTAAAAAGTCTTTTGGAAAATAATCCAATAAACAGAACGGTCGTGTTCCAGCTTCTCGGCCGTCAAGGTAACGAGAATAATTTTCGATACCTGAACAATAGCCTAATTCCCGAATCATTTCCAAATCAAAATTGGTCCGTTCTTCAAGACGTTTGGCTTCTAAATGCTTACCAATTTCTTTAAAATAATCGACTTGTTTGACCAAGTCTTGTTGGATTTCCCAAATAGCATTTTGCAACACATCGGGTGAGGTCACAAACATGTTAGCGGGATATATGGTAAGTTTTTCAAACTTCTCTAACACTTGGGCATTTTTAACATCGAAACTTTCTATCTCTTCAATTTCGTCACCAAAGAAATGAATACGAAAGGCTTCGTCAGCATAACTTGGATATACTTCAACTGTATCTCCTTTAATTCGGAAGCTTCCAGGGGTAAAATCAGCTTCTGTTCTGGAATATAAACTTTGAACTAAACTGTGTAGTAATTTGGTTCTAGAGATCGCTTGATCGCGTTCTAGAGCAATTACATTTTTTTGAAATTCCACGGGATTTCCAATTCCGTACAAACAGGAAACAGAAGCCACAACCAATATATCTCTTCGACCAGAAAGTAAGGAAGAGGTTGTGCTTAAACGCATTTTTTCCAGCTCTTCATTGATGGATAAATCCTTTTCAATAAAAACGCCTGTAACTGGCATAAAAGCTTCGGGTTGGTAGTAATCGTAGTAGGAAACAAAATATTCTACCGCATTATTGGGGAAAAATTGTTTGAATTCGGAATACAATTGCGCCGCCAAAGTTTTGTTGTGTGCCAAAACCAAAGTGGGGCGTTGCACTTCTTGAATAACATTGGCCACTGTAAATGTTTTACCAGATCCTGTAACCCCTAATAAGGTTTGGAATTTTTCGCCATCAGTGATTCCACGAGCTAATTTTTCAATAGCTTGCGGTTGGTCGCCTTTGGGTTGGTAATCAGATACTACTTGGAAATTCATTTGGTAAAGATACTTAATTCGACTCAAGAGACCAATTGGCTAATAAGCCTAAATTGTAATTGAAAGGGAAGTTGTTCTATTTAGAATTGCCAGGCTTTTTGTTGGTCGGAAGTCATAAAGGTCCAAGCCACGAATCGACTTGTTTTTTGGCCTTGAGCCATATTGACCGTTTTTATTTCGACAGCATTTACTTTACTCAAGGTTTTATAAATAGTGGAAAGATTTTCTTTTTTGGAAACCAATGTGGTAAACCACAAACAGTTCAAAGGGTATTTGACACTTTCGTAAATCATTTGGGTAATGAAACGCAGTTCGCCACCATCGCACCATAATTCACCATTTTGACCACCAAAATTAAGCACCGCTTTTTTAGTTTTTTGTTGGTTTAAATTGGATATTTTTCGAAGCGTTCCTTTGTTGGCTTCCTCTTCCGATTTATGGAAAGGCGGATTGCAAATGGTAAAAGCAAAACGATCTTCGGGTGTTATGATGTTCTTGAAAATAAATCGTGATTCAGCTTGTAATTGCAAACTAATGGTATCCATTAATTGAGGATTATTTTGAATGATTTTCTTGCAATTTTGAATCGCATTCTCATCAATATCAGTACCGACAAAGCTCCAGTTGTAGGTGCTATTTCCAATTATTGGATAAATGCAATTGGCGCCAATTCCAACATCTAAACCTTGAACAGTTTCGCCTTGGGGAATAATTCCGTTGTTGCTCAATGCTAATAAATCTGCGATATAGTGAATGTAATCTGCACGCCCTGGAATAGGTGGACAGAGGTAGTTTTTAGGAATGTCCCAATTTGTTATTCCAAAATGGTTCGTTAATAAGGCCTTGTTTAAGGTTTTTACGGCTTCTGGATTTGCAAAATCAATAGTTTGAGTTTGATACTCATTGGTAAAAACAAATGCCTCGAGTTCAGGACAAGATTGAATTAATTGGTCAAAATGATAGCCCGAATTATCTAGATTTCTTGGGTGTAAATTTGGTTTTTGGGGACTGATTGCTGCTTGTTCTTTTTTCATTTCGAGGTAAAGATAATCAATCTGTTTTGGAATACTTTAATCAAAACATTCCATTAAAAGCAAATCGCCCACTTCATGTGCAATGGTCACGATGCCGTCTTCAATGACATGATTACTGCTTCCCGTTCGATAGCCAATGGTGAGTGAGTCATTTTGCAAAGGATAAAATAGATTAGAAGAATGAATCCCAGTTACATGACCAATTGGAATTAAAGAAATAGGAGTGTTAGCGGTATACCATTTCTCGAATTTTTTTGGTAATAAAAATACTTTGGAATGGTCGTCCAAGAGAACAATTTTTAAACGATCACGATAGCGAGTAATATTGGTGATGTTGGTAATGGTATGATCGGCCCGTTTTCCTGTTGCCCAAACCACATTCACAGCCGGGATATTGCGATCGATTAAATAATCAAATGCTTTCTCTAAGTCGGTTTTGTTTTGATCAGGAGTATGAATAATGTCAATGGGAAACTGTTCTGTTTGGTATTTTTCAGGGTCAAAATCAGCATCAAAATCGCCCAATAAAACATCAACTTTTATATCCAGTTCCATTACGCGCTCCATGGCAGCATCCAAAACAACAACCAAGGGGGACCATTCTAATAACTGCCCCAATAATTCAGGTTGGCAGGCGGCACCATTGGCTATAATTAAAGCAGGTTCTTGGTCGTCTCGAACGATGTGATGTGAAGACATTTTGTACTAATTTTAATTTTACAAATAGCAGATTTTATTTAACGATATAGTTTACTGAGTCGTATTCACTCAATGAAAAGTAACCCAACGGAAAATTTTCTTCTTGTGTGGTATTGATTATATTTCCCCTTACGGTTGCTGGAGGCGATTGAAATGGTCCGCCACCACCATTACCGGCAATACTTACTAATACCGACATATAGTTAAAATAGGTTCTAGAAATCCCATAATGATTGATTTCTACTTTATCACCAGATTTAATTTTATCGTTTTGTGAGATACTGAAAAATTCATTTCCATTGTAAAATACATCTTCATCAGTATAGAAATTGGATGTTACTTGACTTGAATAGGTATAGCGGTAGAGGTAGTAATTTTTTACTGCTGTGGGGTCGATATAATGTGCTTTCAATTCAATATTTTTTCCGCCAAAACCACCATTGTTATTTTGTTCCACTTTTACAATTGTAGCAACAGGTTGCATTACTTCTTGAGCGTTATAGGTGCTGCCGTTGTAGCGGATTGATAAGCGGTAGGTTTCACCAATTACTGGAATAAAATTCGAACATTTATATTCTCCTGTGTTTGGCACTTCAACAAAAGTAAAACTTTGATTGGCACTATTTTGAACAAAGACTGTCGCCCCTTTTACATATTTTGGGGTATCACTATAATAATCCGTTGTAGTACTTAGTTTTATTTTTTGAACACTACCGTTAGTACCTTTTTTCCAGGTTAAAGCAGCTTCCACCACGAGTTTCGGCGTTCCTGATTTTAGATCTAATGGAATCACTTCTTCGCAACTGAAAAGCGCTAAACAGGCAATTATAGTTAGTAATGAATATAATTTTCTCATAACGTTTAAAATTTAAAATTATAACTTACGGCTGGAACCATTCCGAAAATAGATGTTTTTACCGCTTCATTATTTCCAGTATCACTATTTTGTCTAAAGTTAATTGCCGCAGCATTTTTTCTATTATACAAATTATAAATACTAAATACCCATTCTCCTTTCCAGTTTCGGTTACTATTTTTTCTAGGGGTTAGGGTGGCTGAAATGTCTAAATGATGATAGGTGGGTAGACGATTCTCATTTCGCAATCCATAACTAGGAATTGTAATTCCAAGATATTGATATTGTCCATTTGGATAGGTAACTGGCTGGCCCGATTGTAAAGCAAAATTAGCTCCAAAGGACCATTTTTCATTGAGTAAATAAGAACTGGTTACCGCTAAATTGTGTAACTTATCATAAGCCGATTTGTACCACTGTCCATTATTTATCCCGGTTTCTAGATTCGTTCTCCCTGGCGTTTGTTGCTCAGAGCGGGATAATGTATAGGAAATCCAACCGTTAAGGCGGCCTTCATTTTTCTTTAACATCACTTCTAATCCATACGATCTCATTTGTCCATTCAAAATGACTTGTTCCAACGCATTATTGGCAATCAAATCGGCTCCATCAATATAATCAATTCGGTTTTGTACTTTTTTATAATAGGTTTCTACTTCTAATGAATACAAATCATTTTTAAAATTTGTGAAATAGCCTAAAGCAACCTGATCTGCTATTTGTGGTTTGATGAATGCATCGCTTGGTGTCCATACATCGAGAGGAGTAGGAGAAGAAGTATTTGAGACCAATTGAAGGTATTGTACCATTCGATTATAACTCGCTTTTATCGATTGTTTGTCATTCAATTGGTAGGCCGCAGAAAAACGGGGTTCAAGGTAGTTGTAGCTTTTCATTACCTCATTTTTATCGAATGCGGTTTTGCCAATAGGAGTAGCTTTTTCATAAATTTGAAGCTCTGGATTAAATACAACCGGGTTGTTATTAGCGTACACATTTAAATCGGATTGGCCTAAACGGTAAAACAAACTATAACGCAATCCATACGAAATAGAAATTTCCGAGCTAAGTTCTTGATCGGCATTGATATATATTGCGGGTTCAAAAGCATATTTTTTGTCCAATTGCGAAAAGTTTATTCCGGAATTGCTGTCTGAAGGCTTTATAATTCCAGGATTGAAATCATAATAAATGGCATTAAGTCCATAATTAAGTTTAAATCGATCTGAAATGTAATTTTTCAAATCGTATTTAATGTTGTAATTTTTAATACCCGAATCCCATTTGAAACCTACAAAATCCAAATCTAGTCCGTAATAATAGTCGGAATAAATTAAAGATAGGTTGGAGAAAAGTTTGTTAGAAAACAAGTGATTCCATCTTAGATTTAGCGTTGAATTTCCGTAAATATTGGTAAAACTATTGGCTAAGCTGAAAACATCTCGACCAAAGTACCCCGACAAAAACAAATTATTATTGGGGTTAATTTTGTAACTTAGTTTTGTGTTTAAATCGTAGAAATAGGCTGCGTTATCTTTTTGATCTTCAGAAAGTTTCAAAAATAAATGCGCATAAGAACTTCGACCTCCAATTAAAAAGGATCCTTTGTCTTTTACTAAAGGCCCTTCAAGCAACAAACGACTTGAAATCAATCCAATTCCTCCATTGGTACTGAATTTTTTACTATTTCCGTCTTTTTGATAAATATCCAAAACAGAGGCCGCTCTCCCTCCAAAACGTGCTGGAATACCTCCTTTGTATAATTTCAAATCTTTTATGGCGTCTGGGTTAAACACAGAGAAAAAACCAAATACATGTGACGAATTAAAAATAGTCGCTTCGTCCAATAGAATTAAGTTTTGGTCGGCACCACCACCACGCACATTGAATCCAGAAGCGCCTTCACCAGCATTGGTTACACCAGGAAGAAATAAAATGGATTTTAAAACATCGACTTCTCCCAAAACAACAGGCATTCTTTTAATTGCCGATATCGAGAGTTTGTTGACACTCATTTCGGGTTTCCGAATATCAGTTTTTGTTTTGGTATCGGTAACAATTACTTCTTTTAACGTATTTTCTGAAGTGAACAGTTTGAAATTTGTTTTGGTATTCTTTTCTAAAAGTATTTTCTCTTCCAGCGAGTTGTATCCCATATAACTAATTCGGATAGTGTAGGAGCCTTTTGGAATAGTAATGGAATAAAAACCATATTCATTTGTAGTTATTCCTGTTCTTAATTCAGGTATGAATAGATTGACACCAATTAATGTTTCATTGCTATTGCTGTCGCTAATAGTTCCACTTAAAGTAAATTTTTCCTGAGCAGTCACTGAAAAGCAACAAAAAAAGAGGCAGAGGAGTAGGCTAATTTTTTTTGAAATCATCATTTGATTTTTTATTTGAATCCGATACAAATTTCATTAAAAGTAATTACAATTAATGAAATTAAACGTTAAAAAAAAGGCAACTAAATTAGTTGCCTTTTAATAGTATTTGTAAAAAAGTTGAATTAAGCGATTTTTGCTAATATAGCATTGAATGTTTCGCTTGGTCTCATTGCTTTATTTGTCAATTCTGGATTGGGTTGGTAGTAACCACCAATATTTTGAGGCTTACCTTGTGAACCAATTAATTCTGAATTGATGGTAGTTTCATTTTCAATCAACGCTTTTGCTATAGGTGCAAAAGTTGCTTTTAATTCAGCATCTTTATCTTGTGCGGCTAAAGCTTCAGCCCAATACATAGTTAGATAGAAATGAGAACCACGGTTATCGATTTGTCCTACTTTACGAGCTGGCGATTTATCGTTAGCCAAGAATTTTTCTGTAGCTACATCTAAAGTTTCTGCCAAAACTAATGCTTTTGGATTGTTTAAAGTTTGGCTTAAATGCTCTAAAGAAGCGCCTAATGCTAAAAACTCACCAAGTGAATCCCAACGTAAATAACTTTCGTCAGTAAACTGTTCTACGTGTTTTGGAGCAGATCCACCGGCACCGGTTTCAAACAAACCACCACCATTCATCAAAGGAACGATAGATAACATTTTAGCTGAAGTACCTACTTCTAAAATTGGGAACAAATCGGTTAAGTAATCACGCAATACATTTCCGGTTACCGAAATAGTATCTAAACCTTTGATAATTCTTTCTAAGGTTGCTTTTGTAGCAGCAATAGGAGATAGGATTTGAATATCTAAACCAGTAGTATCGTGGTCTTTTAAGTATTTTTGAACTTTTACAATTAATTCTCTGTCGTGAGCTCTATTTTCGTCCAACCAGAAAATAGCTGGGGTATTAGACAAACGTGCTCTGTTTACGGCTAGTTTAACCCAGTCTTGAATTGGAGCGTCTTTGGCTTGACACATTCTGAAAATATCTTTCGCTTCCACAGCTTGTTCCATTAAAACAGTTCCTTTTGTATCCACAACGCGAACAATTCCGTCTGCAGCTATTTGGAACGTTTTATCATGAGAACCATATTCTTCTGCTTTTTGAGCCATTAAACCTACGTTAGGAACACTTCCCATTGTAGTTGGATCAAAAGCACCATTTTCTTTACAAAAATCAATAGTTGCAGTATAGATACCCGCATAACAACGGTCTGGGATAATCGCTACTGTGTCTTGTTGTTTTCCGTCTTTATTCCACATTTGACCAGAAGTACGAATCATAGCAGGCATTGAAGCATCTACAATAACATCAGAAGGTACTTGTAGGTTGGTAATTCCTTTTTCAGAATTTACCATTGCAATAGCCGGTCCGTTAGCAATAGCTTGATTGATGGCAGTTTCAACTTCAGCTTGTTGTGCGTGTCCTGCAATTTTTGCATAAACATCACCTAAACCATTTCTGGTATCGATATTTAATTCAGCAAATAAAGTAGCGTATTTTTCAAAAACGTCTTTAAAATATACTTCCACGATAGCGCCAAATATAATTGGATCAGACACTTTCATCATGGTTGCTTTTAAGTGAACAGAAAGCAACAAACCTTGTTCTTTAGCTTCTTTGATTGTTTTGGCAACGAATGATTTTAAAGCATTTAAGTTCATCACAGAACTATCTATAATTTCTCCAGCTTTTAAAGGCGTGCTTGCTTTTAAAATAGAGGTGTTTCCGTCCTTTCCAACGAATTCAATTTTTACATCTGTAGCCTCTGCAACAGTAACTGATTTTTCACTTCCATAAAAATCACCAGTTTCCATTGAAGCCACATGTGTTTTTGAGCTAGATGACCAAGATCCCATAGAATGTGGATTGGCTTTGGCGTAATTTTTTACTGCTTTAGGGGCTCTACGATCTGAGTTTCCTTCACGTAAAACTGGATTTACAGCCGAACCTAATATTTTAGCGTATTTTGCTTTGACACTTTTCTCTTCTTCTGTTTGAGGATCTTCTGGGAAATCAGGTAAAGCATAACCATGCGATTGTAATTCAGCAATGGCTGCTTTTAATTGAGGAACTGAGGCAGAAACGTTGGGTAATTTAATAATGTTCGCTTCAGGTGTGGTAGCCAATTGACCTAATTCAGCTAAAGCGTCTCCGGTTTTTTGGTTCTCTGAAAGATATTCTGGAAAATTAGCTAAAATTCTTCCTGCTAAGGAAATGTCTCTTGTTTCAATTTCAATATCAGAGGTTCCTGTGAAGGCTTGAACGATAGGTAAAAAAGAATAAGTTGCTAACAAAGGGGCTTCGTCTGTAAGCGTGTAAAAAATTTTGGATTTCTGTGCCATTATTTTGTATTTAAAATCGAATGTTTTTAATGTTTTGTTACTAAAACGTTTGCGTTGTTTTTTTTAGCGGGGCAAATATAGGAAAATCAGATGTAAAAATATGTCGTAGGACTGGATAAAAACGAATATTTAAAGGGATTAAACACCTTATTTGCAAATTGTTATTTTTAGGGTGGTAAAATTCCTAAATTGAGAATTTTAAGCTCATTTTATGACAAAAAAAAGTCCCACATGGTGGGACTTTTTTAAAATGAAGAAGATATTAGAATCTTCTTTTATCTTTAATTTTTGCTTTTTTACCAGTAAGTTCTCTGAAGTAGAAAATTCTAGCTCTACGTACAGCACCTTTCTTATTGATTTCGATTTTTTGCAAAGCTGGCAAGTTAACTGGGAAGATACGTTCTACTCCAATTGCTCCAGACATTTTACGAATAGTAAAAGTTTCTGTGTTTCCAGAACCTCTTCTTTGAATTACTACTCCTTTAAAAAACTGAGTTCTAGTTTTTTCACCCTCTTTAATTTCGTAGAAAACTGTAATTGTGTCTCCAGCTCCGAAATCTGGGAAATCTTTTCTTGTTACAAATTCGTCTTTAACGAATTTCATTAAATCTGCCATGATAATTTTAATTATGGTTTAATATAGAGCAACATTCACGGTTCTCGCCAGAGGTTGGTCTAATGCGGCTGCGAAATTAATTATAAATTTTGAATATTTTAGAAAAAAATCAAAAAAATAATGCTTTAGTCTTCTAACAAGTCGGGACGACGGTTTTTTGTATGCTCGTACGCCTTATCTTCTCGCCATTGATCGATCTTGGCAAAATTTCCACTAGTTAAGACTTCAGGCACTTTCCATCCTTTGTAATCGGCTGGGCGAGTATAAATAGGACCGGATAACAATCCGTCTTGAAAACTGTCGGTGAGGGCAGAGGTTTCATCGCTCAATACACCTGGTATTAATCGGATTAAAGCATCTGAAAGTACTAAGGCACCTAATTCTCCTCCGCTTAAAACATAATCTCCAATTGAAATTTCTTTGGTAATAAAATGATCACGCACCCGTTGATCAACTCCTTTATAATGACCACATAAAATAATGATGTTGTCATACATGGACATAGTATTCGCCATTTTTTGATTCAGCGTTTCACCATCGGGCGACATATAAATGATTTCGTCGTAGGTTCTTTGACTTTTTAAATGTGTAATACAGTCATCAATAGGTTGAACGGTCATAACCATTCCAGCGCCACCGCCAAAAGGATAATCATCGACACTTTTTTGCTTATTAGTGGTATAGTCACGTAAATTATGGATATGAACTTCTACCAAACCTTTGTCGATAGCACGTTTCATAATAGAAGCTTCAAATGGACTTCTTAGTAATTCAGGTAGAACAGTAATAATATCTATACGCATCTCAAATAATTGCAATGTTGGAAAGGTCAAAGGTACAAAGTTTAACCTAGTTTTAATAATGAATCTGTTTTATGAAATCTGTCCTTGCGTGAGGGATGGAAGCGACATCCTTTTTAAACAGCAAATTTTTTTGAAGCCGTTTAAAAAGATAAAGCGTACAGCCCGACCGAAGCTACTGCGGAGGGCACGCCCAAGAAGTTTTGTCATTTATATAATATTGTTGTAATTTTGCGCTTCAATAAAAATCAACAACAATGGAAAACGGAATATACGCTAAATTCAACACCGCTAAGGGTTCGGTTGTAGTAAAATTAACGCACGACTTAACACCTGGAACGGTAGGTAACTTTGTGGCTTTGGCAGAAGGAAACTTGGAAAACAAAGTAAAACCTCAAGGAACAAAATATTATGATGGATTAACATTTCACCGAGTTATCCCTGATTTTATGATTCAAGGAGGTTGTCCTCAAGGAACTGGAACTGGAGATGCAGGATACAAGTTTGATGATGAATTTCATCCTAGTTTGAAACACGATCGTCCAGGAGTTTTGGCTATGGCCAATGCAGGTCCGGGTACTAATGGTTCTCAATTTTACATTACTCACGTTCCAACATCATGGTTAGATGGTAAACATACCGTTTTTGGTCATGTAGTGGAAGGTCAAGATGTAGTGGATGCTGTAGCGCAAGGAGATATATTAGAGTCTTTAGAAATAGTTAGAGTAGGAGATGAAGCAGCAAAATGGAATGCCGTAGAAGCTTTTAGAACTTTTGAAGGTTCTCGTGCCAAACGTATTGAAGCGGAACGCGCTGCTGCTGAAGCTGAAATGGAAAAGTTAGCTGCTGGTTTTGAAAAAACAGAAAGTGGTTTGCGTTACCAGTTTATCCAAAGGGGATCAGGTAAAAAAGCAGAAGACGGTAAAACAGTATCGGTTCACTATTCAGGGCAATTACCTGACGGAAAAGTATTTGATAGTTCCTACGCACGAAAAAAACCAATCGAATTTCCATTAGGTAGAGGTAATGTGATCGAAGGTTGGGACGAAGGAATTGCCTTGTTACAAGTGGGTGATAAAGCTCGATTTGTAATTCCATCACATTTAGGATACGGTTCTCGTGGTGCTGGAGGAGTGATTCCGCCAAATGCCACATTAATCTTTGACGTAGAGTTGATGGATGTGAAGTAATCTTCATTCAGAATACAATAAACGAATCCCAAAGTAGTTGCTTTGGGATTTTTTTTTACCATTATTTAACTGGTTTGTATAGAGTGATTTATTCCTTTTTTATTTTACATTTGTTTGTCTAATCAAAAATAATAACCGCTTCAATACTATTATTATGAAAAAAATGTTGTTTTCAGTTGTATTAACCAGTTCCTTCTTATTGGTTACCGCTCAATCTCCATCGAAAAAATCAGATGCTCCAACAGCAGTTCCTACTGAAAAAGTAGAAAGTGTAGCATCGAATATTAAATTCAACCCAGACGAAAAAGTAATCACGCAACACCTTTCCACGATTAGAGGTCAAAAAGTTCCTTATCAAGCGACAACAGGAACCATGCCTGTTTGGGACGAGGATGGAAAAACTATTGCGGGAATATTTTATACTTATTATGAGCGTTCCGATGTGAATGATCGTGCCAATCGACCTTTAGTAATTTCATTTAATGGTGGTCCAGGTTCGGCTTCTGTTTGGATGCAAATTGCCTATACAGGACCAACTTTGTTAAATATTGACGATGAAGGTTATCCGGTACAGCCCTACGGAGTTAAACAAAATCCGTATTCTATTTTGGATGTTGCTGATATCGTTTTTGTCAATCCAGTGAATACCGCTTATTCAAGAATGACAAACAAAGAAACACCGAAATCAACTTTTTTTGGTGTCAATGCTGATGTTAAGTATTTAGCAGAATGGATCAAAACATTCGTAACTCGTAATAACCGTTGGGCATCACCAAAATATTTAATTGGTGAAAGTTACGGAACTACACGTGTTTCAGGATTAGCTTTGGAATTACAAGAAAATCAATGGATGTATTTAAATGGTGTAGTGTTAGTTTCTCCAACTACTTTAGGAATTGATAGAGGTGTGGCTTCAAAAGCAGCTTTGCGTTTGCCTTATTTTGCTGCTACAGCTTGGTTTCATAAAAGACTTCCTGCTGATTTACAATCCAAAGATTTAACTACAATGCTTCCTGAGGTGGAACAATTCACCATTAATGAATTAATTCCAGCAATGAGTAGAGGAGGATTTATTGATCCAGCCGAAAGAAAAGCTATCGCATCTAAAATGGCTCGTTATTCAGGAGTTGATGAAAAAGTAATTTTACAAAATAATTTGGATGTTCCATTAGATTATTTTTGGAAAGAATTGCTAAGAGATCAAGGTTTTACCGTGGGTAGATTGGATTCTCGTTACAAAGGAATTGACCGCAAAGATGCTGGTGACGGACCTGATTTCAATTCGGAATTAACTTCTTGGTTGCATTCATTTACGCCAGCTATCAATATTTATCTTCGTAATAATTTAGGTTATAAAACAGATTTAAAATACAATATGTTTGGACCAGTTCATCCTTGGGATAATTCGGGTGATAAAACGGGGGAGAATTTGCGTCAAGCGATGGCTCAAAATCCATATTTGCATGTATTAGTGCAATCCGGATATTATGATGGGGCTTGTGACTATTTTAATGCCAAATACAATTTGTGGCAAATGGATCCAAGTGGTAGACTAAAAGATAGAATGTCGTTTGAAGGCTATCGAAGCGGGCATATGATGTATCTTCGCAAGGAAGACTTAATTAAAGGAAATGAAGACCTAAGAAAGTTTATTCAAAAATCATTACCCAAACCAGGAGTTCCTGCTAAATATTAAAAAGCAAAAAGCCCAAAATCATTTGATTTTGGGCTTTTTTATTGGTGATAATTTTGATTAAATATCATCAAAATCAATATCAGTAAAATTAGATACCTGCGGTGTAATTTCGTCTTCTGATGTTTCTGAAGTATATTCCTTTTTAAAATCTTTTTGATGTCTTTCAGAAATTACTTCTTCGCCTTTGTGGTTTAAAACGTAGGAAGTCATATCGCCTAAAATTTCTGTAAAGGCAGCGAAATCTTCTTTGTATAAATAAATTTTATGTTTTTTAAAGTGGAAAGACCCGTCTTCTTCAGTAAACTTCTTGCTTTCAGTTATTGTGATGTAATAATCATCTGCTTTTGTAGCTCTGACATCAAAAAAATAAGTTCTTCTCCCGGCTCTTAAAATCTTAGAAAATATTTCTTCTTTTTCTAACATATCATTTTCTCTCATAATCCGTCTTCATTTATTGGTTTATAGACATCCAAAAATGATAAAAAAAAATTGATTGACCAAAAATTATGATAATTCTTTTTCGGATAGTTGTTTTAAATACAAGTCGGCATAATATCCTTTCTCATTTAGTAATTGATTATGAGAACCTTGTTGGATAATTCGTCCTTCATCGATAATTATAATTTGATCCGCATTTTTAGCCGATGAAACGCGATGACTTACAATTATGGTGGTTTTGTCCTTACAGATTTCGTACAAATTGTTTAAAATAGTTTCTTCCGTTTCAGTATCTACTGCTGACAAACAATCATCAAATAGCAAAATAGGCGGATTTTTTATAATAGCTCTTGCAATCGACACACGTTGTTTTTGGCCGCCTGAAAGTGTGATCCCTCTTTCACCTAAAATAGTATCGTATTTTTTATTGAAGTCCATAATATTATTATGAACTACAGCATTTTTTGCGGCTAATTCAATTTCAGAATCAGAGGCGTTTTCTTTACCAAACTTAATATTGTTCTTAATGCTGTCTGAGAATAAAAAGGCATCTTGAGGAACAATACCGATACTGTTTCGCAAGTCAAATAAATTGAGTTGGCATATTTCGACACCATCAATATGGATCTGACCATCGGTAACATCGTGTAATCTTGAAATTAAAGAAAGAATAGTCGATTTTCCAGAACCAGTTTTTCCTAATATAGCCAAAGTTTGTCCTTTTTGAACTGAAAACGAAATGTTTTGTAAGGCTTTAATATTCGTGTCTTCGTAGGTATAACTTACATTGTTGAAAGCAATACTTCCTTCGATATTGGAATGACTCGGATTGGTATTCTTGATTTCAGGTTCAATTTTCAAGAACTCATTCAAACGTTTTTGTGACGCCTCAGCTTCTTGAACCATTGACGAAACCCAGCCCAAAGAAGCCACTGGCCAAGTTAACATATTAACGTATAAAATAAATTCAGCTATAGTACCGATACTTTTGATGGTACCTTCCATGTACATTAATCCACCAAAATAGATGACCACTAGGTTGCTAATTCCAATTAGCGCTAACATCAATGGACCAAACAATGATTGTACTCGAGCTAAGTCCAAACTTTTACTTTTACTTTCATTGGCTAAGGCCACCATATTGTTTTGGTGTTGGTCTTCTAATGAATAGGCTTTTATCACTCGAATACCAGAAAAAATTTCTTGAGTAAAACTGGATACTTTAGAAAGGTATTGTTGGAAAATGGTACTTCGTTTATTGATTTCAGAACTTAATTTGAAAATGGTATACGAAAGAATCGGTAAGGGTAAAAGGGTGTATAAAGTCAATCTCGGTGATACATTATACATGTAGGCTATTACAATAGCAAAACGGATGAAGGTATTGATAGTGTACATTACAGCCGGACCTACATACATTCTCACTTTGGAAACATCTTCGCTGATTCGATTCATTAAATCACCAGTTCTGTTTTGTTTGTAGAATTGTTGCGATAGGTTTTCGTATTGTTTAAAAACTTCGTTTTTTAGATCAAATTCGATGTGTCGCGACATTACAATTAAGGTTTGACGCATTAAAAAGGTTAAAAAACCAGCGATAATGGTGGTGCCAATAATCAACAAAATATTGGATACTAATTCGCTTTTAAATCCGGATAAAATAGTTTCGGAAGCTTTTTGAGAATCTGAAAGTTGGTCAAATTGTTCGATCGCACCCAATGACTTGCTAATTAGCTTAGGAGTATAAAGTGAGAAGAATTGTGCAATGATAGTAATTACAATACCTAGTAAAAAACTAAACTTGTATTTGACAAAGTACTTATTTAAATAACCTAATTCTTTCATTGGATTGCTGCTGTTTTGCTCCGCAAATATAGGTGAATAAAAAGAATAATTGACTTTAAAAACAAGTGTGATTCATTAAAATGTTGATTTACAGCTTCCGTTATTTTCATTTAAAAAAGGAATTTAAATTTTATTTTAAGGGATGAAATACCTACTTTTGCAGTCTAATTCATTAAAAGTTCTTACACAGTGGTAAATAGAAGACACATTCGCGTTAAGGTTATGCAATCCATTTATGCCATGCACCAAAACGGTTCGGATAATTTAGAAGGTCAAGAAAAATTTCTATTTTACAGCATCGACGCTATTCAAGATTTATACCTGATCATGCTATCTTCATTAATTGAAATGGCAAAAAAGGAAAAAGTCTTTTTACACTTATCAAGTCAAAAACATTTGGCTACAAAAGAAGAACGCAATCCCAACAACAAATTCATCAACAACAGTATTTTTCAATTATTGGAAGACAATAATTCGTTAAGTATTGCTTTGGAAAACAGAAAAATCAACAATTGGGCTATCCATGATGATTATATTAATTTGCTTTTGGCTTCATTGAAAGAAAGTAAATTGTATGAAAAATACATGAGCACCTCTGTTAATACATTTGAGGAAGACAAACAGTTTGTGGTAGATCTTTTTACTGATATTATTGTTCCAAACGAAAAGCTTTATGAGTATTTAGAAGATGATAAATTAACTTGGATTGATGATATTCCTGTTGTCAATACCCAAATTGTTAAACAATTAAAAGGGATTAAATCGGCAGAGGATGCTAGTTTTAAATTGCCTAAGTTGTTTAAAGATGCTGATGATAAAGATTTTGCAAAAGACTTGTTCCGAAAAACAGTTTTAAACGAAAAAGAATTGGCCAAAGAATTTGATACTAAAACACCCAATTGGGATATGGATCGTATCGCCGAAATAGATACAATTATCCTTAAAATGGCTATTTGCGAATTGTTGAAATTTCCATCGATTCCAGTAAAAGTTACCTTGAATGAATATTTAGAATTGGCTAAAGAATATTCTACACCAAAAAGTAGTATTTTTATCAATGGAATTTTAGATAACTTAGTTAAAGAATTTCAAACTAATAAAAAAATGATCAAAGCTGGAAGAGGCTTGATGTAATACGTTTAATAAAAATCAAAATAAAATTATGGGACAATTAAGTCAATTTGCGCCGTTCTTATTAATGTTTGTTGTGATCTATTTCTTTATGATTAGACCCCAACAAAAAAGAGCTAAAGCTGAAAAAGAATTTGAAAGCAGTTTGAAAGTAGGTGATAAAATCATCACTAAAAGTGGACTTCATGGAAAAATTGCTGAATTGGCAGAGACCACTGTAGTTGTTGAAACTATGTCAGGTAAATTAAAAATGGAACGTTCTGCTATTTCAATGGAAATGAGTGCTGCTTTGAATAAAAAATAACAGTATTACATAATAAAAAAGCTCCCAATCGGGAGCTTTTTTTTATGAATTATTTTCGGATTGCGGTTAATTCTGCAATCTTAACGATAACTTGGATTGCTTTTTGGATGCTTTCTACAGGAACATATTCGTATTTTCCATGAAAGTTATGTCCGCCAGCAAAAATATTAGGACAAGGGAGTCCTTTATATGACAATTGAGAACCGTCAGTACCTCCTCGGATGGGTTTTATTACTGGTTTAATTCCTAATTCTTTCATTGCTTGCTCGGCAATATCGACAATATGTTTCACTGGTAACACTTTTTCTTTCATATTGTAATACTGGTCGTTGATTTCAGCTATAGCAATTTCTTCTCCAAATTGTTTGGCGTATTTTTTATTTATTTTTTGAGTGATTTTTGCAATTAAAGCTTTGCGTTTCTCAAATTTCTTTTTGTTGTGATCACGAATTATTAATTCCACAACGCTCTCTTCAATACTTCCGCTGAGATGATGCACATGGAAAAATCCTTCATACCCTCTAGTTTCTTCAGGAGTTTCACCTTTTGGTAACGCATTGATAAAATCGTTAGCAATTAGCATGGAATTGATCATTTTTCCTTTGGCGTAGCCAGGATGCACACTTTTCCCTTTGAACGTAATTTTGGCACCAGCCGCATTGAAATTTTCATATTCCAATTCTCCAACCTGACTTCCATCCATTGTATAGGCCCAATCAGCGCCGAATTTGTCTACGTCAAAATGATGGGCTCCACGTCCAATTTCTTCGTCTGGGGTAAATCCAATTCGAATCTTTCCGTGTTTAATTTCGGGATGTTGTATTAGGTATTCCATAGCAGATACAATTTCTGTAATTCCTGCTTTGTCATCGGCTCCCAAAAGTGTAGTTCCGTCTGTTGTAATTAAGGTTTGCCCTTTGTATTGTAGTAAATCCTTAAAGTATTTTGGCGACAAAACTATATTTTTTTCTGCATTCAATATAATATCTCCACCGTCGTAATTTGGAACTACTTGCGGATTTACATTGGCACCTATAAAATCAGGAGAGGTGTCAAAATGAGATATAAATCCGATGGTAGGAACTTCATGATCAACAGTACTAGGAAGTGTTGCCATAATGTAGGCTTTGTCATCGATCGTGACGTCTTGCAATCCAATAGTTTTTAATTCTTCGACTAGCTTGTTAGCTAAATCCCACTGTTTTGGTGTGCTTGGAGTTGTTGTTGAATTGGGGTCAGATTCCGTATCAATTGTGACATAACTAATGAATCGATCTATAATATGTTGCATGCTATTTTTTTTTGAACAAAGATACTATTTTGAGAGTGTACTAAAATTAAAAAAAATCTACCTGATGGTTAAAATGTTTATTTCGCGAATATTGAATAAATTAATTTTCACGTTTGTAAATGTGGAGTGATTGACCAACTAATTTCCAGTCTCCTTTAATTTTTTCTAAGAGACGAATTTCATAAGACCAAGTTCTTTTTCCTTCAGCATCTGTAGATAATTCGTCATGACTTACCCAAGCATTTGAATTAGAAATGCTCATTTTATAATTTGAGTTAACTGCAAAACCGCCATTACCCATATTTTCCGGTTTCATGATTTGTTTTGAACTTGGAGGAATATCCTGCGTTTGTCCATTTGGGTTTGTAACTAAGATCCGACTATAAGGCTGAACGTACCAACAGTCTTTATGACCTTCTACATCTTTAGCACGCCAGGTGGCCGATTCTTTTTCTAATACTTTAATGATAGCTGCTTCTTCTTTCCCTTGCTGGCAATAGGCAAAAGAACTTAAACCAATAAATAAACATAATACTGCTTTCCATTTCATAATTGACGATTTTTATAACTTATTAAAGATACTTAATTTTTGTAACGTCACTCAATAGGTACAAATAAAAAATCCGATCAGTTTAAACTAATCGGATTTTATAATTTTGTTATTGTAATTGATTTTCGCAATTGCTATTTTACAAGTGAATCACTTCACCGTAAGCATCTGCTACAGCTTCCATTACTGCCTCACTCATAGTAGGGTGTGGGTGGATAGCTTTTAAGATTTCGTGTCCTGTTGTTTCCAATTTACGAGCGACAACTGCTTCAGCAATCATATCCGTAACTCCAGCTCCAATCATGTGACATCCTAACCATTCTCCGTATTTTGCATCGAAAATTACTTTTACAAATCCATCTGATGCACCTGAAGCTTTTGCTTTTCCTGATGCAGAGAAAGGAAATTTACCAATTTTCAATTCGTAACCTTTTTCTTTTGCCGCTTTTTCAGTTAATCCAACCGAAGCAATTTCAGGAGTAGCGTAGGTACAACCCGGAACGTTTCCGTAATCGATTGGTTCAACGTGTAAACCAGCAATTTTTTCCACACAGTTGATTCCTTCAGCTGAAGCTACGTGAGCCAAAGCTTGTCCAGGAGTAATATCTCCAATGGCGTAATAACCTGGAATGTTGGTTTGGTTATAAGCGTTTACTAAAATTTTATCTTTGTCAGTAGCAATTCCTACTTCTTCTAAACCAATATTTTCAATATTCGTTTTGATTCCCACAGCAGAAAGTAACATATCCGCTTCTAAAACTTCTTCTCCTTTTGCAGTTTTAACAAAGGCTTTAACGCCTTTTCCAGAAGTATCAATTTTTTCAACAGAAGCGTTTGTCATAATAGTAACTCCTGCTTTTTTCATAGAACGTTCCATTTGTTTCGAAATGTCTTCGTCTTCCACCGGAACAATATTAGGCATAAACTCAACAATAGTCACATCAGTTCCCATTGAGTTATAAAAATGAGCAAACTCAATTCCGATAGCACCTGAACCAACAATAATCATTGATTTAGGTTGCTTTGGTAAAGTCATTGCTTGACGGTATCCAATTACTTTGACACCATCTTGAGGTAAGTTAGGTAATTCACGAGAACGCGCTCCAGTAGCCAAAATAATATGATCTGCGCTGTACTCAGTTACTTTCCCGTCTTTATCAGTTACATCTACTTTTTTGCCTGGTTTGATTTTACCAAAACCATCAATAACGTCGATTTTATTTTTTTTCATTAAGAATTGAACACCTTTGCTCATTCCGTCAGCTACTCCTCTTGAACGGTTTACCACCGCTGAGAAATCTTTATCAAATGATGAAACAGTCAATCCGTAGTCAGAAGCGTGTTTTAAATAATCAAAAACTTGAGCCGATTTAAGTAAGGCTTTCGTTGGGATACATCCCCAATTCAAACAAACTCCACCTAGATTTTCTTTTTCGATTACAGCTACTTTAAAGCCTAATTGAGAAGCTCTAATGGCAGTAACATATCCTCCAGGTCCACTTCCTAAAACAATAATATCGTATTTCATGTGTATAATTTTATCTCTATTAATTGATGCTGCGAATTTAAGTAATTATTCTGTTTTGTGAAATTTTCAACCTCATAAAGTCAAAAACTAACAAATTTTCAGAAAAAACATCCAAATATAAGGATGGGTTGATTTTTTAATTGGCTACCGAAAATTGAGAATCGTATAAATTTTTATAGTATCCAGTTGTTTTGTTGACGAGTTCTTGGTGTGTACCTTGCTCTACAATTAAGCCTTTGTCCATAACCACAATTTTATCTGCGTTGACGATAGTGGCTAATCGGTGGGCAATAACAATGGAAGTTCTACCCTTGGTAATCGTTTCGGTAGCACGCTGAATTAATTCTTCAGAATAGGTGTCGATAGAGGAAGTAGCTTCGTCCAAAATCAAAATACTCGGGTTGCTTACAAAAGCACGTAAAAAAGCGATCAATTGGCGTTGCCCAGAAGACAGCATTACACCTCTTTCTTTGACATCAAAATCATAATTATCGGGCAAACTCATAATAAAATCGTGTATGCCAATTTTTTGGGCTGCAGCCAAAACTTCTTCGCGACTGATCGTTGGATTATTAAGAGTGATATTATTGTAAATGGTATCGGCAAATAAGAATACATCTTGTAAAACCACGGCAATTTGCTTGCGTAAAGATCCCAAAGTATAATCTTCGATGTTTTGATGATCAATGTAAATGGTTCCGCTGTTGATTTCGTAAAAACGATTCAATAAATTAATAATGGTTGATTTTCCGGCACCTGTAGATCCTACGATGGCTATAGTTTGTCCTGCTTTAACTTCTAAATGGATTCCTTTAATCACTTCTTCGTCTGGAATATAGCCAAACCGTACGTCCTTGAACTCAATATTGCCCTCAAAAACAGGTGCTTCGATAGTTCCCGTATCTTGGATTTGATCATCGGTATCCAAAATATCAAACACTCTATTGGCAGCAATCATTCCCAATTGCATTTCGTTGAATTTATCTGCAATTTGTCTTAGCGGATTGAACAACATTCCGATGAACATGGTATACGAAAACAAATCACCAAATGTGGTAAAAGTATCGCCGTTCAATATCTTAAATCCGCCATACAAAACGATAAATCCTAAAGTTAATGACGAAATGATATCAGCTATAGGGAAGAAGATAGAGTTGTACAATATCGTTTTAATCCAAGCTTTACGATGTTTGTCGTTGATGTTTTTGAACTTGTCAAATTCAATGTCTTCTCGGTTGAATAATTGGACAATTTTCATACCCGTCACACGTTCTTGGACGAATGAATTCATATTGGCAATTTCATTTCGCACTTCTTCAAATGCCACTTGCATTTTGCGTTGAAATATTCGAGTGAAGAAAACCAAAATGGGCATGGCTACAATGACAATCCAAGTTAGTTTCCAGTTCATATAAAACATAAAGAACAGCACTACCACCATTTTCATCAAGTCGCTTATGATCATGAACAGTCCTTGACTGAAGATACGAGCAATAGCTTCAATATCCGATACTGAGCGCGTCACTAATTGTCCCACAGGAACGTGGTCAAAGTACTTCATTCGGAAACTCAAAATATGTTTGAATAATTTGGTTCGTATATCTTTGACAATGTCTTGTCCTAACCAGTTGGCCCAAAACACAAAATAGTATTGCGAAAACACCTCGGCTAACAATACAATTCCCATCAAGCTGATGTACAATAGTAATCCTTGCTGATCGTGTGTTTTGATGTAGCCGTCGACGGTTTGTTTCAATAAATAAGGACGCAATGCTGCAAAAACTGAAAGTGAAATAGCAAACGCAATAACTCCTCTAAATCGTAATTGATAGGGTTTTGTGTATTGTAAAATTCGTTTGAATAATCGCGTATCGAATGCTTTTGCTTTCATATTTGTTTAAGCTATTTGCTAATGTAATCGTAGGTAATTTGTGTTAAATATAAACCGTGTGCGGGTACTGAAAATCCGGCTTTATCCCGGCTTTTGCTTTCAATAATTTGTGCGAAATCTTCGATTGTGATTTTATGTAAACCGATATTGACTAAGGTCCCTACTATAGAACGCACCATGTTTCTTAAGAAACGGTTTGCCGAAATGGTGAAAACAAGCTGATCGTTTTCATCTCGTTTCCAATGCGCTTCAAAAATAGTACAATCAAAGGTATTTACATCGGTATTGACTTTGGAAAAACATTCAAAGTCGGTATAATTGAATAATAATTTGGCAGCCTCATTCATCAGGTCGATATCCAATGGCTGATGAAAATACCAGCTCAATTCGTCTACAAACGGATTCTTGAATTGATGGATATGGTATTCGTAGGTTCTTTTGGTAGCATCAAATCGGGTGTGAGCATCATCGTGAACAGGAATGATATCATAAATTACAATGTCTTTTGGTAAAAAAGAATTGAGTTTGTGCACCAAGTTCGGAATATCAATACTAGCTTCAAAATCAAAATGAGCATACATTTCTTTGGCATGAACGCCGGTATCGGTGCGACCGGCCCCCATCAAATTGATTTCAGATTGTAATAAAACAGAAAATGCTTTGTTCAGGGTTTCCTGAACAGAGGTAGCATTGGGCTGTATTTGCCAACCATGATAGGGAGTTCCGTTATAAGCTAAATGAATAAAATATCTCAAGTTGAATCATCAGAAAGTTAAGCGCCAAAGGTACAAAGTTTTTGGCTTGGGCAAAGCCAAAAAAAGGAAGTTCTACCAAGCTTTTTTTTATCGCTTTTTAAGTTTTAACTTTGGCGAAGTTAGCACACCTACCATGAAAAAAATTCTGTTGCTTTCGGACACACACAGTCATCTTGACGACACTATTTTGAAATATGTCGCTCAAGCCGATGAGGTTTGGCATGCAGGAGATATTGGCGATTTGTCAGTTACGGATGCAATAAAAAAAATAAAACCCTTACGAGCGGTTTATGGTAATATCGATGATGCTCAGTCCCGTTTAGAGTTTCCGTTACACCAGCAGTTTATGTGTGAAGGAGTTTCGGTTTGGATCACCCATATTGGGGGTTATCCAGGTAAATACAATCCTGCTATTCGAGCCGAATTGGAACGCAATCCCCCTAAATTATTTATTTGTGGGCATTCGCATATTTTAAAAGTGCAGTTTGATAAAAAATTCAATTTGCTACATATGAATCCAGGTGCAGCCGGTAAAAGTGGATTTCATCAAGTGAGAACCATGTTGCGCTTCGTAATTGATGGCGAAGCAATTCAAGACTTGGAAATCATAGAAATTGAAAAAAGAGTCTAATAGGACTTATTGTATTGGAACATCAATTGTAATTATGGTGCCCATATCCAATTTGGAATCAATATCAATTTTCCCTTTCATAGCATTGATTCTTGATTTTATTTGGTTAATTCCAAAACCCTCTACTGTGCTAAATTGATTGGTGTCAAATCCTTTTCCGTTATCAAAAACTTTAATGGAAAGTTGGTTTCCATAGTGATCAATAGAAATTTTGGCCATGGAAGCATTACTGTGTTTGATGATGTTGTTGATCAATTCAGAAATGATAAAGAAAATTTTAATTTCGAATTCGTCAGTAAATCGTTTTTCTTTCTCAACAGAACTTTCGTATTCTACTTGCAATTTTGAATTGGAGTTCTTTTCACACACATCTTCAACTGCATAAAACAATCCAAATCGTACTAAAAGTGCGGGTATTAATTCGTGTGATAAATCGCGAACTTTGTCGTGCGCTTCGTTCAATATAGTTATAGTTTTAGTCAGTTCTTCATTGTTTTCTTTACTTTTTGATTGTAATATATTCAAATGTATTCCTGCAGTTGAAAGTAGTGCGCTAATATTATCATGCAAAAAGTAAGCGATTTTTTTGCGTTCCATTTCTTGACCAGAAAGTGTAGCATTAACGATGTTTTGTTGGATTTTATAACGCAGCCCATTCAATCTGTTTTTTTGAATTAAACGTGAATTTTGAATGTAGAAATAAAATAAGATAATACCAATAGCAAAAATAGAAACCAGGGCAATTAACTTCCTGCGTTCCATACTTTTTTCTAGTTCTAATATTTCTTGTTGCTTTTTATAGTCAGATTCAACTCTTTTGATTTCTCTTAAATATTCGTTTAAATCAACGTTTAAACCGGTCGTTTTGGCTTTTTTTACTTTTTCACTTTCTAAAATTTCATTACTCAAGACGTTGAACTGGGCCAAATTTTCATAAGCGCGTTGGTAGTCTTTTTGTTTGGCTAAAAAGGATGCGAATTTTTCATGCGTAATCATCAAATCAAATTTTTCTAGTCCTTTTTTTCCAAATTCAATTGCTTTTGAATAGTAATAATTTGCTTTTTTTACCTCTTGTTTTTTATCATAATACAACCCATTAAGCATGTTTTCGAGAACTAAAGTAGACTCATCGCCAAACTTTTTGTGTATATTGATGTAATCCAAATGTGCTTTTCCTTCTTTGAATTTATTGATTTCAAAATAGGCCCAAGTCATGTTTAATTTACGTAAGTAAATTTTCACACTGTCTTTGGTTTGTTCTGAATATTGTAATGCTTTCTGATAATAGTTTAATCCTAACTGGTATTTTTTTTGTTCAAAAAAATAGATGTTAGCAATATTATTATTGAGTTTACTTTTTATTACAGAGTTATTCGTTTTTTGAGCATATTTTAATCCCTGTTTGTAGTAAAACATGGCTTTGTCCAATTGTACTAAATCGTCAAAATTGACACCAATAACGTTATAACTTTCTGCAATTAGATTATTATTTTTAATAGCAATAGATTGGTCTAATGCTTTCTTTGCCTTTCTTAAAGATAGATCGTATTGGTCATTGTACCAATAATCGATAGCATTGTCAATTAATGTATTAATTTCTGTTTCCTTCTTTGATTTAGTTTGCCCCAAGAGTTCGCCACTAAATAGGGTGCAAATAAATAAAATGGAATAGATTGATTTAGTGAACATATTGATCAATTTAAAAGAAGAATTAGCTATTAATTAAATTGTTATTAATAGCATATTTAACTAATCCAATGGTATTTTTAGCACCAATTTTTTTCATAATATTTTTACGGTGCGTTTCAACAGTATTGGTACTTATAAATAATTTTTCACTAATTTCTTTTCCGCTTAGTTCTAAAGATATTAAGGTAATTATTTCTAATTCTCGATCGGTTAAGATAGTATTGGCAAGTGTAAAGTCGTGGTTTACTTTTTGGTTATCTTTAGTCACTAAATGGAATATTTTTTCTCTAACCGATTTACAAAAATAATCTTCACCGTTATGAACGGCATAAATCGCTTCAACAATATTTTCACCAGCACATTTCTTAGTTAAATAACCATTTGCCCCGAGACGCATGACTTCTTTGATTAATTTCAAATCATCAAAACTAGACAAGATGATTACTTTGCAGGGTATTCCATTTTGGGCAAATTCTTTAATTACTTCAATGCCGTCTTTTTCAGGCATATTCAAATCTAGAATTAAAATTTCAGCTTTAGAATCGATTACTTCTTGATACAGGCTGGCGCCACTCAATGATAAACCTACAACTTCAAAATTTGGAATGGTTTGTAATAAAATTTGTATGCCATCGAGTAGTATTTGATGGTCATCGGCTAAGTAAATTTTGATAGTATCTTCCATAGATTTGGGTTGTCTTGTTTTCAAATGTAAGAAAATTTGACAAATTTTTCTTTTTGTTTCAAAATTGATTGCAAATAAAAAACCCGAATGGTTACATTCGGGTTTTTTTCGCACTAATAAACTAAGTTTATAGGTTTATCTCAATCGATCCACAGATTTTACAAGATCTTCATCCTTCTTGATGGCCTTATTAGCAAAACCTAATAATACGATAGCCAAGATAGGTAGAAACATCCCAATACCCTTCTCAGAAACTGCAGGAGTTTCTCCGGATAAGTTGAGTGAATGATAAACAAACAATCCTAATAAAATTAAATTTAATATGATGTTCAATCTGCCTATTACAAATTGATGTTGTCTCTTTTTAAACGAAATGATACTTAGCAAACTCAAAGTCGTACTTAAACCAAAAAGGATTACATACAATTGATTTTGCATGAATAAATACTCTTTCCCATCAACGGTTGACCATAAAGGAAAAACAAAGGGAAGAACTCCCGAAATGGTGAAGGATAGTGCTAAATATAAAGTTTGTATTCTTTGTATCATTTTCAATAAATCTTGAACAAAAATAAAGTTTCTTTTTTAGAAATACTATTGTGAGATAAAAAAATATTCGTATTATTGCATGACTAAAACGTAAGCACTTCATCTTGCGGACAATCCAAAAAAAGTTTCTACTTATTTCTCACATTTCATTTCCAAAAAAACAAATTAAATACAAGAACATTCATGTTTGATATTTCTGCATTAAAAAACATGAAGCTTTCTGAGCTTCAAGACATTGCTAAATTAGCTAAAACCATCAAGTTTGCTGGCGTAAAAAAAGAGGATTTAATTACTCAAATTTTAGAGCAGCAAGCTTCATCTTCAGTTGAAGAAAATACATCAGGAGATGTAAATGCTGACAAACCTAAAAGAGCAAGAATACTTCCTGCTAAAAAAGGCACAATTCAGACCGTATCTACAGATAATGAAATGGTTTCCAATTCGCCATCTGAAGACACAACAAGCAATTCTACTGAAGCGACTGAAAATAAAGGACCGAAAGTGGTCAAATTCAGTAAATCGGCTTACGAACAAAAAATAGCCACAAAAGAGGCTTCAAATGGTAACGAAGGCGAAGTAGAATTGTCATCAGAAACTATTGATAAAGAAATTACGGAAGCTCCTGCAAACAATAGAAAAGTAAATCCAAATCAACAAAATAAACAAAACCAAAACCCCAATCAAAATGGGAACGGAAACCAAAATCCCAACCAAAAGAACAAGAAGAATAATTTTGGACATTCAGATTATGAATTTGATGGGATAATTGAAAGTGAAGGGGTGTTAGAAATGATGCCTGATGGTTATGGTTTCTTGCGTTCTTCTGATTACAATTATTTGGCTTCGCCAGATGATATTTATTTGTCTACTTCTCAAATTCGTTTGTTTGGTTTAAAAACGGGTGATACTGTTAAAGGAGTGGTACGTCCTCCAAAAGAGGGAGAGAAATTTTTCCCACTAGTGCGCGTTTTGAAAATCAATGGACACGATCCGCAAGTAGTTCGTGACCGCGTTTCATTTGAGCATTTAACGCCTGTTTTTCCGAAAGAAAAATTCAAATTGGCAGACAAGCAAAGCACGATATCTACCCGAATTATTGATTTGTTTTCTCCAATTGGGAAAGGACAACGTGGTATGATTGTAGCACAACCCAAAACGGGTAAAACTATGTTGCTTAAGGATATTGCCAATGCTATTGCCGCGAATCATCCTGAAGTATATTTGATCGTTCTTTTGATTGACGAACGTCCGGAAGAGGTAACCGATATGCAACGCAGTGTGCGTGGAGAAGTTATTGCTTCCACTTTTGATAGAGAACCTCAAGAGCATGTTAAAATTGCCAATATCGTTTTAGAAAAAGCCAAACGTCTTGTAGAGTGTGGACACGATGTAGTCATTCTTTTGGATTCGATTACTCGTTTAGCTCGTGCTTACAACACGGTACAACCTGCTTCAGGAAAAGTATTGAGTGGTGGAGTAGATGCTAATGCACTACAAAAACCAAAACGTTTCTTTGGAGCGGCTCGAAATGTCGAGAATGGTGGTTCGCTAAGTATTATTGCTACTGCATTGACTGAAACGGGTTCTAAAATGGATGAGGTTATTTTTGAGGAGTTCAAAGGAACAGGAAATATGGAATTGCAATTGGATAGAAAAATTGCTAACAAACGTATTTTCCCAGCGATTGATTTAACATCTTCAAGTACGCGTAGAGATGATCTATTATTAGACCCGCAAACTTTACAACGTATGTGGATTATGCGTAAATACCTTTCCGATATGAATCCTGTGGAAGCAATGGATTTTATCAATGACCGATTCAAAAAGACTAGAAATAACGAAGAATTTTTGATTTCAATGAATGATTAATTCTTAAATTACCATATTAAAATACCCCAAAACGTTTTGCGATTTGGGGTATTTTTTTTTAATTGATAATTCGGTAAACAGGATATTGTAAATGTGCTTTTTCGTAATATACAGACTGTTTGTAAATCCAGTCCAATTGTGCTTTTGGATTGTTTAAGAAATCGGGTTCTGTTTGTTTTTTTGCTTCCAACTCACTTTTTAATTTCGGATTGTCATTTAGTAATTGCGCTGCAGTATCTTCAAATACATAATCGGAATACCCTTCTTTTTGTTGTAAAATAGGATCGAAGAAATTCCAATTAAAAAACGAATCAACCGCTTCGGGTTCTAATGTTTCTAAAATGTATTTGATGCCTTTTTGTTGGGTTGGAATGATATAATCTCCTTTGGCGAAAGCTAATTTTTTTGTTGTTGTTTTCACCACAGTATTGCGGTGATTGTAATGTCCTTCGTATGCTGAAGTCGGGGTTTTGTAATCTACAATTCGGTAGCTTTCCACTTCTATAAGTGTGTCTTTTTGAATGGTTTGACAGTCAATTCCATTGCTTTTTAGAAGATCAATTACGTGCCAAAAACCTCGCGGAATGACATAGGCTTTTGGAATAGTAATATCTTTGACTGATTTGTATTGCGAAAAGAAAGGCACTTCTTTTTTGAAAGGTTTAGTTCGGTCGTAATACAAACGTTGTCCAGTTGTAGCATCACTTTTTTTGTAACCCGCTTCATAGCCTAAAAAAGTAAAGGGTTCTTGGACACTTTTGTCAACTTCCCATTGTAAAGTATAACTCTGATTCGGTTGAAATTGAGCTTCGTTTTCTTTTCTTTTTTGTTTAATTGCAAAAGCATTCGAATCAGTAAATTCTAAAGTGGATTTCATGAACTCGTAAGTTACTTTGACACGATCGCTATATTTTTTTAGCATATGTGTTTCTACCACAAATCCAATCGAATTGAATAGGGAAGTATAGCCTGTTGTATAGCGTGGACTGTCCATAAACTGCGCAAAACCTTGGTCAGGAGTTTCATGGAAAGTATTCACATAAGGAGTCGTTTCGATTTTTTTCTTTTTCAAATCGGAAACTAAACTAGGCATCATTTCGGTCTTTAAATAAGAACCTAAAACAGTTCCTAGTTTACTCGGTTCGGTCATGATGTAGGTGAGCTTGTATTGGTAATCCGAACCATTACTCACGTGGTTGTCAATAAATACATCAGGATTAGTTAAATGAAAAATTTCGACAAAACTTTTGGTGTTTCGTGTATCCGATTTAATAAAATCTCGATTTAAATCATAGTTGCGGGCATTGCCTCTAAAACCATATTCTTCTGGTCCGTTTTGATTAGCTCTAGTAGCGTTATTTCGGTTCAAAGCACCTCCAATATTATACACCGGTATGCATACAATTACGGTGTTTTTAGGGGCTTTTATTTTGCCTAAAGCCAAGTCTCTAAAGAATTGCATCGAAGCATCAATACCATCAGGTTCGCCTGCGTGTATTCCGTTGTTAATTAATAAGACGGCCTTATTTTTATGAATTGACTCAAATTCAAAAGTAGTATCCGGATTGAAAGTGACTAAGTGTAAGGGTTCGCCACTATCAGTTAACCCCATTGTTTTCATTTGAATGGTTTTAAAATCTTTCGCCAATAATTGAAAATAAGCAATGGTCTCTTGGTAAGTTGCCGACTGATTGCCGTTTCCTTTTTCAAAATTAGTATCGTATTTGGTTTGGTTTTGTGCCAAAATAGTCAAAGAACACAAAAGTAAAAGCGATGTAAAAAATCTCATTATAGTTGTTTTTTATAATAATCAAAAGTAGCTTTTTTTAAATTATCTGTGAAAAAGAATCAAATAAACACATGGGTTTTCTTATTCGCAAACCAAAGCGCTATCTTTGCGCCATGAATACAAAACACCATTCCAACAACATACTCCTGAATTTAGGAATTGAGCGTCTCAATGAAATGCAAGAAGTAGCACAAGATGCTATTTTAAACGACAATAATGTATTATTGCTTTCGCCAACGGGTTCGGGAAAAACATTGGCTTTTTTGTTGCCAATTTTCGAATTATTACAACCCGAAATTCTTTCAGTGCAATGTTTAATTTTGGTACCTTCTCGTGAGTTAGGATTGCAAATTGAACAAGTTTGGAAAAAAATGGGTACCGATTACAAAGTAAATACTTGTTATGGTGGTCACTCTATTGATACCGAAATCAAAAACTTAAGTAATCCGCCAGCGGTGTTGATTGGTACGCCTGGTCGAATCGCAGATCACATAGATCGAGGGACTTTCCGATTGGATAAAATTCAAACGTTAATCTTAGATGAATTTGACAAATCCTTACAATTAGGGTTTCATGAGCAAATGTCGTTTATCATTGGCAAACTAACCAAACTGAACAAACGCGTTTTGGTTTCAGCTACTTCCGATATTGAAATTCCAAAATACACTCGTGTTGTTAATCCAACCGTTTTGGATTTTATTCCCGAAACACAAGAGGAAACTAATTTGAGTATGAAGTTGGTTGTTTCCAAAGAGAAAGATAAAATCAATACTTTGTTTCAATTGATTTGTTCGTTGAAATCGCAAGCAGCAATTATTTTTTGTAATCATCGCGATGCTGCAGAACGCATTAGTGATACTTTAAATACCAAAGGAATTTATGCGACTTACTATCACGGCGGAATGGATCAGGATGAGCGTGAACGCGCTTTGATTCAGTTTAGAAATGGGAGTGTGAGTTATTTAATCACTACTGATTTAGCAGCACGTGGATTGGATATTCCCGAAATGAAACACGTTATTCATTACCACTTGCCTTTAAAAGAAGACGAGTTTACCCATCGGAATGGTCGAACAGCCCGTATGCAGGCCTCTGGAACGGCATATATTATTGCACATGAATCGGAAAAAAAAATGGACTATTTAGATTACGGTATGGACGTGTTGAAAGTTGATTCGGCTTCGGCTTTACCTAAGCCACCTGAATTCCAAACGATTTACATTAGTGGTGGAAAGAAAAACAAACTGAATAAGATTGATATTGTTGGCTTCTTTTCTCAAAAAGGGAAATTAGAAAAAGACGACTTAGGATTGATTGAGGTCAAAGATTTTATTTCGTTTGCTGCAGTAAAATTCAACAAAGTGAAAGACTTACTTCATAACGTGAGAGACGAGAAAATGAAAGGGAAGAAGTTCAAAATTGAAGTCGCTCGAAAAGTGATTAAGAAAGAAGAATAATTGAATGTACGATTTACGGTTTACGATTTACGATTGTAAATAAAAAACGTCTTGAGGAATCAAGACGCTTTTTGATTTAGTTGTATCTGAAAATTATATTTTCTTCACATATTGAGTGATGATAACTATTTGTTGTCCATCGACTTTTCCTTCAATGTATTCGGCATTCTCATGATCCAAACGGATGTTACGCACCGCAGTTCCTTGTTTAGCGACCATACTGGATCCTTTTACTTTCAAGTCTTTGATTAAAACTACAGAATCTCCGTGTTCCAAAATAACTCCATTGCTATCGCGGTGGATGATTTTGTTTTCGTCATCTTCTCCTTCGCCAGTAGCTTGCGCCCAGGCTAAGGTATCTTCGTCCAGGTACATCATGTCTAATAATTCTTGTGGCCATCCCGCTGCACGCATACGGCTTAACATTCTCCAAGCTACCACTTGAACCGCAGTTTGTTCGCTCCACATGCTGTCGTTCAAACAACGCCAGTGGTTCAAATCTACGTTATCTGGATTTTCAATTTGGTCTACACAAGTAGCACAAGCAAAAACGCTTTCGTCAATACCTCCTTTTTGAGTAGGTAAAACGGTATATACTTTTAAGTTTTCAGTAGCAGCACACAATTCACATTGACCTCCGCTACGTTTGTTTAATTCTCTATCTAAACTCATGGTTTTATTTTTGGCGAAAGTAACGCTAAATACTGCCTTTCACAAATTTTAGGAAATAATACTACTGCACGCGAACTGCTTCTGGGACTAACAATTTGTATTCGCCGTTATTTCGAATTACATCGCGTACAATACTCGAACTGATGTAGGACGTTTTAGCAGCTGTTAACAAAAAGACGGTTTCTATCTTAGATAAACGTCGGTTGGTGTGTGCAATGGCTTTTTCAAATTCGAAATCGGCAGGGTTACGCAAACCACGTAAAATAAAGTTGGCGTTGATTTTATGACATAAATCAATGGTCAACCCTTCGTAAGTGATTACCGAAATTTTAGGTTCGTTTTGGAAGGTTTCTTCAATGAAACGTTTTCTTTCTTCCAAAGAAAACATGTATTTTTTATCGGCGTTGACACCAATGGCAATCACGATTTCGTCAAACAGGGGCAAGGCTCTGTTGATGATGTCTTGATGCCCTAGGGTGATGGGGTCAAACGAACCTGGAAATATGGCTTTTCTCATGGTGTTGGGTTTAGGCTAAAGCCAATTCAATGGCATTGGAAAACAAGTCTTCTAATGAAATACCAGCTTCTTTTGCTTGTTGTGGCAACAAACTTTCGGTGGTTAAACCGGGAATAGTATTCATCTCTAACATATGCGGTTCACCGTCTACAATGATGAATTCAGAACGAGAGAATCCTTTCATTTTTATAGCTTTGTAGGCGCGTTTCGCAATTTCGCCTACTTTTTGCGTCATCTCGTCTGAAATACGAGCCGGTGTAATTTCTTGCGATTTTCCAAGATATTTGGCTTCGTAATCAAAGAAATCATTTTCAGAAACAATTTCAGTGATGGGTAACACGGTAATTTCGCCTTTGTAATTAATAACGCCGACAGAAACTTCGGTACCATCCAAGAAACTCTCGATGATGATTTCGTTGTCTTCTTTGTAAGCTACTTCAATAGCTATTGGCAATTCGGCAGCGGTTTTCACTTTAGAGATTCCGAAACTAGAACCGGCTTTATTGGGTTTTACAAAACAAGGCAAACCTACTTTAGTTACAATAGCATTAGTATCGATTACATCACCTTTGTTTAGGTAATACGAAGTAGCGGTTTTGATGCCGTAGGGTTTTAAAACCGAAAGTAAATCACGTTTGTTGAAAGTCAATGCGGCTTGGTAATAGTCGCAAGCGGTTTGGGGAATACCTAGTAATTCGAAATAGGCTTGCATCAATCCGTCTTCGCCTGGAGTACCGTGTATGGCATTGAAAACGCAATCAAAAATTATTTTTTTTCCATCAACAGTAACTGAAAAATCATTTCTATCGATAGGAAATTCAGTATCATTGGCATCTACATAGACCCATTTTTCTTTGAAAATATGGATTCTAAATCCGTTGAATTTAGTTTTATCTAAGAATTGGTATACGACGTTTCCGCTAATTAGGGATATTTTGTATTCGCTAGAATAGCCGCCCATGATGATGGCAATGTTTTTCATTTAAAATGGTTTAAGTCTTTATTATAGTGCAATAGCTGATTACCGATTTTCCCTAGCCCCGATAGGAGCGGTATCTCCCGGGGTTCAAAAACAAGGGCTTTGCCTGTAGTTTTTGCCCATCGGGAATATAGCGGATAGCGGGAAAAAGCTCCTGACTAACTAGTAAACAAAATTATCATTTTTTTTGAAACGAAATAGGTTTATCTTTGTGGCTACTAAAAATAAATTTATGAGTTTACGTAAGTATCTAACAAGTCGTGTGTTTTTCGGTCAATTTTTGGCTGCGCTTGCCATTATTGCTGTTTTGGGTTATTTGTTTATGCATTGGTTGACTTTTACGACTGATCATGGTCATGAGATCGCGGTGCCGAATTTGAGTAAACTAACCGAAGAACAAGTAGAAGATAAGCTGGACGAGTTGGATTTGGATTATGTACTCTTGGATAGTGTGGATTTTAGAGGTGATTACCCTGCATTTACTGTTGTTGAGCAAGATCCATTGCCTGGAACGAAAGTGAAAGTGGGGCGAAAAGTATATATTAAAATCAACGCATCAGGATATTCTTCAGTGAAGTTGCCTGATTTGATTGATAAAACCTACCGTGAGGCGGTTCCGACATTGAAAGCCATTGGTTTAGAAGAAGGAACGATTACGTATGAGCCTAGTTTAGGGAAAGATATGGTCTTGGCTATGCGTTATAAAGGACGTAATCTAAAGCCAGGGGAGCGCGTGATGAAATCGTCTAAAATTGATTTGGTTTTAGGAGATGGAAAAATGAGTTATGAAGAGGAAGTTCAAGTGGACAGTACCGCAACAACTACAGAAGATACCCCAGTAGATGAGCAATAATACCGAATCCTTCGACTTAGAAGACGAATTATTTGAGCATTTTAAATTTGAAGTTCCCAAAGGGCAAGCCTTTTTGCGAATTGATAAATACTTGATGGGATTAATCCCTAATGCGACCCGTAATAAAATCCAGAATGCCGCTAACGACGGTAACATTTTTGTCAATGACGAAATTGTGAAATCCAATTATAAAGTCAAGCCGTATGATGTGATTAAGGTGATGTTGTCGCATCCGCCTTTTGAAAATCATGTCTTGCCAGAGAATATCCCATTGAATATTGTGTACGAAGACGAAGCGTTGTTGTTAGTTAACAAAGAGCCTGGTTTGGTCGTGCATCCTGGACACGGGAATTACACCGGAACTTTAGTGAATGCTTTGGCGTTTCATTTTGAAAACTTACCCATTAACAGCAGTGAGCGTCCGGGCTTGGTGCATCGTATTGATAAAGATACTTCGGGCTTGTTAGTGATTGCCAAAACCGAAGCGGCTATGACGCATTTGGCCAAACAATTTGAAGCCAAAACAACCGAAAGAGAATACATGGCTTTGGTTTGGGGGAATGTCGCCAATGATACTGGAACTATTGAAGGTAATTTAGCGCGACATCTAAAAGACCGTATGCAAATGGCGGTTTTTGATGATCCCGAAATTGGTAAACCTGCGATTACTCATTACAAAGTATTGGAGCGTTTTGGGTATGTGACTTTGATTTCGTGCCAACTGGAAACGGGCCGTACGCACCAGATTCGTGCCCATATGAAACACATTGGACACCCCTTATTTAATGACGAGCGTTACGGCGGTCATTTGATATTGAAAGGAACCACGTTTACCAAATACAAACAATTTATAGACAACTGTTTTAAGGCGTTGCCAAGACAAGCCTTACACGCGAAGACCTTGGGGTTTATTCACCCCAATACAGGAGAAATGATGCGTTTTGATACCGAATTGCCAGCCGACTTTACCGATTGTTTGGAACGTTGGAGAAACTACTCAAAATCGCATACTGCGGAAGAAGAATAAAGAAAAGCCCCGATTGGGTCTTTTATTAAAATTCAATTGTATTTTATGCATTTTAAAATATTTCATTCTAACTCATGAAATGTGTTTATGAATATTTGAATCAATTTTCCCATTTTTACCAGCAATGAATCCAAATCCAGCTGTTATAAATGGAGATAATATTTTCCATAAATCTATAGGAGTCATTTTATTTTCATTTAATGGAATGAACGAGTAAATAGCTGCAATTAATACCAAAAAAATTGTTATAAGAGCAATAATATAAAGCACAACGTTATTTCCGTATCCAAAAAGTTTTCCTAAACTACCAAGTTTGCGTTCTAGTTCTTTGTCATTTTTCTCTATATCAAGGGCTTGAGTAGCAAGTTTTTTATCTTGTGGTAAATTTGCATAATCTATTCCGCTAGCCATTTTTCACCTCCTCTCCTAAGTAAAAAGTATAAACAAATGTTCTTGGGAATGTATCTTTTCCAGAAGTCACTCTGAACGAAAGAAATAATTCTTTATTATCTAATTTCCCAAGCTTTACCGGTTCCATATTCCCATGATTAATTTTGTTGTCAAAGTTGATTAGGTTGAAAATCAATCGATTTGTACCACCATTTTCTAGATTTATTTGTGGATCTAGATTTTCATTACTTGTTTGGAATCTAAATTCAAAATTTAGTTTTGTTTGGTCTAATATACCATTTAACTCCAATATAATGTTTTCATGATTAAATTGTACAAGTGTCCCGGTTTCAAAGACTTTAATCGTTTGTCCAAATGAAATTTTTACAGCCATTATTGTTTTTTTTAATGTTACTTTTTGTAAATAGAATAGTTCATGAAAGTTTATTGCTATTCCAACCTTAACGAAGGTTTGTTCGCAATAAAGAGACATTTTTATATTTTATAACTGTAAGGGAGATTCGATTTGGGGTCAAATGGTAGTTACAGGGCGATTCAAATGTACTAATTATTTTAATACATCAATCGATAATTTTAATTCATCAATTAATTTATTTTAAAAATTAAAATTTTATTAATTTGATAATCAATTCATTATTTCTTCTTTTCCAAATTACCCGCTACACGATAGCGCAGTATTTTTTGAAGCAATTCTTCGGGAATTGGTTTTTCGGGTGTGAATTGAATAGTACCCGCTGAGGTTTTAAAGTCTTTAAGTTCGGTTGCAAAGTCTTCAATAGTTTTCGCATTCCATGGAAAGAAACTGCAGTGATTTTTAAAAGCGGCAAAGCCACCAATCATTCCGTGACAATAGTAGGCGGGCATTTTATAACTGATGAATTCTACCGCTTCGGGCACAGTATTTTTAATGATTTGGCGCACACGCTCCAAAGCTATTTGTTGCTCTAGGGGTAAGTTGGCTATGTATTGGTTTACACCTTCAGTGTCGTTCGGTTTTGTTCCTGCCATTGTCATTCAATTTATTTCAAAAATAATAAAAGTTTTACCTCGCACGAAAACAAAGTTTGATTTTCGGGATTTCAATTTGTACTTTTGGATTCAATTCAATCAGCAGATTAATCGTCGTTTACCATGAAAATAGTTATTTCACCCGCCAAGTCGTTGAACTTCGAAAAAGAATTGCCAACCACGCAATTTACCCAATCGGGTTTATTAAAAGAATCGAAAAAAGTACATGCGGTTTTGAAACAAAAATCGCCAGCTGAATTATCAGAGTTGATGTCGATTTCTGATAAATTGGCCGACTTGAATTGGCAACGCAATAAGGCTTGGAAAACACCTTTTAATCCGGCTAATTCCCGTCCTGCAGTCTATGCTTTCGACGGAGAGGTGTATAACGGTTTGGATGCCTATTCTATTCCGATTGAAAAATTGGATGTGTTGCAAGAACGATTACGTATTTTATCTGGATTGTATGGTGTTTTGAAACCATTGGATTTGATGCAAGCCTACCGATTGGAAATGGGAACTAAATTACCCATTGGCGAAAGCAAAAATTTGTATGATTTTTGGAAAAAAACGGTAACCGCTAGTTTGAATAAAGAACTCAAAAAAGGGGAATTGTTTGTCAACTTGGCAAGCAATGAATATTTTTCGGTGATCGATACCAAAGCACTAAAAGTACCAGTAATTACGCCCGACTTTAAAGACTACAAAGACGGCAAATTAAAGATGATTAGTTTCTTTGCCAAAAAGGCGAGAGGCATGATGGTACGTTACATAATAGATACCAACGCTGAAACTATCGAAGACCTAAAAGGCTTCAATTACGAAGGCTATCAATTTGACGCTAATTTATCTAAGGGAAATAAACTGGTTTTTACGAGATAGCTCTTAGCAATTACCGAATCGCTTTTACAAATTCTTCGATTTTTCCTGTCCCATTTTGTGTAAGATGGGTAATGAATGCACTGCCAATAATGGCGCCTTTGGCAAATTCAGTTGCTTGGTTGAACGTTTCGGCATTATTGATTCCAAAGCCAATGATTTGTGGGTTTTTCAATTTCATTGAAGCAATGCGTTTGAAATAATTCTCCTGTGTACTTCCAAAACCCGATTGCGATCCTGTAACACTTGCTGAACTTACCATATAAATAAATCCGTCTGAGACACTATCAATAAAACGGATACGTTCCTCAGACGTTTGTGGTGTAATTAGAAACACATTGATTAAGCCGTATTTTTCAAAAGTGGCTTTGTATTGGTCTGCATAGACATCTACTGGTAAGTCTGGAATGATTAATCCGTCAATTCCAATCTCAGCACATTTTTTACAGAAATCTTCTATTCCGTATTGTAGCATCGGGTTGAAATACCCCATAATTACTAAGGGAATACTAACGGTTTTACGAATGTCTTTCAATTGGTCAAACAACACTTGAGTCTTCATTCCATTATGTAAAGCTTGAGTAGAACTTGCTTGAATAGTTGGTCCATCAGCCAAAGGATCGCTAAACGGCAACCCAATTTCGATCATATCGACTCCACTTTTTTCTAGATCTTGAATGATTTGTACGGTATCGTTCAAGCTAGGATAACCCGCAGAAAAATAGATGGATAGTATTTTTTTATTTTCTTGTAATTTTTGATTGATTCTGTTCATTGCAATTTATATTTTACGATATACGATATACGATATACGATGTACGATGTACGATTGGTCGTATAGTATACTTTTTTATTATGAGTTATTTATTCTAGCTGTTTTTAATGATGAAACAATGATTGCTGTAATTTCATTTGCTTCTTTTATGAGAAATTCAATTTCCGAATTCAATCCAATTTGTTCAATCATTGTAATATCTTGAATGAGTTCAAGAAAAAAATGACTTTCATCAGCTTCTTCCTCAACTATTTTTAATTTATTTATAAAATCTGGGGCCGATTTTGCTCTTTGTGTCGCTCTGTAATTTGCGCCTACGGAACTTGAGCAACGAATAAGTTGATTGACATAAGCATTGTATTCTCTAGTTTTGGGTAATTTACTACATAGAATCCAACAATCAATAGCAAACTTTTTTGTTCGTTTTAGCATTACTACTTTCATAAGATTTGGGGGCATTAAGTGTTAATTTATAGAACTACATTTTAAAATCGTATATCGAATATCGAACCTCGTAAATTGTTACAAATTAAAATAATCAATATAAGTATTCAAATCTTTGTCGCCACGTCCCGAAAGATTAATTACGACCACATCATTTGGTTTGAATTTCATTTCGTCCAAAACCGCAAAAGCATGCGCCGTTTCGATTGCTGGGATTATTCCCTCTAATTTAGACAATTCCAATCCCCAATGCATTGCTTGTTCATCGGTAATTGAGATGAATTGCGCTCTACCGCTTGCATATAAATTGGCGTGCATTGGTCCCACACCTGGATAATCCAGTCCTGCTGAAATAGAGTAGGGTTCGGTAATTTGTCCGTCTGGAGTTTGCATCAATAAAGTTTTACTTCCGTGAATGACACCTACTTTCCCTAAAGCGGAAGTAGCGGCACTTTCACCGGAATGTACTCCTAATCCTGCCGCTTCCACAGCAATAATGTTTACTTCTTTTTCATCCAAAAAGTGGTAATAGGCTCCTGCAGCATTACTACCTCCACCAACACAAGCAATCACATAATCAGGATTTTCTTTTCCTTCTTTTTCCAATAATTGGCTTTTGATTTCTTTCGAAATCACCGATTGGAATCGCGCAACCATGTCCGGATAAGGATGAGGTCCCACTACAGATCCAATGATGTAATAGGTATCAACCGGATTGTTAATCCAATCGCGAATCGCTTCATTTGTAGCATCTTTTAAGGTACGAGAACCCGACATGGCCGGACGTACTTCGGCTCCTAACATCTTCATACGAGCTACATTGGGTGCTTGACGTTTGATATCGATTTCTCCCATGTACACAATACATTCCAAGCCCATTAAAGCACAAACAGTTGCAGTAGCTACTCCATGTTGACCAGCTCCCGTTTCGGCAATAATTCGTTTTTTGCCCAAACGTTTGGCTAATAAAATTTGTCCAATGGTATTGTTTACTTTATGTGCTCCAGTATGACACAAATCTTCTCTTTTGAGGTAGACTTTGGTATTGTATTTTTCAGACAAACGTTTTGCAAAATAAAGTGGAGTAGGACGACCCACATATTCTTTCAATAAATCGTCAAACTCAGCTTGAAACTCAGGTTCAGCCGTTATTCTTAAATAGTTTTGGCGCAATTCTTCTACATTGGGATATAACATCTCTGGAATGTATGCTCCACCAAATTCTCCGTAATAGCCTTTTTCGTTGACGTTGTAACTCATGGTTGTACTTATTTAAAAGTTTATTTTTTGTTTAAAACGATCTAATTTTTCTTTGTCTTTTAATCCTGCCTCGATCTCAAATTTACTATTTACATCAATAGCATGAATGGGTAAATCGGTTTTTAGTATTTGTTTAACCAAATCGAGTTCATCCAATCCAATTCCTCCACTTAAAAAAAATGGTTTTTGTGAAGGATATTGTTCCAGTACTTTCCAATCGAAAGTGGTTCCGTTGCCACCAGGTAGTTTTCCTTTGGTATCAAAAAGGAAATAATCACAAACCGTTTCGAAAGGCTTTAATTGGTTAAAATCAAACTCGGAATCCACTGAAAATACTTTGATAATTTCAATGCTTTTCGCCAATATATTTTTTAACTCTTGGCAAAAAGCTACTGATTCGTGACCGTGTAACTGTACCGCTTGCAAATCGTGTTTCAATACCTGTGCTACAATCTCTTCTTTACTAGCATTGACAAAAACTCCAGTCTTTTTAATGCTTTGAGGCAAAGTAGGTAGGGTTCCGTCAAAATAGCGTGCTGACTTTTCCCAGAATATAAAGCCCATATAATCGGGTAGGAGTGATCCTACTTCGAGTATATTGTCGGGGTATTTCATGCCGCATATTTTGAGTTTCATCTATTATTGCTTTGAGTTTTGGGCTTTGGGCTTTGGGCTGAATGCTCACAGCCCAACGCTCATCGCTTAAAGTTTACTTATAAATTCTTTAGCAGCTTGACCTGCATTGTCGGTTTTCATAAAGTTTTCTCCAATTAAAAAACCTTGGTAACCAAAAGGCTTTAATTCGGTTATCGCTTCTATAGAAGAGATCCCACTTTCAGAGACTTTTACAAAGTCGTTCGGAATTTGGGCTGCCAATTCTTTACTAAAATCCAAACTCACTTCAAAGGTTTTCAGATTTCGGTTATTCACGCCAATCATATCCAAACTTGGCATAATTGATTTTTCTAATTCTTCTTGATTGTGCACTTCCAAAAGGACTTCTAATTCCAATCGATGTGCAAATTCAGATAAGCTTTTGATTTCTTCTCGGCTCAAAACCGCAGCGATTAATAAAATTAAATCGGCTCCGTGGGCTTTGGCTTCCAAGATTTGGTATTCATCTACAATGAATTCTTTTCGCAAAAGCGGAATGTTAACTGTGGCTCTAGCCAATAACAAATCGTCTAAAGAACCACCAAAATATTTGCCATCTGTTAATACCGAAATACCACAAGCGCCAGCCGTTTCATATCCTTTGACTACTTCTTCTACCGTAAAACCGTAATTGATTTCCGCTTTGGAAGGAGAACGACGTTTGTGTTCGGCAATAATTCCAGAACCAATGTTACGTAAATTATGGCTCAACGAAATAGTTTGTTTTTCAAAGAATACCGATGCTTCCAATTGGGAAACTGGAATAATCGATTTTTTGAGCACTACCTCTCTTCGTTTGTCCAATATGATGTTGTCGAGTATGTTCATTCGATAATTATTTACTTAATTCTTGTAACGTTTGTAAAGCTTGCAATCCTTTTCCAGAGAACAAACTCTCCTTGGCTAATTCAAACCCTTCTAACGGACTGCATTGGGTTACCGTAGCAATCGCCATTGCTGCATTGGCGCAAACCACATTGTTTTGTGCTTCAGTTCCTTTTCCTGAAATAATATCGGTAAACAATTGTGCTGATTCTTCAATGGTTGTACCTCCTTCAATTTCAGTTTGTGATAATAAACGAACGCCAAAATCATCCGGATTCAGCATTAGTTCTTTGGTATTCGTTATGCATTTGGTCGGACAAGTTAAGGATACTTCGTCATAACCGTCAAGCGAATGTAAGATGGTGAAATTTCTATCGGTATTTTGGTACAAATAGGCATACATTCGAGCCAATTCTAAATTAAAAACACCTACCAACTGATTCTGAGGAAAAGCAGGATTTACCATAGGTCCCAACATGTTAAAAAAGGTTTTTACCCCCAATTCTTTTCGAATAGGTCCCACATTTTTCATAGCGGGGTGAAAAAGCGGTGCGTGCAAAATACAGATGCCTGCTTTCTCCATACATTTTTCTAAGAAACCAGCATCATTACTGAATTTGATTCCCATTTTCTCCATCACATTACTCGATCCTGAAATAGACGAAACACCATAATTTCCGTGTTTAGCGACTTTGATTCCGGTCCCAGCAGCTACAAAGGATGCCAAAGTTGAAATATTGAAGGTGTCTTTTCCATCGCCACCTGTTCCGCACAAATCGATCGTATTGTAGGCGGATAAATCGACACGTATGCACAAATCCAATAAGGCTTCACGAAAACCGGCTAATTCTTCGATGCTAATGCTGCGCATCATATAGACCGTTAGGAAAGAGGCAATTTGGCTTGAGTTATAGGCTCCGTTGGAGATGTTTACCAAGACATTTTTTGCTTCTTCTTTCGAAAGCAGTTCGTGATTGATTAGTCTGTTGAGTATGTTTTTCATTTTCTTATTTTAAGCTTTCACCCAATTTTCTAACATTTTCTTTCCGTTAGGAGTCAAGACACTTTCAGGGTGAAATTGCACTCCTCTAACATCATAGGTTTTGTGACGAAGCGACATCACTTGTCCGTTGGCATCAAAAGAAGTTGCTTCCAAACAATCGGGTAAGTTCGTATCGACCACCCAAGAATGGTAACGCCCAACTTCAAATTCGTTGTCCAATCCTTCAAAAAGCAATTCGTCATTCACCGCTTTAGTAACGTGAGTAGCAACACCATGATAGACTTTGTCTAAATTCGAAAGCGTTCCTCCATAGAATTCGCCAATCGCTTGTTGACCCAGGCATACGCCAAAAATACTTTTGGTCGGTCCGTACTGTTGAATGACTTGTTTCAATAAACCCGCTTCATCCGGAATTCCAGGACCAGGAGACAATAGAATTTTGTCAAAACGAGCAATTTCCTCCATTTCAAATTCATCGTTTCGATACACAGTTACATCACAATCTAAATCTTCCAAATAGTGGACTAGATTGTAGGTGAAGCTATCGTAATTGTCTATGACTAATATCTTTTTCATTTTTTTATTAAAAAATTGAAAGATTTAAAGATTGAAAAAACAGCATCTTTAAATTCTTTAATTGTTACTTTTTATATCGTTTCTGCCAAATCCAAAGCCGTATTCAGAGCTCGTAATTTGTTGTACACTTCTTGCATTTCGCTTTCTTCATCCGAATCGGCTACGATTCCTGCACCGGCTTGACAATGCAATTGGTGGTTTTTACTCAAGAAAGTTCGAATCATAATCGCATGATTGAAATTGCCTTTGAAATCCATAAATCCGATGGCGCCTCCATAAAAATTACGATTTGTTTTTTCGTAATCCTCTATCAATTGCATAGCACGATGTTTGGGAGCACCACTCAAAGTTCCAGCAGGAAATGTATCGGCTACCACTTGCATTGTAGAGGCTTTATCGTGTAAATGCCCCGTTACTTTGGAAACCAAGTGAATCACATGCGAAAAGAATTGTACTTCACGGTATTTTTCAACTTGCACATCGTGACCGTTTCGGCTTAAATCATTTCGAGCCAAATCTACCAACATCACGTGTTCGCTATTTTCTTTTTTATCTTCTGATAATTGTTTGGCCAATACCGCATCTTTTTCATCATCGCCCGTTCTTTTGAAGGTTCCTGCAATAGGATGAATTTCGGCCTTGCGGTCTTTTACAATAATTTGGGCTTCAGGTGAAGAACCAAATATTTTGAAATCGCCGTAATCAAAGAAGAAGAGGTAAGGCGACGGGTTGATGCTTCGCAACGCACGGTATACGTTGAATTCGTCGCCTTTAAATCCTTGGGTGAAACGTCGGGATAAAACCAATTGGAACACATCGCCACGGTAGCAATGTTTTTTGGCCAAAGCCACATTGTGTTTAAACTCTTCGTCGGTTAAATTGGAAAATCCTTCACCGTCTTTGGTGAAAGAATAGGAAGCAATATTTCTAGATTGTAATAATTGCTCGATTTCTCCAATGTTGTTTTTACCATCCAAATTGTGGCAAAAAATATACGCCTCGTTTTTGAAATGATTGATGGCAATGATGTTTTGGTAAACTGCATAATACACATCAGGAATGGTATTGCTATTTTCTTTTTTGGCAATATTTACTTTTTCAAAGTAACGCACCGCATCATAGGATATATAACCAAACAAACCATTATTAATGAACTTGAAATCGTTTTTCTTTGATTCAAATTGTCCTGAAAATTCTTGTATAACCGCAGGAATATTCGTTGTAGCATCGATTGCTATTTTCTCGGAACTTCCATCAGGGTAGTTTTTGATAATCGTTTCGTTTTCAATCTTGATTGCTGCAATGGGATTGCAACAGATGTAGGAAAAACTGTTGTCGTTTCCGTGGTAGTCGCTACTTTCCAGGAGTAAACTATTGGGGAACTTATCGCGTATTTTCAAATACACACTCACCGGCGTAATCGTGTCGGCAAGTATTTGTTTGTATTTTGTGGTTAAACTAAAAGATTTCAAACTATTCATTTTTAAAATGTTATCAAAAGCATTGTTTTGGATATGAAAAAAGGCTTGTCGTCATGACAAGCCTTTTATATTTTATAGAATACTATAGGAGCTTTGTTCACGACGACTGACGTAAATTGTTCCACCACCAAGTATTGTTTGTATTTGTTATCATAATTTTTTTATGTGCAGACAAATATATAAAGGTTATTCGATTAAGCAAATACAAAAGCGAGAAAAAAAAATATATTTTTCTCGCTTTTTTGTTAAATTAAGTTAGAGCTAAGAAACCAATTCGCCTTGATTTCTGAAGACCAATTGTCCGTCAAAGGCGTCCAAAAGAATAATACTTTCTGTTTTGACACTGCCCGCCAATATTTCTTTTGACAATTGGTTCAAAACTTCTCTTTGAATCACTCGTTTTACGGGTCTTGCACCAAATTGTGGATCGTAGCCTTTTTGAGATAAATAGTCAATCGCTTCCGGTGTGGCGTCCATGGTAATGCCTTGTTGTGCTAACATTTTGGTTACCGATTTCAATTGTAAACCTACGATTTGCGCGATATTAGCATGGGTCAAAGGCGTGAACATTACAATTTCATCAATTCGGTTGATAAATTCAGGTCGGACAGTTTGTTTCAATAAACCCAAAACTTCCACTTTGGCTGACTCTGTTGCCGCTTCGATTCCGCCTTTCAAGTTTTCGAATTTTTCTTGAATAATTTGGCTACCCATATTCGAGGTCATAATGATAATCGTGTTTTTGAAGTCGGCCAAACGTCCTTTGTTATCGGTCAAACGTCCCTCGTCCAAGACTTGCAACAAGATGTTAAACGTATCCGGATGCGCTTTTTCAATTTCGTCCAATAAGATTACGGAGTAGGGTTTTCTTCGAACAGCTTCAGTTAATTGCCCACCTTCGTCATAGCCCACATACCCTGGAGGCGCTCCCACCAAACGGCTCACCGAATGACGTTCTTGGTATTCACTCATGTCAATTCGGGTCATGGCGTTTTCATCGTCAAATAAATATTCGGCTAGGGCTTTCGACAATTCCGTTTTACCCACTCCCGTTGTTCCCAAGAAAAGGAAAGTACCCACAGGTTTTTTCATGTCTTGCAAACCAGCGCGACTTCTTCGTACCGCATCACTTACTGCTTCAATGGCTTCCTCTTGACCCACCACGCGTTTGTGTAATTCGTCTTCTAATTTCAAGAGTTTTTCTCTTTCGCCTTGGAGCATTTTCATCACTGGAATACCGGTCCATTTAGCGACTACTTCGGCAATATCTTCTCGGGTAACGACTTCTTTGATCAAAGAAGTTCCGGATTGATTTTCTTGCAATTGTTTCACCAAAGCATCCAAACGTTCTTGTGCTTCTTTGATTTTTCCGTAACGAATTTCGGCTACTTTTCCATAGTCTCCATCCCGCTCCGCGCGCTCGGCTTCGTATTTGAAGTCTTCAATTTCAGTTTTAACGGCTTGGATGTTATCAACCACATCTTTTTCCGATTTCCATTTGGCATATATCTCGTTGCGGTCTTCTTTTAAGTTGGCTAATTCCAATCCCAAGACTTTCAGCTTACTTTCGTCTTTTTCGCGTTTGATGGCTTCAATTTCGATTTCCAATTGCATGATTTTTCGATCCAAAACATCTAATTCTTCGGGTTTCGAATTGATTTCCATTCGCAGTTTAGATGCCGCTTCGTCAATTAAATCAATGGCTTTGTCTGGAAGAAAACGGTTGGTAATATAACGTTGCGATAATTCTACCGCAGCAATAATGGCCTCGTCTTTGATTTGTACTTTATGGTGGGTTTCGTATTTTTCTTTGATTCCACGTAAGATTGAAATCGCGCTTTCGGTATCCGGTTCTTCCACAATTATTTTTTGGAAACGTCTTTCAAGGGCTTTATCTTTTTCAAAATATTTCTGGTATTCGTCCAAAGTGGTTGCTCCAATTGCACGCAATTCGCCACGCGCCAAAGCCGGTTTCAGAATATTAGCTGCATCCATGGCGCCTTCGCCACCCCCAGCACCCACCAAAGTGTGGATTTCGTCAATGAAAAGGACAATATCACCTTCGGCTGCGGTCACTTCTTTCACTACAGACTTCAAACGTTCTTCAAATTCCCCTTTGTATTTGGCACCCGCAATCAAGGCACCCATATCAAGTGAGAATATGATTTTATCTTTTAGGTTTTCGGGTACGTCACCATCTACAATTCGGTGAGCTAATCCTTCTGCGATAGCAGTTTTACCCACGCCAGGTTCACCCACTAACATGGGGTTGTTTTTGGTTCGTCGGGTTAGAATTTGCAACACACGACGAATTTCTTCATCACGACCAATAACCGGATCTAATTTGCCGCTTCGTGCTAAATCGTTTAGGTTTTTGGCATATTTGTTTAAGGCGTTGTAGGTTTCTTCGGCAGAAGCAGAGGTCACTCTTTCGCCTTTTCTCATTTCTTCAATAGCCGCTTTCAATCCTTTTTCGGTTACGCCTTGGTCTTTTAGAATTTGGGCAATTTTGCTTTTGGAACCAAAAATAGCCAACACCAAATGCTCTACCGAAACGAATTCGTCTTTCATTTTTCCGGCCAAGATTTCGGCTTCGTTTAAGGTAGTGTTAGCGGTTCTGGATAACATAATATCGCCGCCAGAAACTTTTGGAAAACTTTGAATGGTACTTTCCAAGATTTGTTTGAAAAGCGACACATTCACGTTTAATTTTTTCAATAGAAAAGGCGTCACATTTTCATCGACTTCTAAAAGCGCTTTAAAAATATGTTCGTTTTCGATTTGCTGTTGCCCAAATCCTTGTGCAATTTGTTGCGAAAGTTGGATGGCTTCTTGCGATTTAGTAGTAAATTTATTGATGTTCATTTTTATCTTTTTTTAAATTATTATTTGGGGTTAAATAATTAACTTCGCATTAAAATCGTCAATTGTTATTCCACTTCTAAATTTACGTCAATTTGGCGTATACCAAGGGATTACAGCCGACAAAATGACTTAAAAAACGACAAAATGGCTTTATTTACTTCTATTTTTGGAGATTCAGAAAATAAAAATACCAATGCATCCAAAATCAATTGGATGCCATTGGCAGATTTGGGACAATTAAACGAAATAATGGATCTTTCTCATGAACAACCGGTAGTGATTTTTAAACACAGTACCCGTTGTAGTATTAGCCGCATGGCGTTGAAACAATTTGAGAACGAATTTGATTTAGAAGGTACTGTAACACCTTATTTTTTGGACTTGCTGAATCACAGAGATATCTCGCAGGAAATTGCGACTCGTTTTGAAGTGTATCATCAATCGCCGCAATTGCTTTTGATTAAAGAAGGAAAATCAATCTACGATGCTTCGCATAGCGATATTGATGCGGTAGTTCTTAAAGAAAAATTTTAATTATTTTTTTTTCTCCTTCACCAACATATTGAAAATTAATCCGCCCATAAGTGCTCCGTAGAGTGTGGAGTTGAGTGGTTTTGAAGTAATGGCACAAGTGCCCGAAGCACAACCTACGTAAAAATAATACGCATAACCGGCAAGGGCGCCAATGGCAATTCCGATACCGGTTAGGAGTAAGGCTTTTTTAGTCATTAGTTGCTTTTTTCAAGGATTACTTTTATCAGGTCTTCTTTAGAAAGCACCCCTGATTGTCGCCATAACTGCTTGCCATTTTGGAACAAAATCATTGTTGGCACACCGCGAACTTGATATTGGGCTGCAACGGCTTGGTTTTTATCGACATCAATCTTAATGATAGAGATGCGCTCGCCTAAATTGGTTTTTACCTCAGTTAAAATCGGGCCTAACATTTGGCAAGGACCACACCAAGTAGCAAAAAAGTCTACCAATACCGGTTGGTCAGATTGTATGATTTGATTAAAGTTTCCCATAATTTATTTTTTTGAATTGGGTACAGCACAACCATTTGGTCCGCAACCCATATTAAACACCACTTGAAATAAGAAAAAAGCTCCAAATGCTACAAATCCCCATTCTCTCAATATATAGGCTTGACTGAAAAGAAAAATAGCAAAGGCTAAACGCACCCAACGCATCAAATGCCAATTGGTTAATAGTAAGTTTTTCATAGTTTAGTAATTCGATTTAATAATTTTATATTTTTTATCATAGGAAACCGTGTCTTGAAGTTTTTTAAGCGCTACTTCTTCTGTACTAGTAATTACTACTTCGCTAAAATTGGAATTCATATTAACATTTAAAACGGTGTCTAATGATGCCAATTTTTCAGAAACGGTAGCTTTACAACCGCTGCAAGTAATGCCTTCAAATTCATATAAATGAACTTTGGTTTCGAAATTTTTTTCTAATTCAATCCATAATTCAGTATTCGTCCTTGGAGTCACTGAATTGGTGCAAACGTCCATTTTTAGAATACTAAAAGCTCCAGAAAATAAGTTGATGTATTCTAGTTTATTTCCACCAAATGGAGGTCCTTCTTCAAATTCGCGATTAAAGAGCAAACCCGCAATTTTTCCTTTAGGAGCTAGTAATTGGTGCATTTTCCAAACGTATTTTGGACGCATCGTTGGCGGAAGCGCACAGAAAAAAGTTTGTTCAATAATCCAGTCATATTGCCCTTGATGTTCAAAGAAGTCACCTAAAATGATTTTGATATGGGGTTGATTGATAAATTTTTTTTGAAGCACTTCTATTAAAGTAGGTGCAATATCAATTACAGTTATATTGGTAAAACCTTGCTGTAACAAGTATTCTGCTTCATAGGAATTACCTCCACCAGGAATTAATATGGCACTATTTTTATCTTCGATAGTATCAATTAATTTTTGAATTGGAGGGGAAACTAATCCCAAATCCCAACCTGTAGCCTTAGCTTTGTATTGGTCATCCCAATAGGTCTGGTCTAAGGGTCTTTCACAAGAAGTTAAACAGCAATTTAAGTCTTCCATCAGGTTACATAATTTTAATTACAAAAATGAATATTTTAAATCCTATTAAATGTAACATTTGTCACAGTATTGAAAATTTTAATTCCTAAAATTTGGTCGTGAAAGTTGGACTTGTTATTCATCTAAATTGATACTGATTCTTTAAAAGAATTCTGCTGAAAGAGCCATTTATTGAATATAATGAAATCTGGAAATCGTTTTCGTGAAATTAGTTTTCAATTCGTAACAGTCTCATCTATTGTTAAATAAAAACATCGTATTTTTACAAAAACAAAATTATTTGATATGAATTTAACACAAGAAGATTGGATTGCTCAATTTGAGTCAGACGAAAATGCTGTTATACTTGATGTGAGAACAGCCATGGAATTTGAAGAAGGATATATTGCGGGTGCTATTAATTATGATTTTCATCAAGGTGCCGCTTTTGTAGCTGACTTAGAAACTTTGGACAAATCCAAAAACTATTATGTTTATTGTCGTTCTGGAGCTAGAAGCGCTAATGCCTGTGCGATCATGAACGAATTGGGTTTTGAAAATACCTATAACTTATTAGGTGGAATTATCGAATGGGACGGCGATATCGTTGAACCCTAAATTACTATACAAATACACAATAACTTACTATGAGTACAATTCCTCAAGAATTTCAAATTACTTCGCCATTGACTCAAGATACTTATTTAGTTCATGGCGAATTAAAAAAATGGACTGGTGTTACCACACCGGTTTATTCCACCATTTCTTCTACAGCTGATTATGCGCCCACTTTGTTGGGAACAATTCCTTCAATGGGAGAAAAAGAAGCCATGGAAGCAGTTGAATCGGCTGATTTAGCGTTCAATAACGGTCAAGGTTTATGGCCCACTATGAAGGTCGTGGATCGCATTCAATGCATGGAAGATTTTGTTACTAAAATGAAAGACACTCGTGCCGAAGTGGTTAAATTATTAATGTGGGAAATTGGAAAAACCCTTGGCGATTCTGAAAAAGAATTTGACAGAACGGTGGAGTACATTTACGATACGATTGATAGTTTGAAAGAATTGAACAGTCGAAGTGCTCATTTTAGCAAAGTACAAGGCATACATGCCATGGTTCGAAGAGGACCTTTAGGTGTAGTTTTGTGTCTTGGACCTTATAATTATCCTTTGAATGAAACCTTCTCTTTGTTGATTCCTGCTTTGATTATGGGTAATCCGGTGGTTTTTAAACCAGCGAAACACGGTGTGTTATTATTATCACCACTTTTAGAAGCGTTTAGAAGTAGCTTCCCCAAAGGAGCCATTAATATTATTTACGGTAGAGGTAGAGAAGTGGCTTCACCAATTATGAAATCAGGCAAAGTGGGTGTTTTGGCTTTGATTGGAAACAGTACCTCAGCGATTGCGTTGCAAGACCAACACCCCAATAAAAACAGATTGCGTTTGATTTTAGGATTAGAAGCAAAAAATCCTGCAATCATTTTACCAGATGCCGATTTGGATTTGGCTATTCAAGAATGTATTACAGGTTCGTTGTCATTCAATGGGCAACGTTGTACCGCTTTGAAAGTATTGTATGTTCATGAATCGATTGCACAAGAGTTCAATACGCGTTTTGCTGCAAAAGTTGATGCGTTAGCTTTTGGCAATCCATGGGAAAAAGGAGTGATGTTGACGCCACTTCCAGAAAAAGAAAAACCAGCCTATATTCAAGAATTGATTGACGATGCGAAAGCTAACGGTGCTCAAATTTTGAATGCAAAAGGAGGGGAGCATAGCGACAACTTTATCTTTCCAGCCGTTTTGTACCCAGTGAACAAAAACATGCGTGTGTATCATGAGGAGCAATTTGGTCCTGTGGTGCCAATCATTTCGTTTAAAGACATTCAAGAACCTTTGAATGATATGGCGGAATCGAATTACGGTCAACAAGTGAGTTTGTTTGGAAAAGATATTAAAACGATTGCACCGCTTATTGATACCTTGGTCAATTTAGTATGTAGAGTAAACTTGAACAGTTCATGTCAAAGAGGACCCGATGTATTCCCATTTACAGGTCGTAAAGATTCTGCTGTAGGAACCTTAAGTATTCACGATGCCTTGCGTTCGTTCTCTATTCGAACTTTTGTAGCCTCTAAAGATAATGAGTATAACAATGCTATTTTGCAAGAATTATTGAATAGTAAGGAATCTAACTTTATCAATACGGACTATATTTTATAAGTGGTATTGCTATATATTGGAAGCGCCCTATTGCAATGCAATAGGGCGCTTTTTTTTGTAAATAATTTTATAAGTTACTGATTTAAATTGAAATATCACTAAAAGTGGGTATGTTTTAATTCATTTTTAAAATGTTAATTTGCAAGTTAAACGTATTGATTAAAGTACTTTTTACTTTTTTCTAAATAATATTACCTATGAAAAAATTTCTACTTTTATTATTAGTTGTAGCATCGTATACAATGAATGCTCAAAGCACATTTTATGTTGCTACTACAGGATCAAATTCTAATTCAGGAACTTCCAGTTCACCTTTTTTGACCATACAAAAGGCAGTAGATGTTGCAAGTAATGGAGATACTATTTTAGTTAATCCTGGCACTTATTCTAGTAATGTTTCTGTAAATAAATCATTGAACATATTTGCTACAGGTAATTATTTAGACACTGTATTAGAGTTTACCAACGCTAATTCTCCAATATTTACAATATTTGGTAATTCAGATAATAATAATTTAGTCAATGTTACTATAAAAGGATTTAAGTTTATAAATAGTAATAATCAACTCAATGACCCTTTGGCAATTCGAATTGAAAGATATGCTTTTGCAACTTTTAAACAATGTTGGTTTGAAAATATTAGAAGAGGTTTTTCTACTTATTACGGATATTATCATGTAATTAACTCTGTGTTCAAAGATGTTGAATATCTTACATTCAATGATGCTGGATTCGAAGATGATGCACGACTACCTAAGATTATTAATTGTACTATTTATAATTCATATTCCATAACTAATTCGGGTGCCAATATTTATAATAAAGTTTATAATTCTATCATTGTTTCTGATGTTAATAAAACCAAATCCTATTTTAACGGATCGAGACCGTTATTGGATAAAGTAATAATTGACGACACTCCCAATACGATTTCAGGTTCTGTCTTTTCTACAGTGTCCAATGTCAATGCTATTCATTTTAATGATTTAGCTACTAAAGATTTTAGGTTAAAAGCCTATTCTCCGGCTATCGGTTATGGTACTGATATGTCTATAACAGAAGATTTAAGTGCAGGTTTAAGACCAGTTCCGGTTGCCACAACGGCGGATGCAGGTGCCTTTGAAAATGCATTGGGGACTCCTGTAAATGCACCACCCACAATTAATACAATCAATAATTATACTAAAAATGAAGATGATGCACCACAAACTTTTGCATTATCAGGAATTTCTGATGGTGATTTGTTTTCTACACAAGTAGTTACTATTGCCGCAACGAGTAGTAATACGGCCCTTATTCCTAATCCAACTATAACCTATACTCCTGGAGATACCACAGGAGTATTAGAGTTTTCACAAGCGGCAGACCAAACGGGTACAGCAACAATAACAGTTACTGTAACGGATGATGGTGGTACTCAAGGGGGTGGTGTAAATACTTTTTCTACATCTTTTACGGTAACAGTAAACCCTGTAAATGATGCCCCTGTAGCAATACCTCTAACTGTTGCGACGCCCCAGGATACCAATAAAGTGATTACTTTGGCAGGGACAGATATTGACACACCTGTTTCTAATTTAACCTATAGTGTTACTGTTTTACCAACAAGTGGTAGTTTGTATCAAACCACCAATGGGACTAGTTTAGGAACTAAAATAACGACTGTTCCTACTACTGTGACTAATAGCGATGGTAAAGTAATTTACGAGCCGGTTTGGAATGTTTCGGGCAATGGAACGGGTACTTTTTCATTTAAATCAAATGATGGGACTTTATTAAGTAGTCAAGCAGATGTAACTGTGAATACAACTGCAGTTACTTATCCAGTAATTACTATTGCTGCTAATCCAACAAGTTTTGCTGAGAATGCAACCTCCACTATAACAGCAACTCTTGACCGAACAAGTTCAAGAGATTTAATAGTTCCAATAACAGTTTCTGGAACAGCCGGATTGGATGTTGATTACACAGGTACTTTTCCATCAAAAGGAGAAGAAACATTATTAAAAACTTTTTTAAACAATAGTTATAATAGGTATGTTCAATTATCAGATGGTAGATTGGTTATTGTTAATGGAGGAGATATTTTGATTTATGACCCAATAACCCAAACTCAGACGACACGTTCACTACCAAACTACATTGAAGAATTAAAATCAGTTGGGACGACTATTTATTATAGAAATTGGCAATCTATTACAAGTTTAGATTTGAGTCAACCTAATTTATCAGAAGTTATAATTGTACCTAATTTAGGTCAAGATACTAGTATAAGATCATTTGATGTAATAGGTAATACTGTATATTATTATTCTGAGAACAATAATACTAATATTAAAAAAATATATTCAAAAACGGGTAATGCTACTCCAATTGAAATTTTTAATAACATAAATGGAAATGGTATAGAATCATTATCATTTGATGCTACAGGTTCTTTTTACCTTTCCAATAGCTATAGTATAAAAAAATTCGATGCAAATAAAAATTTAGTAACTACTTTTAATTCTAATGTAGATATAAGAGGAATAAAATTCTACAACAATGCTCTATATGCAAGAGTTAATGAGGCTAATGTTATTAAAGTTAAGAAGTACAATAGCACCACCAATACACTTGAACCATTAAGTTATGATGTAACTAATACAAAACCTATTGTAGACTTTTCACTTAGTTCAAATGGAAATTTACAATTGCTTCGTCAGGATTCGAATAACAGAGAATTGTACAATTATCAATTAATACCGCAACTTAAGATTCCAGCAGGAACTACAACGGGCACATTAACTGTAACGGCAATAGACGATCTATCTGATGAAGAAAATGAAACGATCATTTTAACACCTGGTTCAGTTACTAATGCTACATTAAGTTCAAACACAGCGGTAACCGTAACTATTACTGACAATGATGCAATGCCTACAGTAGCTTTTGCTTTATCAGCACCTAAAATTGTTGAAAATTCATCAACTGACGTTACTTTAACAGCTACTCCATCTATAGTTTCAGGAAAAGAGATTCGAATCCCATTTACTTTAACCGGATCAACGGCTCAATCTTCTGAGTATACTATTTCAGCTAGTGAAATAGTAATACCAGCTAACGCTGTAAGTGGTTCTATAACGATATCTACGAGGGACAAAAATGACACAGCCGTGGAGGTTATGGAAACAATTAAATTTACTATGGGAACATTAGTAAATGCAACTACCACGACCACTGAAGTTGTATTGAATTTAGAGAGTGATGACAATTCTGCAATTACTAGTATAGTCGCTACTCCAATTACAATTGCTGAAAATGCCTTTTCTACTATAACTGCATCTATTGATCTACCAAGTTCAAAAGACGTGATTGTACCTATTGCATTTACGGGAACTGCGGGATTGGATGTCGATTATACAGGAACTTTCCCGTCAAGAGGTGAGGAGACATTAATCGAAACTTTTTTAAATAATGGTGCTTCAAGATACGTTCAATTATCTGACGGCAGATATGTTATTGCAAATGGGAATACATTAATAATTTACAACCCAACTACTAAAACACAGACAACACGTCAAATATCTAATTGGATTGAAGAATTAAAAGCTGTAGGGAATACTATTTATTATAGAACTTGGCAATCTGTTTTTAGTTTAGACATAGCTGATACAGCTTCATCAGAAGTCACCCTAGTTACAAATTTAGGTCAAGATTCAAACGTACGTTCAATTGATGTAGTAGGTACTACGTTATATTATTCTGTTGAAAACTATAATATTAATACGAGAAAAATATTCTCAAAAACAGCAACTCCTTCTGCTGTAGCAACTGAAGTGTTTGATAACGGAAGTGGGAATAATATAGAATCATTTTCGTTTGATACTACAGGCTCTTTTTATGTTTCAAATAGCAATAGTATTAGAAGGTTTGATGCGAATAAACAATTAGTTGCAACATTTACTCCTACATCTGCTCCAGGAAATACAACAAATACCGATATCAGAGGAATAAAATTATATAACAATGCACTTTACGCAAGAGTTAATGAGGCTAGTGTCATTAAAGTAAAAAAGTATAACAGCACAACGAATACTTTAGATGATCTTGGCTATGCAACTACTAATACAAAAACTATTGTAGACTTTTCAATTACCTCAGATGGTAATTTACAATTGTTTCGTCAGGACACGAATAATAGAGAGTTATATACATATCAATTATCACCACAACTTAAAATTCCAGCAGGAACTACAACGGGCACATTAACTGTAACGGCAATAGACGATCTATCTGATGAAGCCGATGAAACAATTATTGTAACACCTGGTTCAGTTACTAATGCCACATTGAGTTCAACTACTCCAGTAACATTAACTATTACTGACAATGATGCAATACCCACTGTAGCATTTGCATTATCGGCACCAAAAATTGTTGAAGGTTCCTCAACAGATGTAACTTTGACTGCTACTCCTTCTGTTGTGTCAGGAAAAGAGATTCGAATTCCATTTACATTAAGTGGAACAGCGACACTCACTACTGAGTATACTGTTTCAGCTAGTGAAATAGTAATACCAGCTAACGCTGTAAGTGGTTCTATAACGATATCTACGAGGGACAAAAATGACACAGCCGTGGAGGTTATGGAAACAATTAAATTTACTATGGGTACCATAGTCAATGCTTCCAGCACTACTACAGAAGTTATATTGAATTTAGAGAGTGATGACAATCCTACTATTACTAGTATTGTTGGGGCTCCAACAACCTTTGCGGAGAATGCTTCATCTATAATAACTGCTTCTATAGATCTACCAAGTTCAAAAGACGTAATTGTACCTATTGCCTTTTCTGGAACAGCAAAATTAGATGTCGATTATACAGGAACTTTCCCATCAAAAGGTGAGGAGACATTAATCGAAACTTTTTTAAATAATGGTGCTTCAAGATACGTTCAATTATCTGACGGCAGATATGTTATTGCAAATGGAGGGAATATTTTGATCTATAATCCAATTACCCAAACACAGACTACAAGATCCCTACAGACTAATATTGAAGAATTAAAATCAGTAGGTACTACAATTTATTATAGAACTTGGAACTCAATTTCTAGTTTGGATTTAAGTAGTTCTGATTCTTCAGTGGAAATTATTGTACCTAGTTTAGGACAAGATACCAATATTAGATCATTCGATGTAATAGGTACTAATGTCTATTATTATTCTGAAAATTACAATACAAATATTAGAAAAATATATTCAAAAGAAATAATAGGGACTACTGCTGCAGTTGAAGCATTTAATATTCCCAATAATGATTATATTGAATCGTTCTTATTTGATTCTTCGGGTTCTTTATACCTTTCAAATAACTCAAGTATTAGAAAGTACGATGCTAATAAAAATTTGGTTGCTACTTTTAATTCTTATTCTGCCACACCAACTTCCGAAATAAGAGGGGCTAAATTGTTTAACAATACACTATATGTAAGAGTAAATGAGGCAAATGTAATTAAAGTTAAAAAGTATAATAGTGCAACGAATACTTTAGAAGCTTTAAGTTATGACGCAACAAATACAAAATCTATTGTTGATTTTACATTAAACCCAACAGGTAATTTACAATTACTTCGACAAGATTCTAATAATCGAGAGTTGTATAGTTACCAATTATCACCACAAATTAAAATTGCTGCTGGAAGTACAACAGGTACTTTAACAGTTACTGGTGTAGATGATCTTTCTGATGAAGACGATGAAACAATTATTGTAACCCCTGGTACAGTTGCTAATGCTAGCTTGAGTTCTACTACTCCAGTAACAGTTACACTTACTGATAATGATGAATTACCATCAGTAAGTTTTGCTTTATCAGCTCCTAAAATAGTTGAAGGTTCCTCAACAGATGTAACTTTGACTGCTACTCCTTCTGTTGTGTCAGGAAAAGAGATACGCATTCCATTTACATTAGGAGGAACAGCAACATTGAATGACGAATATACTGTCTCAGCTAATGTAATATTAATTCCAGCCAATGCAGCTAATGGTCGAGTAACAATATCAACAGCGGGCTTGAATGATGATTTAGTTGAAATCATGGAAACGATTAAATTTACTATGGGTACTATAGATAATGCGACAAGCACAACCACTGAAGTAGTCTTGAATTTAGAAAGTGATGATAATTCTACTATTACCAATATTGTAGCTTCTCCAACAACTTTTGCAGAAAGTACTTCATCAACTATAACAGCCACTATAGATTTGCCAAGTTCAAAAGACGTAATTGTACCGATTGCATTTACAGGAACTGCAGGATTGGATATAGATTATTCAGGAACTTTCCCATCTTTAGGTGAGGAGACTTTGGTAAAAACATTTTTGGATAATAGTTATAATAGATATGTTCAATTGTCAGATGGAAGATATGTTCTTGCAAATGGAGGAAATATTTTGATCTATAATCCAATTACCCAAACACAAACGACACGTTCACTACCAACTTATATTGAAGAAATAAAAGCAGTAGGAACTACAATTTATTATAGAACTTGGAACTCAATTTCTAGATTGGATTTAAGTAGTTCTGATTCTTCAGAGGAAATTATTGTACCTAGTTTAGGGCAAGATACTAGTATACGATCTTTTGATGTAGTAGGTACTACGGTTTATTATTATTCTGAAAACAATAATACAAGTACTAGAAAATTATATTCAAAAACGGGAGGTGCTTCTCCGATTGAAATCTATAATAATGCTAATGGAAATAGTATAGAATCATTCTCATTTGATACCACTGGTTCTTTTTATCTTGGTAATAGTTGGAGTATTAGAAAGTTTGATGCTAATAAACAATTAGTTGCTACATTTTACCCTACTCCTGCTCAAGGAAATATAACAAATACCGAGATCAGAGGAATAAAATTATATAACAACGCACTTTACGCAAGAGTTAATGAGGCGAGTATTATTAAAATAAAAAAATATAACAATACAACTAACACTTTAGATGAAATAATTTATGATGAAACTAATACAAATCCAATTGTAGACTTTTCAGTAACCTCAGATGGTAATTTACAATTGTTTCGTCAGGAAACTAATAATAGAGAGTTGTATAGTTACCAATTGACGCCACAAATTAAAATTGCTGCTGGAAGTACTTCTGGAAGTATCACTTTAAAGGGGATTGAGGATGATCTTAATTATGTAGGACAAGAAATTGACGAAACCATTATTTTGAATTATACAAATCCAATTAATAGTTCATTTAAATCCGGGCTCTCAACTCAAATGGAATTGAACTTAATTAATAATAGCATTTCATTGACTACTGTTACTTCGCCATTTGTAGGTTTAGAAAATGGAGCTGTATCTTGGGGAGATTATGATAGAGATGGTGATCAGGATGTTGCTGTTATGGGGATAGGTCTATCCGGTGCTGTAACAAAAGTGTATGAAAATAAAAATGGGGTGTTTGTGGATACAAATCAAAACTTTACTCGTGTGTATGCGGGTGATATTGCTTGGGTAGACATTAATAAAGATGGTTGGTTGGATCTAGCGGTTTCTGGTACTAATGGTATAGCTCCATTAACTAAAATTTATATTAATGATAATGGTACTAGTTTTGCCAGTACAATCGATTTTGGACTACCACAACTTTTTTCAAGTAAAATGGCTTGGGGGGATTTGGACAATGATGGTGATATTGATTTAGCAATTACCGGTGTAGATGCCTCTGATAAATACCAATTTAATATTTATTATAGAGATGATATTCAAAATAAATTTAATGCTGAATCCAAAACTATCAATACTCAGTCAGGAAATTTTGGTGGCAATAATTTAAATTTCCAAGGTGTCATTGATGGAGATATTAAAATTGTAGATTTAGATTTAGACGGTGACAATGATATTGTGTACAATGGTTCTAATTATGAAGACAAACCTTATAGTAATATATTATATAATACTTATATAAAGAATAACAATAATAATAACAATAACAATTCAAATTCGTTGGTGTTAAAAAATTCAGTGATTGAGGTAGCTCGTATTGGTGCTGAAAATAGGATGACTATATTGTCAAGTGGAATAAACCAGAACGACAGTATTGAGTTATATAGTAATGATTCATCTATGAATACGATGACTGCAGTTTCTAATCTGTTCCCTAAATTAAAAAATGGTGATATTTCTGTTGTTGATTTTAACAATGATGGATTCAACGATATTTTATTTACAGGGGAGGATGTAGATGGTGCCTCACAAACCAAGCTGTATTTTCAAAAAAGTACAGGAATATTTAAACTAGCTCCAATAAATTTAGAGGGATTGAGAAATTCTACTGCCAACTGGGTAGATTATGATAATGATGGTGATTTGGACTTATTCCTTACCGGTATTGGTTCTACCGGAGCAAAAACTCTATTGTATAAATCAGAAGTTAAAAACAAACCAAATAATGCGCCAGTTATTCCATCTGGATTAGTTGCAGAGGATTTAGGAAATGGTAAAATTAAATTCCAATGGACTGCACCTACAGATGATTACAGTGCAAGTTTAGGATATGTGATTCGTCTTGGAAAAACACCAGGAGGTACAGAATTGTCTAATACCGAAAGTAATTTGATAACAGGTGATCGATTGATAACCAAACAAGCACCTATTTATACAAGTTTTTATGAAATGCAATTGGACCCAGGAAAATACTATTGGTCAGTACAAGCAGTTGACTCAGGATTAAGAGGCGGTGATTTTGCAGCCGAAAGTACTTTTACATTAACCTACGATTGGAAAATTTTAAATCAAGGTGGAATCATTGATAGAAGTGTAAATGGTATCGAAGCGCCATTTGTTAAGTTAGCAGATTTAGATAATGATAACGATTTGGATTTAATATATGGAAATTCATTAGCTACTGGATCTAAAATATTAAAGTTTGATGGCAAAAAACTAATTGAACAAGAAAATACTGGTAACACAAATATTGGTAACGCAAATATTGGTAACTACAATAAAATAACCAGTTCGGATGTAGGTGATATTGATGGCGATAAAAAGGCAGATATTTTAGTTAATTATTTAGAAAATAATTCTAATAAATTGGTCATTTTGACCTCTTCCAATACTGTATTGCAAGTTGGTGATGGTTTATTTAAATCTAAATCAAGAATGGTTGATATTAACAATGATGGTAAATTAGATATCATAGTAATTGGACTATCATCAAATTTAGTTTCAGGTGTTCCAAAGCTTTGGATTTACGAATATGATAATACTACAAATCCTCCAGTTTTTAAAAAGACTGATGCTTCCGCTGATATCGCTGCATTAAGTAATTCTTCTTTTGATTTTGGTGATATAGATAAAGATCAAGATTTAGATTTAGTAATTACAGGATTTAGTCCTACTTCCGGACTTAAGAGTGTTATTTATGAAAACACTACGGTACTAGGCGGTACTTTTAAATTGACTGCAACTGATAATAATATTGTAGCAATTAAAGACGGAACTACTGATTTGATCGATTTTGACGGAGACGGAGATTTAGATGTGGTACTAACAGGTACAGGAGAAAATAGTGATGTTTTTGAGATTTACATGAATAAGTTGAATGAAAATATTAAAGATTGGCCACGATTTGCAAGTGGATTAACGGCCATTCGTAATGGAAAAATAGACTTAGGAGATTTTAATGGTGATGGTTTTAGTGATATTTTGTATTCTGGTACCACATCAGGTGGAGGAAAGATCACTAAATTAAGTGAATACAATAAAGATACCAAGCGTTATTCAGATAGTTCGTTTGATGTAAGTGATTTTACAGCGGCTGAGGTTGAATTTGGTGATTTAGATGGTGATAAAGATTTGGATTTTGTGATTGTGGGTATTAATAAAAATTGGAGTTCATCAAACTCTTCAGTTGAAAAAAATATTTTCAGAACTTATATTAATGTTAGAAATGATTCTGCTAAAATTTTAGCTTCTAATGTTACTGGAAAACCTTCAAACAAGTTTAAAACACAAAGTGTAAACGTATCAATTAACGATTATGCGGTAAATGAAGCTCCATCTATTCCGGTTTTATCAACGAATGCTACTAAAGTACTTTCAAATACAACTACAACAGCTGGTAAATACCCTATAGAATTAAATTGGGGTTCATCGGCAGATGATCATACACCAAGTCTAGGACTTACTTATGCAATAAAGATTGGAACAACAGCTGGTGGTGAAGAGATTATGAGTGCCAATGCAAATAGTGATGGAACAAGAAAAGTATCAACAAAAGGAAATGCAGAGCATAATACAAAATGGAAAATTAGTTTACCTGTTGGTAAATACTATTGGTCTGTTCAAGCTATTGATGCTGCCTATTCTGGTTCAGCGTTTACTGAGCCACAGGAGTTTGTGGTAAGTGCTACAGGTGTATCATTAAATAATTCACCAATTGCAATTTCGGATCAAATTACAGTTGTAAAAGGAGGAACAGCAACTAAATTAAATTCTAATGCTACTAGTGTTTTGACCAATGATACCGATACCGAAAATAATCCATTAACGGCTATTCTTGTAGATACTGTAACAAACGGAACATTAACGTTTAATGCTGACGGAACATTTACTTATGTTCATAATGGTTCTAATACTACAAATGATAGTTTTAGCTATAAAGTGTTTGATGGAACTTCAAACAGTAATGTAACAACTGTAACTATCACAGTTATTCCTGCTAATAGTGAACCAATTGCAGTTGCAGAACAAATTACTGTTACTGAAGGTGGAACCGTAACTACTTTAACTGGAGGTGGAACTTCTGTATTGTCAAATGATACAGATGCGGAGAATACTACTTTAACAGCTGTTCTTGTAGATAATGTTACCAATGGTACATTGACTTTCAATAGTAATGGTACTTTCACCTATGTTCACAATGGATCTGAAACTACTTCGGACAGATTTACCTATAAGGCTAATGATGGTATTTCAGACAGTAATGTAGTTACTGTAACTATAACTATAACTCCAGTTAATGATGCTCCAGTTGCTTTTTCCGATCAGATTGCAATTAAAAATGGTGAGACTGCAACATTACTATCTGGAGGTGGAACTTCTGTATTGTCAAATGACACAGATGCTGAAAATAATACTCTAACAGCTGTTCGTGTTACTAATCCAGTTAATGGAACTTTAACATTCAATAGTAATGGAACCTTTACCTATGTTCATAATGGTTCAAATACTATTACAGATAGTTTTACATATAAAGCTAATGATGGAAGTTTAGATAGTAATATTGTAACAGTGAACATTAGTATAGAAGCGTTTAGTTTGCCATACGATAATTTTACTATCATTACTAAATCTGAAACATGTGCAGGAAAGAATAACGGTGAAATAAGCATTAAGGCGACTCAGAGTTTTAATTATACAGCGACTATCAATAACAAAGTTTATAATTTTGTAAATAATTCTTTGATTGTGCCAGATTTACCTGCAGGTGATTATAATGTTTGTATCAATATTACTGGTAAAACATTCCCACAATGTTATACTTTAACAATTGGTAAAGGTGGTTCGTTGACAGGAAAAACATCGGGTGTTTCTTCTAACAAAGTGTCAATTGAAATTACAGAGGGTAGTGCACCGTTTGAAGTAATGTTGAACGGTAAATCACAATTTACTACAGACCAAAACGTATTTGATTTAGATGTCAAATTAGGCGATGTAGTTATGGTCAAATCTTCAGTAGCTTGTGAAGGGATTTATTCAACAGTGATTTCGGATCTTCCAAACAGCATTATGGCGTATCCAAATCCTACCAGAGGTTCATTTGAAATTACGGTTCCTGTCGAAATGAAAGAGATCTACGTAGAATTGTATTCAATCAACGCGGTATTGATATCTAAAGGTGTCTACCCAGTAGTAAACCAAAAGATACAGTTATATTTAGACAACCAAACGAGCGGAACGTATATTGCTAAAGTATATACTGCTATACCAACAAGTTTAATGATAATCAAAAATTAATTATGAAAAATAATATATTTTACGGAACCCTAATTTATTTAGCAGTAGTGTCATGTAGTGGAGGAGGTGGAGAGGAAACTACTCCAGCTCCTGTTACTCCAAAACCACCAGTCGAAGCGCAAAACACTGCACCTTCCGTTCCTGGTTTGGTTAGCCCGACTCTTGCTCAATTGTGTATTAGTAATATAGTTGTTTTTGGATGGAACGTTTCTGTGGATGCAGAAAGTAATCCTATTGTGTATCAGTTACAAATTGCCACAGACAACGTGTTTACTCAAAATGTGATTACTAAGGAGATTTCAACTCCAACTCATACAGAAACACTTGAAAAAGGTAAGGCGTATTACTGGCGAGTGAAGGCAACAGATAGTAAAGGTGCAGCGAGTGCTTACTCAACGGTATATAGTTTTTTTACCGAGGGTACTGCATTAACTAACCACGCACCATTCTTGCCACAATTAGTAGCACCTGTTGCTAATGCCATTATTGCAGGTACAACAACGACCTTAAAATGGACTGGCTCTGATGTCGATGTGAATGACGTACTTACTTATGATGTGTATTTAGGAACTACGGCTACACCAACCACTAAGGTGGTTGACAATAAAACATCCACCACCTTTGATGCCACTTTACAAGCGGCTACCATCTACTATTGGAAAGTAGTGGTTAGAGATGCTAAGGGAGCAGAAACCCAAGGCCAGGTTTGGAGCTTTCGAACCAATTAATCTTTTATCTATTACAATAAAAAAAAACTCCTGTAAAGGAGTTTTTTTATGAATAGAAATTACAATATATTAATTAATTTATTATAATGACTTTCTGTATAAATATGTTAGTTATTTAAAATTATGATATATGAAAATTCTAATTTTCCAGAATAATTTCCACTATCATAATTAAAACCTACTTTAATAAAATTATATGTTATACCATCAGGATTTACAGCACCAGTTAATTTTGCAAATTTTACATAGATATCTTGAGATCCATTATTTTGAAAAATAATTGTAGCATTTTTAGTAACACCTTCAGTTATGTTTAATCCACCCAATCCAATTGGTATATTAACATCACCTGCATTATTTAAAACATCAATATTAGTAATTCCTGAATAAAACCCTTTTATTTTGGAAGTTTGAATTGCAGCTGTATTACTTATATCAGCATTGGTAATTGTACCATCTGATATTTTAGTTGTATTTACAGCATCATTTGCAAGTTTTACTGTCGTTACCGATCCATCAGCCAATTTAGCTGTTTCCACTGCACCATTTTTTATTTTATCAGTTTCCACCGCATTGTCCGCTAAATCACCAACTACGATTGAGCTAGCTAAATTTAATTTTGAATATGCAATAGCCGCCGATGGAGATATATCTGCATTAGCAATAGTACCATCTAATATTTTAGCTGTATTTACAGCATCATTTGCGAGTTTTACTGTCGTTATCGATCCATCAGCCAACTTAGCTGTTTCCACTGCACCATTTTTTATTTTATCAGTTTCCACCGCATTGTCCGCTAAATCACCAACTACGATCGAGCTAGCCAAATTTAATTTTGAATACGCAATAGCTGCCGATGGAGATATATCTGCATTAGCAATAGTACCATCTAATATTTTAGCTGTATTTACAGCATCATTTGCAAGTTTAGTATTCGTAACATTCGCATCAGCTATTTTAATTGTAGTTACGGCATTATCAGCTAATTTGGTAGTAATTATTCCTAGGTCTTTTACTTTAAATGGACTTATAGTAGTTCCTGCGCCTTCAATAGTAGTCATGTCGGCAACAGCGCCAAAGGCGGTACCGTCAATCCAAGCTACTACTCCTGAGTTGTCAGTTACCAATACTTTATTATTTCCACCTGATGCAATCTTTATAGTTGTTATTGCAGCATCTGCTAGTTTTGTTGTGGTAACATTTAAGTCTTTGATTTTTGTTGATTCTACGGCATTGACGGCTAAATCATCTACGATTATCGTTCCGTCGAATATTTTAGCTGTTGTAACTGCATCGTTAGCTAATTTAGAGTTAGTAATATTACTGTCTGCTATTTTAACGGAAGTAACATTCGCATCAGCAATTTTAGTTGAAGTAACTGCATTAGGTACTATTGTAGTTGCTCCAGTATTAGAAATGGTAACATCCCCATTCATTGTTATTTCGGTAGCTACATTTGAAGTATTTCCTATATAAATTTTCCCGTCGGCCAATGTTGTTATTGCACCAGTTGCTGCATCTACATAATTTTTAGTTGCTGCATCTTGCGCTAAGGTTGGATGTGTTACATTGGTTAATTTATTAGAACCCAAATCCACTGCTGCTACAGCAGCTCCAAATCCACTTAATGGAATATTAGTTTTATCTAATTTACCATCAGTTACTTTACCTGTGCCAATAGCTGTGACTCCGGTGTTAGTGATGGTAACATCACCATTCATTGTTACTTCATCAGCAACGTTTGAAGCATTTCCTAAATAAATTTTCCCGTCTGCCAATGT